>Ga0307373_10012571_pt1 | contig 11999 bp, 6 predicted proteins | sample OX2MG_FD_202534 | JGI IMG/M metagenome (GOLD analysis project Ga0307373, IMG submission 202534) | Soil microbial communities from Risofladan, Vaasa, Finland - OX-2 | ecosystem: Environmental > Terrestrial > Soil > Coastal area > Acid sulfate soil | place: Finland: Risofladan, Vaasa | collected...
CTTCCAATACGGCCCCGGCGTGGCGGGACCCGAGCCCGAGCTCCGCAGCCTCGATTCCATCCGGCCCAGCTTGCTCGACCCCCAGTGCTCGGGGCCCAGCCCCGTTTACGCGATTGTGATGGATGTGGCCAAGCGCCCGCACCACGATGATCTGAAGAAGCGAATGCTTCTCTACGGCGTGGTGACCTACGCCAGCGGACGCTTGGGCGACGAGCCGGTGCGCAGCCAGGGCCACGTACACCGCGTGGCCGCGCACAGCGGATGGTCGCCGCCGGAGCTTTATGAAATCTGGTCGGGCCGCGCCGTCATCTACATGCAGGAATTCGCGGCCGACGATCCCGGGCGCTGCTTCGCGGTTCAGGCGATGCCGGGCGACAAGGTCGTGGTCCCGCCCGGCTGGGCGCACGCCACGCTCAACGCCGATCCCCAATCTCCCATGACTTTCGGCGCCTGGTGCGAGCGCGACTATGGCTTCATTTATGAAGCCGTCCGCGCGCGCCAGGGTCTGGCATGGTATGCCCTCCTCGATGCCGGGGGCGAACTCCAATGGCAGCCGAATCCCCATTACCTGAAGGGCCGCCTCGAGATCGGGCCGCCTCGCGATTACAGCGGCCTGGGCCTCGAGAAGGACGTGCCGATCTATACTCAATACGAAAACGATCCTGCCAGTGTGCAGTGGGTCTCTGAACCCGCCCTGGCCGCCAGCGATTGGAAAGATTTTGTGCCCTGCCGCGTCGAACGAGAGTTCTGTACCGGCGATCTATGATCGCCGAACCTGCGCCGGGTGGCGCGTCCATCGCGGCCTTTGCGACGTGTGCGTGGCTACGTCCCATCCTCACCCTCTCCCGCGGGGAGGGTGCTCGCGCAGCGATCAGGTGAGGGGTCTGTTGGTAGGAGTTGGTAGCCACGGCATGCCTTTCATGCCGTGGGTTCGTAGCATGTGGTGCAAAATCGTTTCTTGACTCTGCGGATTGGAAACGTGATGGCCGCTAGCCCCGGCAGGGGCGCAAGATTTTAGCCCAGGGCCTGAGCCCTGGGAACGAAGGACCCTCACCCACCGCTTCGCGGTTCCCCCTCTCCCACAGGGAGAGGGCTGGGGTGAGGGGAATGATCACCGAACCCACGGCTTGCGCCGTGGGCTAAATTATGTCGCTCCTCCGGAGCTACCTTGCGACCTTCGAACGCTGTAAATAGAATTCTGCGATGAGGCCGGGAACCACCTATGGCGACCAAAAGTGAAATCGGCAAGCGAGGCCAGCGGATCTTAGAGGAGCTGCTCAAGACGGGCGCCATCACGGTGGAGCAGATCTGTGCGGAGTTTAACGTTTCCCTGGCCACGGCGCGCCGCGACCTGGAAAACCTGGAGCTGCAAGGCCGCTTGCGCCGCACCCACGGCGGTGCCATCTCGCTCGAGCCGCTGCTCTACGAACCCTTCCGCCACGTCTCCAGCTACAGCAACCAGGTGGACATGTGCGCCGAGGAGAAGCGCCGCATCGCCATCGCCGCCGCCGAATTGATCAATGACGGCGACATCATCGCGCTCACCCCCGGCACCACCACCAATCAAATCACCCGCGCCATCTCTCCCGGCAAACAGATCACCGTGGTCACCAACACCGTCAACGTCGCCATGGAGCTCAGCAACCGGCCGGAGATCAGCGTCTTTGTCACCGGAGGCTTCCTGCACGGCGGCTGGTTCTCCCTGGTGGGCAGCACCGCCATGGAAGCCGTGCAGCGCATCTTTGTGGATAAAGTCTTTATCGCCGCCAATGGCCTCCACGCCGAACACGGCGCCACCGCCTACCACCCCCACGAGGCCGACCTCAACCGCGTCCTGGCCTCGCACGCCCGGGAGCGCATCGTGGTGGTCGATCGTACCAAGCTGGGCGTCACCGCCACCCACCAGTTTTGCCCCGTCGAAGACATCCATCTGATCATCACCGACCGAGACGCCGACGAAGAGGACATCAAGGGCTTCGTCGAGAAAGGCATCAAAGTCCAGCGGGTGTGAACCCTGGCGGCCGCCCGCGCCATCCGCCGGATGGTAGCTGGTAACCACGGTCAGTGCATTCCTGACCGTGGGCCTTTCCCGTTTTCAAGAACCCACGGTTAAATCCAACCCTGGCTGGCGCAGACGCTCGCCTTGGTGCGTCTGCGGTCTCGCGAAGCGAGAGGGCTGGCATCTCCGCACCCTTTCCCCTTCGGGAAATCGCAGACCCTCAAAGCCAGGGTCTGCGCCAGCCGCGGCGATGGGTTGCCAGATGGCGACCGCTATCGTCATAAAATCTCCTTGACATCGTTCTTTTATTAATCGCACTTTGCAAATGGGAAGCTCTGCGATGGTAGCCACGGCATGCTTTCCATGCCGTGGGCTCTTAGGGCATAGCATGCGAAAGCTCCACGGCGCAAATTCCGTGCCGTGGCTACCTCCGGTTGCCGATGGGATCGTAGCCGATGCTGTCAACTTACATCCTGCGCATGGCCTCGCTCGGCGAACGGACCGCCTTCATTGAACAAGGCGTTTACCGTTCCCGGCTTTACAGTTATGGCCAGGTTGTGGAACGTGCCCAGGCCTTTGCGGACTGGCTGCGCGCTCAGGGATTGGCCGCCGAGCCGGGCCGCGAGCCGCCCCGCATCCTGCTCTGGGGGGCGCCGGGCGCGCGCTGGGCGATGGCGTTTTATGGATGCGTGCTGGCCGGCTCGACGGTGGTTCCGGTGGACGCCGGGTTCTCGCTGGAATTTTTACGCCGCATTGCCGAACGTACGCACGCTTCACTTCTCATCACAGACCACGCCATTTCCATTCAGGATGAAAAGGAGACTTTGCTCCCCGGAAAGCTCGAGCGGTTTTTCCTCGACGACCTCGAGACTTTGCCTCTAGCGCCGCTGCAGGCCGCGGGGATTGCCCAGGCTGGCCGCGACACTCTGGCCGAAATCGTTTACACCTCCGGCACCACGGCGGAGCCGCGCGGCGTCATGATCACTCACGGCAATTTGCTCGCCAACCTGGAGCCCGTGGAGCGCGAAATCCGGAAATACCAGGCACTCAGTATTCCCTTCCGCCCCGTCCGCTTTGTGCATCTGATTCCACTCAGCCACCTGTTCGGGCAAGTCACGGCGCTCTTTATTCCCCAGTTCCTGCGCGGCGTGGTCATCTTTCCGGAAAGCCAGGCTCCCGCCAAGCTTGCCGCAATTATCCGCGAGCGCCGCGCTTCCGTCATGATCTCGGTGCCGCAGCAGCTTGAAGCCATGGGCGCCTGGGCGCGCGCGCAGTTGAGCGAGGACGGATCTAAATCCCCGGACGCTATCCTCGCGCAAGCGGCGGCGGAGCACTGGTCGATTCCCAAACGCTGGTGGAAGTTTCGCCGCGTGCACCAGCGATTGGGGTGGAAGATGTGGGCCTTTGTGGCGGGCGGCGCGACGCTCCCCGCGCGCGTCGAATCGTTTTGGAACACTCTCGGGTATGCCGTCATCCAGGGTTACGGCCTGACGGAAACTGCTCCGGCGATTACCATCACGCATCCTTTCAAGATTCGTCGCGGCGCCGTGGGCAAGCCTCTGCCCGGAGTCGAAACTCGCATTGCCGAAGACGGTGAAATCCTGGTGCGGGGAGCCAATGTTTCGCCGGGCTATTACCAGGACCGCGAGGCCACGCAAGAAAGTTTTGAGGACGGCTGGCTCCGCACGGGCGACCTGGGAAGATTCGATGAGCAAGGCAATCTGATTTACCTGGGCCGCAAGAAGGAAGTGATCGTCACCGCCGAGGGGCTGAACGTTTTCCCCGAAGACGTGGAAAAGATTCTGCGGGAGCAGCCGGGCGTTCGAGACGCCGCAGTGGTAGGGAAAGACACCGCAACCGAAAGCGGCCCCGGCGCCATTGGGCGGACGCTGGTTCATGCCGTCATTGTTCCCGCGCCGGGAGTTGGGCGCAGCGAGGTCGAGAGCGCCGTCAACCGGGCCAACAGCTCGCTCGAGCCGCACCAGCGTATTCGCGGCTTCTCGTTTTGGCCGGAACCTTCCCTCCCGCGCACGCTGGCAACTTCCAAGCTGCAGCGAACCAGGATCGCCAATTGGGTGAATGGTCAACCTGCTCCCGCGGGACCGGCGGCGTCCGGCCGCGAGGATGATTGGCGGAGCTTCCTCGTGCAGCTTGGTACGCCCGCCGAGCGGATACGTCCGGAAGCGCGCCTCGCGGAAGATCTAGGGCTCTCGTCGCTCGATCGCATTGAGCTGCTGACCTGGCTCGAAACCCGCGGCTTCGTTTTCGACGAGCAGACCTTCGGCCAGGTTCAAACGGTTCGAGACCTTGAGAAGCTGATTGCAGCGCGGTCGCAGGGCGGCGAGCGACCGGCGGTTTCCCCACAAGCAGCGCAAGAAGCAAAATCGTCCGAGCGCGAGGGCGTTTCAAGAGAGCATTATCAAGAGCGGGCTCAGGCGCCGCCCACGGAGCCTCGCTGGCAGGTCTCGTGGCCGGCGGCTGTCGCACGAGCAGCGGTGCAAAGGCTCGGGGCCTTTCCGCTGCTGCGCTTTTATGTCAAGACCGAGGTTCACGGCCTGGAAAAGCTCAGCAAAATCCCCCAGCCCGCGTTGTTCGTCTCAAATCACCAGAGCTTGTACGACGCGCCGGTAATTTTTCGATCCTTGCCGCGCGGCTTGCGCCGGCGCCTGGCCGCGGCCATGGGCGAAGGCGCTTTCCGCCCGCATTCCAAGACGGCGCTCTTCTGGGCCCGGCTGGTGTTTAACGGCTATCTCATTTCCGACGATCCCACCCGCGCGCAAGAGGCGCTGCGCCACGCCGGCTGGCTCGCGGAAAAAGAATATTCCACGCTGATTTTCCCGGAAGGTGAACGCACCGAAGACGGCCGCTTGATGCGCTTTTGGCCGGGCGTGGGAGTGATGGCGGAGCGCCTGCGGCTTCCGGTGGTTCCCTTGTTGCTCGAAGGGCTCTACGAGCTTTGGCCGCGCCGCGCGCGGTATCCGCTGCGGGGCAAAGCGCGGTTGTTTATCGGCGACCTCACCCGAATCCGCCCCGGGGAATCCCCGGCGGAGTTTACCCGGCGCTTGGAAGAGTATTACCGGAACTGGAAGAAATAATGTTCCGCCTCCGAACCCACGTTAGCGTTGGATGCGGCCTGCTCCACGGCCCACCTCGCGCGCCTGCACGAACCGCTCGCATCGCTTCGTCGCTATCCGCATCAGCAGTTCACCGAAGAACACGGCCCCTCTCGATTCCCTCATGCCGCTCCCGCTCATAGTGATTTCCTCTTCGCCTCCTGCACGATGGCCATAAAGTCGAGCGCATTTCTGGTGATGGCCGCAAAATCCTTCGCGGCGATGAGCGGCTTGCCGACGAGCTCGCCGCCCACCCCCACCGCGCATGCGCCCGCCTTATGGAACTCCTATCCTTTACGCCGGTTGCTCAGGGCGGCTTTGAGCGTTGCGTTCAGGTAACCGAGGGAGTAGGCCAGACCCGGGCTGGGCCGGAACTGCCCGGTGGCGGTAGCGCCCGCGCCCTGGGTTCCATCCCCGACCAATTCCGGAACATGATCCGGGATCACGAGGCCGTCGAAGTTGATGTCCACCAGGGCTTCCATCACCTTGTACATGTTGTAGTAACCATCGTCCATCAAGGTCTCGGTGAAGTGAGGCAGCGGTGAGGAAACGTTCCGGAAATGAATCTTGAACAATTTCTTCCGGGCGCCGAAGTATTTGATGACCTCGACGGGGTCTGCGCCCGTTTTCGATCCGCCCTCGAGCCAGCTCCCCACGCACAGGCAGACGCCCACGTTAGGGCTGTTGGCCATCTCGATCGCTCTCTTGTAGCCCTCAAAGCTGGTGAAGATGCGGGGAACGCCCGCCAGCAACTGCTGGGGCGGGTCGTCCGGGTGAATCCCGATGCGTACGCCGGTCTCCTCGGCCACCGGCACAACCTTCTTGATGAAGCAGCTGTAGTTCTCCCAAACTTCCTCGCGCGAATACACGCGGCCGTTCGAGAGCGGCTCCTTATAGATCGCGCCGTTCCAGAAGCCGTGGTAGTTGGGGCTGGATGAATTGCAGTCGGAGGCCGTGTACCCGCGGGGCGAAGTCACCGTGCCGCTCCGCCAAATGCCGTTCCCCATGAAGCCGTAAGTCATGTAATGGAGGCCGGCTTTGCTCAGGTCGCGCAGGTAATTCAGGAACTCTTCGATTCTCGCGTCGCGTCCGGGAAGATTCAGCACGACCTCCGGATCGTTCATGATGGAATTGCCGTTCGGGGCTATTCTTGCCGTCTCGTTGTAAACATGGAAGCCGCCCGCTTCCCATCGCTCCCGCATTCGCGTAAAACCCTCGACGGTGGCGGTCTCCGGCGTGATGTCGGAGCTGCTGACCCACTTCACCCCAAGCTGCCGTAGGTACAGCATATTCTCCGCAGTCGGATTCTTCGCATACGTCCCGATCTTGATTCCCGGTGGAAGCGGGGCAAGTTTTGCCGAACCTCGGCCGGCAGAAGCCACGAGCGCCGCGCCTCCTAAAGCCAGCTTGGCAAAGTCTCTTCGATTGATATTGAAGTTCGCGTCCCGTGCCTGTTGCGATTCTCCGGATATGCTCATGCTGAACCTCCCAATGTTCAGGATCGACTTCCAGAACTACCGATAAGATATGCCTGACCGCCGCTGAACGCAATTGCCCCTCAAGGCAGAGCCCGGCGCATCCGGCAGATTGATGAAAAAACCGTGGAATGATGTCATCCTGAGCGTAGCGAAGGATCTGCTTTTTTGTATTCAGTGGTAGCCACGGCATACTTTATATGCCGTGGCTACCAACTGGGCCTCCAACGTTGCCATCGGAAGCCTCTCCTATACGCCCTGGGGCGCCCTAGACACGATTTGCGGCGGCGCGAGCTGCGCCAATTCCGAAGAGACGCGGGAGTACAACAAGCGCTTGCAACCCGTAAAACCAATTAGATAGGAAATCCGAACCGTAATCCGTGACTTTTGTCATAGTCTGATGTGTTGCGATGCCATGTAATGGAGGTGTGAACGGGGCCGGGTGAGGCTTGAAAGATACCGGCGAATCGGCCACGAGGGTCTAATGAAGATTGCAAAAATCAATTGTGACAACTTTGACGGCAGCGCCGGAATTTGCACCGGCGTTTTTCGGCGCTGAGGAGAGCACTGCTGCAGCCAGAGTTTTCACGATATCTTGCAACACTCGTTCATACCAAAGGAGGTTAGATGGGAATCGATACTCAAAAAACTGTTGCGGAAATAGCCCTGGAGAAGCCGCAAGCTGCGGCCATCTTTGAAAAATTAGGAATCGATTACTGTTGCGGCGGGCGCAAGCCTCTGGCAGCGGCATGCGAGGCGGCGGGAGTTGACGTGAACCACGTTGCCGACCTGCTCGAAACTCCCGCCGGCGGGGATCTATGCGGCAGCGAAAGCGAGGGCTGGAGCAAACGGTCGCTTGCCGGCCTGGTCAGCCATATCGTGGAAAAACATCACGCTTACTGCCGTGAAGAAGGCCTTCGCCTGCGGCCGTTATTGGCAAAAGTGGTTTCAAAACACGGCGAACGGCATCCAGAACTTGGAGAGATTCAGGAACTCTTCGCTTCCCTGCAGGACGAATTAAGCATGCACATGATGAAGGAAGAAAAGATGCTGTTTCCCTACATCGTCGATCTGGAGGAGGCCGCAACGCACAAGTCTGCTCCTCCCCGGGCCCCGTTCGGGACAGTTCAAAATCCGGTGCGCATGATGGTACAGGAGCACGACGATGCCGGAAAGTTGATCAAAGAAATTCGTGGCTTGACCGGGAACTTCACAGCTCCCGAAGATGCCTGCACCAGTTTCAAAGTGCTCTACCGGGGACTGGAAGCGTTTGAGGCTGACTTGCATCAACACATTCATTTGGAGAACAATCTGCTCTTCCCTCGTGCGATATCCCTGGAAGAGGGGGCGCCATCGGCTTAAACCCCCATGAGTTTAGTTATCGAAGCTGCGTTAACGTCCAATATCAGGGGGTAGCGTAGAGTCTCGCTTCGCAGAGACTCTGCGGTTGTTGATGGTTGTCAATTGATCTCGGGAACGGCATACTGAGTGGCGTGTCGCGCTTGCGCCGGTGGCGCATCGAGGTCCTCGCGACATGGGCGGACACAGCGGGCGCTTGAAGCGGCTCATTCTTTCCTTTCGTAGCGGGCACTGATAAAATTCCAGATTGGGAGAGTTTTATGGAAGCTCATGTCTTAACCGAGACGGAAATGGCGCAATACCGCCGCGACGGATTCTTTCTGGTGCGGTCTCTTTTCGATGCCGAGGAGATGGCGCTCTTGCAGCAAGCGTGCCAGATTGACAAGACCATCCGGGAGAACGCCCTGGACGACCGCGACGGAGAAGGCGGCTCCATCCGGCTGGCTCTCTGGAACGAAGCCGGAGAGGATCTCTACGGCCTGTTCTCGCGATCCCGGCGCGTCGTGGATTCCATGGAAAAGGTCCTCGGCGGCGAGGCCTATCATTTTCATTCGAAGATTATTCAGAAAGATCCTTTCGTGGGCGGGGCCTGGCGATGGCATCAGGACTACGGCTATTGGTATAGCGACTATTGCCTCTTTCCCCTTTTAGCAAGCTGCATGATCGCCATCGATCCCGCGACGCGTGAGAATGGCTGCCTGCAAGTCCTCAAGGGCTCGCACCTGATGGGAAGGATCACCCACGGTGTTTCAGGGGACCAGGAAGGCGCGGACCCCGAACGAGTTGAGGAAGCCATGAAAACCATGGAACTCGTCCACTGCGAAATGAAAAGCGGCGACGCGCTTTACTTCGACTGCAATCTCCTCCATCGCTCCGACCAAAACCGCTCACCCAACCCCCGATGGGCCTTCATCTGCTGCTACAACGCCGCTCGCAACAACCCTTACCAGCAATCGCGTTGCGCCATGTACTCGAAGCTGGAGAAGGTTTCGGACAACGCCATCAAAGAAGCGGGATTGCAGTTAAGTGAAAGGTCTTTCTACAAGCGAGACCCCGAACGGGGATATTAGTCGCTGCAAGCTGGTAGCTGGTAGCCACGGTCAATCAGCCTTTGGATTGACCGTGGGCCTTTCTCATTTCAAAAACCCACAGTCAGAAAAGCACTGACTGTGGCTACCCGCTGTTTTCAGCGAAAAAAGCAGATGCTTCGCTGCGCTCAGCATGACGGGGGCCCTTTCTCAGCAAAGTGTTAGCACCCGCTCCCGGCGCCAATCTTCGTTCCAGATCCGCCGAAGCGGGGACGGGCATCACGCCGCGAAGCCGCAGTTTTCATCCTGTAGTGAACCGGCCGGGCCGAAGCTCCCTGCCGGCCATCAGGGTCACTCGGCCGTCAGTTTGAAGCTATAGTGTCCGGAGCCCACCTTCAATGAGATCGCCTCTTGGTTCTCGGCGATGACCTTTTGGGCCCCGCTGACCCCTTCGTCGCCGGCCACAAAGTGCCCTTGCGTCCAGACGATTCGGCCGCCCTCGCGCACGGTCACATCCTCGATCCTCATTTCCTGCTCTTTATGAAGAACCACCACCCCATCACTATTTGCCGGAATGGTGACGTTCACGGCAATCGCACCGGGCGTGTGAACCCAGTCGCAGGAAACCCGGCCGCGCACCGTCTGGATAGAGGCGCTGACCCAGCGGAGGTCCTCGACAATCTGCGGATCAATGCGAATGTGGCGATAGCCCGCCCCGTCGGGTTCGAGACCGATGCCGCCCAGGGCCCGGTAGAACCAGGCCCCTATGCTGCCCAGCATCGGATGGTTGTGCGAGTTCATGGAAGGTCCGGTTTTGTCCTGCCAGATCTCCCAAAGGGTCGTCGCGCCGCGCGCGATCATGTATCCCCAGCTCGGGTAGGTCGTCTGCGTTGCCAGCTCATAAGCCAAGTCAGACCGCCCGTACTTCGTCAGCACCGGAAACAGGTACTTGGCTCCGATGAACCCGGTCGTCAGGTGTGTGTCGTGCTGATAAGTAATATCGACATTGCCGAGGTAACCCATCACCGAGCCCAGATCGTCCTTGGGCACGAGGCCCAGGAACAGAGGCAGCACCTGGGAGGTCTGGCTTCCATTCGCGTATTGCTTGCTGGTCGAATCAAAAAACTTCTGGTTGAACGCCGTCTTGATTTCGTCGGCGAGCTTCGTGTACGCCTCGGCGTCTTCCGCCCTCCCCAGAATTTTCGCGACATCCGACAGGATCTCGGTGTCGTAATAATAGTACGAGTCGGAAACCAGCGCCCCCGGAGTCGGCTCGAGCGAAATCCAGTCCCCGTAGTAGCTGTAGCTGAGCACGTTATCCTTCGCCCGGCTGCGCAGGAATTCAACGTATTTCTTCAAGCCTTCGTAGTTCTCCTCCAGGATGCGCCGGTCCCCATACTGCTGCCACATGTACCAGCAGATCAGCGGGTAGGCCGTCCCCCACGCCGGGTCGGCCGGATACTGGCCGTATTTGTGCGGCACGGTATCGGGAACTTCTCCGTCAGGCTTCTGGGCGTCGTGAATGTCGCGAACGAAGTTGGTGTAGAACGCCGCCATGTCGAAGTTCATCATGGCTTCTTCCGCCGTCACCTGCGCGTCGCCCATCCAGCCTTGCCGCTCATTCCGCTGGTCGCAGTCGGTGGGAATGCTGTAGAGGTTGGAGAGCTGGCCCCAGTGAATCAGGTGCTGGATCTGGTTCAGGATTTCCTTCGATGCCACAAAGCTTCCCGTCGTTTCCACGGCGCTGTGCACCACGCGCCCCCGCAGGCTGTCCAGGCTCGGCGTTCCCGGATATCCCGTCACCTCCACGTAACGAAAGCCGTGGTAAGTAAATTGCGGCTCATAGACCTCCTCGCCGTCGCCATTCAAGATGTAGATGTCCCGCGCCTTCGCGGCACGGATATTCTGCCGGTTGATCATGCCATCCGGATAGAGCAGTTCACTGAAGCGCATCTTGACCTTCGCGCCCCGCGGCCCCCGCACCCGCAACTGCGCCCAGCCGGCGAAGTTCTGGCCGAAATCATAGACATAAACTCCCGGCTCCGGATTCGTCATGCGCCGCGGCACCAGCGTGTCCACCACCCGGATCGGCGGCATCATCTCCGCGGACACCGCTCCTTCCGTCCCCTTCTCCACCTTCGCCGCGCTCCACCCGGCGTCATCAAACCCCGGCCGGTCCCAGCCCGCTTGCTCCAGCCGAGCGTCATAGATGTCCCCGTCGTAAACGCTGTCGCTGACCACCGGTCCAGCATGGGTTTTCCAGGAAGCATCACTCACAATGCTGATCCGCTTCCCGCCCTCGAGATCAATGTTCATCTGGAACAGCAGCGCCGGCGCCTGGTAGTACTGCGGAGGATTCCCCACCGGCTGCGTCGCGAAACCGCCTCCTAACATCACGCCGACCGCGTTCTCGCCTTCCTTGAGCGCCGCCGTCACGTCATAGGTCGTGTAAAGAACGCGCTTCGGATACGTCGTCCACGCCGGGTCCAGCACATTGTCCCCGATCTTCTTCCCGTTAACGTGCAGCTCATAATAGCCGAGCGCCGTGATGTAAACCCGCGCCCGCACCACCTGTCCCGGCAGCTTGAACCCTTTCCGCAGCAGATTGTCCCCGCCGATCCACTGCCCTTGCCATTCGCTTCGCGACAACAACCCCATCTCAAAGCGCCCCGCGGGGCTGTAAGGGCTGGCCTTCCCTTCGTTGTCCCAGTACCGGACCTTCCAATAATAGGTCCGCCCGCTCTCGAGCGCTTTGCCCTCATACACCACCTGCGTCGAGTTGCCCGAAGCCATTTTGCCACTGTCCCATTGATCGCCCTCGCCACGCGCGAGCTTGTCCGGGGTTGAGGCGACCAGCAACTGGAACGCGGTTTGCAGTTCGTCGCGCCCGCCGCTCTCCAGCACCCATTGAAAGCGCGGCTGGAGCACGTCAATGCCCAGGGGATTCGCAAGGTATTCGCAGCGAAGCTCGGCAGGCGGCAAGGGACTATTCGAACAGGCGCCCGGTTGCGGATTCCAAAGGCAG
>Ga0307373_10012574_pt1 | contig 11998 bp, 10 predicted proteins | sample OX2MG_FD_202534 | JGI IMG/M metagenome (GOLD analysis project Ga0307373, IMG submission 202534) | Soil microbial communities from Risofladan, Vaasa, Finland - OX-2 | ecosystem: Environmental > Terrestrial > Soil > Coastal area > Acid sulfate soil | place: Finland: Risofladan, Vaasa | collected...
CTCCTTGGGGAATTGACCGTCACCCTTGAGCACTGCCGAGCGGTTTGCGGTCGGGTCCGCCTCTCCATCCTCTACGCGCGTGTGATGGTAGCCGCGTCCGCGGTGCCAGGTCATGGCTCGCTCGCGCCGATGCTGGTCCTTGTCGTAGCACAGTTGGAAACCGACGATGTGCCCGAGCGACGGGTCGTCATACCAGACGTACAGATCAAAGTGGTCGTCGGTAAACCAGCGTCTGAAGGCCTCGCCTGGATTCTGCCGCACCTTTTTGATTTCGTACATACCCGCCGCCTCCGGTCGGAGACCGATAGGAATCGAGGTACGACATCCGATCTGCCCATCTAGTATACTGCAAAAGAAGGTTTGTCACGAAACGGCGGCCAAACCGTCCGGCGGGGAAAACCGCCGGACGGTGAAGCGAAGAAGGGAAGCACACCCCACCGGACGTGCACCCGTTCTAATTGGACCGCCGCTGTCCTTGCGCCGAGAGAGTCGGATGTCCGACTAGTAGCGGCTCTCGTAACGGGGCCGGCTGCTCCCCCGGTTGTGGTCCGGGCTCTGCGCCTCGTTGACGCGAAGCTGACGACCATCGAGCTCGGCGCCGTTAAGCGCGGAGATCGCGGCGTCGGCCGCATCCTCCGACTCCATCTCGACGAAGCCGAAGCCTCGCGCCCGGCCGGTCACACGGTCGGTGATGATGTTGACGGAGCGAACTTCGCCGTACTGAGCAAAAAGCTCGTGAAGGCCGTTGGAGTCGGTATTATAGTTGAGATTACCGACGTACAGTTTCTTAGACATGATGATGTCCTCGCGGGGTTGGAACCCCAAGTGCATGAGATGGCCTGGAATTCATCAACGATGAATCAATCAGGTTGATCGTGTACGCCGGATCTAAAGAAGGAAGGGTGAAAAGTTCGCGCAAAGGCAGGTCCAATCCTCACTACCGTCCGTAACTAATAACGCAGATTCGTGCGGATCGATTCCTGCCTTTTTTTTAAGACAGTCCCGCCCGCAAGCCAGTACCCTAATCTACCATGCCTGCGGCAGTCGGTCAAGTGGCGCGTTTAGTAGACGAACTGAACCACGCTGTAGACCATCCCGGCGCTTGCCGGGCAAAGCACCACCTTGTTGCCGCGCGCGAGCCTGCCTTCCTTCATCGCCATATCCATTCCGACCGGGATGCTGGCCGAGACGATGTTTCCGTAGGTCGGGAAGACCTTGGCGTACATCTTGCCCTCGGGGATGCCGATGTTGTCGGCGGAGGCCAGGTAGGCGACGTCTGAGGCAGCGTGCGGAAAATAGATGTCGGGCTCGTCCATATTCTGCACAACTTCCTTCACCAGCGGAGCGAGGTGCTTGCGCGCGCTGTCGAACATCTGCATCCCGTAGGAAACGAAGTTGTACAGACCGTTTCTGCCGAGCCGGTGGCTTGGATCGACGAAGCTGTCGTAGCCGTCGAGGGGAATGGTACAGAGGTCGCTCAGCTCCGGGAGGGTTTTGAACCGGAACTTCCACTCATCGTCCGAGTTGGTGAGGATGGTGGCGGTCGAGGCTTCGCCGATGGTGTAGGTCGGGAAGGTGTATTCGAGCTGCCGGAGATCGGTCACCTTGAAGTTGTCGGGGAAGCCGTGATGAATATTGAACTCCCCGTTGACTATCATTATTGTTTTGTAACGTCCGCTGCGCAAGAACTCGTAGGAGATCTCGAGGGCGCGGATCCAGCTCATGCAGGCGTCGGAGATGTCGAAGCAGGAACAATTCATGCCCATGGCGCTTGCGTAGAAATAGGCATTTGCCGGCTCGAGGAATCCCTTGCCGACCCCGCAGTAGATAAGGAGATCGATGTCCTCCTTGGAGCGACCCGCCTTATCGAGGGCGTCCTGCATGGCCTCTTTAATGAAGGGACCGGCGGTTTCGGACTTCTCCAAGTCGCGGATAAAGCGAACCTCGGAACCCGCGGCCTTGAAGAGCCCTCTCACTAATCGCTGGTAGGTTTTCAGGAGCGGCTTTGACACGCCGTTGCTGTGATCCTCCAGGAACTTTAGAATATCGTCATTCGTCACTTTACGAGAAGGAAAGCGAACCCCAATAGACTCAATCCTCATGCCTGCCTCGTTGCGAAAGAATGGAGCTAGGCCCGGAATACACATGTGCAGGGCGGCCACTGATGCGCTCGTGCCGGTTCCCCTGGGCCTCGAAAACAGGGTATGATTATATCGTGCTTTTGCTATTCTGGATAGGGCAGAAAAACAGATGAAGATCGGAATCATCGCGGTTGGCTCGCAGGGAGATGTGCAGCCCTATGCCGCCCTGGGCGCGGGGCTCGCGCGGCACGGACACCGGGTCACCCTCATCAGTCATGAGAACTTCCGGCCGCTTGCGGCGAGCTGCGGGCTCGACTTCGCGCCGGTGGCGGGCAACCCGATGGAGATCGTTCAGGGAGCGGAGGGGCAGTCGTGGCTCGCCTCGTCGAACAGGTCGGTCAGCTTTCTGCTGCGCCTCTCGCGGCTCGCGCGGGGCATCATCGACCGACTCGCCCGCGATGCGCTCGCCGGCAGCCGCGGGAGCGACCTCATTATCTACAGCCTTCCGCTCTCGATCAGTGGCTATACGGTCGCGGAATCCCTCGGAGTACCGGGGATACCCGCCGCTCTCTACCCTCTTCACGCCACTGCCTCCTTCCCTTCGATCATGATGCCGAACTTTCCGCTGCGCGCCCCCCTTGTGAACCGGGCGAGCGCCGCGCTTGTCGCCAAGATCTTCTGGTCGGTCATCCGTCCGCTTCAGCGCCGCTGGCGCGAGCTCGAGCTCGAGCTCCCCCCACTGTCGCGGCGTTCCCCATTTGCCTCGTTTCTCGGCAACGGGACCCCCTTCCTCTACGGCTACAGTCCCTCCGTGATCCCGCGGCCGGCTGACTGGAAAGAGATCCTCGCCGTCTGCGGCTACTGGTTTCTCGATCGGCAAGAGGGTTGGAAGCCGCCGACGGGGCTTCTTGAGTTCATCGAGGCGGGGCCGCCTCCCCTCTACATCGGGTTCGGGAGCATGGCGAGCGGAGACCCCAAAGCGACGGCGCGAGTCGTTCTCGAGGCGCTCGCGCGAAGCGGGCAGCGCGCACTCCTCGCGGCGGGGTGGGGCGGGCTTCACGCCGAAGACCTCCCGGATACGATCTTCCCGGTCGGTTTCGTGCCTCACGGGTGGCTCTTCCCGCGAATGGCCGGCGTCGTGCACCACGGAGGGGCCGGAACTACCGCAACCGCGCTGCGCGCGGGCGTCCCTCAAGCGGTGGTGCCGTTCTTCGCCGACCAGTTCTTCTGGGGAAGGCGCATCGCCGAGCTCGGTCTGGGACCGCAGCCCATCGCGAAGCGCCGCCTCTCGGTCGAACCCCTTGCCGAAGCGATGCGGTTCCTGGTTACCGATCGGGAAACCGCGCGGCGCTGTGCGGCAATGGCGGCGGCGATCGCAGGAGAGGACGGGATAGGGACGGCGGTTTCGGTAGTCGAGCGCTATTTCGACAGGACGACGCGGCGGACGATGCGCTGACGGAGCCTCCCCGGGAGGAGCGGCGCGATCCTGCCGAGGAGGCGCGAATCCCAACCGACGACGTAGCGTGACCGGGGACGGCGGGCGGAGAGGGCCCGTTCGACGACGACGGCCACCCGTTCGGCCGCTATACCCGAGCGCGCCGCGCGCTCTGCGTAGGCCTGAAAGGCCGACAGCTGCGAGCGGTAGAGCTCCCAGCCCTTCTCCGGCCAGGATTCCGCAAGCTCGAAGGCCATCCCCTTGGACTTGTCCCAGATGGGCGTGGCGATGTTTCCGGCCCCGATGAGCGAGACCGCGATTCCCGAATCCGAGAGCTCGATTGCGAGCGAGTCCGCAACCGCTTCGAGGGCGAACTTGGTCGCGGCGTAGGGTGCGACGAAGGGGACGGAGAGCTTTCCGAGGATGGATCCGATGAGCACGATGCGTCCCCGCGCCGCGCGGAGGTGGGGCAAGAAGGCTTGCGTCACCGCAATCTGGCCGAAGAGATTAACCTCAAACTGATGACGAAGAGCCTCGATCGGAAGGAGCTCCAGCGGACCCGCTACCGTGATTCCCGCGTTATTGACGAGACCGTTGAGCGTGCCGCCGGTCAGCCGCGCGACCTCCAAAGCTGCAGCAGCGATCGATTCGCTCTTCGTCACATCGAGGATGATCGGCGAAAGGCCCGAGGGAGCGTCGCGCAGCAGCGCCTCTCCGTCCTCGCTCCTGCGGATACAGGCGAAAACCCGATAGCCGCCTCCGACAAGGCGAAGTGCGATCGCCCTTCCTATCCCTGAGGAGGTTCCCGTTACCACAACCGCGCGATCTTCCATGGTGTGGCCGGAGGGTAGCGGGAATTGTCGAGCGTGTAAATACGCTCGTTCTCAAGGCTGCTCGGGGAGCTGCTGTGGCGCTGCGGCCTGTCCGGTCCCGAAGGTGCGGAAGAGGGCCTCGTAGCCGCGGCGAAGGCCTCCGCGCTCGAGCAAGAAGACCAGGAGGGCCGAGAGCGTGATGCTCAGAAAAACTACCAGGAAGGTCATCTCCTGGATGCGTTGCCCTCCTGCCATGCCGGCCGCGAGCGGGAGACCCGCCATCGCCGCCGAGGCGAGCCCCTTCGGTGCGAGCGACGCGACGATAGAGATGTCCCTGCGCGCCATGCTGCGGTCTCCGAGAAGGCGGCAGGCGGCGAGGCGCACGACATAGATCCCCGCCGTAATGCCGCCCGCAATCTCGAAGACGGAAAGGTCCGCGAAACGGATCGAGATTCCGAGGTAAAGGAAGAAAAAGGTCTTGAGGATGAAGACGACCTCCCCGAAGAAGCTCTTCTCGGTCTCGGTGATCGATGCGGCATTCTCGTGGAAGTGGAGCCCAAGGCGGCCCAGGAATCCGAAGGGACGGTTTGCCAGGCCTAATCCAAAGGCGAGTGCGGCAATCGCTCCCGAGTATCCAAGGAACTCCGCCAGGCCGTAGACAACGAAGAGGAAGGCGATGGAGAGAATGATGCTGTTGGGGAGCCTCCGGATGAACTCGAGGACCTTCAGCCAGAGGATGCTTCCAACGAATCCGATGACCGCAGCGAAGAGCAACGCCGAAAGGAGCTTCCCAATCATGTGTCCCACATCGATGGCGCCCCCGGTCGCTGCCTGGGTGAGCTCAAAGACCAAGATGATGCTGAAAACGTCCGTGAGGGAGGATTCGATGATCAGCGCCGACTGCACCGAGTCCGACAGCTTGAGGCTGCGCGCGAGTGGAAGGACGACGATCGGCGTGATACTTCCGAGGATGGCGCCAAAGGCGACGGCGCTTAAGGGAGGTAGGCCTAGGACAAAAACGCCGAGCAGCGAGACGAAGAGGATGGTCCCCGCGAAGGTGCCGAGGAAGAGCGGGGCCACCCGGGCAAACGAACCTTGAAGGTCTGTCAGGTTGAGGGCCATTCCCCCCTCAAAAAGAATCACCACGAGGGCGACGGTGGCCATGACACGGCCCATATCGCCGAAGTCCTCGGGCCGGATGAGGCCGAGGAAGGGACCGAGGACAATGCCCACGAGGGTCAGTAAAAGGACATCGGGAACCGATATGCGTTCGAAAATCAGGGAAAACCCGTGAGCAACGAAAAACACCAGTCCGATAAGAAGTATCGCGATAGCCATCGTTCCTCCGAAGATACGACTCGCGCAGACCCGAGACAACGCGAACCGGTCGCGAAGCTGGAAGCCTGCGTCCGGTACCTCCTCAAGGGGCAGGAGGTGCGGCTTGCCTATCGAGTGCCTTTCCGTCAGAATTGCCGCGCAAAGTATCCTAAGGATACCAGACGTCTGACGGGAGGATAACGTGCCACCGACCCCTGATCCGACCACCGTGAGGATTATCCTCGTGCGCCACGGCGAGACCGCATGGAACGCCGAGGGTCGGATGCAAGGACACCGCGACAGCCCGCTCACCCCGACTGGACGCGCGCAGGCCGCGGCGATCGCGGAGCGAATTGCGCGCATTCCCGTGGCGGCGCTCTACGCAAGCGACCTGGGGCGAGCGCGGGAGACCGCCCTTCCGATAGCGGAGCGCACCGGGCTTTCCCCGCAGTACGACGAACGGTTGCGGGAGCGGAAGCTCGGCATCTTCGAGGGGCTGACCGAGCCGGAGATCGTCGCCCGTCATTCGACCGAGTGGACTCTTTTCCGCGAGCGCGATCCCGACTGGGTTGTCCCCGGAGGCGAAAGCGCGCGGGAACGGAGCGAGCGGACGGTGAGCTTCCTGGAGGAGATGGCCGCGCGCCATCACGGTGAGGCAATCGTGGCCGTGACCCACGGGGGCGTCCTGGACGGCATGTTCCGCTTTGTCGTCGGCCTCTCGCTCGCAGTTCCGCGCCACTTCATCATACCCAACGGAGCCCTGAACGTGATCCGCTTCGAAGGGGGGCGGTGGATGCTCGAGACCTGGGGAAGCAGGGAGCACTACGAATCGGAAGAGCGGCTTAACGACATTTGATGGCGGGTGTCGCATGAAGCCGTCGTGCGAGACGGCCGTTCATGTCGTGCGCCGTCGCCGCTGACGACGACGCGCTTGCGGGTTGCCTCAGGCTCCGGAATTTCCTACAGTTATCGTGTGCGGCTCTTTCATCACGCAGAGCAAGGCACGATCACGAAGGAAGCAGGCAGGGCACCTTGGATAGAAAGCGCGTAGGTTTCATCTCGTTTCGGTTCGCGGGGACCGACGGCGTCTCCCTCGAGACCGCAAAGTGGGCCGAGGTACTCGAGCAAAACGGGCACAGCTGCTTCTACTTTGCTGGAGAGCTCGACACTCCTCCCGAGCGGAGCTTCCTCGTCGATCTGGCGCACTACAAGCATCCCGAGATCGTGGAGCTCACCTCGCTCGCCTTCGGACGGCCCCGGCGTTCCACGCACCTCTCCGATGCGATCCACCGCCTCCGCGACCACTTCAAGCGTCAGCTCTACGATTTCATCGGCCAGTTCCAGCTTGATCTGCTCATCCCGGAGAACCTTCTCACCATCCCCCTCAACCTGCCGCTCGCTTCCGCCCTGAGCGAGGTCATCGCCGAGACCGGCCTTCCGGTCATCGCGCACCACCATGACTTCTTCTGGGAGCGCAAGCGCTTCCTCACGAACTGTGTCTGGGACTACCTGAACTCGATCTACCCGCCGAGCTTTCCGACCATCCACCACGTGGTCATCAATTCTTCGGCGCGCAATCAACTCGCCCTGCGTAGGGGGGTCGGCTCGACGCTTATTCCAAACGTCATGAAATACGAGTCACCGCCGTCTGCCCCCGACGAGTATGGCGGCGACGTGCGCGCTTCACTCGGGGTGGACGATGACGAGTGCCTCTTCCTCCAGCCTACCCGTGTCATCCAGCGCAAGGGGATCGAGCACTCGATCGAGCTGGTCGCCCGCCTGGGTCGGATGGGCGTGAAGGGGGTCCTGGTGATCTCGCACGCCTCAGGGGACGAGGGTAACGAGTACGAGCGACGGGTGCGCGAGTACGCGGAGCTCCTCGGCATACGCGCCCTATTCGTGAGCGACATCATCAGCGACCGCCGAGGTACCACGCCCGACGGGCGGAAGATCTATACCCTCCAGGACATCTATCCCCACGCCGACCTGGTTACCTATCCCTCCGTCTTTGAAGGATTCGGCAACGCCTTTCTCGAGGCCATCTACTACAGGCGTCCGATCCTCGTGAACAACTATACGATCTATTCCTACGACATTCGGCCGCTGGGCTTCGATGTGGTCGAGATGGACGAGTTTCTCTCCGAGCGCACGATAGAGGCCGTGCGGGAGCTCCTCCGTGACGATTCGCGGGTCGCTCGCATGACCGAGAAGAACTACGAGCTGGCGCTCAGGCACTTCTCGTACGGCATTCTGGAAACCAAGCTCAGTCATCTGTTTACCAACATCTGGGGAAGGCGCGGAGCCTTCAGCTCAATGAAGTCCACCTTTTAGGTGGACCATCCTACTCTCACGCGGCTCGAAGAGCTTGCGTGGACGGGACGGGAACGATGAAGAGAGTCTCACTGTTGATGCGCCGCATCGCCGGTTTCACCCGAGCGGTCTTGGGCGGCGGGCGAGCGCGCCGGCGCCTCAAGGAGCTGCGGAGGGTCGATCTCTCGCAGTACGTCAACCGCATCATCTCCGATGCGGTGCTCCTCAACGAGATCCCCTCTCCGACCGAGGCAGAATCGAGGAGGATGGATTTCATCGCTACGCGCCTGCGCGACTTCGGCATCTCCAATGTGGTGACGGATGAGGCGGGGAACGTCGCGGCGCTCTTCCCGGCTTTCGGGACGCGCCCGGATTTCCTGTTGGTCTTTGCCGAGGTAGGTGATGCGGACTATTCGCCCCTCGGCAACTCGGTCCACCTTGCGAAAGAGCGGGCGGCCGGGCACGGCCTCGCCGAGCGGAGCGCGGGGGCTGCTGCCCTCCTTGTCTTCGCCGAGTATGCGCAGGCGACGGGCTTCTATCTCGACAAGAACCTCCTCCTCCTGTTCACCCCCTCGAGCTCGGTCGACGAAAACTCCGCTGCCTTACGGAGCTTTCTCTCGGAGTGGGGGGCGCAGGTTTCGGGGGGGCTGTTCATTCGCGGGAGCGGACTCGGTACCGTCGAGACCCGCCAGGTCGGAACCTATTGGCTGTCGATCGATGTACGGAAGCCGGAGCGGGAGCTTCTTGCGGCGGGGGACGCCGCGTCGGCCGCAACGATTCTCGGCTCGATCGCCTTCCAGATCGGCGCGATTACCTGGGATCCCGGGAAGAGCACGATCGTGAGCATCGCGCGAATGCAGGCTGGAATCGGCTACGGCCACTGGCCCTCGGAGGGAACGATGGATGTGGAGATTCTCTCCGAGCAGGAGGCGCTTCTCGAGACCGCGAAGAACACGGTGACGGCGACCATCCAGAAGATCGCCACGATCGACGAGGCGGAGGTGGAGGTCACCGTGCGCGCCCACCACTCGGTGGGCGACTCCCAGAGAAACGCACCGATCACCGCGGCGGTGCAGGAGACCCTCACGCAGCTTCGGATCAAGCCCGAGACCGGAGTCATCGCCGAGAAGATCGCCATGCTCAACGAGTTCGGGATCCCCGGCGCCGCCCTCGGGATAACGAGCGGGAAGGTGGCCTTCGACGAGGAGTACATAGACCTCCTCCCGCTGGAGACCGGCTTTCGGCAGCTCCTTCTCGTGGTCGAGCGTTGCGCAGGGGTGTCCAACTCTAAGGAGGTCGAGCTACAATGACGCCGGATCGAAGCGAGTCCGCCATCCTCGATCAGACCTACCACTTCGGCGATTTCGCCGACAGGCGCAAGCTGATCGATCTGAAGAAGAAGAAGAAACTTTCGATCTCGCTCGCCTTCCCGACCCTCAACGAGGAGGCTACGATCGCCAAAGAGATCCTCGTTCTGAAGACCGAGCTTATGGAACGCTTCCCGCTCGTCGACGAGATTGCCGTCATCGATTCGGGTTCGACCGACCGAACGCAGGAGATCGCTATGCAGTTCGGCGCGAAGGTCTTCAGCTCTGCGGACATCCTCCGACGCTACGGCACTTTTCGGGGCAAGGGGGAGAACCTCTGGAAGAGCCTTTACGTCCTCAAGGGCGACATCATCGTCTGGATAGACGCCGACATCGCGAACATCAGCCCGCGTTTTCTCTACGGCCTGGTGGGGCCTCTCCTGATGCACGACAACGTCGGCTATGTGAAGGCCTTCTATGAGCGCCCGATCCGATTGCAAGGCGAGCTGCAGCCGAGCGGAGGAGGCCGTGTGACGGAGATCCTCATCCGCCCGCTCTTCTCGCTCTTCTATCCGGAGCTCGCTTTGCTCATTCAACCGCTTTCCGGAGAGTACGCGGGACGCCGAACGGTCCTCGAGCAGCTCCCCTTCTCGGTCGGTTATGGCGTGGAGGTCGGACACCTCATCGACATCTACCACATGTTTGGCCCGGAAATTCTCGCGCAGGTCGATATGGAGATGCGCATCCATCGCAACCAGACAATTGAGGCGTTGAGCCGAATGGGTTTCGGCATTCTCACGACCTTCCTGAACCGCCTCGCAAAGTACAAGGAGGCCGATATCGTCGAGGAGCTCGGCGCGGAACACATCGCCCTCACCTACGCCAAGGCCGAGCATGACGTCGTGCGCACCCCGATCCAGACGCAGGAGCGTCCTCCCATGCAGACGATCGCGGAGTACGTCGAGCGCTTCGGCGCGCGGACGAAGGCGCCGGCGGGCGAAGCGAAGAGATGACGGCGCTGGACATAGTTATCTTCCACTACCACGTGCGCTCGGGAGGGGTCACGAGCGTGATTCTTCTTTCGATCCGCGCCATCGTCGCCGAGCTGCCGGAGGTACGGCGGATCCGCCTTGTTGTCGGCGAGGAACCCGATGCGAAGCTGCGGGCGGTGCTCACGTCGATCGCTTCGCAAGCCGGCGCTCCGCGGGTGGAGATCGAGACTGCACCTGAGATTCGCTACACGCTCTCGGGGCAGGAAGCGCTTCCGGATCCCGCCCGCTTGGCTCGGCTGCTTACCGAGCGGTGGGGAGGAGCGCTCTGGTGGGTACACAACTACCATCTCGGAAAGAACCCGCCCTTCACCCAGGCGCTCCTGTCGATCGCGGGCGAGCGCTCCGAGCAACGAATCCTCTTCCACATCCATGACTTGCCTGAAGCGGGTCGCTTCGAGAACCTGAAGGAGCTTCATCGATCGGTCACCCTCCCGCTCTATCCGGCGCTTCCCAATGTCCGGTACCTGGTCATCAACGAGCAGGATCGTCGTCTCCTCGTCGAAGCGGGGCTTCCCGGCGAAATCGTCTTTCTCTTGCACAATCCCGTCTCCTCGCAACCGCTTCCGGAGGTAGACTCGCACCAGATCCGAAGGCGGCTTGCGGGCCGCTTCGGAAGTGAGTTTCCCGGCTTCAGCGCCGACTCGCCGATCCTGCTCTATCCCGTGCGGACCATCCGGCGGAAAAACGTCCTTGAGGCGGGCCTTCTCGCGGCCTTGAGCCCTGACACGCCAAACTTGATCGTGACGCTTCCTGGCATCTCTCCGAAGGAGCTTGGCTACTCCCGCGCGGTCGAGGAGCGCTTCCGGAGTGGAATCGTGAAAGGACTCTGGGGGATCGGCGACCGGCTCGCGGAGGCCGGCCTGGACTTCCCGACGCTTGCCGCGAGTGCCGATCGGCTTGTCTCCACGTCGGTCCAGGAGGGGTTCGGCTATCTCTTCGTCGACAGCCTGCACTGGAGAAGGCCCCTCGTCGCGCGGCGGCTCGATATCCTCGACGGCCTTGCCGATCTCCTCGCCTCGCCCGCAGTGCGCCAGTACGATCAGCTCCTCGTACCGACCGATGCAGCGCAGCGGGCGGAGCTGCTTGCCGCCTACGACCGCTACATCGACAGCGTCGAAGAGGCTCTGGTTCGTCCGGATGCGTTGCGCGCGGCGATTCGCGCACACCTGGCACAGGAAGCCTTGGACTTCTCCTTTCTACCGCTTCAAGCCCAGTCCCGGGTGATCGAGGCAATCGGCGATCCGGGCGTTCGCGCCGAGCTCGTGCGGATGAACGCCCGGCTTCTCGAAGGGCTGGAACGGATGCCAGCGCCGGCTGCCGCCTTGGGCGAGGCTGTCGCGCGCCGATTTGGCTTTCCAAGCTACGCCGCGGCTCTGCGCGAGATCATCGGCTCCTTCGATCGGGGCTTGACGCATGGGGGGGCACAGGGGGACGAAGTCCATCAAAGGCTCTGTGCGGCCTCCGAGGTTCCCGAGAGCTTTCGGCTCCTCTTAGCGTAGGGTGCGACAGCCGCCGCCAGTACCAGGTCTCCCCACGCACTTTTCTTGACAAAGCTCCCAGCAAGGGTGTAGGCTCCCCTATCGAAGCGCTTCGACTAAGCGCTTCGACTGTGTGTTTCGATCGCAAGGAGCGGCTCGCCGTACCCAGGGACCTCCGTGGTAACAATGTTGGATGTGGCAAAACG
>Ga0307373_10012575_pt1 | contig 11997 bp, 11 predicted proteins | sample OX2MG_FD_202534 | JGI IMG/M metagenome (GOLD analysis project Ga0307373, IMG submission 202534) | Soil microbial communities from Risofladan, Vaasa, Finland - OX-2 | ecosystem: Environmental > Terrestrial > Soil > Coastal area > Acid sulfate soil | place: Finland: Risofladan, Vaasa | collected...
CGCAGTGCCCCGATCGACGCCTCCACGAACGAGGCCCGCAGGGCGAGATCCTCGACCGGGTAGCCGGTCAGCATCATCTCGGGGAAGACGACCACTGACGCGCCGGCGGCGGCGGCCCGGCGCGTCCACTCGAGGATGGCAGCGGCATTCCGCTGGAGGTCGCCGACGGTGGCATTGACTTGGGCGAGCGCGATCCGAAGCTGAGGCACCAGATCAGCTTAGATCGGGTCATCCGGCGGTTAGATCGGGCCATCCGGCGGGTCGCGTTACCGGCAGGAAACACGGACGGGGCAGACTGGCCACGTGGACAGGCAGGAAGAGTTCGTACTGCATACGCTCGAGGAGCGCAACATCCGGTTCGTCCGGCTCTGGTTTACCGACGTGCTCGGCTACCTCAAGTCGGTGGCCGTGGCCCCGGCGGAGCTTGAGGGCGCGTTCGCCGAGGGGATCGGCTTCGACGGCTCGGCGGTCGAGGGGTTCTCGCGGGTCTACGAGGCCGACATGATCGCCAAGCCCGACCCGTCGACGTTCCAGCTGATGCCGCTGCGCGCCGACCCGGTCGGCGTCGGCCGGATGTTCTGCGACATCCTGATGCCCGACGGCTCGCCGTCGCACGCCGACCCCAGGTATGTGCTCAAGCGCGCGCTGGCCAAGGCCGCGAGCCTCGGCTTCACCTTCTACACCCACCCCGAGATCGAGTTCTTCCTGCTCAGGGAGCGGCCCGAGGCGGGAGCCAAGCCGCGGCCGATCGACCAGGGCGGCTACTTCGACCACACCCCGCACAACATCGCGCACGACTTCCGCAAGTCGGCGATCACGATGCTGGAGACCATGGGCATCTCGGTGGAGTTCAGCCACCACGAGGGAGCACCCGGCCAGCAGGAGATCGACCTGCGCTACGCCGACGCGCTCAGCACCGCCGACAACATCATGTCGTTCCGGCTCGCGATGAAGGAGGTCGCCCTCGAGCAGGGCGTCTACGCGACTTTCATGCCCAAGCCCTTCACCGAGTTTCCTGGCTCGGGCATGCACACCCATATGTCGCTGTTCGAGGGCGACAGGAACGTGTTCCACGACCCGGGCGGGGAGTTCCAGATCTCCAAGGTCGGCCGGTCGTTCATCGCCGGCCTGCTCACCCACGCCGCCGAGATCACCGCGGTGTGCAACCAGTGGGTGAACTCCTACAAGCGGCTCTGGGGCGGTGCCGAGCGGATCGCCGGAGCGGGCGGCGAGGCCCCCGCCTACATCTGCTGGGGGCACAACAACAGGTCGGCGCTGATCCGGGTCCCGATGTACAAGCCGAAGAAGGGGAACGCGACCAGAATCGAGTTCCGCTCGCTGGACCCGGCGTGCAACCCGTACCTGGCGTTCGCCGTGATCCTGGCGGCCGGGCTGAAGGGGATCGAGGAGGACTACGAGCTCCCGCCCGGCGCCGAGGACGACGTGTGGGCGCTGACCCCGGCCGAGCGCCGGGCACTCGGCATCGCGCCGCTGCCGCAGAGCCTGTCGGACGCCTGCAACGTCATGCAGTCGAGCGAACTCGTCGCCGAGACGCTCGGTGAGCACGTGTTCGACTTTTTCCTGCGGAACAAGCGCGAGGAATGGCAGGAGTACCGTCGTCAGGTAACAGAATTCGAGCTTGAGCGGTATCTGTCCTCGCTCTGATTCCCCGGTTTCACCAGAACTCAGCTTGACCAGAAACCATTCGGCCCCGGCTCGCGTCCAAAGGTCATGGCAGAAAGGAACAGGCGGGCCGCCGGGCCGCGCGCGCTGCGTGCCGGGGTCGTAGCTCTCGCCCTGGCCGGCCTCGCCGCCGGATGCGGACCAGCGCCCCAGACGGCGCGACCGGTGCGGCCGGCGGGCGCGACCGCCGCAGATACGGCACGCCAGGCCGCGCTTCCGTGGCCGCGTGGCGGTTCGCCGGCCCTGGCCCGCGCCGTGGGCAGGCGGATGCTGACCGCGGCGGACGGAGCTGGGCGATGGCCAGGCGGCTGATCACGGATCTGGCGCTGCCGGCCGGTGCCCGGACGACCGTGCCGCGCCCGGTGCCGGCCCTGCTGCACCACCCGGGCCAGGACGCCGGCAGCGGCGACACGATCGACCTGCACAAGTTCTTCTCGATCCGGCAACCCATGCGCTCGGCCGCGTCGAGCACTGGCTCGCGGCCTACGCGGTCCTGCTGCTGACCTGACCGCAATGTCGCAGGGTGCGGGCTGGCTCGCTACCGTGCTGTCGTGAGCATGCCGCGCGCAGTGACGGTGGCCGGACGGCTCGCCGCGCTTGGGTTCGCCGATACGGCAGGCGCTCAGCGGCTGCTCGCCGATGACCTGCACCTTGACCTGCTCGGCGAGGACGCCCAGGTCGTGGCCGCGCTAGCGGCGGCGCCCGACCCCGACCTGGCGGTCGCCGGGCTGGCCAGGCTGGGCCGGGACGAGCAGCTGCTCGCCGCGCTGCGCACCGATCCCGGCCTGCGGGCCAGACTGGCCGCGGTACTCGGCACGAGCACCGCGCTCGCCGACCACCTCCGCCGCCACCCGGATGACTGGCGGCTGCTCAGCGCACCCGACGCGGAACGAGCGCCCGGTGCCGACGAGCTACGCGCCGACCTGCTCGGCGCGACGCAGCCCGACGGGCTGCGGGTCGGCTACCGGCGACGGCTGCTGCGGCTGGCCGCGCGTGACCTGACCGGCGCGACAGCGATCGATGACGTGATGGCCGAGCTGGCCGACCTGGCGGCCGCCGCGCTCGAGGCGGCCCTGGCGATCGCGAGCGCTCAGCTGCCGCCGGACGCGCCGGCCTGCCGGCTCGCCGTGATCGCGATGGGCAAGTGCGGCGCGCGGGAGCTGAACTACTCGAGCGACGTCGACGTGATCTTCGTGGCCGAGCCCGCCGGGCCCGGTGACGAGACCGGCGCGCTGCGGACCGCGACCCAGCTGGCCAGCGCGATGATCCGGGTGTGCTCCGAGCCCGGGCCCGAGGGCAGCCTGTTTCCGGTCGATCCCAACCTGCGCCCGGAAGGCCGCAGCGGTCCACTGGTCCGGACCCTCGCCAGTCACCTCGCCTACTACCAGCGCTGGGCCAAGACCTGGGAGTTCCAGGCGCTGCTGAAGGCCAGGCCAGTCGCCGGAGACCTCAGGCTAGGCCGGGACTACCTGGCCGAGCTGGCGCCGCTGGTCTGGCACGCGGCGCAGCGGGACGATTTCGTCGCCGACGTCCAGGCGATGCGGCGGCGAGTCGTCGCCAGCCTGCCGGCCAGCCAGGCCGGGCGCGAGATCAAGCTCGGCCCTGGCGGCCTGCGGGACATCGAGTTCGCCGTCCAGCTGCTCCAGCTCGTGCACGGCCGGACCGACGAGACGCTGCGGGATCCTGGCACCCTGCCCGCGCTCGCCGCCCTGGCCGCCACCGGCTACGTGGGCAGGCAGGACGCGGCGAGCATGGCGCAGGCCTACCGGTTCCTGCGGGTCGTCGAGCACCTGCTCCAGCTGCGCCAGCTCCGGCGGACCCATTCGCTGCCCACCGACCCCGCGATCCTGCGACAGGTCGGCCGGGCGCTGCGCCCGATGCGGTATGCCGACCGGGAGCTCGCCGGGCCGGCCGACGAATCGGCAGACCCGGCGGACCAGCTGATGACCCGGTGGCGGCAGCATGCCGCGGCCGTCAGGCAGCTGCACGAGAAGCTGTTCTACCGCCCGCTGCTCGACGCGGTCGCGCGGCTGCCTGACGACGTCATCAGGCTGACCTCGCAGTCTGCGGCGGAGCGGCTCGAGGCACTGGGCTACGCCGATCCGGCCGGGGCGCTGCGGCACATCAGCGCGCTGACCACGGGATTCTCGAGAAAGGCGGCGATCCAGCGGGCGCTTCTGCCCGCCATGCTCGGCTGGTTCGCCGATGCGCCGAGGCCGGACGCGGGCCTGCTCGCGTTCCGGCAGGTGAGCGAGGCACTCGGGCGTTCTCCCTGGTACCTGCGGCTGCTGCGTGACGACACCAACGTCGCCTGGCGGATGGCCAGGCTGCTCGCCTCCGGCCGGTACGCCACCGACCTGCTGCTCCGCGCTCCCGACGCGGTGGCCATGCTGGCCGACGACGACCTGCTCACGCCCCGGCCGCGGGCGGGCCTGCGCGGCGAAGCCGAGGCGATGGTGCGGAGGCACGCGGAGACGGCCAACCGGGACGGGGCGGCCGCGCCCCTGCTCGCCCTCCGGCGCCGGGAACTGTTCCGCACCGCCGCCGCCGACCTGCTCGGCCAGCTGGACTGCCTGCTGGTCGCGGAGGCGCTTGGCACGGTCACCGCCGTGACCGTGGCGGGCGCGCTCGAGCTGGCCAGCGACACGGTCGGGCGCGCGTCAGGCGGCCTGCCCGCCAGCTTCTGCGTGGTGGCGATGGGCACCTTCGGCGGGCATGAGATGGGCTACGCGAGCGACGCCGACGTCCTGTTCGCATACGAGCCGGTTCCCGGGGCCGCCGAGCACGAGGCCGCGAGAGCCGCGCACGCGGTGGCGGAGGAACTGCGCCGCCTGCTCGGCCGCCCGGGGCCGGATCCGTCGCTGCGGGTCGACGCGGACCTGCGGCCCGAGGGCAGGCAGGGACCGCTGGTGCGAACGCTGGGCGCGTACCGGGCTTACTACAGCCGCTGGGCTCAGCCGTGGGAGGTTCAGGCGCTGCTGCGGGCTGATCCGGTGGCCGGCGACAGCGCGCTGGGCGAGGCGTTCACCGCGCTCGCCGACGAGGTCCGCTATCCCACCGGGGGTATCGCCGATGCGTCCGTTAGGGAAATCAAGAGAATTAAAGCAAGAATGGAAGCAGAACGGATGCCTCGGGGTGTCGACCCGGCCCTGCATGTCAAGCTCGGCCCCGGCGGGCTCTCCGACGCCGAGTGGGTGGCGCAGCTGCTCCAGCTCCGGCATGCCGGAGCGGTGGCCGCGCTGCGGACCACGGGGACGCTCGCCGCGCTGGCCGGCGCGCAGGAGGCCGGGCTGCTCACGGCCGCCGACGCCGCGGCACTGAGCACGTCCTGGCTGCTCGCCACCCGGATCAGGAACGCGGTCACGCTGGCCACCGGGCGCGCCTCCGACGTGGTACCCACCGGGCAGCCCGAGCTGGCCGGCACCGCGCGGCTGCTCGGCTACCCGCCGGACACGTCCCAGGACCTGGTGCAGGACTGGCGCCGCGCAGCCCGCCGGGCCAGGACCGTGATGGAACGCGTTTTCTACGGCTGATACCCCGGTAGGGGGCAGCTTCCTTCGCTGGGTGCGCGCGAGCAGTCACTACGTCCGTGCATGCTGGTGAGGTGACGAGTACGGCTTCGCGGCGCCCGAGCGAACTGGCAGCAGGCGAGCCGGCGGCGGGGACGCCGGCGGCGGGCCACCAGTCCCGCGCGTCGTGGCCCGGCACGCTGGTCGAGCGGGCGATCGCGGTGATCGCAGCCGACTACCGCAGGCCGGCGGGACCGATCGTGATCGCCGCGGTGCTCGCGCTGGCCGCCGGACTCGAGTCGGGCCGGGCTGCCGGGCCGATCAGCCCGAGCCTCGCGCTGGTACTCGGCCTGCTCAGCACCGCGCCGATCGCGGTGATCAGGAGATTCCCGCTGCCGGCGATCGCCGTCGTGCTGACTGCCAGCGCGGCGTTCATCGTGTTCGGCAGGCTGTCCTGGTCGGTGGCCGCGGTCACCGGCTGGCTGGTCGCGCTGGCCGCGTGCCCGGTCATGCTGGCCCGGCGGCCGGCCATCCTGGCGGTCGCTCTCACCGAGGGCGCCGTGCTGCTCGGCGCCGCGGGTATCCGCGGGAACGCGACTCCGTGGGACGCGACGGCCGCCGAGGCGCTGGCCGTCATCGCGGCCTGGGGCGCGGGGGAGATGCTGCGGGCCAGGCGGCAGTCGGCGATCTGGAAGGCCGAAGCCGCCGAGCGGCTCAGGCGGCTGAGCGAGCGGGACGCGGTCGCTCGCGAGCGTGCCAGCATCGCCCGCGAGCTGCATGACGTGGTCGCGCACCACGTCTCCATGATCGCCGTCCGGGCGGCGACCGCGCCGTACGCCGTACCTGACCTGCCCGCGCCGGGACAGGCCGCCTTCGCCGAGATCGCCGACGAGGCGCGCGCGGCCCTGACCGAGCTCCGGGTGGCACTCGGTGTGCTGCGCTCACCGGACGGCGGATCAGAGGCGGCGCCGCAGCCGCGGATCGCCGACCTTGACGCGCTGCTGGGCCGGGTGGCCAGCGCGGGGACGAAGGCCAGCCTCAGCGTGTCGGGCCCGGTGCGGCAGCTGCCTGGCTCGGTCGAGCTGTGCTGTTACCGGATCATCCAGGAGGCGCTGACGAACGCGGGCCGCCACGCACCGGGCAGCCAGGTCAGGATCGAGCTGGGCTACGGCGCCGACGCGCTGAGCGTGCGGATCCTGAACGACGGGCTCCCCGGGCGGCATGCGGACGGCAGAGCGCCCGGCCGGGGTGAGCCCGGCCGGGGTGAGCCCGACCGCAGCGAAGAGCCTGGCTACGGCCTGACCGGCCTGCGCGAGCGCGTCGCGATGCTGCGCGGCGCGTTCCGGGCCGGGCCCGACGGGCAGGGCGGGTTCGCTGTCGCCGCCTCGCTGCCCGCTCCCGGCAGGCTCGCTCCCGGCGGGCCCGGCCACCCCACCGAGCAGGAGCTGGCCTGATGCAGCAGACGCTGCGGCTGCTGGTCGCCGACGACCAGGCGGTGGTGCGGATGGGATTCACCGCCATGCTCGACTCGCAGCCCGACATGAGCGTGGTCGGCACGGCCCAGGACGGGCAGCAAGCGGTCAGGATGGCCCGCGAGTTCAAGCCCGACGTGGTGCTGATGGACATCCGGATGCCCGTGCTCGACGGCATCGAGGCGACCAGGCAGCTCAGCCGGGGCGAGGCGGCACCGAAGGTGCTCGTGCTGACCACGTTCGATCTCGACGACTACGTCTACGACGCCCTCCGGGCCGGGGCCAGCGGGTTCCTGCTCAAGGACGCCACGCCGGAGGAGATCCTGGCCGCCGTCCGCGCCATCGGCGCGGGGGAGGCCCTGCTCGCGCCATCGGTGACGCGCAGGCTCATCGCCGAGTTCGCGAGCCGGAAGAGACTCGCCGTCCCCGCCGAGCTTGACCGGCTGACGCCGCGAGAGCACGAGGTCCTGCTGCACGTCGCGGCCGGCCTGACGAACGCCGAGATCGCCCGGACGCTCTGCCTCGCCGAGCAGACGGTGAAGTCTCATGTCAGCTCCGTGCTGTTCAAGCTGGAGCTGCGGGACCGGGTGCAGGCCGTCATCCTGGCCTACGAGTCCGGGATCGTGGTCGCCGGCGGCGGCAGCGGGCCCGCTCGCCCGTCGGGGTGAGGCCGGATCCCACCGGGGTAGGGGCGGCCAGCGCAGAGCTGCTACCGGCTGGTGATGGCGGGGCGCCGCGGCGCCGCCTAGTCGGGACCAGGCGGCAAGCGACTCTCAGCGAAGGTGACCGGCCCGGCTTCAGGCCCGCGGCGGGCATGACGTGGCGCCGGTGGCTGATCGACATCGTGCTGATCGCCGGCGTAGTCTCCGTCGTCTTCGAGCCGAGCGTGATCCTCATCGTCGTGGTCAGCTGGCACGCCCGGGCCAGGCGAAGCTGGCTGACCCGGCGGCGGAGCTCTTCAGGCGCGCGGTTCCCAGCTGAAGTGGCGGGCGGCTATCAGCAGGCCGGCCAGCCCCCACACGGCGACGACCAGCACGTCTGTCCACTGGAAGGCGGTGCCTAGAAACGCGGCCTGCATGCCGTTCGCGAAGTGCCGGACGGGGAAGATCCTGGCGACCCACAAGATCCACGACGGCGTGCTGTTCCCGAACGGAATGAAGATGCCGGACAGGAACAGCAGCGGGAAGATCGCCGCGTTGACGATGGCCGCCGACGCGTCGGCGTTGGGAATCACCGTGGTGATCGCGAGCCCGAGCGCGCAGAAGGTGCCGGCGCCGACCAGGAGCACGACGACGAGCCGCAGCAGCGTCACCCCGGTCGGGATCGCGGCGGCGTAGAACACGCGGCCGAAGGCACCGGTGATGACGACCAGGAGGACGGCAACGAAGATGGCGTGCACGATCCTCGCGCCGAGGAAGGCCGACGCGGGCAGCGGCGTTCCGTTCGTTCGCTTCAGGACGCCCGAGTCGCGCTGGAAGGTCACCGCCATCGCGATGTTGTTGAAGCACGCGGTGACCACGGCGAACGACGCCATCGACGCCACGTAGTAGGTCGACTGGCTGACCAGGCGGGTGCCGATCGGCACGGTGCCATGACCGAGCAGCGTGGTGAAGATGACCAGGAACATCAGGGGGAAGACGAAGGTGAAGAAGGCCGACACGGGATTGCGCCAGAACATCTTGTTGACGTAGCGGATCTGCCGCGCCGTCATGGCCGCGGCACTCATGATGTTCGCCTCCAGCCGTGCCGCCTGGCCCGGGTACGCTCCGCCGGGTCCGGCCCTGATGCGGCCTGCGATCCGGTCAGGGCCAGGTAGACATCCTCGAGTGAGGGCCGCACGACCTCGAGGTCGGCGAGGCTGACGCCGTGCTCGATGGCCCAGCCGGTGAGCCCGTTCAGGGTCAGCGTGAGGTCGTCGGGCACCAGATCCGTGACGCCGTCGGGCCCCAGCGTGCCGGTCAGCTCAGGCGGCGGGGCCTGGCCGGCCGGGAGGCGGTAACGCAGATGCGTGCTGGAAGGCCGCCCCTGGCCGAGGCTGGCAGGCGGCCCTTCGGCGACGACGCGGCCAGCCGTGACCAGCGCCACCCGGTCGGCGAGGTACTGCGCCTCCTCCATGTAGTGGGTGGTGAGCAGCACGGTCTTGCCGAGGGCGGCGAGGTTCTTGACCACCGCCCATGCCTCGTGCCTGGCCGACGGGTCGAAGCCGGTGGTGGGCTCGTCGAGGAAGAGGAGGTCGGGATTGCCGGCCAGGGCGATCGCGACATCGAGGCGCCGCTGCTGTCCGCCCGAGAGCTTGCTCACCCGGGTGTCGCGCTTGCCTGCCAGGCCGACAAGGTCGATCACCTCGTCGCAGGGCCGCGGATCGGGGTAGTAGCCGGAGTACATCGTCACGGTCTCGGCGACGGTCAGGTAGCGGTCCACGCCGGTGGACTGGAGCACGATGCCGATCAGGGGTTTCAGCTGCCGGCGCTGGGTGGCCGGATCGTAGCCGAGAACGCTGACCGAGCCCGCGTCCCGTCGGCGGTAGCCTTCCAGGATCTCGACGGTGGTGGTCTTGCCCGCGCCGTTGGGTCCGAGCAGGGCGAAGATCTCGCCCCGCTCGATCCGCAGGTCGATGCCGTCTACCGCGAGGGTGTCACCGTAGCGCTTGACCAGACCTTCGACTTCGATGGCCGCACTGGACTGCATAGCCGACTCCTCCCCGCTACCTGCCAGGACTGACAATGGCCCCATCTGGTGCGGGGATCCAGGGCTTTTCGTCACATCGTTCGTCCCCTGCCAGACGGGATCTCGCCCGTTGCGCCCCGTGGACCATGCTGGTTGGCTTGCTCGCCGTGGATGATCTTCTCGCCGCGGCATCCGCGGCGCTCGGGGCCACGCTGACCGATCCGGAAGATCTCGGTGGCAGCGAGCGCTCGGCCGTGCGGCGATGCCGGCTTGCCGGTGGCGGCACCGTGGTGGTCAAGAACTATCCGGGCACCGCGCCGGGAGCGGAGAGCTTCACCGCCGAGGCCGCGGGACTGACCCTTGCCGCGCAGGCCGTCGCCGGGCCCCGGCTGCTCGCCGCGAGCCCGCCGGCCAGGCTGGTCGTGATGAGCGATCTGGGAACCGCGCCGAGCCTCGCCGACGTGCTGCTCACCGGCTCGGCCGCCGCCGCGGAAGCCGCGCTGCTGGACTGGGTACGGGCCTGCGGGGAGCTGGCGGCGGCCATCGCGGGCCAGCAGCCCGAACTGGCGGCGCTGCTCGCGGCCCACGGGGCCGAGCCTGCGGCGGACGGATCAGCTCACTGGCTGGAACGCAGGATCTTCCAGATACCGGCGCTGCTCGGCGAGCTGTCGATCTCCGCTCCGGCCGGCCTGGCAGGCGACCTGGCCGAGGTGGCCGGCCTCGTGCGGCCCGGCCAGCCTGAGGTCTTCTCGCCGGGCGATATCTGCCCGGACAACAACCTGCTCACCGCCGGGGGAGTCAGGTTCGTCGACTTCGAGAGCGCCGAGTTCCACTCGGTCTTCCTCGACGCCGCCTATCTGCGGATGCCGTTCAGCACCTGCTGGTGCGTCTTCAGGCTGCCCGAGCGGATCGGGCGGGCGGCCGAGGCCGCCTACCGGGCTCAGGTCTGCCGCGTCTTTCCCGACCTGGCCAGCGACGACCGCTGGCTGCCAGGCGTCAGGCGCGCGATGGCGGCCTGGACCTTGCACGCCATGACGTACCTGCTTGGTCGCTCGATGGCGGCCGACAAGTCGATGATCGATGACGGCCGGGCGGCGCCGACCGCCCGCCAGCTGCTGCGCTACCGCTGGCGGCGGTTGCTCGCCGAGCTCGAGCCGGCCGGCGAGCTTGCCGCGCTGTGCGCGCTAGCTCGCGTGCTGCTCGCCGCGACCGACCACTGGCAGGTACCCGAGCTGCCGCTGTACCCGGCGTTCCGGTAAGCGCCTGACGGCCGATCCGGCGACGGCCAAATGGCTGCGGCGGCCCGGCTGGCCGTGCGATTCTGGGCACGGCGAATTGTCAGTAGCCGATCCTAGGGTCGGGTTATGAAAACCATTGAGGACCGCTTAATGGCAGTCGAGTCACGCGTGAGCCACCTGGAGACCTGGGCTGGGCCGGGCCAGGTCGAGGCGCTGAGCACCAGCCTCACGGCGCTGAGGGCCGACCTGGCGGCCTTCCGCCAGGAAATGCACGCCGAACTCGGAACGGTCAAGTCCGACGTCAGCACCCTCAAGTCCGACGTCAGCACCCTCAAGTCCGACGTCAGCACCCTCAAGTCCGACGTCAGCACCCTCAAAACCGACGTCAGCACCCTCAAAACCGACGTCAGCACCCTCAAAACCGACGTCAGCACCCTCAAGTCCGACGTCAGCACCCTCAAAACCGACGTCAGCACCCTCAAAACCGATATGACCGAAGTGAAGACTCGCCTCGGCCGCATGGAAGACACGATGGCCGAGGTGCTGCGGCGGCTGCCGCCGTCGGCGGCCGATCGCTAGCGGCACTCGGAGCGGCTACTGGCGGGGCATCTCGGCCCGGGCGATGGCATCCGCGTTGGCCGCCTCAGCCGTGGCGTCGCGTGCCGAGACGATCTGGAAGCAGGGTGTGGTCGAGTTCGCCGAGGTGCTCGAGCGCGGCGACTAGCCGGCCGATCTGGGCGTCGGTGTGATCGAGGAACGCGGCGAAGGCCTCCTGCAGCCTGGATGCCAGGCGGCGGTGGTTCTCCGGCTTCGTGACCCACTCCTCGACGCCGGGATTGCGCGGCGCGAGTTGCGTTCCGGCTGGAAGGAGGCCCATCTGGAGCTGGCGCGAGAACCATGCGTCCCTGGCCGCGTCCCAGCCGTCGTCGAAGGCGCCGCGGTACTTCGCCAGGTACTTCGCCAGGCACTCGGCCGGCGCCTGGTGCGGGGCGTGCGTGGCGCCCGGGGCGAGATAGAGGAAGAACGGGCGGTCCGGCCGGATCGACTTCGAGTCGTGCATGAAGCCGATGGCCCGGTCCACCAGGTCCTCGGTCAGGTGGTATCCGTCTTCGGCGCTGTGCGGCTGGTCCACGGCGTGATTGTCGTAGACCAGCTCGGGGTGGCACTGGTCGGTCTCACCGTCGAGGAAGCCGTAGAACCGGTCGAAGCCGCACTGGAGCGGCCACTGGTCATAGGGGCCCGCGGCCGAGGCGTCCTCCATCTGGCACAGGTGCCACTTGCCGACCGCGAGTGTCGCGTACCCCTCATCGCGCAGCGCCTCCTCCATGGTGGCGGCGTGATTCGAGATGGTTCGGGTAGCCGGTGCTGACGTTCGCCAGGGACCGCATCCCGACCTCGTGATGGTTCCGGCCGGTCAGCAGCGCGGCG
>Ga0307373_10012577_pt1 | contig 11996 bp, 7 predicted proteins | sample OX2MG_FD_202534 | JGI IMG/M metagenome (GOLD analysis project Ga0307373, IMG submission 202534) | Soil microbial communities from Risofladan, Vaasa, Finland - OX-2 | ecosystem: Environmental > Terrestrial > Soil > Coastal area > Acid sulfate soil | place: Finland: Risofladan, Vaasa | collected...
CTGGGCAGGCTGCCCTCCGCGGTCGGGGAGCGACTCGACCGCGCGACGTGTGGCACGAGCGCCCAGGCCGGCGTAGACCACCACCGACCAGCGTGGGCTGAAGGGGCTGTCGCCCGCCACGATGATCGCGCTGTCGGCGTGCGCGTAGGTTTCGCCTCGCAGCGAAAATGAGCCCTCGCCGAAACGGACGGAGAGTGACTTGGCGCAACGTTCGGTGACCGAATTCACCGCCGGGCGGCCCACCAGCAGCAAGTGCCGGTCGTTGAGCTCGTCGTCGGAGGTTTCCGAATCCGCTCTGAGCGGCACCAAGACATTACTGCCGCGGCGCAGTATCTTTCGTTGCAATAGCTCGGCCGCTTCGCGAGTCGCTTGCGACTCGGTTCGTGTGCCGTAGATGATGATCGCCTTTTCCGGTTCGAACTCGAACGATTCGATGCCCCAGCAGCCGGCCGGCGCCAGTTGGGTGGCATCGCTTTCGATCCAGGCGCCGAACAGCCCGGCCAATGAGCGTCCACCGGCCCGCTTTGCGGCGACACGTTCGGCGGCGGTCAAAAAATCGGCCGCGGCGGTCGGCTGGCCGGCGTGGGCGCGGCCGAATTCATCCATCAAGCTCGCGAACGCCTCCGACCCCAACTCGCCGCGCAGCGCGGCCAGCAGCAGCACGCCCTTGCCGGCGGCGACGTCGTACCATTCGTTCGTACGCCAGTCGAACTCAGTCGATGTCAGAGGCACGTCGTGCCCCAAGCGGCGCACGGCCGCCAGCCAGCGACTACGCGGCGCGAAGAGCGCCACGTCGAGCCGGTCCTGCGCCGCGCGGTTCAGCTTGCCGTCCGTCGAGCGTCGCTTGAGCTCGTTTTCCAGGGCGACGATCTTTTCGTAGTCGGCGAAGGCGGCGGCCAGCCAGGTGTCGCCGTCGGCTTTGGGCAAGAGCGTGCCGTGCCAGGCCGGGTGGGCGCCATGTTCCAAGTCGGCCGCCTCCTTCACATCCCGCGGGAATGGCTTGAGGTCGGCCGCGACCTCCGAGGTGGAATTGGAATTGGCCGGCGCCGACGCGCTGAGCAGCGTCCAATCGTTGGGCACCAGCGGCTGGATGTCGGCGTACTTGCGCGTTTCGTCGGCCGTCGGCTCCCACGTGCGGCCCAACGGTGGTCCGAAAAGGCACCAACTTTTCAGCTCCTTGGCAAGCGCCGTGGTGGTGAACTTCGCGTCGCACGAGGGAAACGCGGCCAAGGGGGGCGTGGTGAATGCCTTGAATCCGAAGTTCGCGTCGATGCGGCCCTCGCAGCGCCCGAAGAGCCCCAGCCAGACGGTGTCGCGATCGCTGGGGCGGAAAACGAGATTGGCGGGCTTGTCGGCCACGCTGGCCAGCGTTTCGCGGCGAACGGCCGGGTCCTTGGCGTTGTTGCATCCCCAGTAAAAGCCCTTGGTGCCGCCGGGCCACTCGTCGTTTCCGCTGCGCCAGAGTTTGCTCTCGCGCGTGCCCAACTCGAACATGGCGATTTCGTTCGTCTTGACGTCGCCGAACAGCCATTCGTTCGAATACAGCCCGTTGTTGGCTTCCTTCAAAATCCGCACGGCCTCGTCGATCGAGTCGCCGTACTGCACGACGCGACGGATGCGCGAGGCCACCGTTTGTCCGGCCACGTCGAAGCTCGTCTGCCGGATCGTCGTTTCGGCCACGAGCAGGCCGGCGTCGTTCATGTAGTAATCGAGCCCGCTCATGATGCCGCCGGGGTACGTCTGCATCAGCACGCGGTGCCCGGCGGCGGGCTGGATGTCGAGCCAGACGTTGAAGTGACGCACGTAGTTGAGCTTGAACATCGTGATGTGGCCGAAGACGATGCCGCCGTCGGCGGTCGCCGGTCCAACTGCGGCGAAGGCGCTGCAATGGTCGTCCAGTTCGTGCGGCGCTTCGGCGTCGGCGGGTTCGCTCGACCCGCCCCCTTCCAGGCCCGTGGCGGTGGCTTCAAGTCCAGCGGCCAGGAACTCGACTTCGATGGCCGAATTGACGGCCACGATATCGACCAGGTCGAGCTTGCGGTCGTCGAACTTGGCCCCTGCCGCCGCGGCGCCGTCGGCGATGCCCTTCATTTCCTCCAGATACTCGGCATCGTAGCGGCGGAGAAACAAGGCGTTGGACAGCGTCCGCATGTCGCGCCATCCGTCGGTCGGCGCGAGGGGACTCTTGAGGTTGGCGAGCGACTGGACGAAGTCGGCGATTTCGGCGGCAAGAAGCTGGCCGTGCTGGTAGCCACGCTGGTAGGGTGCGCCTTCGATGTGCAGCGCGATCCAGCCCTGCTGTGGAAAGCGATACGCCGGCCCGCTGCGGACGACCGAGGCCGGATCGGGCGTAAACTCCGCGTCCGTACCCGTCGGCGGGCCAGCCCAGCACTGGGCCGTGCCCGTGAAACTGACCACGCACGCCGCCACAATCATCGTCCACTCTCGTCGAAATGACATTTGCAGAACCAGCTCCTGACTTTGGAGAAGAAAGACGGTGGGTGCCGTTACAAGAGTATACGACGGAGCAGGGGGGTAACCAACCATCCAACGGGCTCCTGCTCACGTCCTTCTTTCCACAGCCCCGTATCCCCTCCTCATTCCCCCATCCACTTTTTAGAAACGCTATTTCCGCTCTCCCCTCCATCATTTGCTTCCTTCCCAACCCTCGCTTACAGTAGTTGTCGACTCACCGAACTTCCAGGGAGATACCGCCATGCCCACGGAACTGCCACCTGAACTACCGCCGGGGGACGTCACGCCGCGTTTGGGCCGCCGCGAACTGCTGGGCTACACCTCGGCTTTTGGTGCCGCGTTTCTGGCCGGACAAGGGCTGCTGCGCGCCGACGATGACGACGAAAAGCCCGTCGCCAGGGCGAAGGTCGCCAAGACTACGCCGGTCGAGCCCAAGCGGTACGAGATGAAAAAGTCGATCAACCTCTGGGCTTTTCCCTATCCGCAGCAAATGTCGCTGGCCGATTGCTTCAAGCTTGCCAAGGACGCGGGCTTCGACGGCGTGGAAATCAACTTCGCGCTGGAAGGCGAGTTCTCGGCCGACTCGAAGCCCAGCGAAATCGAAGCCATCGGCAAGCTTGCCGCCGACGTGGGCATCGCCATCAGCGGTGTCTGTTCGTTCCTCTATTGGCCCTACTCGCTGACGCAAAACGACCGCGCGCGGCGGGCGAAGGGGCTCGAACTGGCCCGCCAAATGATTCAGGCGGCGAAGCTCCTGGGTACCGATAACTTGCTGGTCGTGCCCGGCGCGGTCTATATTCCCTGGCTCGAAGGGATCGAACCGGTGCCCAACGACGTCTGCGACCGCCGGGCACGCGAGGCGGTGCGGCAACTGATTCCCGAGGCCGAGGCGGCGGGCGTAAGCTTGAACATGGAGAACATCTTTGCCAACGGCTACCTTTACAGTCCCCAGGAGATGGTCGAGTTCGTCGACAGCTTTCAGAGCGACCACGTCAAGGTCCATTTCGACACCGGGAACATCATGCAATACCAGTTCCCCGAGCACTGGATCGCGATTCTGGGGGCCCGGACAAAGAACATCCACTTCAAGGAGTGGGACAAGCGGACGCACGAGTTCAACCTGCACACGTTCCGCACGCTGCTCGACGGTACGACGAACTGGCCCGCCGTGATCGAGGCCCTCGATCTGGTCGGCTATCGCGGATACCTTACCTTCGAATACTTCCACCCCTTCCAGCACTATCCCGAGGCGCTGATCTACCAGACGTCCGATGCTTTGGACCGGATGCTGGGGAGGAGATAACGGAGTGGTCATTTGTCCTTGGTCCTTCGTCATTGATTGCCAAAGATCGACACAAGCGGCTTTCCACCGCACATAACGAATGACCAATGCCCCCCGATCCCCTCTCCGCCGCCGCCCGCGAGCACAACCGCAAAGCGTGGAATGCGCTAGTCCTGAAGAAGCAGCGGTTCACCACGCCCGCCCCGGACGACGACCTGCGCGACCCTCTCACGAAAACCGACGGTCTCGGTTGGCTTGGCGGAAGCGTGGCCGGCAAACGGCTGCTCTGCCTGGCGGCGGGGGGCGGCCGGCAGAGCGCGATGTATGCCGCCGCGGGGGCCCAGGTAACTGTGGTCGACTTGAGCCCGGAGATGTTGGCCCTCGACCGCCAGGTGGCCGCCGAGCGCGGGCTTGACATCCGCCTTGTCGAAGCCTCGATGGAAGATCTGAGCGCGCTTTCGCCGGCCGGCTTCGAGGTCGTGATCCAGCCGGTGAGCACTTGCTACGTGCCCGACATCCTCTCCGTGTACCGCGAAGTGGCGCGGGTCACGGCGCCGGGCGGCGTTTACGTCAGCCAGCACAAACAGCCGGCAAGCTTGCAGACGTCAGTCGAGCCTTCGCGGTACGGCTACGAGCTGACCGAGCCGTATTATCGCAGCGGCCCCTTGCCGCCGGTCGTGGGGAGTTTGCACCGCGAAGAAGGGACATTGGAGTTTCTGCACCGTTGGGAGGACCTGGTCGGCGGACTCTGTCGGGCGGGCTTCGCGATCGAGGACCTGGTCGAGCCGTTGCATGCCAAGTTCGACGCCGAACTGGGTACGTTCGCCCACCGCAGCCGGTACGCGGCTCCCTATGTACGGATCAAAGCGCGCCGGATCGGAACGGCGGCAAGCAAAGTTTGGACGCCGTAGGATGGTGAGCGGTTGTACTTCGCGTAACTCGTTCCCATCGTAACTCGTTCCCACGCTCTGCGTGGGAACGGTTCCCCGGACGCTCCGCGTCCCCGTCGCCGCGGCGCATGATCATCCCACACGGTTTGTGCGACCTTTCACACCTTGGGCACTTCGGCGCTTGCAATCGCATGCGACGACGCCCATAATCGCCTCTGGCATGTTACCCACGGAACGTGGGGTGTAATCTCGCCGTTGGATCTGGCGGAGCGTGCCGGCCTTCCGTGTCGGTTTGTTCTCGCTCGAGGAGTCAATTCCCATGTTCAGTTCCTGGAAACGATCGTTGCGAAAACGTGGATCTTTACGGTCGCGTCGTACGCTTGGCGATGCTCACCGCCTGGGGAGTTCGCGGTTTGAAACCCTGGAACCCCGGCAGGTCCTGGCGGTCATCACGGTAAGTACCGTCGCCGATGATCTCACCCCCAATGACGGTTCCGTTTCGCTCCGCGAGGCGATCACCGCCATCAACGCCGGCAATAACTTGGGCGACCCCGATATCATCGCTCAGAACCCCGGCACGTTCGGGTCGAGCGACGCGATCCATTTCAACATCCCGGGTTCGGGCCTGCAAACGATCAACGTCGGAGGCACGGGCAACGGGGCCTTGCCGGCCATCACCAAGCCGGTGACCATCGACGGTTACACTGAGTCCGGTGCCAGCGCCAATACGTTGGCGAACGGCGACAACGCCGTGATTCTCGTCGAGTTGAATGGCGCGAATGCGGGCCCGAATGCGGACGGGCTGTTGTTCGCGGCTGGCAGCGGCGGTAGCACCGTCGAGGGTCTTGCCATCAATCGCTTTTCGCTCAACGGTCTCGAGTTGCAGTCTTCGGGAAACACGATCAGCGGTAATTTCGTCGGCACCAACCCGGCGGGAAACGCCGCGGAAGCCAACGGCGGTGACGGCATCCGGATATCGAATGCGTCGACCAACACGGTCGGCGGCACGACACCCGATGCGAGGAACCTGGTGTCGGGCAACGCCCTGGACGGCATTCACATCGTGGGCACGCTTGCAGCTCCAGCGACCGGCAACGTCGTCGAAGGCAACTTCGTGGGCACCAACTCGGCGGGCACCGGCTCGGTCGGAAATCGCGCCGGCAACGGAACGCCGGAGGGGAACGGTTTCTTCGGGATCGAAGTCTCCGGAGCAAACTCGAATGCCATCGGCGGCACGGTCGCCGGAGCGCGTAATGTCGTCGGCTTGAATTCAGATGGCATCGAGCTCGACGACGGCGCGCAGAACAACACCGTTCAGGGCAACTTCGTCGGTGTTGGCGCCGACGGTGTGACGCCGCTGGGCAACTCGCTGCACGGCGTCGCGATTCGCAGCGACGACAACCTCAGCCCGCCCCTGGGACCAGGGCAAGCCAACGAACCCGCCAGCTCCAACAACCAGATTGGCGGCACCGTCGCCGGCGCGGGCAACCTCGTCGAATTCAACGGTTCCGCCGGCGTGGCAGTGTTCGGCAATCCGGTTTCGCTCAGCGGCCAAGCCAACGTAGGCAACGCGATCCTTGGCAATTCGATCGATCAGAACGGCCGAAGCAATCCGAGTCTCCTGGTGGGAATCGACTTGTCGAATGGATTCGTGTATCCCAAAGACGACGGCGTGACACTTAACGACGCCAACGGGCATGGCGCCCCCAACGACCCCAATAACTTCCAGAATTTCCCCGTGCTCACGTCGATCGTGCCGGCCAACGGCACTGGCGAGACGATCGCCGGCACGCTCACGCAGGCCGTCTCGCCCAACACGACGTTTCGCATCGAATTCTTCGCAAACAATGCCGATCCGTCGCATGGCGCCACCGAGGGACAAACGTTTCTCGGGTTCACCACCGTGACTACCAACGCAAGTGGCGTCTTCAATTTCAGCGCGAACGTGACCGCCACGGTGTCCAGCGGCCAGTTCGTCACTGCGACTGCGACCGACCCCAATGGCAACACCTCGGAGTTTTCCGCGGCCATCGAAATGCCTTTCGCGGTCCCCACGGTCAACGGCGTGGTCCCGACGGGAGCTCCCGAAGGCGCCATCGCGAACCTGACCGTGAACGGGACGAACTTCGTCTCCGGCTCGGTGGTGCAGCTCAACGGCACGCCGCTGGCCACCTCCTTCGTGAGCGCCTCGCAGTTGACGGCCGTTGCGCCGGCCGCGCTCTTGCCCGACGAGGGCCACGTGAGCCTGGTGGTGGTCAACCCCACGCCCGGCGGTGGGCCGTCGAATTCCCAGCCGCTCAGCGTGTTGGAAGCCTTGCTACCCGACGGTACGGAGGGCACGGCGAACCAGCGGTTCGTGTCTGAAGCGTACCACGACCTGCTGGGCCGCGCGGTCGATGCCAACGGGCTGGTCCACTGGAGCGCAGAACTCGACGCGGGAGTATCGCGTAACGCGGTCGTCGCCGGAATTGAGAGCTCATTGGAATACCGCACGCACGTGGTCGAAATACTTTACCAGACCTACTTGCACAGGGCGGCCGATTCGGCGGGCCTCTTGAGCTTCGAGAATTTCCTGGCCGGCGGCGGCACCGACGAGCAAGCGGCCGCGCTCATGATCTCGTCGTCGGAATACTTCATGACCCGCGGCGGCGGTACGAACGACGGCTTTCTCAACGCCCTGTTCGAGGATACGCTCGGCAGGCCGATCGATTCCGGTTCACTGACCAGCTACGATCAGTTCCTGGCGGCCGGCGGTACGCGTCAACAGGTGGCCACCTTGGTCTTAGGCAGTCCCGAGTACCATCAGGACCTCGTGCAGAGCTTTTTCAAGCAATATCTCGACCGCCCGGCCGATAGCTCCGGCCTCAGTTTCTATACCGGCTTACTGGCGCAGGGCGCGACCGACGAGCAGGTGATCGAGATCATCGCCGGGTCGCCCGAGTATTTCAACAAGACCGCGTGATCGCTGAGCGTCGCCCCAACCAATGCCTCCGCTGATAACCGACCATTAACCTCACCCACGCCCGTGCCTAGCCCCTCGCTGCAGGAAATCTGTGCGCTGTTCGGACAACCGGTGGCCGGGAACCCAACGCAGTTCATGATCGAAAAGGCCTTCGCTCAGCACGGCCTGGAGTGGCGCTACCTCACGCTGGAAGTCGCGCCCCACGACCTGGCCGGCGCGGTGCGCGGAATGCGGGCCATGGGTTTTCGCGGCGGTAACATCACCAAGCCGCACAAAGTCGCCGTCATTGAGCTCGTCGATCGCTTGAGCGACGCCGCCGCGCGGATGGGCGCCGTGAACTGTATCGTCCGCGAGGGGAACGAACTGGTCGGCGAGAACACCGATGGCAAGGGCTTCATCGAGTCGTTGCGAGGCGTGACCGACCCCGCCGAAAAACGCGTCGTGCTTCTGGGCGCCGGCGGCGCGGCGCGGGCGATCGGCGTCGAGTTGGCCTTGGCCGGCGCGGCGGCGATTACGGTGGTGAATCGGACCGTCGATCGCGGGCAACAGCTCGTCGACATGCTCCACGCCAACGGCGCCGTATCGGCCACGCTGGCGATTTGGGAGGGCGAATTTGTCGTGCCCGCCGAAACGCAGGTGCTGGTCAACGCCACGAGTATCGGTCTGAACGATCCGGAAGCGCGCGTGCCGGTGAAGTTCGACGCTTGCCCGCCGGGGCTGGTCGTGGCCGACGTCGTCGTAAGCCCGCCCGACACGCGGTTTCTGGCCGAGGCCAAGGCACATGGCGCGACGACGCTCGACGGCCTGGGGATGATCGTCAACCAGGGGGCGATCGGTTTCAAGCTTTGGACCGGCGTCGATCCGGACAAGACGATCATGCGCGAGGCGGTGGAGGAGTTTTTGGGACTGTAGGCGATTCTAGTTCCGCGCCGACGCGGGCCTTGCCGACCCGACGTTTGCGTGCGATATTAAACATGCGTTTCACAATCGTGCTGCGCGGAACGGTTTCCGCGAACTTGGGAGCTACGGCGACACCATTCGAGGTGAATCGAATGACTGCGTTCGGGATTCAGGTAAGCAATGTCGCGAGTCTCGCGGAACATGATGAGGTCATTGCGCAGGTTGTCCAATTGTGCCGCGATTTATTTCCCGGGGCCGTTACCTGGGAGGTTGATTTCGAGCCCGAGGATCCGTGCCACCGATATGTCGTTTTCACGGTGTCGGCCAAAGGGGCCCCCAAGGCAATCGTGGACCGACGATGCCAATGGCACGAACGTCTGCGAGAGATCTCCCCGCAGTTCGACTGTCGGCTTTCGATTGAACCTGAATGATTACAAGCGAAGAATTCGTGCGACTCGCCAACCGTCTTGCCTTGGCGGCATCGGCCGGCGAGGTGGAATGGCGCACTGCCGTTAGCCGCGCGTACTACGGGGCCTTTCATCTTGCCAGCGCACTTCTGGAGAGTGCCGGAGGTTCGGTCCCGGATAATCCTACTGCTCATGCGTTCGTTCAGCGCCGCTTGATGGAGTGCGGGCAGGAAGATGCGCGCCAGGCGGGTTCTCTGCTGAAGGACTTGCACTCTGAACGACGAAAGGCTGATTACAAGCTCAAGAATGCCAAAGCGGGGACAAAGGAGTTTGCGCTCTATAGTCTTGAGACGGCAGAGAGGTTCTGTTCTGCGTTGGCGGCGTGTGCGTCGGCACCGAATCTCTCGCGAATCAAAGTTGGAATTGAGGAGTACGAGAGGAAACTCGATGGTGGCCGATGAACCGTTAGAATGAGTATTATGCCGCGACAGCGCGTCCATTTGCTGATCGTTTGGGCTATCGCAACTTCCGGCGCCTCGCTTCGCGCGGCCGAACCGCCGAGCGTGAGCTTGCTCCATGACGAACGTCTCGCCGGATGGGATCTGCTCCCCTCGAACGGCTGGCGGGTCCGGGATGGCGAATTGCATGCCGATGCCCCTTCGACACCCCTTTCGGCGGGCTGGACATTCGGCGATTTCGAACTGGCGTTCCGCTGGTCGGCGACCAAGCCCGGCCGGTTGACGTTGGGGTTCACCGATGTGCGGCGCCATACCAAGGGCGCCGAGCTTTTGACCTTGTCGCTGGCCGAAGGAGAGGGCTGCGGCAGATTGACCCAGGACGGCAAGCCCTTGGCCGACGGCCGCGCCGCCGAAACGACGGCAAGCGGTTGGCACGAAACTCGATTACGGCGCCGGGCGGGCGAACTTTCGCTCACCGTGGACGATCATGCATTCTACCGTGTCGCGACACCCATCACCGAGCGGCTTGGCCTGCGGCTGGCCGTCGCAGGCGGCCCCGTGTCGCTGGCCGAGATCCGCGTCGTCGAGCCGGCCGGAAAAGCGATCTTCAATGGCCGCGATCTGGCCGGATGGTGGACGCCGGGCAACCGCGACGGTTGGCAGGCTCAAGGCGCCAATCTGGTTTGTCTCAACAAGGACGGCAACTACCTGCGCACCGAGCGCGACTTCGGCAATTTCGTTTTTTCGTTCGAGTACCGCATGGCCCAGGGCGGCAATTCGGGAATCGGCATCCGTACTCCTCGCGCCGGCTGGCCGTCGGGCGACGGCATGGAGCTGCAACTGCTCGACGAGCCCTCGACCGCGCCGCTGACGCGGCACTCGACCATGGCCATCTACGGCAACTTGGAGCCATTGGCGCGGACCGATCACTCACGACAGTGGAACCAGGTGGTGATTCGGGCCGAAGAGCGCGTGATTTCCGCTTGGGTCAACGGCGAGCTCGTGCAATTCGCCGATACGGCGCGGCTGCCGGAACTGCGCCGCCGGCACCTCAAGGGGTGGATCGGCTTGCAGGACCACGGCGCGCGGATCGAATTTCGCGATCTCACGGTACTCGAATTGCCCGAGGGAATCGGACCGGTGCGCGGCGCCGAGGAAGCGCGCGCCCCATCGCAATGGGTGCTCGACCGATTGATGACTCCCCAGCGGCTGGCAATCGACGACGGCTTGGGTTCGCGCACGGTCCACAAGACGATCGAGCGGCCTGGCGAACACGTGCTGGCCGAGCTGGCCGGCCCCGGCGCCGTGGTCGAGATCGCGCACCGAGGCGGCACCAATCGATTGGCCTTCTACTTCGACGGCGAAGCAAAGCCGCGCGTCGATTGCGCGGCGGCCGATTTGCACCTGCACGCGCCGCAGGTGGGCCAGGACCAGCAGCCGCTCTTGACCTATCTGCCGTTTCGCCGCTCATTGAGGATCGTCGCCACCGCGAACGAAGCGGCCGAATACCGTTTTGATTACGTCGTTTTCCCGGCCGAGGCGCCGTTGGAAGAATTTCAGGGCGGCGAAAGCGGCGTGGCGCGCGGGCTACTACCAGCCCTGTCGTACCGCAACGAACAACTGGGCTGGGGCACCCACCGCGAGGCCGATCCTTTGCCGCGCAAGAACTCGCCTCCGCAATCGATCGCCGCGGGCGAGACGAAAGAACTGTTGCGGCTCGAAGGGTCGGGCGTCGTCGAGTGGACCAAGCTGCAAGCCCCCGCCGGCGTTTTGACCAACGACGACTTATGGCTCGAAGTACGTTACGGCGGCCGGCCGCGGCCGGCCATTTCGGCGCCGGTGCGGTACCTCTTTCCGGGCCTGGCCGGTGGCAACTATTCGAACTACGTGGTCGTCGATCGCGGCGGCTTCACGAGCATGTTGGCGATGCCCTACCGCGACGGGCTGTCGATTTCGCTCGTCAACCACGGCCGAAAGCCCCTCGATTCCGTCACTGTCACGGTGTCATTCGAGCCCTCGGCCGATGAATCATCCTCCGGATCATTTTCCGGCGCGTCATCATCCGGCACGTCATCGGACAAGGCCCTTCCGTTCGTCTTGCATGGCGTCTTTGCGCGGGGCGACCAGGGCGAGCCGGGCAAGCTCGTGAAGCTCACCGGTCGCGGGCGCCTGGTTGGACTGGTGCGGCAATGGAAGGGCGGCGCGCCGTCGCCGGCCGACACGCTGTTGGTCGACGGAAAAGAGCACGACGATTGGCAGGCGCTCGATGGGGGCCCTGCCGCGGATACGCAGGTTGAATTCCGCCGTAGTCTGACTGGGCGTTACGGAGGGCTGGATTGGCGATTCTTCTGGCTCGCGCCGGTCGATTTTTCGGAATCTTTGGAGCTTCGCTTGGACGGCGGTTCGGACGGCGGGAACCGGCTGGTTTTGGTGTATCTCGACGATCCGCTTGACGGCTGATGTGCCGCCATTCGTCCACGATGGGTCGAAGCGGTCTTTGATAGGGGTAGGGAGGGCCGATTGGGTTCGGCCCCCCCTCCCTCCAAACCGGACGTGCAGTTTTCCCGCATCCGGCTTTCCGGTTGATGGTCTTACCTTCGAGAGGATTGACTGAACTTCGCA
>Ga0307373_10012579_pt1 | contig 11995 bp, 7 predicted proteins | sample OX2MG_FD_202534 | JGI IMG/M metagenome (GOLD analysis project Ga0307373, IMG submission 202534) | Soil microbial communities from Risofladan, Vaasa, Finland - OX-2 | ecosystem: Environmental > Terrestrial > Soil > Coastal area > Acid sulfate soil | place: Finland: Risofladan, Vaasa | collected...
GGCTGCGGGCGTGCCCAACGACGTGCGGACCCCTGGTCCGCGGCGCAGCGAGCAGGATGCGGCGCCCCCACGTCCGGCCGCGGCCCCGGCGGCGTCTGCACGTCCGCCGGCCGCGGCGGCGCTGACCCATCCGGAAGCAGTGGATCCATCACCGCCTCCGGCCGCGGGCCTGCCCGCTGAAATGCCGGCCGCTCAGGATCCCTCCGGGCATGGCGATGACCCGCTCGCGCGCGTCATCGCCAGCTGGCCGGACATCCTGGCCCGGCTGAAACCCGCCACGCAGCATAACCTGCGCTTCGCGCGGCCGGTCGCGGCCGGCAAGCGGCGTTTGACCCTGCGCGTGGCCGGTTCGTATGATTTCCTCAAGATGCGGGTGCCGGAGATCGCCCAGGCCCTGGCCGGGGTGCTGGGCGGCAGCTGGGGTGTCGACCTGGTGGCGGATGCGCCGGAGGGCGCGGCCGCCACCGCCGAGATGGCCGCCCAGCTCTTTGACGGCGAGCTGATCGCACCGGGCCGGCGCCGGGGAGCCGACGGATCCATCCCGTTCTGAAGGAGCTGCGGCAATGAGCTTCGGCGACATGCAGCGTATGATGCGGCAGGTGCAGAAGATGCAGGCCGACATGCAGCGCGTGCAGGAGGAGGCCGGCCAGCGCACCGTGGAGGCCAGCGCCGGCGGCGGCGCCGTCAAGGCAGTCTGCAACGGCAACGGCGACCTTGTTTCGCTGGCGATCGACCCGGCGGCGGCCGACCCGGCCGACGTCGAGATGCTCCAGGACCTGGTGGTGGCCGCCGTGAACGAGGCGGTCCGCAAGTCGCGGGACATGATGAGCCAGGAGATGGCCAAGGTCACCGGCGGAATGCGGATGCCGCCAGGCCTGCCGGGCTTTCCCGGTTGAGCACCCGCTACGCCGGCCCCATTGCCCGCCTGATCGAGGAGCTGAACCGGCTGCCGGGCGTCGGCCCGAAGACGGCGCAGCGCCTGGCCTTTTACCTGCTTGACCGGCCCCAGCAGGAGGTCGCCCGCTTGGCGGATGCCATCCTGACCGCCCGCACCCAGGTGCGGCCCTGCAGCATCTGCTGCAACCTCACCGACCAGGATCCCTGCGCGCTCTGCCAGTCGCCCACGCGCGACGGCTCTGCGATCTGCGTCGTCGAGGAGCCCAAGGACGTCGTCGCAATGGAGAAGACGGGCGAGTTCCGCGGGCTGTACCATGTGCTGCATGGGGCCATGTCCCCCGTGGACGGGATTGGCCCCGACCAGCTGCGCGTGCGCGAGCTGCTGCAGCGCCTCCATGGCGGAGCCGTGCGCGAGGTCGTCCTGGCCACGGACCCGGACGTGGAGGGCGAGGCCACGGCCCTGTACCTGGCACGCCTCATCAAGCCCCTGGACGTCCGCGTGAGCCGCATCGCCCGCGGGGTGCCGGAGGGCGGCGACCTCGACTACATCGACGAGGTGACGCTCGGCCGCGCCATCCAGGGCCGCCGGGACATGTGAGGGGCGGCCCAATCGATCTGCCGCGCCGAGGTGACGCTGGGCGGCAGTGAGTTCGGCCAACGCGCCTCCGAGCAGGGACACGATATCTGATGGGCGGCCCAGCAGATCTGCCGCGCCGAGGCGACACTGGGCCGAAGTTCGGTCAATGCCTCTCCGCGCAGGGCCGCCGGGACATGTGATGGGCAAGCCGTGCATAGCCTGTTGCCCGGAGGGCGATGGCGATGGCGGTCCAGGTCCCCCAGAGCCCGCAGGCTGAGATCTCGGACGCCCAGACCGAGCTGGCGGCGGCCGAGGCGCTCTTTAACATGGCGCGCGAACCGGCGCTCGTGGATCATGCCATCCACCGCATGCTGGCGGCTGAGCGGCGCCTGGGCTACCTGCTGCAACTGGCTCGCGGCGAGGCGCGAGGTGAGGGCGATGGCTAACCTCTCCCCCACCCTGCCCGGCCCGGACGTGCTGGCAGCCTACCTCGCTGGCGCCGTCGCCGTCTACATCGTGGTCCGCTGGCTGCAACGGCCGCTGCTCTGGCTGGCTACCGGACTCTACCGGCTTGTCCTGGGCGGCGCCGTGCTTTGGGCCCTGGACGCCCTGGCCCGGCCCATTGGGCTGCACGTCGCCCTGAATCCGGCCAGCGCCGTGGTCGTCGGGCTCCTCGGCGTCCCGGGCCTCGCCGTCCTGCTGGTGCTGGGCGCCGTCGCCTAGGTTCCCTTGCTCCCGCGCGCCCGCCTTTGCTAAACTGGCAACACGTTTCCTGCACAAAGGGAGAGAGCCCGCTTGAGCACGCGCGTGCGGTGGGCGCCGAGCCCGACAGGCACGCTGCATGTCGGGGGCGCCCACACGGCCCTGTTCAATCTGCTGTTCGCCCGAAGCACCGGCGGCAAGTTCGTCCTCCGCTTTGAGGACACGGACCGCGCGCGGTCAACGGAGGCCTCGGCCCGCGCCATCTGCGACGGCCTGCGCTGGCTGGGGCTGCAGTGGGACGAGGGTGTCGAGGTCGGTGGGCCATACGGGCCCTACCGCCAGACGGAGCGCCTCCCCCACTACCAGGCGGCCGCCGGGCGGCTGCAGGCGTCGGGCGCGGCGTATGAGTGCTTCTGCACCCCCGAGGAGCTGGAGACCCGCCGCGAGCAGGCCCGGCAGGAGGGCCGCCCACCCAAGTATGACGGGCGCTGCCGCGACCTGTCTGACGCGCAGCGGAGCACGCTGCGCGCCCAAGGCCGCACGCCCGCGCTCCGCCTGCGGCTGCCGCCGCCGGAGCCGCTTGTGGTGCATGACCTCATTTACGGCGACGTCGAGTTCGACACGGCGGAGTTGGACGACTTCGTGATCGTGAAGTCGGATGGCCTGCCGGCCTACAACTTTGGCGTCGTGGTCGACGACGTCCACATGGCCATGACGCACATCATTCGTGGGGACGAGCACCTGTCCAACACCCCCAAGCAGATCCTCCTCTACCGGGCGCTGGGCTACGATCTGCCGATTTTCGCGCATGTGCCAATGATCTTGGGCCCCGACCGCCATAAGCTCAGCAAGCGCCACGGCGCGACATCGGTGGATGAGTTCAGGGACCGGGGCTTTTTGCCCGAGGCGCTGGTCAACTACCTCGCCCTTCTGGGCTGGTCGGCGCCAGATGGGCGGGAGATCCTGTCTTTTAACGAGATCGTGCAGGCCTTCCGCCTGGAACGCGTCAGCAAGTCAGCGGCCGTGTATGACGAAGACAAGATGACATGGATGAACGCGCAGCACCTGCGCCTGCTGGCCCCCGCTGATCTGTGTGCGCGCGCGGCCACGTGGCTGGACGCGGCGGACCTGCCGTGGCGCCAGGCTGACCCTGCTTGGCTGGGCGCCGTTGTCGAAGCCGTGCGCGAGCGTGTGCGGACGCTGGCCGACCTGCCCGATGCCATCCACTACTTTTTTCAGCCGCCGGCGGCGCTCGATCCAGACGGGGTGCGCCGCCATATGCGCGACGGAACCCCTGCGCTGCTCGCGATGGCCGCGGACAGGCTGGAGTCGCTGACGGCGTTCTCCGCTGAGGCCGCTGAGGTCGCGTACCGCGCCCTGGCCGAGGAGCGCGGCGTCAAGCCGGCGGACATCATCCACCCGACTCGCCTGGTGCTGACTGGCCGCACCGTCGGGCCGAGCCTCTTTCTGGTTGTTCAGCTGCTGGGCCGCGACGAAACGTGCCGCCGCCTGCGGGCGGCCAGCTTGCCGGCGGCCTGAGCGGGCGCTATAATTACGCTGCTTCGTTGGGGGATCGTCTAGCGGTAGGACTCGAGACTCTGGATCTCGGTGCGGAGGTTCGAATCCTCCTCCCCCAGCCAATCGCCGGTATCGTCTAGAGGCCTAGGACGCCGCCCTCTCACGGCGGTAACCCGGGTTCGAATCCCGGTACCGGTACCAAAGAAGCATGGGCCATGGCGGAAGTCGGCGGTCGGGTGCAGGGCACCTGACCACGGCTTCGCCGTCGCCGCGGCAAATTGGGGCGTTCTGCCCCACGAGCCAGAACCTTGACGCTTGACCCGGTTCACCGGGTGGCGTTAAGGTAGCAAAGCTCGATCGCGAGCGGCGCGGGCCGCAGTGATCGGCCGGCAGGTCGGATGGGGCGTTTCGCCCCGCGAGCCAGAACCTTGGCGGTTGACCCGGTTCGCCGGGCGGCGTTAAGGTAGCCGGGCACGATGCCGGCAGTTCGTTTCGGCCCGCAGGCTTGACCCCTTGGCCGTTGACCCGGTTCGCCGGGCAGCAGTAAGGCATCAGGGCTCGGGTCGTGCGAGGTGGGGCGCTTCGCCCCGCGAGTTGAATGTGGTCGCTGCGGCAAATGTTGCGGTTGACCCGCGGTCATCGTTTTGATATGATTTCGAGTTGCGTCGGTCATGCCGACGCGGGTACCTTGGCAACTGAACAGTGTGTGGGGAAAAGGGCGAAGATGGGCCCGTCAAATTGTGCTTCGCGTCTTAGGGCGCGGGGTAGAGGAATCGAAATGGATCAGGGGTCAGGCGGCTTCGGCTGTCTGGCGCCGTGATTTGAATATCACGGAGAGTTTGATCCTGGCTCAGGACGAACGCTGGCGGCGCGCTTCACGCATGCAAGTCGAGCGGAGGACTTCGGTCCTCAGCGGCGGACGGGTGAGTAACACGTGAGCAACCTACCCACCGGACCGGGATAACGCTGGGAAACCGGCGCTAATACCGGGTGATGTGCACTGGGGGCATCCCTGGTGCAGCAAAGCATCCGCAAGGGTGGCTGGTGGAGGGGCTCGCGGGCCATTAGCTAGTTGGCGGGGTAACGGCCCACCAAGGCGACGATGGCTAGCCGGCCTAAGAGGGTGACCGGCCACACTGGGACTGAGACACGGCCCAGACTCCTACGGGAGGCAGCAGCGGGGAATTTTGCGCAATGGGGGAAACCCTGACGCAGCGACGCCGCGTGCGCGATGAAGGCCTTCGGGTTGTAAAGCGCTGTCGGCGGGGACGAAGTCTCTGGCGAAGAGCCGGAGGTGACGGTACCCGCGGAGGAAGCCCCGGCTAACTACGTGCCAGCAGCCGCGGTAACACGTAGGGGGCGAGCGTTGTCCGGAATTACTGGGCGTAAAGGGCGTGTAGGCGGCCTGATACGTCGGCAGTGAAAGACTCCAGCTCAACTGGGGCATTGCTGCCGAAACGGCCAGGCTTGAGGGCAGGAGAGGGAAGCGGAATTGCCGGTGTAGCGGTGAAATGCGTAGAGATCGGCAGGAACACCAGTGGCGAAGGCGGCTTCCTGGACTGCCCCTGACGCTGAAGCGCGAAAGCGTGGGGAGCAAACGGGATTAGATACCCCGGTAGTCCACGCTGTAAACGATGAGTGCTAGGTGTGGGAGGTATCGACCCCTCCCGTGCCGGAGCTAACGCACTAAGCACTCCGCCTGGGGAGTACGGCCGCAAGGCTGAAACTCAAAGGAATTGACGGGGGCCCGCACAAGCAGTGGAGCATGTGGTTTAATTCGAAGCAACGCGAAGAACCTTACCAGGGCTTGACATCCCCGGAAGTGTCGAGAGATCGGCACGCCCTTCGGGGCCGGGAGACAGGTGCTGCATGGTTGTCGTCAGCTCGTGTCGTGAGATGTTGGGTTAAGTCCCGCAACGAGCGCAACCCCTGTCCCGTGTTACCACCGCAAGGGGGACTCACGGGAGACTGCCGGGGACGACCCGGAGGAAGGTGGGGATGACGTCAAATCCTCATGGCCCTTATGTCCTGGGCTACACACGTGCTACAATGGCCGGTACAGAAGGCTGCGAAGGGGCGACCCGGAGCGAATCCCCAAAACCGGTCTCAGTTCGGATCGCAGGCTGCAACTCGCCTGCGTGAAGCCGGAATTGCTAGTAATCGCAGATCAGAACGCTGCGGTGAATACGTTCTCGGGCCTTGTACACACCGCCCGTCACACCATGGGAGTCGGCAACACCCGAAGCCGGTGAACCAACCCGTAAGGGAGGGAGCCGTCGAAGGTGGGGCTGATGACTGGGGTGAAGTCGTAACAAGGTAGCCGTATCGGAAGGTGCGGCTGGATCACCTCCTTTCTAAGGAGCACCCGGGAGGCGCGATAACCGCCTTCCACCCCGACGAGGCCGCAAGGCCTCCGCAGGGAACCAGCTCCCAGGTCGGTCGGACCCCTTCTCCTTTCATCCCCCACACACTGTTCAGGGGCCAAGGTGTCTTTAAAAGCGCCCCGGCCGTGCCGTCGGGCATATAGCTCAGGTGGTCAGAGCGCGCCCCTGATAAGGGCGAGGTCGGTAGTTCGAGTCTACCTATGCCCACCACCACCGAAAGCAGACGCGCGGCCCTGGGCCCCGCGGGAGCGGGTCCCGAGGTGACGTGTGTGCCCGGCGCTCACGGGGACGTAGCTCAGCGGGAGAGCACCTGCTTTGCACGCAGGGGGTCGGCGGTTCAAATCCGCTCGTCTCCACCAATTGACGCGAAGAGTTTTTGAAAGTTTGCACCTTGACAACCGCAGACATGAGCAAGCAAAAGGGGAAAGTGCGCGGGCGCACACGCAGCCCTGAGCATCCGGGATGGCGTAACAGCCGATCCGGGTGTGAGGGGAGGGTGTGGCGATCTAAGCGCGCGCCTTGTGATCGACCAGCTCCCAAAGCGATGGCGCTTTCGGGGAGCGGTCAAGGGAATAAGGGCGTACGGTGGATGCCTAGGCGCTCTGGGCCGAAGAAGGACGCGGCAAGCTGCGATAAGCCTCGGGGAGCCGCACACAGGCTTTGATCCGGGGATCTCCGAATGGGGCAACCCGACGGGATGGAGTCCCGTCACCCTCCTCTGAACACATAGGGGGAGTGGAGGCACAGCGCGGGAACTGAAACATCTCAGTACCGCGAGGACAAGAAATCAAACGAGATGCCCTCAGTAGTGGCGAGCGAACGGGGCAGAGCCTAAACCGTTGCGGTGCAATAGCCTGCAAGCGTTGCCGGGACGGGGTTGTGGGAGCAGGACGGGCGGGTTTGCAGATCCGCCGCGCGGCCAAGGATGCTCTAGCCGAACGACCTGGGAAGGTCGGCCATAGCGGGTAACAGCCCCGTAGGCGAAAGAGGAATCCGGCGCGTGGTCATGCCACCCGAGTACCGCGGGGCACGGGAAACCCCGCGGGAAGCTGGGAGGACCACCTTCCAAGGCTAAAGACCCAGAGCGACCGATAGTGAACTAGTACCGCGAGGGAAAGGTGAAAAGCACCCCGGAAGGGGAGTGAAATAGCACCTGAAACCGTACGCCTACAAGCAGTTCGAGGCCTATGGCCCTAGACCGCAAGGTTTATGGCAACGGCTGAGAGCGTGCCTATTGAAGAATGAGCCGGCGAGTTACCGTCGGCGGCGAGGTTAAGGGCTTAAGGCCCGGAGCCGGAGCGAAAGCGAGTCTGAAAGGGCGCAAAGTCGTCGGCGATAGACCCGAAACCGGGTGACCTACCCATGGCCAGGGTGAAGCGGCGGTAAGACGCCGTGGAGGCCCGAACCCGTTGGTGTTGAAAAACCATGGGATGAGCTGTGGGTAGCGGAGAAATTCCAATCGAACCCGGAGATAGCTGGTTCTCCCCGAAATAGCTATAGGGCTAGCCTTCCGTGCTGACCGCGGGTGGTAGAGCACTGATTGGGTAAGGGGGCGTCACCGCTTACCGAGCCCATTCAAACTCCGAATGCACGCGGGAGAAGCGGAGGAGTCAGACGGCGGGGGATAAGCTTCGTCGTCAAAAGGGAAACAGCCCAGACCGCCAGCTAAGGTCCCCAAGTACGGCCTCAGTGGTCAAGGATGTGGGGGCGCACAGACAACCAGGATGTTGGCTTAGAAGCAGCCATCATTTAAAGAGTGCGTAATAGCTCACTGGTCGAGTGAACCTGCGCCGACAATGTACGGGGCTAAGGCCGTCACCGAAGCTGCGGATGGTGGGATCTTCGGATCCTGTCATGGTAGGGGAGCGTTCTGAGCGCCGGAGAAGCGGTACGGAAACGAGCCGTGGAGGGCTCAGAAGAGCGAATGCCGGCTTGAGTAGCGAGAAGCTCGGTGAGAATCCGAGCCGCCGAAAGCCTGAGGGTTCCTGAGCAAGGATCGTCCTCTCAGGGTGAGTCGGGGCCTAAGCCGAGGCCGAAGGGCGTAGGCGATGGACAACCGGTTGATATTCCGGTACCAGTGTGGACCGTTACGAGCGACGGGGTGACGCAGAGGGGTAGGCGCAGCGGGCCGTTGGTCGTGCCCGTCCAAGCGTGTAAGGGCGCCGGGAGGCAAATCCCCCGGCAGATGTCCGAAGCGCGAGTGCGAGGGAACTATAGTACCGAAGTGGCCGAACCCGGACTGCCTGGAAAAGCCTCTAGCCAGGGACACACTGCCCGTACTGCAAACCGACACAGGTGGGCGGTGCGAGAAGCACAAGGCGCGCGGGAGAACCCTTGCTAAGGAACTCGGCAAAATCCCCCCGTAACTTCGGGATAAGGGGGGCCCCGGTAGCGTGGCGTAAGCTGCGCCAGGGGGCCGCAGAGAAACAGCCCAAGCGACTGTTTACCAAAAACACAGGTCTCTGCTAAGCCGCAAGGCGACGTATAGGGGCTGACACCTGCCCGGTGCTGGAAGGTTAAGGGGAGGGCTTCACGGCTCGAACCGAAGCCCCAGTGAACGGCGGCCGTAACTATAACGGTCCTAAGGTAGCGAAATTCCTTGTCGGGTAAGTTCCGACCCGCACGAAAGGTGTAACGACTTGGGCGCTGTCTCGGCAGGGGGCCCGGTGAAATAGAGAGCCTCGTGAAGACGCGAGGTACCCGCGACTGGACGGAAAGACCCCGTGGAGCTTGACTGTACCCTGGTATTGGATCTTGGCTGTTCCTGCAGAGGATAGGTGGGAGGCTGCGAACCCGGGCTTTTGGGCTCGGGGGAGCCAACGGTGGAATACCACCCTTGAACTGCTGGGATTCTAACCGACCCCCGTGGATCCGGGGGCGGGACCGTGCCAGGCGGGCAGTTTGACTGGGGCGGTCGCCTCCCAAAAGGTAACGGAGGCGCCCAAAGGTTCCCTCAGCACGGTTGGACATCGTGCGGCGAGTGTAAAGGCACAAGGGAGCTTGACTGCGAGTGCGACGGCACGAGCAGGGCCGAAAGGCGGGCTTAGTGATCTTCCGGTTCTGCGTGGAAGGGCCGGAGCTCAACGGATAAAAGCTACCCCGGGGATAACAGGCTGATCTTGCCCGAGAGTCCACATCGACGGCAAGGTTTGGCACCTCGATGTCGGCTCATCGCATCCTGGGGCTGAAATCGGTCCCAAGGGTTCGGCTGTTCGCCGATTAAAGCGGTACGTGAGCTGGGTTCAGAACGTCGTGAGACAGTTCGGTCCCTATCCATCGCGGGCGTTGGAGACTTGCGAGGCGCCACCCCTAGTACGAGAGGACCGGGGTGGACCGACCGCCCGTGTCCCAGTTGTGCCGCCAGGCGCAGCGCTGGGTAGCGGTGTCGGGTTGGGATAAGCGCTGAAAGCATCTAAGCGCGAAGCCCGCCTCAAGATGAGGTCTCCCACTCCATCAAGGAGTTAAGACCCCTGGCAGAACACCAGGTTGATCGGCCGGAGGTGTACGGCGGGCAACCGCTTCAGCTGACCGGTACGAATCGGTCGAGGCCTTGACCGCTCCCCCAGAGCGTCATCGGGGGAGCAGGCTCGGTCACATTGATTAAAGCGCGCGCAAAGATTGCCGCGCCACGCGCACACCCCTAAGCGCAAAAACTCATGTCTGCGGACCAAGGTGCTCAACCGTTCCGGTGGCTATGGCGGAGGGGATCCACCCGTTCCCATCCCGAACACGGCCGTGCCACCCTCCAGCGCCTATGGTACTGGGCGGGCGACTGCCCGGGAGAGTCGGCCGCTGCCGGAACACTCTTGACCCGACGACGCCCGATCCCCCTGGATCGGGCGTCGTCCTTGACGCCAGCGTGCTCGCAAGCATACAATTCCGTCGCGGCAACGATCCTGGTTAGCTCAACGGTAGAGCATCCGGCTGTTAACCGGAGGGTTGCAGGTTCGAATCCTGCACCAGGAGCCAAGCTTTTCTCGCCCCGGAGCGATCTTTGCTCCGGGGCTTTTTGCTTATCATAAAGGCGGGGGAATGCAGGTATGCGGATCAGCGTCATCGGCGTCCCGGCGGATTTGGGTGCGTCTCGCCGCGGCACCGACATGGGGCCGAGCGCCATTCGGAACGCGCGCCTGCGTGAGGCGCTCACCGCCCTCGGCCACGAGGTCGAGGACCTCGGCAACCTGCACGTGCCGGTTGCGGAGAGCCGCGCCGTGGAGGGCGAAAAGACCAAGTACCTGCCGGAGATCCTGGCCTTCTGCCAGGAACTTGCCGACCAGGTAGCGGCCGTCCTGCGTGCCGGCAGCTTGCCCCTCATCCTGGGCGGTGACCACAGCCTGGCCATCGGCAGTTTGGCCGGCGTGGCCCAGGTCCGGCCCGCGACCGGGCTCATCTGGTGCGATGCTCACGGCGACTTCAACACCCCAGCCACCACGCCCAGCGGCAACATCCACGGTATGCCCCTGGCGGTGGCTCTGGGCCGGGGCGAGCCCGCCCTATGCCAGATGGGCGGGCGGGCGCCGAAGATCGCGGAGGAGCATACCGTCCTGGTGGCGGTCCGCGACCTTGATCCCGCGGAGGGGGAGGCCCTCCGCAACAGCCGTGTGACGGTCTTCACGATGAAGGAGATCGACCGCATGGGCATGGGGGCCGTCATGGCGGAAGCCATTCGCATTGCTGGCGGCGCGGGTGCTCGGCCCATCCACCTCAGCTTTGACCTCGACTCCGTCGACCCGCAGTTCGCGCCGGGGGTCGGAACGCCGGTGCCCGGCGGGCTCACCTACCGTGAAGCGCACCTGGCCCTGGAGCTGCTTGCCGATTCGGGGCTTTTGGGATCCTGCGAGCTCGTGGAGGTCAACCCCATCCTGGACCAGGGCAACCAGACGGCGCGCATGGCCGTGGAATTGGCCGCCTCCGCGCTCGGCAAGCGCATTCTGTAAGCGGCCTCCATCACGGGGGCGCCGAGGATATCCCCTGCGGCGGGGCGAATGCGTCCACGATAGGGGGCGGGGAGCGATGCCAGGGCGGCTCATCTCGCTGGAAGGCGGGGAGCGCAGCGGCAAGAGCACGCAGCTGGCGCTCCTATCGGATCACCTGCGAAAGCGCGGCATGGTGTTCACGGTCACGCGGGAGCCGGGCGGCACGCCCTTCGGGGAGCGTCTGCGGGACGTGCTGCTGGCGCCAGATTTGGGCGCCGTGAGCCCGCTGGCGGAGATGGTGGCATTCGCCGCTTCGCGGGCGGAGGTCGTGGCCTCGGTCATCCGGCCAGCCCTGCGCCGCGGAGAGGTGGTCATTGCGGATCGCTTCGTCGACAGCAGCCGCGCCTATCAGGGGTATGGCTTGGGCGTTGCCCTCGCGGACATCGACATGGTGAACGGGGCAGCCACCGGTCATCTGGTGCCCGACCTGACGCTGCTCTTCGACGTCGACCCGGCAGTGGCCGCCGTACGGGCGCCCGAGCGGGGCCACGACCGCATTGAGGCCCGGGGTGCCGACTTCCACGCCCGAGTGCGGTTTGGCTACCTCGCCCTGGCCGCCGCCGAGCCGCAACGGTTCACTGTCCTGGACGCGGGGTTGCCGGTAGCCGAGATCGCCACCCAGGTGGCCCGGGCCGTCGAGCGGTGCATCGCCGGCGAGCCCTCACCGAACGGGCCTGGGAACGCGAACCCGTGAGAAGAGACCCAAGGATGCGCGGGCTTTTCCCGTGCATCGCGGCTTCCAGGATGCGCGGGCTTTTCCCGTGCATCGCGGCTTCCAGGATGCGCGGGCTTTTCCCGTGCATCGCGGCTTCCAGGATGCGCGGGCTTTTCCCGCGCATCGCGGCTTCCAGGATGCCCGGGTTCTTGGCGCGCTTCACGGGCTAAAAGATGCACGGGCTCCTGCCGCGCATCATGGCTTCAAAAGGGGGTAGCCGGATGAA
>Ga0307373_10012580_pt1 | contig 11995 bp, 14 predicted proteins | sample OX2MG_FD_202534 | JGI IMG/M metagenome (GOLD analysis project Ga0307373, IMG submission 202534) | Soil microbial communities from Risofladan, Vaasa, Finland - OX-2 | ecosystem: Environmental > Terrestrial > Soil > Coastal area > Acid sulfate soil | place: Finland: Risofladan, Vaasa | collected...
CGACCCGGCATTCGTGAAGAATCCGCTCGGCTGGCTGCTCTCGGCCAGCCACGCGGCCGACATCCGTGCCACGATCCCGCCGGACCGGGCAACGCCTTCGCGCGACCTCGCATCGGGCAAGCCCCCGTACGAGCGACCGCAGACCACGCAGGTTTCCGTGATGGACGGGCAGGGCAACGCGGTGTCGATGACCTACACGCTGAACGGCTATTTCGGCGCGATCGAGATGGCCGGCGACACGGGCGTGCTGCTGAACGACGAGATGGACGATTTCACCTCCAAGCCCGGCGTGCCGAACATGTTCGGGCTCGTGCAAGGCACGGCGAACGCCATCGCGCCGGGGAAGCGGCCGCTGTCCTCGATGGCGCCCACGCTGGTGACGAGGAACGGCCATGTGTTCCTGGTCCTGGGTTCGCCCGGCGGTTCGCGGATCATCACGATCACTCTGGAAACCCTGATGAACGTGATCGATTACGGCATGGACCCGCAGGCGGCGGTGGATGCGCCGCGGTTCCATCATCAATGGCTGCCCGATGTGGTGTATGCTGAACCCTACGCATTCTCGCCGGATACGGCGAAGCTGTTGAGGCAGATGGGCTACACGCTGAAGCGGCAGACGCCCTGGGGCGCGGTCGAGCTGATCGAGGTCGGCCCGCCGCGCCGGGGTGCGGGTGTCGCGTCCTCGGGTAACGATTCGATGCGCGGCGGTGCGCTGCGACCCGGCATCCTCTACGGCGCGAACGACGATCGCCGGCCGGCGGGTGCGGCGATCGGATACTAGAGCGCTCTGCTTGACGCAACCAGGTACAGGCTCCGTTGTCTGAAAGCGTGGTTCACGATTTTCGACGCCGCGCCGTCGGAATACCCGGGCGCGCGTCGGACAAGGCAAAACGCACCACCGTCTCGGCCACCACCTGGCGCCGCGCTGCCAGCGCGGCGGGAGTTACCATGTCACGCTTGAAGATCTTGGAGAAGGTGGAACGGTTGGAGACGTTGAAGAAGCTGAGGGCGCTGATCGTCATGTGCAAGTCTATGATGTCGATCTTGTCACGGAACACGCCCTCGCCTACGCCCCGTCGATACACTTCATCCAGAACATGGAGAACAGACACGTTCAAACTCTGCATCCGTTCGGACCGGTCGATGTGGATGCCGTTGTGGATGTTCTCCACCATCACCAGGCGGACAAAATCGGGGTTGGCGTTCTGATAGTCGAAGGTGAACTCCGCCAACCGGCGCAGGGCCTCGACGGGTGACAGGCCATCGAGGTCGAGACCCAGTTCGATGTTGCGTATGCCGGCGTATGCTGCTTCGAGGACGGCGATGAACAGCCCCTCCTTGTCTTTGAAGTAATAGTAAATCATGCGCTTGCTGGCGCTGGTCTTGGCGGCGATCTCGTCTACGCGGGCGCCGCTGAACCCCCTTTCGGCAAACTCTGCGGTCGCGATTTCCAGAATGTTCCGGCGCACTCCCTCCGGGTCATGCGTACGGCCCGTGGGGCCCTGGGACATCGGCGACGCTATGGGCTGCTCGGTCATCTCGCCTCCTTGCTGGCGGGCGGAAGACATCTCCCCCAACTGGCCGGTGTGCGTCCAGAGACTTTTCACCGTTTGGTCCATTTTCGCTTGCATAATCGGACCAGTTCGTACAAAGAAGACCGATACGGGCGCCAAATAAGGCAGGCCCGACGCAGGGAAGCCGTCCGTGGCAGCCACCGCCGAGATTGAAGCACGCCTGGTGCGTCCTGCGGAGCCAAAGGCTACGGTCCTGCTCGGATTGATTGGCGCCGCAATCGGATTGTCGCGGTCCCCCGCTTTGTATCAGCGCGAATCCGCCGCGCAGGGACTGACCTGCATCTATCAGCTGATCGACCTCGATCGACTTGGGTTGACTGTCGCGGTATTGCCGGACCTCCTCGTCGCGGCCGAGCGCTTCGGGTTTGCCGGACTCAACATCACCTATCCCTGCAAGCAGGCGGTCATTCCACACTTGCACGTGCTGTCGCCCGATGCGCAAGCCGTGGGGGCCGTCAATGCCATCGTGCTGCACGGCGGCAAGCGCGTGGGCCACAACACGGATTGGCACGGCTACGCGGAGGCGTTCCGGTGCGAGATGACTGGCGTCGCGCTCGATCGCGTCGTGCAATTCGGCGCCGGCGGCGCCGGCGCGGCGGTGGCCTATGCGCTGCTGACACTCGGCGTGCAGCATCTGACGCTGGTCGATGCCGACATGGCGAAGGCGGCGGCGACAGCGGCGCGAATGACGGCGCATTTCGGCGACGGCCGTGTGACGGCGGCTGCCACCTCCGAAGCAGCGGTTCGTGCGGCCGCCGGGATCGTCAACACCACGCCCGTGGGCATGGCAAAAATTCCAGGCATGCCGTTTCCGCCCGAGTGGTTGCGGCCTGGCCATTGGGTCAGTGAGATCATCTACTTTCCCCTGGAAACCGAGCTTCTTCGGCAGGCCCGCGCGCGTGGCTGCCGGACGTTGGATGGCAGCGGGATGAATGTGTTCCAGGCTGCCGAAGCGTTTCGGCTTTTTACCGGCCGCACACCGGATATAGACCGCATGCGCAGCCATTTCGAGGCGGTTGGCGCCATGGCGTGAACCCGGACAAACCGGGCGCGATACGAGCGATATGGGTGGAAATTTGGGCTACAAACTGGATTTCGGAGTCGTTTTTGCTTACTGGCCGGAGTTGGCGTGGGGGTGTGCCGGCACGCTTGGCCTGGCGATCGCCGGCATGGTCATTGCCATCGTCATTGGCGTCGGCGGAGTGGTGCTGCGGCATTCCCGCCTCATGGTCATCCGATGGCTCGTGATCGGCTTCGTGGAGGTGATCCGCAACACGCCGTTCCTGGTGCAGATATACTTCATCTTCTTCGCCCTGCCGCTGATCGGCATCCGGCTTGCGCCCACCCCGACTGCGATCATCGCGCTGGGCGTCAACGGTGGCGCCTATGCCATTGAGATCATCCGCGGCGGCGTGGAGGCGATCGGCAGAGGCCAGGCGGAGGCGGGGCTCGCGCTCGGCCTTCATCGCCGCCAGGTGTTCCGCTACATCGTGCTCAAACCTGCCCTCCGGGCGATCTATCCCTCGCTGACCAGCCAATTCATCCTGCTGACGCTGACGACAAGCATCGCCGCCGCGGTCTCGGCCTATGAGCTTACCTCGGTCGCGCAGGAGATCGAGTCCAACACGTTCCGCAGTTTCGAGGTCTACGGCACCGTCACGGTGCTCTACCTTGTCATGTCCATGCTGCTGATGCGCTGCTTTTCAGCCATCGGCGCCCGCGCCTTCAGTTATCCCGTGAAGTAGGGAACGGACCATGACCGGAGCGGAATGGGGGTTCCTCCTGCGTGGCCTGCTTTGGACCGTGGCACTCTCCGCCGCCGGGTTCCTCGGCGGTGGAGCAGCGGGCCTCGCGATCGCGCTTGCACGCGGCTCTGGCAGGCCCGCACTCGCGCAAGCGGCGCGGGGGTACATTGCCGTCTTCCAGGGCACGCCACTGCTGATGCAACTCTTTGTCGCCTATTACGGTCTGGCGTTGGTCGGCTTGAAGCTCTCGGCCTGGACCTCGGTCGCGATCGGCCTCACCCTGCATGCCAGTGCCTATCTTGGCGAGATCTGGCGCGGCGCGGTCGAGGCGGTTCCATCTGGCCAAAGCGAGGCGGCACGCGCGCTGAGCCTCGGTTACGTCTCGCGCATGCGTCACGTGGTGTGGCCGCAGGCGCTGCGCATCTCGCTGCCGGCAACTGTCGGCTTCCTCGTGCAGCTGATCAAGGGTACATCGCTCGCCGCGATCGTCGGCTTCACAGAACTCTCCCGTGCCGGAACGATCATCTCGAACCAGAACTTCAAGCCCCTGCTCGTCTTCGGCGTCGTGGGCTGCCTCTACTTCCTGCTCTGCTGGCCGCTGTCACTCTATGGCACGCGGCTGCAGCGCCGCTTTGCAACGGCGGTACGGTGAAGCGCCGCGGCCGATCCCACTCCTCAACCAACTTCACCAAAAAAAAGGAAACGCCATGACAGACTCATGCAGCATCACACCACGACGCCGCCAGGTTCTTCTGGCCGCAGGTGCGGCGCTCGTTGTACCCGCAGCACTGCTGCGGCCCGCGCTTGCGCTGACCACGGCCGACATCAAGAAGAAGGGCGTCCTGGTGGTCGGCATCCAGGGTGACAATCCGCCATGGGGTTTCGTTGCCGCCAATGGAAAGCAGGAGGGTTTCGACGCCGATATCGGCCGGCTCTTCGCCAAGTACCTTGGCGTGAAGGTGAAGTTCGTGCCGCTCGCGGTAGCCAATCGCATTCCGGCACTGACGACCGGACGTGTCGACATCCTGTTCGCGACCATGGCCATGCTGCCGGACCGCGCCAAGGTGGTGCAGTTCAGCAAGCCTTACGTCGCCAACCAGATGTCGGTCGTCGCCGCAAAGACCACATCGATCAAGGATGCCGCCGATCTCGCCAAATACACGATCGGCGTCCCGCGCTCCAGCGTCCAGGACATCGATATCTCCCGGATCGCGCCCAAGGGCACACGCATCCTGCGCTTCAACGACGATGCCGCGACCATTCAGGCCCTGCTCTCGGGCCAGGTACAGGCGATCGGCGCCAACCAGTTCTACGTTGAGCGGCTCGATGCGGCGAAGCCCAACACGTTCCAGAACAAATTCAACCTCAGCGCCCTTTACAACGGCGCCTGCACACGCCTTGGCGACAAGGAAATGAATGCGACCGTGAACACCTTCATCGACAAGATCAAGGCAGATGGAGAACTCGCCAAGGTCTATCAGCACTGGATGCACCTCAGCCCACCCGCCTTCCCGGCCAGTGTCTCGGGCGTTCCGTTCACCGCGCACTGACGCTGCCGGGAAAATCAGGGCCATGAACAGCCGCGGCGAACACACTGCCCTCGCACCCGCCAAACCAATGATCATGATGGTCGCTGCCGGAAAGTCGTGCAGGTTGTTCAAGGCCCTGACCAACATCAACCTGGCGGTTTGTGCAGGCAAGAAGATCGCACTGTGCGGACCGTCAGGCTCCGGCAAGTCAACGCCGATCTGCTGCATCTGCCACAAGGAGTGCTACCAGGCCGGACGCATCTACGTGGTTCGACCCGATCCGCGGGTGCATGGGTTGACAGCGACGACGCCCGGCCCAAGCCGATCCAGGTGGCGGCCTATGCCGGCATTCCCGCAGCCAATGCCGCCGTGCGGGTCACCAAGGAAACATTGAGGGAGATGGAATGATGAGCGAGGCCGCGCACGATCCATCACCGTTCCGGCCCTACCGGCCTGGCACGCAGCCGCCGAACGACTCCCCTGCTTATGGAAGCACGCATAAGCGCCATCCGCTGCAGCCGCCGGTACGGATGCCGCATACAATCACCGAGATCAGCGGACCGCGCTTCACCTCGTCGCGCTTTCCGCCGATCATCGACATCTCGACTGTGGAGGGGAAGCAGGCGCTCGGCGAGCGGATCATCATTCGCGGCCAGGTGATTGACGAGGACGGGCGGCCCGTACCCGAGACGATGCTGGAGATCTGGCAGGCCAACGCGGCCGGTCGCTATCACCATGAACACGACCAGCACGACGCACCGCTTGACCCGAATTTCCGCGGCGTGGGGCGCATATTCACCGATGCGGGCGGATGGTATCAATTCACCACGGTAAAGCCGGGTGCCTATCCATGGCGGAACCATCACAATGCCTGGCGGCCCAACCATATCCACTTCTCACTGTTCGGCCCCGGATTCGCGACGCGGCTTGTCAGCCAGATGTATTTTCCGAGTGACCCACTGTTGCCGCTCGATCCGGTCTTCAACGCGATAATGGACCAGGCGGCACGCGAGCGGCTGATCGCGCAGTTCGATATCGGCATCACCCAGCCTGATTGGGCCTTGGGCTATCGCTTCGATGTGGTGCTGCGCGGGCGTGGCGCGACACCGATGGAGGCATGAGCATGGCCAACGCCACCGCCAGCCAGACCATCGGCCCGTTCTGGCACCTGCTGGTGGACCCGGCCTGGGCCGACCTTACGCGCTTTGGCGCGAGCGGCGAGAAGATCGTGCTGCACGGCCGGCTGACCGATGGCGACGACGCGCCAATCACCGACGCCTGCGTGGAGATCTGGCAGGCGAGCCCGCCAGCAAATGATCTCTTTCAAGGTTTCGGGCGCTGCGCGAGCGATGCCGACGGCCAATTCCGCTTCATCACCTTGAAGCCCGCCGCCGTGCCCGGGCGTGGCAACTCGCTCCAGGCGCCTCATATCGCAGTCACGCTGTTCGCGCGTGGCATTCTGACCGGGTTGCGCACACGAGTCTATTTTGCCGGAGAAACGCTGAACGACACGGACCCGCTGCTTGCCGCGATCGAAGACCCGGCGCGGCGCGCAACGCTGGTTGCCGTACCTGACGGATCAGGTGTGTGGCACATCGATATCCGCCTGCAAGGGGCGGGTGAAACCGTGTTCCTGGAAGTATGACGATATCGATCATGGCCTGCTCGCGCGCCGCGAGATTCCGGCATCCGAATTGGCCAGCTCCGCCCGCTGCTGCCGAACGCCACATGGGCAGCAGCGGGCATTGGCAGCAGGAAGTTGACCCGAATGGGAGGAATCCGTGGGACAAAATCACTTTCGCCATCCGAAATCCATCGCGACCGTGTCACTCAGCGGAACGCTGCCTGAGAAGCTGGAAGCGGCAGCGGCCATCGGTTTCGACGGAGTCGAGATCTTCGAGAACGATCTGCTGACGTTCGAAGGCTCGCCGACGGATGTCCGGCGGATCGCCCAAGATCTCGACCTTGCCATTCTGTTGTTCCAGCCGTTCCGGGATTTCGAGGCGATGGCGGAACCGCAGCGCACCCGGAACCTGGATCGGGCGGAACGCAAGTTCGACGTGATGGAGCAGCTTGGCACCGATCTGGTGCTGGTCTGCAGCAACGTGAATGCGGGAGCCATCGATGACGACGCGCGCGCGGCCGCCGACCTCGCTGAGATGGCCAGACGAGCCGCCCGCCGGGGGCTGCGCATAGGGTATGAGGCGCTCGCCTGGGGCCAACATGTGAAACGGTGGCACCACGCCTGGCGCATTGTGAGCATGGCCGACCATCCCAAACTGGGCCTTATCCTGGACAGCTTCCACACACTTGCCCTGGAGGACGATGTCGCCGGCATTGCCGATCTTCCGGGCGAGCGCGTGTTCTTCGTGCAGTTGGCGGATGCACCACGCATGAGCATGGATGTGCTGTCCTGGAGCCGCCATTTCCGGAATTTTCCGGGCCAAGGCCAGCTCCCGATCAACGATTTTCTGCGGCCGGTACTGCACACCGGCTATCGGGGCCCGCTCTCCTTGGAGATATTCAACGACGAGTTCCGAGCAGCACCGGCGCGCCAGACCGCGCGCGATGGGCTACGCGCGCTGATCGCGGCCGAAGCAACTGCCGGTGCCGGCGCCGCCCTTCCCGAACCACCCGGGTTCGACGGCATCGAATTTCTGGAGTTCGCAGTGGACGAGGAGTCTGCCGCGGCACTCGCGCACTTCCTGCACGCGCTTGGCTTCCATCATGCTGGACGGCACCGCTCCAAGTCGGTCCATCTTTATCGGCAGGGGCGGATCAACCTCGTGCTCAATAGCGAGCCGGACAGCGCTGCAGCGGAGCACTTTCAGTTGCATGGGCCATCGGTCTGCGCCATGGCTCTGCGCGTCGACGACGCCGGACGCGCGATCGCCCGCGCACGTTCGCTGCTTTGCCCGGAATGGTCCGAGCGCATCGGCAAAGGAGAGCGGCAGATCCCTGCCCTGCGCGCGCCTGATGGCACGCTGATCTACCTGGTGGAACCGCAGCATGCCGGCCGCACGATCTATGAAGACGATTTTCACCTGCTCGCGGCACATCCGCAAGCGGCAGGGCTGGCTGCGATCGATCATGTCGCCCAGGCTTTGCCCTACGGCCGGATGGACAGCTTCGTTCTGTTCTACCGGGCAGTCTTCGGTCTGGCAGCAGAACAGTTGTGGGAGATTCCCGACCCGTATGGTCTGATCCGCAGCCGGGCGATGGTGAGCCGTGATCAGTCGGTGCGCTTGCCGCTCAACATCTCGGAAAGCCGGGAAACGGCAACCGGCCGCTTCATCTCTGCTTTTGCCGGCGCGGGAGTGCATCATGTCGCCTTCGCCACCGACGATATCCTTCGTACGGCTGCGGCCCTCGATGCCGCCGGCGCAATGCTGCTGCCGATCCCGGCCAACTACTACGATGATCTGGCCGCCCGGTACGCCCTGGATGACGCACGAATGGCAGAGCTTCGTCAATTCAACCTGCTGTTCGACCGCGATGACGGCGGCGAGTTCATTCACGCCTATACCGGCGCATTTCATGATCGCTTCTTTTTCGAAATCGTCCAAAGACGCGGATATCAACAGTTCGGCGCTGTGAATGCCGCGGTTCGCATGGCAGCTCAGGCACAGCATCACGCCGGGCACTTTGCCGCCCGACTCGCGCAACTTTAAGGAAGCTGCGAACGAGCAGCTGGCGGCGATCCTGGTGCTGGCCGCCGGGTGGCCCGGTGGTGCGGTCAAGGTGCTGCGCCGGGCGGGGAGCACCGACAGAAACTCCCCGGAACGGATGTTCTCGGGGAGTCAACTGTCGGTGGTTGCGGGGACTTGCAACCACTTTTGTTATAACATCTGGTCTGGGATACCTCCGTTGTCCCGCCACGAGGTCCAGAATCCCCATCAGTTCGCCGCGTAGGATGGCTCGAGTTTCCCCACGCTTCTCGCCGGGCGTCATAACCACCTCGCCGACCAACGAGCGGATATCCTCCCGCGCCTCGCTGTTGGCTCCCGGCTGCGCCAGCGTCTCAGCCAGATGAATGACCTTCGTCCGATACAGCTCGGCGATGTTCGGGTGAATGTCCGGCACGTCGGCCGGGGCCTCGGCCTGGCGCGCTTCGATCTCTGCTTTCTGCCGTTCCAATTCGGCCATGCGCGCCTTCATGGCGGGCTGGTACATGCCGTCCTCGATCGCCGCGAAAATCCCTTTGATACCGTACTCGATCTTTTCCAGAGCGCGATGGTCAATCTCTGCCTGAGCGCGTCGGTCATGATTCTGTCGGTCGGTCTCTTCGGCGTAGCTGCGCACCGCGGCGGCGACGGTCTCGGGCGAGACCAGTTTTTCGGTAAGACCGCTTAACGCGCGCCTTTCGATGTCGTCACGCCTGATGGTGCGGCCATTGTCGCAAGTCCCCTTCCGGTGGTGATTCAAGCAGCCATAGCGATCACCGACCACGATGCTGTACTTGCCGCCGCAGCATCCGCATTTGAGCAGACCGGACAGCAGGAAGGCCGGACGCCGCAGGCCGTTCAGCCGCTTCTCACGGGCAGCGCGGACACCAGCAACCGTTGCGCCAAACTGTTTCGTCAATTCTTCTTGCCGGGCCTTTACCGCCTGCCACGCCTCATCATCGACAATACGCAACTCGGGCACTTCGGTCCTGATCCACTTGGCTTCCGGGTTCAGGCGGGAGACACGTTTCCCGGTATTCGGGTCTCTGACGTAGCGGAGCCGGTTCCAGACCAGCACGCCGGCATAGAGTTCGTTATTGAGAATGCCGGTGCCCCGGAAAGCGTGGCCCCGAATCGTTGTATCGCCCCAACCATGGCCGAAAGGACCGGGGATGCCATCCTTGTTCAAATCGGTTGCAATGAAGCGGGGCGACCGTCCCGACGCGAATTCCCGAAAGACGCGGCGGACAATGACGGCCTCCGCCTCGTTGATCTTTCGATCGCCGCGGATCGGCTCGCCTTCGCTGTTCGTGTGCTTCACCACGTCGTAGCCATAGCAGAGCCCACCGCCTGCCTTGCCCTTCTCGACCCGCCCCCGCAGGCCGCGATGGGTCTTCGCCGCCAGGTCCTTCAGGAAGAGGGCATTCATCGTGCCCTTGAGCCCAACATGAAGCTCGGAGATTTCGCCTTCTGCCAAGGTTACGATCTCCACACCGGCGAAGCGCAGATGCTTGAACAAGGTCGCTACGTCGGCCTGATCGCGGGACACACGGTCCAGCGCCTCCGCCAGCACGATGTCGAACCGGCCACGTTGGGCATCCTGCAACAATGCCTGGATACCTGGGCGAAGGATCACGCTCGCACCGGAAATTGCCGCATCCTGGTGTGTTGCGATCACCTTCCATTTCTCGCGGGCGGCATGGTCGCGGCAGACGCGGAACTGGTCCTCGATCGACGCGGCGCTTTGATTGTCGGATGAATAGCGAGCGTATAGCGCGACTTTGATCATGGTGGACTTCAGCCATTACTCCAGGGGTTGATCAATCGGATGCCGAGAGCATCGAAGTCCGAGACATTGCGGGTGATGAGGGTGAGATCGTGGCGTTCGGCGGTTGCCGCGATGAAAGCATCCATGCTCCCGACCGGACGCCCTCCCGCCTGCCCGCGCGCCATCACGCGCCCCCAGAAATTGGCGGTCTCGGCGTCAACCGGCAGCACGCGCGCCTCAAAACGTGCCGGCACTTGCTCGGTCAACCATGCATCAAGCCGGTCGCGCCGGGCGCCAGCCGGCAACCTTTCGATCCCGTGGCGCAATTCCGCCAGCGTGACGACGCTGATGAACACCCGATCCTCGTCGGCCTCCGCGAGCCAGGTCACGACCCCGGTGTCGGGGCGCGGCTTTGTCCACTCGGAGACGACATTGGTATCGAGCAGGAAGTTCACAGATCGACCTCGCGCGGACCATCCTTCGTCCGAGGGGCCTTGAGGCCCGAACCCCGCAAGGGAGACTCCGCGAGGAACTCGGCCAGATTTCCAGGGCGACGGGTCTTCCGCTCCCATTCCTCCGCGGCCACCACCACGACGGCGGTGTGACCATTCTTCGTGATGGTCTGCGGACCACTCACCCGCGCCTTGTCGACGAGTTCGCTGAACTTCGCTTTCGCTTCGGCGACCGTCCACGTTCCGATGCTCATGACCACTGCCTCCAAGCCGAAAATCACTATGGTCATAATAGTCATTTTCTAGTATTTGGGCAAGAGCCTTGAGGCGCATTATCATTAGCCGCATGGCGCAGCCGGCCGCCGGCTTGCTCGCGGGCAAGCTGCCGGCCGATCGCCTGGGCAATACGCAGAATGCGCGGATCGATGGGTTTGCCCGTATCGGCGCCGTTATCGTTCGCCGGCTTTCCGGCCTTCCTCTCCGGCTGTTTCTCCTGTTCCATGACGATACTACCTCCGATCGGCAACTCATGCTTCGGTCGGTCGACGCCGGCTCCACACGAGCTGAGCTGTGCCGCCGTCCTCCGAGGGGAACAGGGCGGCGCTGATCGGCTCGTTCAGGCTCGGGTCGTCGAGCTTGACGCGCAGGTAATTCTTTGGGTTCTCGCCGCCGGAGCGCGCTTCCCAGGCATCCCCGAGGCGGGACTGGCCGACGAACACGCGGAAGGCTGGTGCGTTCTCGGTTTCGCGGTTGTCATTCGGGACAAGGCGAACTTTTGCATCGATGGTCAGGGTGCGGATGGAGCCGGTCCACCCCCCATCCTTGGCGGTGGTGAAGGTGCCAATGAAGGCCATCTCTCAATCCTCCGTGCGGGTGGTTGATGCGGGTTGCGACAGCGACCGGCGTCCGCGTCGCCGAGGTTCCGGCTCCGGCGATGGGTCGGGCGCTACGTCCTTCCGCGCCTTGGCGAAGGCTCGATCGCTGTCGAGGAAGGTGCGGAGCATGAAGGGGATCAGCTCGGCGACGGATTCCGCCTCGCCGTAGGCGGCGCGGTAGATGCCGGCGTACTGGCGAAGCGCCTGGTTCAATTCCGGCGACACGGTGATGGTGATCCTGGCCGGGGTCCGGTCCGGCAGCCTGGCGAGCTTCAGTTCGGGCATCGCAGGTTCCTCTTTTCTGGCCGCTCATCCCTGTCCCCGGTAGGGCCGCAGTACGAGGTCCCTGCGGACGATGACGCGCAGCGGCCAGCCGGGGCGGACGGT
>Ga0307373_10012582_pt1 | contig 11993 bp, 11 predicted proteins | sample OX2MG_FD_202534 | JGI IMG/M metagenome (GOLD analysis project Ga0307373, IMG submission 202534) | Soil microbial communities from Risofladan, Vaasa, Finland - OX-2 | ecosystem: Environmental > Terrestrial > Soil > Coastal area > Acid sulfate soil | place: Finland: Risofladan, Vaasa | collected...
GCCGGGGTTGGGCGATGGTCGGGGGCACGGTTGCGCCCACCGCGAGGATGCTGAGCGAGAGTGCCAGGATCCGCAGCGGGCGGAAGGCGCGTAGAAGCAGCACTTGAATTAAAAGTTAACGCGTTTGCGCCTGAACTCAAGATTAAGCCGCCAGCCGGCTGAATTCGCGACGGACTAGCCGGTTGGGTTCTCGAATGCTCCAACGACTGGCGCGTCCTGGTAGAGCGACTCTTGCGGGATGATCTTGAAGGCTCCCTTCTCGTGCGCCTCGAGCACCGCGTCGGCCACGGCCGGGTGGAAGTGGGTGCCGCGGCACTTGGAGATCTCGCCGAGGGCGACCTCGATCGACATTCCCTTCCGGTACGGCCGGTCCGACGTCATCGCGTCAAATGCGTCCGCGGCCGCGACGATCCAGGCGATGATCGGCAGTTCGTCCCCGCCCTTGCGATCTGGATAGCCCTTGCCGTCGAAGCGTTCGTGATGGGAGCGGACGATGACCAGCTCGTCGGTCAGCATGTGGAGGTTCTTCAGCACGTCGTAGCCGACTACCGGGTGACGCTTCAGGATGTCGAACTCCTCGTCGGTGAGCTTCCCGGGTTTGCCGAGGATCGCGTCAGGAACGTTGATCTTGCCGATATCGTGCAGCAATCCGCCCTGCTCAAGGCGCTTCCAGGCGCCGGTGTCGCCGGGGGCGTAGTGCATTTCCCGGGCGATGGCCAGCGAGTACTCGGTCACCCGGCTCGAGTGGCCGGCCGTGTACCGATCCTTGGCGTCGACCAGCTGGGCCATCGCTTTCAGGGACTCGAGGACGACGAGCTCCCGCTCCCGGAAGAGTCGGGCGTTGTCGATGGCGACCGAGGCCTGGGCCCCGAGCTCGGTGGCCACCCGCTCGTGGTCCTCGCTGAACGGCTTACCGGCCACGTAGTTGGCCAGGAAGATCACGCCGATCGGCGTGCCGCGGAGCAGAAGTGGAACGCACAGCACGGCGCGGGGGTCCAGCGGCCCGGCGGCCGCCCCGTCTTTGTTCTCGAAGTGCATGAAGGGCTTGCCGGTGGCGAAGACGTCCTGGCAGATCTCGCCGCCGAGCTCGAGAGCGAGGCGTTGGGCGGTGTCGGGGTCGGAGCCTGTTGCGGCGCTGACCGCAAGCTTGCCACCGTCCTCCAGGGCGAGGACGCCGATCTGGGCCTCGGCAGCCTTGGCGACGGAGGTGAGGACCTGGCCCAGCACCTCGTCCAGCTCCAGGGTCGAGGTGACCGCGGTCAGCCCCTCTATCAGGTTGCCGAGCTCCCAGACCATCTTCTTGCTCGAGTCGTAGAGCTCTGCGTTGTTGAGTGCGACGACCGCCTGGTTGGCGAGCGTTGTGAGGACCCGGGTGTCGTCGGCGCTCCACTCCCGCTTCTCGGGGCTGAAGACCGCGAGGGTTCCCCAAAAGGCCTGCTGCGCGTTGATCGGCACACAGAGGGCGGCGTGCACGCCGGCGGCGGCCAGATCGGGCGGCGCGGCCATGTCGAAGGAGTCGATGACGTCGCTGACGGCCAGCGGCTGGCGGCTCAGCGCCACCGCACCGATCACGCCCTGCCCGTTGCTGATGACGAGGCCCGTCACGTCGGGCGGGAAGCCGAGGGCGGCGATTACCCGGTTCCTGTCACCGTCGGCCTGGGTGAGGAGGGCGTGGCTGCCACCGGCCAGCCGGGCGGCGACCTCGAGCGTCTTCATCGCCAGGGTCCCGGCGCCCTCGGTGGTGGCGGTCAGCGCCTGGGAGATCTCGCCTAGCGAGTCGAGGGCGGACGTTACCTTGACCGCCTGTCCTGACACCTTCTGGAGGATTCGCGAGTTCTCCACCGCGACACCGGCGATCGCTCCCAGCTCCTGGAGTGCCGGGATGTCGCGGTCACCGAAGCCCATGCCCCCCTTCCGCCCGAGACAGAGGGCGCCGAAGACGCCCTCGCGGCCGGTGATCGGCGCCAGCGCCTCGGAGACCTGTGTGGCATCCGATTCGACCTTCATCCCGCTGAAAAGACCGTCGGCCTTCGTCAGCAGCCGGCGGATGACCACCTTCCCGTCCCCGCGAACCTCGGCCAGGGACGACTTGTCGATCTCGCCGACGGCATCGGTGCCGAGCAGGCGGAAGGTCCCGTTCGCTTCGAAGTTAGCGACCATCGCGGAGTCGTAGGGCACCAGCTCGCGGGCACGATCGACGACCAGCTTCATCACCTCGTCGAAGGAGAGCCCACTGGCCTGCTTGGCGATCTCGTTGAGGATCGAGTAGCGGGCCAGCTCCTCTTTAGTCTGGGAGACGGCGGTCTGGCTTCCGAAGTAGATCGCCGCGCGGATGGCCAGGGTCTGCGCCAGCCTGCGGTCGTCGGGGCCGAAGCCGCCCGGCTTGTTGCCCATCGCCATGAACCCGCCGAGGCGGCTCCCCATCAGCATCGGCTCGACGAGCACGTTGACGAGCTTCAGGCCGGGGCTGAAGAGGCGCGCGACGTGCGCGAGCCGCTCGCGGTCGTCGGCGTAGAACTCCTGGTTCGCGGCGAGTGGGTTGAGCAGTTGATCACCGCCCTCAGGCCGCGGGATAAGGGCCTGTGGACGGCCGCTGGTGAAGCCCGCGCCGGGCAGCTGGGGCAGGAACTGGTGGCCATCCGCCGTGATCAGGTAATAGACGCAGAACCCGGCACCGAGCTGGCGGGCGCTGGTCGCCGATAGGGCCGCGAGGTCGCTGAAGTTGATGGCTGGGTCCTCGGTCGCGGCAAGGAACATCCGGTGCTGTTCTTGAAGTTCAGCGTTGAGGCCCTCGACCTCGCTGACCCGGGCGCGGATGGCGGCTGTCACCCGCGAGTAGGCCACCGTGCTGAGCACGCCGCCGAGAAGGAGACAGAGGAGGCCTGCCGAGTTGACTCCGAAGAACTCAATCTTGGCGAAGTGGACCTCGAGGGCGGTGGAGGCGAGGCCCGCAAGGGCGAGGCAGACGGCGATCTTCCACTGCCGATAGAGGAGCCCCGCCGTCCACGCAGCCGCGCCGGCGAAGATGGCCAGCAGGGCCGTTTGCCCGCTGTATCCCTGGATGTTGAAGCTGGCCCCCGCGAGGATGGCCAGGCCGGCCCCCGCGAAGAGGGCAAGCTGAAGGCTGAGCCCCCGGCCCCTCATGGCGGCGCCCATTCTACTGACGAGCTAATGAATTCGGGTATATAAGCTTTCACGTGACAGTATCCGAGCTCCTCCGGATCTCAGAGCATCTCCCGCCGGAGGACCGGGAGCTGGTTGAAAGGGCCTACCAGCGGGCCTCCGCGGCGCACTCCGGGCAGCGCCGGCTGTCGGGCGAGGACTACGTCAACCACCCGCTCCAGGTGGCCTCAATCCTCGCCGAACTGCGTCTCGACGCGGCCACCATAATCGCGGCCATCCTCCACGACACCGTGGAGGACACAGAGCTCACGGCCCAGGAGTTGTCGGCCGAGTTTGGGCCCGAGGTGGCCAAGCTCGTGGAGGGGGTCACCAAGCTGGGCCGGATCTCCATCCGCTCCGAGCAGCAGCACCAGGCCGAGAACATCCGCAAGATGCTGCTGGCGATGGCGGAGGACGTCCGCGTCGTCCTCATCAAGCTCGCCGACCGCCTGCACAACATGCGGACGCTGGAGTTCCTGCCCGAGGCCAAGCGGCTGCGGATCTCACGCGAGACGCTCGACATCTATGCGCCGCTCGCTCACCGGCTCGGGATCTGGCAGCTCAAGTGGGAGCTGGAGGATCTCGCCTTTCACAACCTTCAGCCGGATGACTACCGGGACGTGGTCAAGCGGATCAACCGCGAGCGCAAGGACCGCGAGACGGTGGTCAGTGACCTCAACGAAATCCTTGCCGCCGAACTGGCCAAGATTGAGATCGACGCCGACATCTCAGGCCGCCCCAAGCATGCCTATTCGATCTGGCAGAAGATGAACCGCGACGTCAAGGACTTCGCCGAGATCTACGACCTGCTCGCGATCCGGGTGCTGGTCAATTCGGTGAAGGATTGCTACGGGGTGCTGGGCGTCGTCCACTCGCTCTGGAAGCCGATGCCGGGGCGGTTCAAGGACTACATCGCAATGCCCAAGTCGAACGGCTACCAGTCACTCCACACGACCGTAATCTCCCACTCCGGCGACCCGATCGAGATCCAGATCCGCACCCACGAGATGCATCGCTTCGCCGAGTACGGGATCGCCGCCCACTGGGCCTACAAGGAGGGCGGCGATGGCGGCGCCAGGGTGGCCGGCGGGCGCAGCAGCGGCAAGTTCGACGAGCGCTTCGGATGGCTCCGGCTGCTGATGGAGTGGCAAAAGGAGGTGCTCGATGCCGAGCAGTTCGTCGACGCGGTCAAGGTCGACATCTTCGAGGACGAGGTCTTTGTCTTCACGCCTAAGGGCGACGTCCTGAACCTGCCGGCCGGATCCACTCCGGTGGACTTCGCGTACCGCATCCACACCGAGGTGGGGCATCGCTGCATCGGCGCCAAGGTCAACGGCCGGATGGTGCCGCTCGACTACGCGCTCAACAACGGCGAGATCGTTGACGTTCTCACCACGCGGTCTCCGCACGGGCCGTCTCGGGACTGGCTGAACTTCGTCAAGAGCGCCTCGGCCCGTGACCGGATCCGGAAGTGGTTCAAGGCCCAGCGGCGCGAGGAGAACGTGGCCAAGGGCCGCGACATGCTCGACAAGGAGCTGCGCCGGATGCACCGGCTCGGCCTCGCCCAGCTGCCCGACGGCCGGCTGCTGGAGCTGGCCAGGCAGTACAAGTACACGACCGAGGACGACTTCCTGGCGGCCGTCGGCTACGGCGAGGTCTCACCGCACGCCGTGATCATGAAGATGGCGCTGGTCCCGGGCGACGACGGCGACGAGCTGAAGTCAATCCCGCTGATCCCCCAGGTCGAGCCGACGGCGCGGGTCCTGGTCCGCGGGGAACGGGGCGTCTTCACCACCATCGCCTCTTGCTGCCAGCCGGTCCCGGGCGACGCGATCATCGGCTACACCACCCGGGGTAAGGGCGTCACGGTGCATCGCGCTGACTGCATCAACGCCGTCAATGCGGTGGAGAAGCACCGCCTGGTGCCGGTCGACTGGGATGGGCAGGCGACCCACCTCTACCCGGTCGCGATCAAGATCGAGGCGTGGGACCGGACCGGGCTGCTCCGCGACATCGCTACCGTGGTGGCGGAGTCGAAGGTGAACATGAGCGCGGTGAAGGTGGAGGTCTACGACGACAAGTCGGCGGTGGTGTCGACCACGGTGGAGATCGACTCGCTCTCACAGCTGTCGCGGCTGATGGAGAAGCTGGAGCTGGTGCGCGATGTGACGACCGTCGCTCGGGAGGTCGGCTGACGCGCGTCGAGGTCGAAGCCACAGCCGATTCCCGCTGGGGCACCAACTCCTATCTGGTCGAGGACGTCGACAGTCATGACGCGGTGATCATCGACGCTAATTTCGAGCCCGAGGCGATGATCGAGGTAGCGCGGCGTCGTGGGGCCAGGGTGCGCGCCATCCTGCTGACCCACACCGACGGTGACCACGTCGCCGGTCTGCCCGCCCTGCTGGAGGCCTTCGGGCCGCTGCCGGTCGCGGTCCACCCCGCCGAGCGGGAGATGATCACCGAGGGCAAGCCACTGCGGGCCAATCTCCCCTTCCCGTCGCCCAGCGCCCCGGAGGTGGTGGACCTGGTCGAGGGATTGCCGTTCAGCGCGGGCACGCTCACCTTCTCCGTCCTGCACACGCCCGGCCACTCGCCGGGGGGCGTGACGCTGGCGATCGGCCAGCTGCTCTTCACCGGTGACGCCCTCTTCGCTGGCTCGATCGGGCGCAGCGACTTCGCCAACAGCGACGGGGCCGCGCTGCTGGAGGGCATCCGCTCCCAACTGCTGCCGCTGCCGGAGGACTCGGTGGTCCTCGCCGGGCACGGTCCGGCCTCGACGATCGGCCGTGAGAAGCAGTACAACCCCTTCCTGTGAGCAACCCCCGAGGTCTGAACCGCCGAGACGGCTAGGGGCCGAGAACCTCTTCGCGCCAGCCGCCCCGGCGGCGGGTGAGGAGCAGGCGGTCGTGGAGACGGTCCGGGCGGTGCTCCCAGAACTCCACCCAGTCCGGGCGCAGCCGGTACCCGCCCCAGAAGGGCGGCAGCGGTATCGGCCGATCCGGGAATCGATTCAGGACCGCCTCTTGGGCGGCCTCCAGCGAGGTGCTGGCGGCGATCGGCCGTGACTGCGGTGACGCCCAGGCCGCCGCCTGCGACTCGCGCGGCCGGGTGGCCCAGTACGCCAGCGACTCCGCCCGCGCGGTGCGGCTCACCCGGCCCGCCGCGCGCACCGACCGCCCGGTCACGCCCCAGTAGACGGTCAGCGCTGCCCGGGGGTTGGCGGCCAGCTCGGATCCCTTCCGGGAATCCCGGTTGGTGAAGAAGACGAATCCGCGCGAGTCCCACGACTTCAGGAGCACCATCCGAACCGACGGCCGCCCGTCGGCGCCGGCCGTCGCTAGCGCCATCGCGTCCGGCTGCGACTGGCCGGCCGCCTGCGCCTCCCGGTACCACTCGGTCACCCGCTGGAAGGGGTCCATGGGACGCAACAGTAGAATCGCGAGGTGCCTCCCCACCAGCCGATCCGCGCCACCCGGGGAGTCCGCGACATCCTGCCGGCGGACCGGCCCCGCTGGCGTCACGCCGAGCAGGCGGCCATCAGGGTGGCCGAGAGCTTTGGCTACCAGCAGATCGAGACGCCCATCCTGGAGCCGGTCGAGCTGATCGAGCGGGGGGTCGGGGGCGAGACCGACATCGTTTCGAAGGAGCTCTACAAGTTCAACGACCGAGACAAGAGGTGGCTGGTCCTCCGCCCGGAGGGAACCGCGGGGACCGTTAGGGCCTACTTCGAGGGCAATCTCAACCAGGGTCCGCAGCCGGCGCGGCTCTACCTGATCGGGCCGATGTTCCGCCACGACAAGCCGCAGGCCGGGCGCTACCGCCAGCTGTACCAGTTCAACCTGGAGGCGATCGGCGACGGCTCGCCCGCGCTTGACGCTGAGGTGGTCGAGGTCGCCTGGACCTGGTACCGCGAGATCGGTCTCAAGGGCGTGACTTTGCAGCTCAACAGCGTCGGCGACGCCGTCTGCCGGCCGGCCTACCGGGCCGCGCTGCTCGCCTACCTGGAGCCGATCAGGGACCGCCTCTCGGCGGACAGCCGGCGACGGGTCGAGACCAACCCTTTGCGCGTCCTCGACTCCAAGGAGGACTTGGAGCTGCTGCGCGACGCCCCACTGATCGGAGACCACCTCTGCGAGGACTGCCGGCACGCGTTCGACGAGGTCCAGGGCCTGCTCCGGGAGGCGGGTGTCGAGTTCAGCGTCAACCCCCGCATCGTCCGCGGCCTCGACTACTACACCCGCACGGCCTTCGAGTTCTGGCACACCGGCATCGGCAGCCAGCAGAACGCGCTCGGCGGCGGCGGTCGCTACGACGGGCTGGCCTCCGACTTGGGCTGGCCCTCCACCCCCGGCGTCGGCTTCGCCGCCGGCCTCGACCGCACCGTCGCCATGCTCGAAGAGGAGAGCGTGGGGGTCCCGGCTCCGCCGGCCGCCGACGTGGTCGTCATCGGCGACGGCGTTTCCGCCGAGCATCTCGCCCTGGTGGGCCGGATCTGCCGCGCGGCGCGTTCCACCGCCGTCGACTACAGCGAGCGGAGCCTCACCGCCAAGATGCGCTCGGCGAACCGGGTCGGCGCCCGATGGGTCGCGCTGATGAACGCCGCCGAGGCCGGCCGCAACGTCGTCCAGCTTAAGGAGATGGGCGGCGGTGGGCAGCAGGAGGTCGCCTGGTCGAGGCTAGACGAGGCCCTGCGATGAGCGGCTACTCGGCTCCCAAGTGCGGCCAATTGCGGGCCTCCGACGTGGGCCGGCAGGTCGAGCTCTTCGGCTGGGTCGCGACCCGCCGCGACCACGGCGGCCTGATCTTCATCGATCTACGTGACCGCTGGGGCGTCGTCCAGGTCGTCTTTAACCCCCAGGACTCACCCGTGGCGGCCGCGCGAGCTAGCGAGCTACGCAACGAGTTCGTGGTGCGGGTTTCGGGCGAGGTCCGGCGCCGCCTCGAGGGACGTGAGAACCCGAAGCTGGTGACTGGCGAGATCGAGGTGCTCGCGAGCGACCTGGAGGTGCTCAGCGAGAGCAAGACTCCGCCCTTCCAGACCGAGGGTGAGGCCGACGAGACGACCCGGCTCAAATACCGCTACCTCGACCTCCGCCGGCAGCGGCTGCAGCGGACCCTCGAGACCCGGCACCGGCTCAACAAGATCATCCACGGCTACTTCGACGAGCACGGGTTCTGGGAGGTCGAGACCCCGATCCTGATGAAGGCGACGCCGGAGGGCGCCCGGGATTTCCTCGTTCCCAGCCGCCTCCACCCGGGCGACTTCTATGCTCTGCCCCAGTCGCCCCAGCAGTTCAAGCAGTTGCTGATGGTCTCCGGCGTCCAGCGCTATTACCAGATCGCCCACTGCATCCGCGATGAGGACCTCCGCGCCGACCGGCAGCCGGAGTTCACGCAGCTCGACATGGAGATGTCCTTCAACGACGAGGAGGACGTCATCGACGTGCTCGAGGGCCTCTTCGGCCGGATCTGGAAGGAGCTGTTAGGCGTCGAGCTTGCGCGGCCCTGGCTGCGGCTGAGCCACCGGGAGGCTTTGCTGAAGTACGGCACCGACAAGCCCGACCTCCGCTTCGGTCTCGAGATCGCCGACCTCGGCGAGGTGCTGAAGGACACCCAGGTCCAGGTCTTTCGGCGGGCGCTCGATTCCCCGGGCGGCGTCGTCCGGGGGTTTGCCGTCCCCGGAGGGGCCGACATCCACCGCCGTGAGCTGGACGAGCTGACAGTGGTCGCCAAGGGCGCCGGCGGGCAAGGCCTGGCCTGGCTGCCGGGTCCCCTTGACAAGTTCCTCGACGAGGGCGAGCTGAAGGGCATTCGCGAGGCGACCGGCGCCGCCGAGGGTGACCTGGTCCTGCTGGTCGCCGACCGGCGGCGGAAGGCGGAGACGGTACTGGGCCTCATCCGCGGCGAGGTCGGGCGCCGCCGGGGCCTGATCGCCGAGGGCGAGTGGCGGTTCGCGTGGATCTATCCGATGTACCTCTTCGAGGAGGACGACGACGGGAACCTGACCTACGGCCACCATCCCTTCACCCGGCCGATGGAGGAGGACCTGCCGCTGATCGAAGAGCGGCCCTATGACGTCCGCGCCCATGCCTACGACATCGTTCTCAACGGTTACGAGCTGGGGAGTGGCAGCCTCAGGATCTACGAACGCCGAATGCAGGAGCGCGTCTTCGAGATCCTCGGCCTCGACGCACAGACCATCCAGGCGCGGTTCGGGCATCTTCTTGAGGCCTTCGAATTCGGGGTGCCGCCACACGGCGGCTTCGCCTTCGGGACCGACCGGGTGGTGATGCTGCTGTGCGGCACCGACAACATCCGGGACGTGATCGCGTTTCCCAAGACCCAGTCGATGCAGGACCTAATGCTAGGCGCGCCGAGCCCCGTGGACCCGAGGCAGCTGGACGAGCTGCACATTGCGGTTAGACCGCCCAAGCCCCGGGTAAAATGACCACACCGCCGCCGGAGCGGGGACCCAAGTGTGCGTTGCCCAATATTCGCCGTAGAGGGATCTCGGAGTCCGGAGGCAGACGGCAAGCCCGCAGAACATCGAGTCAGACGGGACGTCGAAAAGCCACGGCAGAGAACCCACCTAGTGTCCGAGAGGACAACCCCAGGGTCTTCGCTTCGGCGGCGGTAACCATCCTCGCCGCGTAGTGCACCCGGCACTGCTGCTGGCGCCGATCTTCGCTCTCATTGCAAGCCAGCTCTTCTACGCCTTCTGGCCGTACCGGGTGCGTAACTACCTCGCAATCCTGGTTTTGAGCATGGCCGGCTTCGGCCTCGGCCAGCTCTGGCAGTACCTGCAGCTGCCGTCGCTCCACCTGGGCGAGGGAAACCTGGCGCCGGGGCTCGTCTTCGCCGCACTTTTGCAGCCCCTGGCACCGAGGCTGCCCATACACTTTCCACGCCGCGAGGTTTCGCCCCGCTCCAACTGAGGTATCCAACGACTTGACCTTCGCCTTCATCTCACTCGGAATCCTGTCCCTGGTCCTGGCGCTGTTCCTGGCCTGGACGCTCTACCGGCTGACGAGGACGTTGGCGGCGGTCGAGGAATTGGTGATGACCACCACCGAGGAGATGCGCGAGACTCTGCCCGAAGTGCGTCAGAGCATCGGAAACGTCAACGACATAACGGCCGGCGTTAACGTCGGCCTGCGCGCGATCGGGGGTGGGGCGACCGAGCTCGGCAGCCGGCTGAAGATCGGCACGGAGGCCGCGGCGCACGGGGTCAAGGTGGGGGCCGCCGCACTGTGGCGGTCGATGCAGGAAGGAGACTGAAAGAGAAGATGGCGAAAGACGAGAGAGAGGACGGCGGCGGTTTCGGCTGGGGATTCTTCGTCGGTGGCCTGATTGGCTTCGTGGCCGGGGCGTTCCTAGCCTCCGGCCCGGGCCGCGACAGGGTTGACAGCATCCGCTCCCGGACGATCGAGCTGACCAGCTCGGGCGAGCTGAGCGAGCGGGCCCGAGCCTACGCGGAGCGGGCACGGTCGGCGGTCAAGGACCCTGAGCATCCCCTCGGCAAGGCGGTCCGCGAGGGCGTGGCCGCGGCCCGCCGCCGGCGCAGCGAGCTGGAGTCGGCACCCGCCGGCGTGGACATCACGGGGAACGGCAAAAGCGAATGACCCGCAAGGCCCTGGCCGAGCTCAAGCTGCTCGCACAGCCGGAGATGATCTCGACCGCGAAGCGGACCGCGTCCTCCCTTGGTAGCCTGGTCGGCTTCAGCCTGGAGGACATCGACGAGCTGGTGATAGCCGTGGCCCAAGCCTGCGACAGCGCCATCGAGGCGGGCCGCGAGGCGTGGGGCGAGGAGGCCACCCTGAAGCTCACCTTCTGGCAGAACGAGCGGGGCCTCGAGGTCGAGGTCCAAGCCGTGCAGCCGCGGGCGGCGGTGCTTGGTGAGCGGCCGCGCACTCCGCACCCGATCCACGATGCCGGAGTCGAGAAGATGGCCTACGACATGATCCGCTGCTTCGTCGACGACTTCCGCCCCGCCCTGGGGCCGAATCGGGTCCGGTTCAAGCTCGTCAAGTACCTGATTGGGTAGCCGGCTCGAGATCCCGAGGGAGGAACTCCGCGCCCTCCATCGCGAGTACCGAGCCTCCAGCGACCCAGAACGGAAGGAGCGGATCCGGGAACGACTGGTGGAGGGCTATCGGAGCCTTGTCTATTTCCTCGCGCGAAAGTTCATGAACCGGGGTGAGCCCCTGGAGGACATCGTGCAGGTCGGCTTCTTGGGCCTCATCAAGGCAATTGAGCGCTTCGACCCCGACCTCGGCAACGAGTTCACCACCTTCGCCACGCCCACCGTCACCGGCGAGATCAAGCGTTACTTCCGGGACAAGGGCTGGGCGATCCGGTTTCCGCGCCGGCTCCAGGAGCTGTACCAGCAGGTGCTGCGCGCCAACGAGGAGTTGAAGCGCGACCTGGGCCGCACGCCCCGCGTGGCGGAGATCGCCGAGAGGCTGAAGGTCTCCGAGGAGGAGGTCCTGGAGGCGATGGAGATGAGCCCGGCCAAGGCCCCGCTCTCCCTCAACGCGCCTGTCTCCTCGGACTCCGGCGACGACGGCCGCTCGCTGTCGGACGCCATCGGCAACCCCGACGCGAACCTCGACCGGGTCGAGATGCGCGACGTTCTGCGCCGGGCCATGGAGCACCTCACGCCGCGCGAGCGGTCAATCATGGCCATGCGGTTCTACGACGAGATGTCGCAGTCGGAGATCGCCAAGCGACTCGGCATCTCCCAGATGCACGTCTCCCGGCTGCAGCGGGCGGCGCTCGATCACCTCCGCGAGGTGGTGCCCCAGGAAGCCGAGTAGCGGCGGCTAGGC
>Ga0307373_10012583_pt1 | contig 11993 bp, 12 predicted proteins | sample OX2MG_FD_202534 | JGI IMG/M metagenome (GOLD analysis project Ga0307373, IMG submission 202534) | Soil microbial communities from Risofladan, Vaasa, Finland - OX-2 | ecosystem: Environmental > Terrestrial > Soil > Coastal area > Acid sulfate soil | place: Finland: Risofladan, Vaasa | collected...
GGCGCGGTGGAGCGGCTGATCGCCCGGCAGGCGTTGGTGTGGCCTGAGATCCGCCGACTGATGACCGTTCCCGGTGTGAACCTGGTGTGTGCGGCGTCGTTCATGGCGGCGGTCGGGGATCACACCCGGTTCATCACGAGCGGCAAGATGGTCGCCTATCTGGGACTGGATCCGAAGGTCAAGCAGTCCGGGGAGGCACCGGCTCGCAGCGGCCGGATCTCAAAACGCGGATCGGCGTCGGCACGCTGGGCTCTGGTCGAGGCCGCATGGACCGCTGTGCTGCAACCAGGGCCGTTGCACGCGTTTTATGAACGCACCAAAGCCAGGCGTGGTCACGGCAGGGCGATCGTTGCGACCGCCCGCAAGCTCACGGTTTTGTTCTGGTGCATGCTGACCCGCGAACAGGACTACGCCCATCAGCAACCGTCGTTGACGCAGAAGAAGCTCCGTCGTCTGGAGATCACCGCCGGCGCTCCGAAGCGCCCCGGCAAGCCCTCCGGGACATGGTCAACGAACGTGATGATGCGCGACGCTGAGCGGGCCCTGGCCCAACAGGCCGAGGCCTCCTACAAGCGCATGGTTCAACACCAACAGGCCGGCGGACCGGCAAGACGAGTAGTGGGCGCGAGCGTGTCAGTGGAGCACGCATAGTTAGGTCACTCAAAGAGGACAAGCCGCGCGGCAGACCAAGCTCCTGACGTCTGCACTTCGCTACGGCATCACTCACGCCCGCCAACAACCTAACCCGTGACCGTGACACCGGCAACCCCGGCGAGGATCACCGCCGCGCAAATACCGGCCAAAACAGCCGGAGCGAGTGGCCGCCCGCTCGAAACGGGCTCACAGGAAGCGATCTACCGCCCTGGCTGAGGCCTCCCCGACCGATTGCACCCCGAAAAACATCCCCCCAAGCCCTTGACTTTCGGTCGATCGAAGCATCATTCTCGCAATCCCTGCTTTTGGCTTCTGCTTGGGGGGCGCAATCCGAGCCTCAGGCGATGGTCGGCCCTCGTCAGACGGCAGCCCAGCAGCGGGGCAACCGTGCATGCCCCGATCTTGTCCACGGGACGGTTGAGCGACCGCCGTCGACCGTCCATGATGACCAGAGCTGCTAGACACCGAGCGGAAATCTCCGTGGCTCGTGCGACGCCCACTGATCGATTGCTGCTTCGGCGCGGGCTGCTTTTGGAATGCGCGACGCTGTCCTGGAACGTGGTCGGGACGGTCGTGCTGATGATCGCGGCGGTTGCAACAGGCTCGGTCGCTTTCGCCGGGTTCGGCGTGGACTCGCTGATCGAGATCGTCGCCTCCGCGGTTGTCGTTTGGCAGCTGAAGGGCGAGGTTGGTTCTGGGCGAGAGCGCCAAGCCCTGCGGCTTATCGCTGTCGCGTTCGTTCTGTTGGCCGTGTATATCGCTGCGCAAGCGGCCGTGACCTTCGGCTCGCGCTCCCATCCAGGCCACTCGACAGTTGGGATCGTGTGGCTCGCTGCGACGGTGATGGCGATGTTCGCGCTTGCGGCTGGGAAGCGTGACACCGGTCGGCGGCTCGCCAACAAGGTGCTTGAGACCGAGGCGCGGGTGACCGTGATCGACGGTGCGCTCGCGGCGGCGGTGCTGCTCGGGGTGGCGCTCAACGCCGCCGCCGGTTGGTGGTGGGCGGACCCACTATCGGCTTTGGTGATTCTCGTGTATGGGCTCCGCGAGGCCCGCCACGCCTGGAACGAAGCGCGTCCGTGATGTGAGGCCGATCACGGCTGCCGCACCGGAGGTGGCAATCGATCCTGGCAAACCGCTTCTCGCTAACAGCATTGGGAGGAATGCCGGCGCAGCCTGCTCCAATGGCCCGCTCGCGACCAGACCCGCAGGACGAAGGCTCACCCGCGACCGCTGCGAGCTGGTGGACGCGACGTTGGTGAGAGGCTCGGCGGGGTCAGATGGTTTTTCAGCCGGTCAGCCGAATCGTCAGCAGGATGGCGCCAAGGGCGATAAGCGCGCTTGCGGCGACGCGCTCTGAAGCTTCCTGCCAGCGGACACCGAGTCGGCCTCCGAAGCGGATGCCGAACTGAGTCACGATAAAGGTTTGGACCGCTATGGCGAGGACCAGCGCGAGCAGCGGGAGACGTAGCAGGCCAGCGCTAAACCCAATAGCTAGCTCGTCAAGGCTGATGCTCACCCCGAGGGCGATCGCCCCGTAGAAGCCACGTTGGGTCATGGAGAGCAACCGGTCGCTCTCGCCATCCTCGTCGTCGGAGACCAGCATGTAAATCCCAAGCGCGGAGACGAGCGCGGCAGCGATGTAGTCGGCCGCATTGCCGATGGCGTGTCCTAGCGGCAGGCCCACCAGGACACCGATAAGTGGCATCCCGGCTTCGAAGGTGGTGAACAGGAGCGCGATTCGGTTGCGATGATGGCGCGGCAGACCTGCGATGCCGAGCGCTAGGGCGACAACGAGGGTGTCGAGCCCCAGCGGAAGGACTAGAGCGATGAGCTTCAGTGCGACGTCGGACATAGCGAAGAGGGTACGGTCGTGGTCTGGCCACCCCACGTTGGAGACGGCCGAATCAACCGAGCCGTCGCCCAGCTCGAAGCGCTCGGCCACCAAGTCACACTCGAACAGCTACCCCAGGCCGCCTGACCCAGCCGACCTCAACCCTGAAGGCTATTTTCCTGTCAGACCAGCGCCTCCCGACGTTCCGTCGAGGTGCCCATAGAGCAGCAACAGGAGGTCGCGCCGTTTGAGCGCCGTCAGTGAGCACCTGCCAGGCGCGCACCAGAGTTGTCGGGTGATCAACGACCGGCAGTTCAGTCAGGTCTGAGCGGTCACGAGTACCGAGAATCTCGCCCCAGAACTGCACAAACGAACGCATGTTTGTTAGCGAGAAGTGTTAGCGAGACGCGTCGGGCCGACTTAGCGAGCCGACCCAAAGCCCAAAACCTCAAAACCTGCTCTTTTTTTCCAGGAACTTCCGAAGCAGGGGAGACAGGACTCGAACCTGCAACCCCCGGTTTTGGAGACCGGCTAAGAGAGTTCTTGTCGCGTCTTTTCAGGAGAGTCAGAACCTCCTAGACCCCAGTATACACCGGCGATTTGTCTCGTTTGGTCCTCCTTTTGGTCCTCCCTCAGTTTTGGTCCTCCCTGGCGAAAACTTGGTCCTCCCTCCGAGCGGACCTGTAAAGTAGGGTTGGAATGAAGTCGTCGTCGACACCGTTGGTGCTGCTCGTAGAGGCCGCAAAAGCCGACGGCTCGCTCCCGTACTGGGCGGCACGTTGGCACGACGGCGACCAATACCCGAAACGCCGGCTCGGACGGGCCTGGCTTACGCCGACCGGCTCGCGTCACGCCAAGCCGGATGGCAAGACCTACGGGAACCGGGGGCAGTGGACACAGCGACGGGGACGGGTGCCCGACGGCGTGCTAGACGAGCGCGCCGCGATCGAGCTCGCCAAGAAGGAGCGCCTGGAGCGGCGGGAGCGCCTGGCCGCGGAGGCCGCTGAGCGGGCACGACTGACGAGGAGCTTCCGCGCGCTTGCGCGCGAGTGGCAGGCGTACATGGTCAAGATCGGCAAGCACAAGCCGAGCACCGCCTACGACGTCGCCTGCACACTTGTAGAGCCTGGCGTCACTTACAAGCGCCGTGAAGGGGAGTCGCACGGGATCGTGATGCGCCTGCTTGGCGACACCCCGGCACACGTGGTCACGGCTGCGGACGTCGAGGAGGTATTCGACGAGTACGAGGAGCTCGGCCGATCCGGCCGGACAATCAACAAGGTCCGCGAGCAGCTCCGAGCGATCTTCAACTACGGGATCGACCCGCGCCGTGGCTGGCATCTGGAGGCCAACCCGGCTGCGCTGACCGACCGCCGGCAGGTCAACAACGCTGGTGGGGTCCGCTACTTCGAGATCGCACAGGTCGAAGCGATCGCACACGCCGCCGCGGCAGGGAAGTGGAGAGTCGCTACCCGCTCGGCCTATGACCGCAGCCCATTGACGGTCGAGCAGGAGCAAGAGGAGAACGACCAGCTCGCCGACCTCGTCCGCGTGGCCGCGTACACCGGTCTTAGACAGGGCGAGCTCGTCGTCCTGCAATGGTCGGACATCAACTTCAAGGAGAAAACCGCGACCGTCGAACGGGCACTCTCGGACAGCACGATCACGGCCCCGAAATCGGGCAAGACACGGGTGGTGCCGGTCGGCACCCCAGCGCTCTCCGCGCTCAAGCGACTCAAGGCGCGGCCCAACTTCGCCGGGCCTGACGATTACGTGTTCGCGACCCTCGCTGGAGACCGGTCCGATGCATCCGCGCTGCGTCGCCGCTACAACCTCGCGCGCGACGCGGCAGGCGTTCCCGCGCTCACGTTCCACGGACTACGGCATACCGCGGCCTCGCTCCTTATCCGCAAGATGGACGTCCAGGTGGTTAAGACGATCATGGGCCATGCGAGCATCAAGACCACCGAGCGCTACCTGCACGCCGTTCGCGCAGCAGACCTCGTCGACAAAGTCACCGAGGCATTCACGCTCGAGCCGCAGACCGAAGAAGAGCGGCTCGCCGAACAGTTGCTCGCGCTCGATCCCGAAGCCCGCGAGCGGCTGCTTGAGCAGCTCGGCGCGGCGGCATGACCAAGGACCGTGTGCGGCGGGAGCTTCTGAACAACGAAGGCTCCGTCTACATGGTCGTCGAGCGGTCGAGCACGCACCCGGTCGAATACGCCTACATGCTGATCGCGCTGCACCAGGGCGAATGGCACACAATCAGGACGTTCGACAACGCGCACGCGGCCGAGGAGCAACACGAACACGCCTACATCCGCAACGAGAAGCAGCCCCCGGTGACCACGGAGGCATCGGTCAATGACGCGATGGTGGCAGCGGAGCGCAAGATTCGCCTGGAGTGGGCCGATATCGTTTACGAGTGGAAGCAGACATGGCACCAGTGACCTACACATCCATGCAGGAGCGCATGCACGAGCTCGGGCTCAGGGCAGATCTGTCCGACGACAATCTTGGGCTCCCGAACCACACCACCTGGGTCGCTGAAGATCAGGAATGCGCAGACGATGCCGTCTGGACCGCTCTGGTGGAACGCGGCGACGCTGTGGTGCTAGTCGGCGCCAAGATCGAACGGATCATCATCCCCAGGCACCGAACGATGCTCGATCGCATCCGCGACACGGTGCCGGTCACGATCAGCATCCGCGTCGACGGCGAGCCGACCGAAGCCGCCTTCTCCAAGACCCTTGGCCGTAAGCCTGTGACCGAGATGCGGTCACAGGCGCCCGCAACAGCGGCCGCCTGATCGGCATCCATGAGCGTGACGATCGACAACATCACCTTCTCGCACAGCCACTACGACGCCGACGGCGATGTCCTGTACTTGAAGACGGTCGTCCCCGACAACGCGGTGGAGTTCGACTCGACCGCCGAAGGTCACGCGCTGCGCTACGACGCGGCGGGACAGCTCGTCGGGATCACGCTTGTCAGCGCGCGCCACTCCCTGAAGCAGAACGGCAAGGTCGAGATCACGCTTCCGCGCCACATCGACGTCGACGTAGCCGCGCTCGACAGCGTGCTGGTCACGCTATAGCCATCACCGCAATGAGCGCCGCGGTTGCGGCGTGATGCACGTCGTGGATCGAGCCTCGATTCCCCAGGACGATTGTCGCTTAGCCGGCGGCGGTCTTCTGTCAGTCACGCACTCAGAAGAGTTCAGGTTGGTTAGCCGGCCGTCCTCGGTCGCGGTGGTCATCATCGCGTAGACGGCGTATGTAGTCCTCGACGTCGTCGCGTAGGAAGCGTCGTTCTTTGCCGAACTTGAGGACTCGGAGCTTGCCTGTGCGTGCTTCGCTGAGCACCTTTTTTCGTGAGGATCTGAGGATCTCGGCTACCTCTTCAGGCAGCAGGATCTCGCTGCGGGTCAGGCCGGTCGGTTGGGTGTGCGTGTCCGCGCTCACTGTCGTCTCCTTTCAGCGTGTGTCGCTGTAGGGCTCATAACGAGTGAGCACAGCGGTTTGCGACACGGACGGAAATGACTCTCCGAGCACCGGAACGGATGCTGTCGACCGCGATGCTGACCGCCGGTGGTTCCTGCCCGGCGAACGCGTGTGTGTGCTCCTAGGACGATAAGCGTCATGGCGGTTGAGGTGTTCGGACTCGGTGTAATGGTCTCAACTTCTCGGTGCGCAAACCATACGTTTGCGGGGTCGGCATAACTGTCTCGTGATCTCATGGCCTCGTCGCACGAGGCACATCTGTCGGGTCGGATGAGACAGCATTCCGAGTATTTCGCCTGGCCGTGGCATGAAATGCGTGTTTTGGCGCGTGTGTAGGCGAAACCCGAGTTTGAGGAGTTGAGCCTGATGGCGGATCACGGCGATTTGGATCAACGTTGGCGGGACGCTAACCGCCTTCCGGCTGGGATTAGGCACACGGATGCGTCGCGTGAGTTGATGAATGAGATCCGTGCGCGGATCGTCGCCAGCGGCCGGCCGGTCGAGAGACGCGGGCGGTTTCGTCTGCGACTTCCGACCGCGCGGCGTGGGGTAGTGCTGGGCTCGGCGATCGGAGTGCTTGCTGTCGGTGGAGCTGCGGCAGCCGCCACCACGATTTTTGCCAGTGGCACCATCGGCGCGCCGGGCTTCTGCCAGGCCGAGCGCAACGCGACTGCAAGCGTTCAGTACCCAGCTGGCGATCAGGCGTGGCAGAACTGGGTGCTGCTTGAGTCAGCCAACCCGAAGGTTGGCACCACTTTGCATGAGGCGTGCGACGACGCTACGCAGCAGTACGTCGACAAGGGGCCGGGCGGGGGGAACCTACAACACGCCGGTCAACGTGTACCAGGCCGAGGCCGCGCAGTCCGCGTTCTGCGCCTGGGCAAGCGAATGGCTTGACGTTAAGAGTTCGGGCGGCACGGCTTCCGAGTCACAGGCGGCCAGTGAGATCGCCGGCGCGCTGCAGTGGCCGGTGTCCCAGGCAGCCGACCCCCACCCGCAGTTCGGTCCGCCAGAGGGAGATGACTCCGATCAATCCCGGCTCGGTTGGTTCATCCCTGCCCAACGCGCGGTCCAAGCCGGCGATGCCTCAGAGATAGGGTCGTTGTTCAGTATCTATGCCCACGGCGACATAGCTGCGCAATGCTGGTTCTACGAGCCTGCCCCGAACAGCGACAACGGCACCGTCCTGGCCCTGAAGCCTGGGCAACATGCGAAGCCGTAGCGCAACGCCGGAGCAGCGGTTCAACCGGCTCTACCACGAGACGAGCGACGATGTGCTCGCCTACCTGGTGCGGCGGTCGCGGAGCATCGAGGACGCGGCGGACGCACTGGCCGAGACATACGCAGCGGCGTGGCGGAAGCTCGACAGTCTGCCGGAAGGAAATAGGGCACGGCTTTGGTTGTTCGGGGCCGCGCGCATCGAGCTCCGCAAGGCAGCGACCAGGACCAGGGCAGATGACGAGCTGATCACCCGGATGGCAAACGAGCTGTCAGCTGTGTCTGGTCGGCAGCCAGGCACGACTAACCCTGATGAGGCGCTGTGGTCGGCGGTCTCTTACCTGTCGGCACGTGATCGAGAGATCCTGGCGCTGACGGCTTGGGAGGGGCTCGCTCCGCGTGAGATCGCGACCGTGATGGGCATCTCGGCGAACGCGGTCAGGAGGCGTCTTTACAGGGCGCGGAGCGAGCTGCGGGAGCGCCTGGACCGGGAGCAGTCCTTACAGACGCGCCCGACGCCTGCGATGCCCCACTCGAGTAGCTAAATCGCGGGGCGTTCAAGCGTGAGGCTTCCGAACGGCCAAGACCCGGGGAGCTTCGCGCGACGCCGTCGGCGCCGGAAACGCAGGGCAGCTCCGCCTCCTCCAGTACCAGACACGCCAGCGCATAGCTCTCAGGCTGGGCGATGCTGCGCGCGGCCTTGCGGTGGGCGCCAGTTTCGCCGATACCATTTTCAGCATGGTCGAGCGGTCCTACGTGAGCTTTGAGCAGCGGATGGCTGAGAAGGAGGCTGCGCGCCGGGCGGACGATTTGGCGATCGCTGAGGGGCGCAAGAGTCCACAGCAGATCAAGCTTGAGAGCGAGTCTTTCGCGTTCGGGCCCGATCGCGCGAGGCTGGATTTCGCGTCGGTGCATCCGCTTGTCGAGTCGGTCATCGCGCTTACCGACGACTCAGCTCGTCGCCGTGGCCGGGTCTGATCCTGAGCTTCCACCGCTCAGCGTTCAGGAGACTGAGCGGATCATCGGCCAGATCGCTTCGGTTGTTGATGATCAGCAGCTCGTACTGATCGGTGGGCAGGCAATCGCGCTGTGGCGGGCACAGCTCGCCGCCTACCTGCCGGCGGGCGCACACACGGTTACCTCACTTGATGTCGATCTGCAGGGCTCGCGCGATGCGCTTGAGGAGATCGCGCGTCTGCTCGACGGCCGCTCGCGACTGGCGTCATTTGACGATCACACACCGCTTGCCGGCGTCGTCGTGTTCGTCGACGCTGACGGGTACGAGCGGCAGCTTGACGTGCTACCCAGGCCGTTCGGTCTGGACGGTGCTGCGGTGGCACGGAACGCTCCGTTGCTGCATCTGCGTCCAGATATTGGGCGCGGGGCCAAGGTGCGGGTGATGCACCCGGTCGATGTGCTGCGCAGCCGTGTTGCGAACTCGGCGCTTGCCGACAAGCAAACCGAGCGTGCGGCGCAGCAACTTCACGCCGCGGTCGCGCTCGTGCCGGCCTACGGCCAGATGCTGCTTGACCACGGCGCCGACCCACGCCTGGTGACGAACATGAACGAGTCGGTGTTCCGGCTCGCCTACAAGGACGCTCGCGCGCTGCGCCTGTACCTCAATGGCACAGCGGATATCGCCGACGCGGTCCTCTACGACGTACGGCTTCCAGAAGCGTATCTCAGTACACGTTTCCCGCAGCTTCGTCGTCAGCTCGCGGCCGAGCGGAAGCGTCTTGCGAACCGCGCCCTGTCGTATGCCCCGAACCGCCGTCTCCGCAACACAGCCGCGTGCGCTCCTACGGCCGAGGTATCGACGAACCGGACCAGGGCATGGATCTCTAGGCCGGCTCCTTCTCGGGCACGGAGCCGCGACTCTCGACGACCTCTTCGCGGACCACTCCTGCGTCGCTGTCGTCTCCCGTTCGACTGCTGAAGCCACGATATAGACCAACCGGTCTACACCGACCAAGTTCATCTCGAGGATCTCTCCGAAGACCGACGCTCACGCTCGGTAATGTGCACGACCTGTACGACGATGACGCGTGCACAGCGATCAGTCCGAGCGTGCACGGATGACACATGGATGTGCAAGGTTACGCACTCGGGTTGTAACAGCAAGAGCGCAGGTTTGCGAGCATCTGAATACGACCGGACGTGTCAGGTGAGACACCGCGCTGACAACCACGAGCTGTCGCAGTTGGGGGCGATCCGGATGCGACAGTCACCACCACATCGACCGCCAACGTCAAGGGCAACGGCGCAAATCACACGCTAACTGCCCCCCGGTGGGGCTGTTACGGTCACCGGCGTGTATTACGAAGCCCAGGGCCGGGATTACAGGCCAGGCCGGACGGAGCCGGGGGTGCCCGGGTGGGGTTGAATATGACGCCTTTGGCGTTTATCCCGGCGCTGTTGCTGTATCCGTGGGAGGAGATCGAGGAGGACCTCTCCCAACAGCAGGCACTGACGGATTACATGCGTGAGGGTGAGCGCGCGCAGGTCCAGTGGGTCGGCAACCCCGTGGGGTTCGGCTACGGCGGTGAGCCGTCGCAGGAGGCCGCGATGATGATGTTCGAAGGCCTTGCGGGCAATGGGGAGCGCCTGGCGCGTCAGGCGCGCGAGGTGGGGATCGATTTCACGTTCTCGATCGGGAAGGACCTCTCGATCCTGTATGTCCTCGGTGACGACCAGTTGCGCGAGAAGATCGACCGGGCCAGGACACGTGCGATCGAGCGGACGTTGGCGGTCGCCGAACGCGACTACATGCGTGTTCGCCGTGGGTCGGGGAAGGATGAGGCGCACCGTGTTGCGGAGCCGCCGGCGGCGTGGATGGGGATCCGCTACTCGCACTCCTCTAATCGTGAGGGTGAGCCGCTGATCCATGATCATGTGCACGTCTCGACATTGGTGCAGAACCGTGACGGCGGGTTTCAAAGGTTGTGGTCGCGGGCGTTGTTCGTGCGCGGCGGCGCGGTGCTTGAGGCGCTCGGTCATCGGCATGAGGCGGAGCTGCGTGAGGCGATCAGCGCGGAGATTCCCGGTATCCGCTGGGACGGGGTTGGGGAGAACGGCACGGCGTTGGTGCAGCAGGTCCCGGAGGCGTTGCGCGATGCGTTGAGCACGAGGACCCGGAAGAAGATTGATCCGGTCGTGGCTGAGTGGGAGGCGGCGAACCGGATGTCCGCGACCTCGGCGGTCAGGCAGATGATCGCACTGCAGACGCGGCAGAAGAAGGACTTGGCGGCGGTGATGACGGGCGATCAGGTGGGAGCGGTCGCGCTTCAGCACGGGCTTGACGAGATGACAATGCTGCGCGAGATCGTCACCGCCCCGCCGGCTAAACAGCGCGACTACGCAAGCGTTGAGGAGATCGTCGAGCGGGTGGTGAGCGCGGCAGGGTTGACGCGGATGACCACGACGTTTCGGCTGCCGGCGGTGCAGTTGGCGGTGTCACGGGCGGGGGTGCCGGCGTCGCAGATCGATGCGTATGTGAAGCAGATCGTCGAGGACCCGCGCGTGGTACGGATCGAGACCGCGAAAGAGATCAAGTGGACGACCGTAGAGTTGGTTGAGAGGGAGCAGAGCCTGATCAAGCTGCTCACCAATTCGGCACAAAAGGTGTCGGAGCCGGTGGTGGATGACGCGGTGGTTGATCAGGTGCTGGCGGATTGCGGCGCGACACCGACCGCGGGTCAGCTCGCGGCCATCAAGGCGTTCACCAGCACGCCATTGGGGACGGTGTTGATTGAGGCGAACGCCGGTACCGGCAAGACGTATGTCGCTGGACTTGCGAACAAGGTCTGGGGGCACGAGGGGATACCAGTGCTGGGGGCGGCACCGACGGGGAAAGCGGTGACGGAGCTGAAGGCCGCGGGGGTTGAGCGGAGTCGTACGTTCGCGAGCCTCGCCAACCACATCAGCCAGGACAAGCCGCTGGTTGAGCTGACGGGTGGGGTGCCGGGGATCCTGCTCGGTGACGAGTTGACGATGGTGCACACCCGTGAGGCGGAGTTGGTGCTCAGGACCGCGGTCAACGAGGGGTTCGCGGTCAGGGGGATGGGGCACAGCGCGCAGCTTCCATCGGTGCAGTCCGGAGGCTGGTTCAAGCAGGTAACCCACCAGCATCAGGACGAGCTCGGCGAGGCGTTGTTGCGGCTCGACGAGGTCATCCGGCAACGCAGCATCGATGAGGGCAAGGCGCTCAACGACCTCGCCGCTCGCACACCACACAAGTGGATCGCATACCAGGAGAAGCACGGGCGGCTTCGTGGCTATGGCCTCTCGCCACGCGAGCGACATCAGGCAACCGTTGACGCGGTGTCGATGTGGCTGGAGTACGACGGGCGGGACGTGTTGCTGATCTCACCGACCAACCAGCTGCGCCACGACCTGAACCTGCTCGCGCAAGCACAACTACGCGAGACCGGACAGCTTGCGGACGAGCCGCTCGGTTTTCACACCAGCGAGGGCGAGATGATCCACGTCGGTGAGAAGCTGATCCTGAAGCGCAACGACCGGATGCTCGGAGTGGACAACGGCACCCGCGCGACAGCGGCAGCCGGGCTGGATGACGGGTTGCTGATCCGGGTTGGGGACCGCGACGTGCTGCTGCCGGCCGAGTATGTGCGTGAGCATGTGCGTCTTGGGTATGCGGTCACTGTTCATGACAGCCAAGGCGCTACTGCCGATCACGCGATCGTTGTGACGCCCGTGAAGAACCTCGACTCGGAACTCGCGTACGTCGCCGCCAGTCGCGCCCGCGATGCAACCACGTTGCTGGT
>Ga0307373_10012584_pt1 | contig 11992 bp, 10 predicted proteins | sample OX2MG_FD_202534 | JGI IMG/M metagenome (GOLD analysis project Ga0307373, IMG submission 202534) | Soil microbial communities from Risofladan, Vaasa, Finland - OX-2 | ecosystem: Environmental > Terrestrial > Soil > Coastal area > Acid sulfate soil | place: Finland: Risofladan, Vaasa | collected...
TGCGTCCGGCTCAGGATCTGCGCCGGGAACTCGTGGAACTGCGTGGCCCGGACAATGGTCACCGGGAGCGGACCGGCGAGCGCCGCCCTCTCGTGTGCCAATTTCGCCTCGTAGTAGCCGAAGCCCGGCACCCGCTCGAGTCCCACGATGGAGAGGACCACGAGGAGCCCCACCCCCTCCCCCGCGCCGGCGGTCTGGAGGTGGCGCGTCACCTCGGTGAAGAACGCGGTCGCCTTGTCCCTGTTCGTCGTCTCCGCATTGGTCGTGTCCACAATGACCTCGACCCCGCGCAGCGCGTCCGCAAGCCCGTCGCCTCGGCGCAGGTCCACCCCGGTGCGCCGGCTCAGGGACACGACGTCATGTCCGGCGTCAGCCGCCGCCTGCACCACGAACTTGCCGACCACTCCGGTACCGCCGGCCACGGCGATGCGCATGCCGTCCCTCCTCTATCCAGAAGTATGGCGCGCCATCCGGTGCGGTTCACCCGGGCCCGGCTGAGGGAGCGGCGGCGCGGGCGGCGCGCCGTTACCCCTTCAGCACCGGTCCGCCCTCGGCGGTGCCCGGCTTCATCAGTGGCGCACAGATGGGCTTGTGGTCGTTCGACCAGACGAACTTCCCATTCTTGGTGCCCATGTAGTACCAGCAGTTGAAGTTGGCGGGAACTCCCTTGGTGAAGTGGATCGGCTGGGCAGCCAGGCCGCCCAGGTTGTCGCCGGCCGGCAGATGGTAGAGACCCTTCTTCACGACGGCGGCCGTCACCTTCGCGCTCTTGGCCGGTGCCGCCGCCGTGATGGCGTCTTGCCACAACACCAGGTTGGCCCATTCCAGGACGACCTGCTCGCCGAAGTTCGGCGAGGTCTCGACCGAGGGCTGATACGTGTCGAGCGCGGCGTACATGACCTTCGTGGCGGCATTGTGGACCACCCAAGGTATGTTGTTCATGGAGGCGACCATGGTCTTGAAGGTGGGGTCGGTGGCCATACCACTGCCGATTTCGCTCGTCGCGGTGACCTCGACGGGACTCCAGCCCTGGGTGGCACAGTTGTCGGCCGCCTTCTCGACGACGATGTTCGCGTCGGCGGTTTCCAGTGACTGGGCCCCTGTCGCTTTGGCCGCCACGCACTGGGCCGCGTAGGTCGGTGCCGTGAAGGAGATGCCCGAGGTGTAGACGACCTTGATGCCGAACTGTTGGCCAACTTTGCCCGCCAAATCCGTGATTTGCTTGCAGGAGGCCGCCTCGACGCAGTAGAAGATCGCCTCCGTCTTGATGCCGGCCTTCGCCGCGCCGGCGTCCTCCCCCGCGATGCCGTAGTTGAGCGTGGAGCCGGACGGGAAGACGTCCGGGTTCGTGTAGCCCAGGACGCTGTTCACCCCTCCGATGACCGGGACACCGGCGCTGACGGCAGCGCTGATCCACGCGGCGTCCTCCTGGCTGTTGTCGATGATGGCGGCGACATGGTCGCTCTGAATGAACCTCGCGATATCGCTGGTGGCCACGGCAGGGTTCGTCTGGTCGTCGGCGTAGAAGAGCGTCACCGGGTGTCCGGCTATGCCGCCGTGGGCGTTGACCCATGACACCCAGGCCTGGTTGGTCGGCGTCGTGAGTACCGAGCTCGAGGATTCGATGCCGGTGCAGCTGCACAGGTCGGCGATGGCGATCGGGGTGCCACTGGCGCGCGCGGCCCCGGCCGGCATCGCGTTCGCCGCTACCGCGACCAGCATCGACCCCGCTATGGCTGCGGCCGAGACGACCGCTCCGAGCCGCCGTGGCCATACGCGGTTGCGAGCAACATCACGCCTCGACATCGACATCTGACGCCCCCCTGAGACCGTTGGGTCCGGCCCGCGCCGCACCCTATTTTGAAAACAGTATCGTCATCTTCCGGACTCTTGCAAGTACCATTTTCAATATTGCACTTTCACCACCGTCGGACTCCGACGGTGCCGGCCGACCGCTTCCCGCGACGCACCGCGCCCACGCTGGTTCGAGACCGTGCGCGGGTAGTCGGCTGGCCATCTCGCATCTCCCGCTCGCACGGGCAGCCCGGGCTCGAGGGCACCCCCCTGAAGCCGGACGCCAGGGACGAGCAGTGCTCCTACGAGAAGTGCGTCGTGGGGCGCGCCAGGGGCTCCCCGTCGACGAAGATGTCGACCTTCTCGTTGTAGAAGGAGAGCAAGCCGGCGATCGGCAGCAGCTGGCGCGTCGGGAAGTCATAGGACCAGGCCAGATCCGGCTGGACCTCCTCGCCGATGTGGCTCGACCAGTAACCGGACGTCGTCCCCTTGTAGGGGCATGAGGTCACGGTGTCCGACGGCCGGAGAGGCGCGAAGTTCACCTCGGTGCGATTGAGGTAATAGCGGGTGGGCAATCCCGTCTCGAACACCATCACCGGCGATGACGACGCGGCGAGGACGACCCCGGCGAGCTCGATGCGCACGGAACGGGTCGAGCGCAGCGCGTCGACGCGCACATAGGGGCTGCGCGGGTGCACGAAGATCTCTTCGTCTTCCTCGAACCAGCGGTCGAGGGCGGACCATTCGAAGCGCGCGGTCTGGCTGAGGCCTTCGATGCTCGAGTCGCCGTAGACACGCACCGCGCTGGGGCGGACGGTGCCGGCGGCCGCCAAGCCGAAGAGCCGCACCGGGCCACGATGGTCGCGCTGGGGATGCTGCTCGTCGACGAGGAGCTCGTGGTGCACGTCGGCCCAGGGGATGTAGTACTGCGGGTAGAAGGGCCACTCCCACACATAGCGCGCGTGGACGGTGTCGACGACGACCTCGCCCGCCAGCATGGCCCGCACGCGCCGCGGGCAGGGCTCCACGTGGTCGACGGGAACGATCGCCCGGGGGTAGTCGCCCGCCGCGTGCGGGCGGCTACGGGCGGGCATCGAATGTGGGGACCAGCGTGCGCGCCGCCCGGGCCTCGTCGACCCGGCGGACCGGCGTCGTCCGCGGCGCTTCGTGCAACGCCACCCCCGCCGCCGCTTCGTGCGCGATCGTCTCGAGTGCGGCGGCCAGGGCCTCGAGCGTCTGCACGCTCTCGGTCTCGGTGGGCTCGATCATGAGGGCCTCGTCGACGATGAGCGGGAAGTAGATCGTCGGCGAGTGGAAGCCGAACTCCAAGAGGCGCTTGCCGACATCGAGCGCCTTGGTGCCGTACTTCTTCCGCAGGCTGGCCGCCGACAGCACCACCTCGTGCATGCAGGGCCGATCGAACGGGACGTCATAGACGGCGGAGAGCCGCCGCCTGATCCAGTTGGCGTTGAGCACGGCCCGCTCCGCCACCCGGCGCAACCCGTCGCCCCCGTGCACATCGATGTACGCCAGCGCACGGGCCAGGACGAGGGCATTGCCGTGCCAGCTGTGCACGCGCCCGATGGACCGGCTCGGTGTCATGTAGCCGAAGTCCCCGTCCGACCCCGCCGGCAGGCGCACCGGGCGCGGTCCGGGGAGGAAGTCCACCAGCCGCGGCGCGACGGCGACCGGCCCCGCGCCGGGCCCTCCTCCCCCGTGCGGGGTGGCGAAGGTCTTGTGCAGGTTCATGTGCACGATGTCGAATCCCATGTCCCCGGGACGCACGACGCCCAGGATGGCGTTGAGGTTGGCGCCGTCGTAGTAGAGCAACCCTCCCACCTCATGGATGGCCGCCGCGATCGCCTCGATGTCCTCCTCGAACAAGCCCAAGGTGTTCGGGTTGGTCAACATGATGCCGGCCACGTCGGTGTCGAGGACGGATCGCAACGCCTCGAGGTCGACGCAGCCGCGCGCGTCGCTCGGCACCGTGACCGTCTCGTAGCCGCCCAGCGTCACCGAGGCCGGATTCGTGCCGTGCGCCGAGTCCGGGATGATCACGCGTTGGCGCGACTCGCCCCGTGCCTGGTGGTACGCCCGCATCAGCAGCAAGCCGGTCAGCTCACCTGCCGCGCCGGCGGCCGGCTGCAGCGTGGCCGCCGCCATGCCGGTCACCTCGCACAGCGCCTCTTCGAGCTCGACGAAGATCTGCAACCACCCCTGGCTCAGCGAGGCCGGTGCCCCCGGGTGCACGCCGGCCAGGCCCGGCAGACCGGCCACGGTGTCGCACAGCTTGGGGTTGTACTTCATGGTGCACGAGCCCAACGGGTACGCCCCGAGGTCGACCGAGAACTGCCGGTGGCTCAGCCGGGTGAAGTGACCGACCAGATCGCGCTCTGAGACCTCGGCCAGGGGTACCGGCACGGCGCGGCGGTGCTCGGCCGGAACGAGTTCGTCGACGTCCCACTCGGGCATGCCGGTCGTGCGCAGCTGCCAACTGCTCCGGCCGGGCTGCGACAGTTCGAACAGCGTCGGCTCGGCCTCGTGGCCCATGATCGGCGCGCTGGTGGCGCGCCCTCCCGCCGCCGTCATCGCACCACCTTGTCCAGCGTCCGCACGAATCCCTCCACTTCGGCGCGGGTGCGCCGCTCGGTGACCGCCACCAGTAACCCGTGCCCGGCATCGTGGGCGTCGACCGAGCCGTCGCCCTCGTCGCCGGCGAGATCGGCCAGCGCCAGGCCTCCGAGATATCCCTCGTCGGCCAGCCGTTCGATGGCCACGCGGCCCGGGATCGGCAGGCGCACGGCGAACTCGCGCAGTGTGGGCGTGCTCCCGGTGATCGGCTCCACCCCGCTCAGGGCGAGCATCGACTCGCGACAGAACCTGGTGCCCCGGGCGCAGCGCAGCGCCACCTCGCGCAATCCCGAGGTGCCCAGCCATCCCAGCTGCACCGCGGCGTAGACGGCCATCAGGGTCTGGTTCGTGCACACGTTCGAGGTGGCCTTCTCGCGCCGGATGTCCTGCTCGCGCGCCCGCAGGGTGGTGACGTAGGCCCGGGTCCCCTCGATGTCCACCGTCTCGCCCACCAGGCGGCCCGGCAGCCGGCGCACGTGGGCCGCGGCCACGGCGAACAGCCCGAGGTAGGGACCGCCGAAGCTCAGCGCGGTGCCGAGGGGTTGCCCTTCGCCGACCACGACGTCCGCCCCGCATGCACCCGGTGCACGGAGGAGGGCGGCCGACACCGGATCGGCCACGACCACGAGCAGCGCCCCCGTGGCATCGCAGACGCGACGTGCCGCGGCGAGATCCTCGAGGCACCCCAGATAGTTCGGGTATCCGACGACCAGCACGCCGGGCGTCTCACCGTCGAGCCCTCCCGGCGAGCCTGCCGGGGGCCATCCCGTCAGCCCCTCATGGAGGGGCACGTCGACCAGCACATGGCCGGTGCCGGCGGCGAAGGTCCTGAGCACGGCCCGCCAGTGCGGTGGGACGCCGGCCGAGAGCCAGACCGTCTGGCGGCCCGACGCGGCCACGCCCAGGTTCACGGCTTCGACCAGCGCGTTGGCGCCGTCGTAGAGCGACGCGTTGGCGACGGGCAGCCCGGCCAGGCGGGCCACCATGGTCTGGAATTCGAAGACCGCCTGGAGGATGCCCTGTGCCACCTCGGGTTGGTACGGGGTATAGGAGGTGACGAATTCCGACCGTCCGGCCAGGGCGCGCACGACCGGGGGCACCTCGTGGTCGTATGCGCCGCCACCGGCGAAGCAGACCAGGCGATCGGCCCGGGCCCGGTTGGCCTCACCCAACGCCTCCATGCGCACCAGGACGTCGGGCTCGGGTGCTCCGTCCGCCAGGTCGAGCCCGCGGCCGAGGCGGAGCGCCGCCGGCACGACGGCGAAGAGCTGGTCGAGCGACGAGAGCCCGAGAAAGCCCAACATCTGGGCCAGTTCGTCATCGGTGTGCGGCAGGTAGTCGGGCACTTATTCCTCCACTCTCGGAGGCCACAGGGGCGGGCGGACGATGGTGGCCGGCAACTCGCGCCCCCGTTGGACCACGGTCACCGCATCGCCGTCGAGCAGCTGCGCATCCGCATCGACGAGAGCCAGGCCGATCCCCCGTTCGCGCATGGGCGAGAAGTTGCCGCTGGTGAGCCGACCGACGCGCCGGCCGAAGGCAAAGACGTCGGCCCCGTCGCGCATGGGTTGGCGCCCCTCCCCCACCACGCCCCGGAGCCGTCGGCGCGGGCCTTGCGCCCTCTCCTCCTCCAGCGCGGCGCGGCCGATGAAGTCGCCCTTCTTCCAGCCCACCACCCAGCCCAGTTCGGCTTGCAGCGGCGTGATGCCCGGTCCGAGCTCGTGCCCGTGCAGGGGCAGCCCCGCTTCGAGACGGAGCGTGTCGCGCGCACCGAGTCCGGCCGGCAGGACGCCGGTGTCCAAAATGGCCGACCACAGCTCCTCCGCCCGCGCCGCCGGCACCGCGCATTCGACCCCGTCCTCGCCCGTGTAGCCGGTGCCCGAGACCACGCAGGCGATGCCCTCCCAGTCGAAACGGGCGACCCCGAAACGGGGGACGGCGGCCGCCTCGGGCGACACCGTCGCCAGGAGGGCACGGGCCCGTGGGCCTTGCACGGCGATGACCGCCCGTCGGCTCGTCACGTCCTCGCCGCCGATGGCCGTCACCACCCGGCTGGTGTTCGACGCGTTCGGCATCACGTCGAACACCTCGTCCTCGACCCACAACACGATGATGTCGTCGGCGACCGAACCGGTCTCGTCGAGCAGATGGGTGTACTGAGCCCGGCCGGGCGCGATCCGGCGCAGATCGTTGCTGAAGGAGTGCTGGAGGTGGTCGAACGCCGTGGGGCCCTCGACGCGCACGGCGCCGAGATGACTCACGTCGAACGCCACCGCGCCCTCACGGCAGGCCCGGTGCTCGGCCATGGTGCCGGACGGGTAGGCCAGGGGCATCTCCCATCCGCCGAAGGGAACCATCTTCGCCCCCAGGGCAAGGTGCGCCGCGTGGAGGGGTGAGCGACGAGACGAGTGCTGGTCGCTCTCGTTGTTCTCGGCTCCCACCTCGCCAGATTAGGCGGCGGACGGCACGTTGACGCCAAGCCCATGCGCTTCGAGGAGGGCCAGGAAATCACGCTGGTACACCACGAGCACCGGGACCTCGGGATACAGCTCGCGCATGCGCCGGACCTTGCCGTTCTTGCGCGTGACCAGTCGCTGCTCGGCCGTCGTCAATTCGATGAACACCGCTCGCGCGGGCAGCCAGAAGTCGGGCCGGAAGCCCGACACCGGAGAGCCCGACTCGTCCCACCGCAAGGGGAACTCGACGGGCTCGTACTCCCAGCGCTCGTCGTAGAGGTCGAGGAGGGCGGCGAAGAGCCGCTCGGAGGGATGGGCGAATCGAACTTGTCCGGCGGGTGCGCCCGAAGGGTGGGGCGGACGCCGACGTGGCGCGGGGACGGCTTGGCTCACTCGCCGGCGGCCCGAGCCACCCGGGGGGTCGCCGGTCGTTCGCCCGACGGGCGCGATTGGGCCGCGATGTCCAGGCGCACGATGTCGGCCTCGAGCTCGTCGACCACGCCCGCCAGCGGCACGATGTTGAAGACGCCCTGGCCACCGGCCAGCAGGTCGACCACCTCGCCGTTCGAGCGCGCCAGCACCGAGCTGGTCCCGGTCAGGACCAGATTCGAAGATGCCACGTCGGCACCGAGATCCTCACGCAGACATTCGACGGCCCGCCGGGCCGATTGCAGGGAGACCCCGGCGTCGAGCAACTGTTTGATCACCTTGAGCTCGAGGACGTCGGAGTAGGAGTAGACCCGCCGGGTCCCGCTCCCCCGCGCCGCGGCCACCGAGGGCTGGAGCAGCCCGGTGCGGGCCCAGTAGTCCAGCTGGCGGTAGGAGATGCCCACCAGACCGCAGACCTGCGGACCGTGGAACCCCTCAACGTCGGTTGTCGGCACGTCAGCCATCGCACCTCCTGTGCTCCCGCTTCGGTGTCCCATGGTAGCCCAGCGGAGACGACAATGAGGTAGTTACGGAGGCGTGGTTCCCATGAATTGCGGCGCCTCCGCGTCCTCGGGCCACACCACAACGGTGCCGTGCACCCTCAGGCCGACGCGGGCCCCGGGGGCGAGCGGCGTGCCCCCGGTGATCCGCACGACCAGCTCGGGCAGGTCCCCGCCGTCGGGCTGCACCCGCACGACGGCATCGTGGCCGAAATACTCGTAGCTGCGCACGACGCTCGAGATGCCGGCCGTATCGTCCTCGCCCAGGAGGACCTGCTCGGGCCGGACCATCACGCGCACCGGGCCGGTCGCATGGCCCGGGCCGTTCCCCGGGCCGGTCGCATGGCCCGGGCCGTTCCCCGGGCCGGTCGCATGGCCCGGGCCGTTCCCCGCCCCGTTCCCCGCCCCGGACGCCACCGCCAGCTCGCCCAGCCCGGTCAGCACCGTGTCGCCCTCGCAGGTGCCCTCGAGAAGGTTGGCCTCACCCAGGAACTGGGCCAGGTCGGCGTCCCGCGGGGCGCGGTAGAGCATGGACGGGGTGTTGATCTGGGCGATGACGCCCCCGCGCAGGACGGCCACCTGATCGGCCATCGACAGGGCCTCGTCCTGGTCGTGCGTCACGAGGATCGAGGTGGCACCCGACAGCCGCAGCACATCGTGGACGTCGGCCCGCAGCGAAGCCCGCAGCGAGGCGTCGAGCGAGGAGAACGGCTCGTCGAGGAGGACGATCTCGGGCTGCGAGGCCAGGGCCCGGGCCAGGGCCACGCGCTGTTGCTGGCCGCCGGAGAGCTGGTGGGGATAGCGGCGGGCCAAGCCGGCCAGGCCGACCAGCTCGAGCAGGTCGTCCACCCGACCGCCGTGGCGCTCGTGACGGGCCAGCCCGAAGGCCACGTTGCGCCCGACGCTGAGATGCGGGAAGAGCGCACCCTCCTGGGGCACGTAGCCGATCCGTCGCTTCTCGCACGGCACGAACCGCTGGGCCGAGTCGTCGACCACCTCGTCTCCCAGGCGGACCTCGCCCTCGTCGGGCCGCTCGAAACCGGCGATGATCCGGAGCAGGGTGGTCTTGCCGCTACCCGAGGGACCCAGGATGGCCGTGAACGACCCCTCGGGTACCTCGAGGTCGACGCCGGACAGCACCGACAGCCCCCCGAACGACTTGACCACCCCGGAGATCGACAGATCCTTCACAGGCTCACCATTGTGCCCGGTGCCAGGCCCGCGCCCTGGGCTCCCGGCGCCTGGACGATCGATGTGCGGGCGGGCAGGCGGTCGAACCAGCGGCCCAGGACATAGCTGGGGATGGCGGCGATCAGCATGATCACGCCGGCGTACGGCGCGGCCTGGCTGTACGAGAGGTCGGTCTGGTAGGCCCAGAACTGGGTGGCCAACGTCTGCACGCCCGTCGGTATCAGCACGAGCGTGGCGGTGAGCTCGATGGCCGACTCCAAGAACACCAGGCAGAAGGCGGCGACCAACCCCGGCCCGATGAGCGGGAGGGTGACGCGCCAAAAGACGGTGCTGCGGCTGACGCCGAGCGAATGCCCGACCTCTTCGAGCCCGACGGGCGACCGCGCCACCGCGGCGCGGACGGAGACCACCGCCATGGGAAAGAACATCACGGCGTAGACCAGCACCAAGAGGAGCGGCGTCTGGTAGAGGTACCCGGCCAGGAGGTGCTCGGTGAAGTAGGTGGCCGACAACGCGATCACCAACCCGGGCACGGCCAGGATCAACATGTTGGAGCGCTCGAGGAGCCGCACCTCGCGCCGGGGGAAGCGGACCGAGAGCAGGGCGATGGGCAGGGCGGCGATCGTGGCGATGAGGCCGGCGCCCGCGGCATAGGTGAACGTGTGCCCCGCCGCGTCGAGGAGCGAGGCGGGCGGCAAGGTCGACGTGCCGCCGTGCACGATCAGGTAGACGACCGAGCCCACCGGCACCCCCAGGGCCAGGCCGACCAGGAGCCCGACGCCGCCCAGCACGGCGGGCATGGAGCGGCCCAACGGCCGGGGGCGCTGGCGCCGCGCCGCCCCCGCCCCCAGCCGCGCCGCCCGACCGTGCCCCCGGGCCGCACCCTCGCCGAAGAGGATGATCGCGCCCAGCACCACCAGGATCACCGAGAAGGCGCACGCCGCCGCCTGGTTACGGCCCACGGTGAACTCGGTGAAGATCTCGGTGGTCAGCGTGTTGTACCCGAGGATCTCGAAGGCGCCGAACTCGGCCAGCACGACCAGGCCGACGAGCACCGCACCGCCGAGAACGGCGAGCCGGGCCTGGCCCAGCGTGACCCGGCAGAACGTCGCCACGCGCCCCAGGCCCAGACTCCGGGCCACCTCCTCCTGCGCCGGGTCGGCGTTGCGCAGGCTGGCCGCCACGGGCAGGAAGACGAGGGGGTAGATGGCCAGGGTCATGACCAGGACGGCGGCCCAGAAGCCGCTGAAGGCGGGGAAGATGGCCCGCCATCCGAAGCTGACGACGAAGTCGGGGATGCCGAGGGGGATGACCACCAGGACGGCCCAATAGCGGCGCCCCGGGAGCTTGGTGCGCTCGATGAACCAGGCCAGGAGCGTCCCGATGACGGCGCAGAGGATCGTCACGACGACCGTGAGGCTCACCGTGTTCCACAGCAACTGGGCCGTCAGGCTCCGGAACAGCAAGGGGTCCAGGGTGCCCCACCCGACCTGGACCGCCTGGGCGACCAGGAAGCCCAGGGGCAGCACCACGGCGACGGTGGCCACCAGCGCCCCCAGCAGCAACGGGCGCGGCACCCCACGGCGACGCAGGCGGTCCCAGTGCCGCGGCGGACGCGACGGCGCCCCCGGTGGGACCGGGGGGAGCTCGCTCGCCGGCGCGGCGATGACGGAGGTCACCGCGCCGTCACAACAGCTGGGCCTCTTGCAACAGCTTGATGGCCAGGGCACCGGTCCCCAGCTGGGCCACGGAGATCGAATTGGGCTGGAGCTGGCCGAACGGCGTCTCGCCCGTCCGCTTGACGCCCGAGGCGATCGGGTACTCCCAGCTCTGGCCGTGGTTGATGATCTCCTGCCCGGCCACCGAGGTCAGGTAGGCCAGGAACTTCTGCGCCTGGGCCTGGTGGGTCGACGACTTGAGGATACCGGCGCCGGAGACGTCGATCACGTAGCCCACGTCGTGGGGCGCGAAGTAGGCCAGCGCCGAGTGCATGTTCGAGGCGCCCACCAGGCCGCGCTCTCGGTACCAGTAGTACTCGTTGATGATCCCGATGGCCGCCTGGCCCCGGTTGACCTGGTCGACCAGGGTCTCGTTGTTGGGGTAGGAGTGGCCGCCGGCGTTGGCCTTGTAGGCCTCGAGCCATTTGAGGGCGGCCGCCTGCCCGTGGGCCCGGGCGATGGACGTGACGATGGGCTGGAAGTCGGTCTCGCCGCCGGCGACCGCGAGCTTGCCCTTCCACTTGGGTTTGGCCAGCTGCATGGCCGAGGTCGGGAGCTGGCTCTTCTTGACGAGGCTCGTGTTGTAGACGAGGACGCTCACCCGGGCCGTGACGCCGACCCACTTGCCCTGGGGCGAGTTGAAACGGGACGGCGACCTGGCCAGCGTCGAGGCGCCGACCGTCGACAGCAGGCCCTTCGAGGCGAGGACCTGGAGCGGGGGCGAGTTCTCGGCGAAGAAGACGTCGGCCGGCGAGCGCGAGCCCTCCGTCTCGATCTGGTCCGCCAGCACGTCCTCGTCGTCGGAGCGGATGCTGACGCTGATGCCCGTCTCCTTCTCGAAGCCGTTCACCAGCGCCTGCGTCGTCTGGACGTGCTGGCCGCTGTAGAGGGTGAGGCTGCCGTGCGAGCTGGAGGCCGAGGCCGCCCCTCCCCCGCCGAGCGTGACCACCACCCCACCGAGGGCGAGTGCGAGGGCGAGTGCGAGTGCGCCAGCCCGTGCTGCCCCGCCCCGTGCTGCCCCGCCCCGTGCGGGCACCCCGCGGCGGGGGAACGGGACCGGCAACCCGAGGTTCACCGACGGCTCCCGAGGTGCACCTCGCGCTGGGCCATTCTCCGCATCCCCTCCCACCTCGGAATCTTAGGTTACCCTAACTTTAGCGACGGGAGACGGGAGCGTCAAGACGGTCAGTCGATCCGGGGCCCCCCGATTCCGAAGTCGGCCCGCCCCTCGGTGGGGCTGGAGGGCTCGGCATGGAAGCGCACCGGTATGCGC
>Ga0307373_10012585_pt1 | contig 11990 bp, 15 predicted proteins | sample OX2MG_FD_202534 | JGI IMG/M metagenome (GOLD analysis project Ga0307373, IMG submission 202534) | Soil microbial communities from Risofladan, Vaasa, Finland - OX-2 | ecosystem: Environmental > Terrestrial > Soil > Coastal area > Acid sulfate soil | place: Finland: Risofladan, Vaasa | collected...
CAGCACGAGGGCCTGATCGGGGGAATTCAGGTACAGCCAAATCGGTGAGCTTCTCCAGAAACCGGGCATCGCCCGAGAGCTTGAAGCCCTTGACCCGATGGCCAAGATGATTGTCGCGCCCCACAGATCGGCCCGAGCTTTCCGAAGCGCTCAAGGAACCTTTCCTGGCGGGGTACAGGCGCCTACCCGCCAGCACGGGTCCTTCCCAGCCGTTCTGAGACCGGCAGCGCGTGTGCGGCCGCTATGTGAGCCCCGACCAGGCCGCGATCGAGCGCGCCTGGCACATCGGCCGCTCGACGGGCAACCCCTTCAAGCAGCGCTACAACGTCGCCCCAACTACGCAGATCCCGATCCTGCGCTCGCGCCCAGGCCCGGACGCGGGCTTTGCGCTTGCCGAGGCGCGCTGGGGCCTCATTCCGCCCTGGTGGAAGGAGGCAAAGCCTCCGCAGTCGACCTTCAATGCCCGCGCCGAGGACGCCGCCTCAAAACCCATGTGGCGCCAGGCCTTCCGGCACTCGCGCTGTCTCGTGCCCGCGGTCGGCTACTACGAATGGAAAAGCGCGGAGTCGGTCGACCCTGCAACGGGCGAAGTGCGCCGCACCAGGCAGCCCTACTTCATCCACCCGGCAGATGGGCGCCTCATTTGCTTCGCCGGGCTCCTGAGCGCGTACCGCGCCGCAGACGAAACGGTGGAACTGAGCTGCGCGATCCTCACCCGGGCGGCGGCTGGAGCCTCCGGCGAGATCCATCACCGCATGCCGGTGGTAGTGCCTGAACCAGAGCTCGAGCGCTGGGTCGACTCGGAGGTGTCCAATCCCGAGGAGGTGATGCATATCCTCGAGCACGCGCGCATTGACTTTCAGTACTACCCTGTCAGCACGCGGCTCAACACCGCTAAAGAGGACGACGAGGAACTGGTCCGGCCGCTGCAGTAGCGGTAGCCTCCCCTGGGCACGAGCTAGCCCACGCCTGATTACCGTCTTCTACGCCTCCATTGTTTCCTGCGATCCGGACATGCGATATTGAGTCCCGACGCTGCGATTCCGCGAAGCCTCGCACCCACGCGCAGCCATCATGCGCACGCTCCAGGCATCGATCAAGACCGATGCCATGTGCGCTCGTGCGCAGATCAATTCGCATCCGCGGTCTGCTCCACTGCCTCCTTCCACGGCCTGATCTTCGCCAGCGTCTTCGCGAGGCTCGCCTTCGCGACCTCGGTGTCGTAGTCCGCCTGCAGACGCAGCCACCAGCCGTCCGAGAGTCCGAAGAACCGGCACAGCCGCAGATCGGTGTCCGCGGTGATGGCGCGCTTGCCGCCGAGGATCTCGCCGATACGCTGCGCGGGCACGCCGATCTCCTTCGCCAATCGGTAGTTGCTCATGCCCAGGGGCTTCAAGAACTCCTCAGCCAGCATCTCGCCGGGCGACACGGGCTTGACGGGTTTGAGTCTCTTGCTCATCTCGTTCTACCTCAGTGATAGTCCACGATCTCCACGTCTTCCGCATCGCTTCCCGTCCAACGAAAGCAGATGCGGAACTGATCGTTCACGCGCACGCTCCACTGGCCGGCGCGATCGCCCTTTAGCTGCTCCAGCCGGTTCCCCGGTGGCGCACGCAGGTCCTCGATGCGCCGTGCGAGGTCGAGCTGCTTCAGCTTGCGCAGCGCCGGGCGCTCGATATTGGCGAAGCGCGCCACGCGCCGCAGCCCGAACAGCGCTTCGGTGTCGGCGCAGTTGAACGTCCTGATCGCCACCGTTAGAATAGTAACGTGATACGTGATTAACGTCAAGCGTGATTATCGATGACGAGACCCCTGGCACACAAGTGGGCGTTCGCGCCGCGCTTTCGTCGGCACGCGTTCGGCTGGCGCTCGCAGCCGGCCGTGCAGCGGGTCGGGGAAGCCACGGCCGAGATCCAGAAGATCGCGAAAAAGGACCCTGTCCTCGCCGCTACCGGCGCCGTTCTCTTTCTCGAAAAGGTCTCGCCGGCGCTCGAACAGGTTGACAGCTCGTCTGGCGCAATTGGCACGGCCGTCAATCATGCGATCGAGGCCTGCGCGAAGATCATCGCCGCCGCACCGGTCGACGACGCGACGCGCGATTGCTGGCTCGACCGGCTCTGGGAGGCGCATCAGAGCGACGAGATTCCCTACATCGAACGCCTGGGCGAGTACTGGGGCGAGCTGTGTGCTTCGCGCGAGCGCGCTTCCGCGTGGGCAGATCGGCTGATCGGTACGGTCAAGACGGTTTGGAATCCGAACCAGACCCCTGGGGGCTACTTCCACGGTACGATCGCGTGCCTGAGCGCGCTCTTCCACGCCGGCCGCCACGAGGAACTGCTCGCGCTCATCGAGCGCGCGCCCTACTCGATGTGGCATTACCGCGAGTGGGGTGTCAAGGCGCTTGCCGCCATGGGCCGGAAGGCCGAGGCGATCCGCTATGCCGAAGCGAGCCCTGGCCTGAACGACAGCCCGGTTGCGATCGCGCGCGCGTGCGAAGAAATCCTGCTCTCGTCGGGGCTCGCCGACGAGGCGTATGCGCGCTATGCGAGCGACGCGAACCAGGGGACGACATTTCTCGCGACCTTCCGCGCGATCGCGAAGAAGTACCCGACGAAGGCGCCGGCGAGGATCCTCTATGACCTGGTCGCGAGCACGCCGGGTCAGGAAGGAAAGTGGTTCGCCGCGGCGAAGGATGCCGGGCTCTACGTTGAGGCCATAGCGCTCGCCCAGCGAGCACCCTGCGATCCGCGCACCCTGACGAGAGCCGCGCGCGACTTCGCCACCACGAACCCACGCTTCGCCGTCGAAGCCGGCCTGGCCGCCCTGCGCTGGATCGCCGCCGGTCACGGCTATGAAATCACGGGTCTCGATGTTCTCTCAGCGTATTCGAGCACCCTGGAAGCGGCAAAGAACTGCGATGCCGTCGGCGAAATCGAAGACCGGGTTGGCGCCTTGCTTGCCGCGTCCAAATCTCCCGCGAAGGATTTCCTGGCCAAGGTGCTGGGGCGAACTAAGGACATGAATTAAGCGCCAGGGGTCGCGCCACGTTGAACAAACCCCATCTCATGCTGGAAGCTCGACAGATCGCCGTGAGGTTTGCCCAGGTTTTGGCTGCACGACCGCGCCGCGCCCTGTCTGCCACGTAGCCCGCGCGTATGCGTGCCACGACCCTATGCGGCGCCGCGGGGCTGCCGACGCACCGCTCGTACGGCTCCAAGATAAGCTTGGCTCTTTTCGACTCGCGAGTGGCCCGCCGCTTCCACTACCGCGCGCAGTGCCTGCTCGAGCAGTTCGGGGTCGTAGTCCCCGCCACCCTGGATGGGAGCGGGCTTTCCGGTGATCTCCGAGAACTTGCGCTGACAAAAGGAGCGCCGCGCGCCGTGTGCGGTCGAGTGCATCGAAATGGCTCCCGCGCCGGAGCGGCCCTGGACCAGGCAAGATGCGCAAGGCGCTCGGCGCGCGGAAACGGCTCCCTTTCCTCGCGGACGAGGTGCTGCCGATAGCAGGCGGGCGTAGGTCGCCGCGGTCGCGTCGAGCGCCTCGCACGGCATGAACGCGCCCGCGGCGGCCGCCTCGGGCGGCTCGAGCAACTGCCTGCTGCTGCGGGTGTCGATACTCGACTAAGCTGATCGGCTATTTGATACCGATCAAGGCCGTGCGAGCCTCCGCAGGCTAATTTCCGGATCGATGCACGCCAACAACCAATTCGGGCACGACACGGGAGGCCAGCGGTGAGGGCACAGATTCGCCACGGCGATGAGACGCCCCGCTTGATCGCCGGATCGAGCGGTGCCGCGGGCCGCGCTCGGCACTCGTTCCGGAGCGGAATGTCTTACCGATCGAAGCGTCTGCCTATCGATCGCGCTTGCAGTCTCCGGGCGAAGAAATCGCGAACAGGGTCAGTCACGCAGTCGCGTTGCTGGCCGCTTCCGCGGGCGCCCCAGTTCTTATCCGTACCGCGGCTCGGCGCGGTAACGCCGCCGATGTCGTCGGCGCGAGCATTTTCGCGGCCTCCATGCTGCTCCTGTACCTCATGTCCGCGCTCTACCACGCGTTGCCGTGGAATCGAGCCAAGTCGGTATTCCGGCTGCTTCACCACGCAGTGATCTTCCTACTCATAGCCGGCACCTACACACCGTTCACGCTGGGAGTGTTCCGCGGGCCATGGGGCGGGACGCTTTTCGGCCTCGTGTGGGGCCTGGCCCTCACGGGTATTGCATTGAAAACGATCAGAGGACTACGGAATCCGCGGCTGTCGACCTGTCTGTATCTGGCGATGGGTTGGCTCGCCCTCATCGGGATCAAGCCATTGTGGTTTGATATTCCGACGCAGGGGCTGCTCTGGCTGCTGGCAGGCGGTATCGCATACACGATGGGCGTGGCGTTTTTCGCGGCTGATGGGCGCATCCGCTACAGCCACTTCGTATGGCACCTGTTCGTGATCGCGGGCACCGCCTGTCACTTTGTTGCGGTGCTATCGTATGCTGCCTAGACGTTCGCCTGAAGGACGGTCCGCTATGATTGGTGCGGCCGCACCGGCCCGAGCAATTGCGGGCGTTCAGCGCAGCGCGCAGGGCAATGTGCCAGCCGCTGCCGCAAGATCGCCCCGCAGCAAGGACCGTGGCTCGGACGGTCGATTCCGACTTGCAGCGCGAGCCTAGCTAGCGGTGTTCATTTCAACCTTGAGGACACACTGTGCTTGCCTACGTCTATTGGCACGCCGCGCCGCAGAATGTCGCCGCTGCCGAATACGAGAAGATGCTGCTGCGCTTCGGCCATGCCTTGGCCGATGCGAAAAGCCCCGGCTTCCTTGGCAACGCCAGCTACGCCGTCGGCCAGACTCCCTGGCTCGGTGAGCCCGGATACGAAGACTGGGTGTGGCTCGAGGGCTCGTGGGCGCTCGACCCCTTGAACGAGCGCGCCGTATCCGGTTCGATGGAACGACCGCACGATGCGATCGCTCGGATGACTAAGCACGGCGGCTACGGTGCGCTCTATTACATGGTGGCGGGCGAGCACGAAACCCCGAAGGACTCCAGGGTCTTCTGGCTGACACGCCCGCGCGGCGTGAACTGGCACGAGATCGTGCCCGAGATCGTCAAGTCGGTGCACGCGAAGGTGACCGTGTGGCGGCGCCTGATGGTGCTCGGACCTTCGGCCGAATTTGCCGTGATCGCGCCCGCGGCGACAGCCGCCTTGCGCGTCCCCGAGGGCTGGACCTCGATCGCCGTCGACCGGCGCAGGCTCGGTTAGCGCAGGACCGATTCGGCCCCGCTTCGATTCGGGTGACTCGGCGGCCAATCCGGTCGCAACCATGACTACGCCGCTTAACGACCGCTTCGGGGTGCTTCATCCGATCATGCTCGCGCCGGCGGGGGTCCGTGTCGGGCGGAGCGCGCGCTCAGGGTCTATCGCTACTGGCGCGACACCGGCTATGCCATCGGCGCGATCGCCTTGGGCCTGGTGGCCCAGTGGAGGAGCGAACTGGCGGCTGCATTCTGGTTCACGGCCGCGGTTCTTGCGCTTTCGGGTTTGTGGGTAGCTTTGCAGGCCGAGGAGACCCACCCGCGGCTCAATCCGGCCGATCCGGGGAGCTGAGCCGGGTTCGCTCCGGCGCTCGACGCGCGCATGCGGCTCTTTCCAGCGCCCCGGGAAGAGCGCGCGGTTCGCAGGGCGCTCCTGCGGGTCGAACTCACGCTCCAAGATGGTCATTCGCTTCTCCCCCATTACCCGATCGGCCACTCCGGTTGTGGTGCTCCAGCGCCGCGCGTAAGCGCTGCATCGCTCGCGGCGAGCCGAGGTAGGCGCCGGCTTTATAGCGATCGGAGTGGCCTGCCGCCTCGACCACCGCAATCATTGCCGCGCAATACTGGCCGGGGTCGTACTCCACGCCATCCACGCACTTGATCGGTGCGGGCAGGCCGGTCAGGCGTTCGAACAGCCGCTGTACGAATCCGTGCCTCATGCCGTGAATGGTGACCCCCAATCCACCGTCGCTCGTATCCTTCTTGATGCCGCACTTCCTGCAAACGTAGTAGAAATGGTTCTTCCACTGGTCGTACGTCCTATTCGGTGGGATCAACGTCGCGTCCGGCGCGCGCGCCAGCATCACCGCCCTGGATAGCACTTCAATTTGCACGACGTCATGCATCACTACGTCCCTGGGGCGCCCGCCCTTGGTGCCGTACTCCACGCGCACCGCTCCGCGGGTCAGCGCATCATTGAGCGCCAGCCACGGGCGCTTCAACATCGCTTCTTCAGCCCGTAGGCCCATCGCACACGCGATTTCCACCTGCGCCGCCACGAGCTTGTCCAGCCCTCGCACTTCCTCGATCACCTTGAGCGCGTCGACGCCGTTTCCCTCCCAGCTCTTGTCGGCCTGCGCGAGCCCGCTCCTGCGCAGAGACTCAGGGTCGGCGGCATACGTCTTCCCCGCCTTCACCATGCCGGGCTTGCCCACCCACTTCGCGACCCAGCGCAGGTAACTTAGCTTGTTCTCAATCGTCCCAGCCGCGTGCCCGGCAGCCTCCCAATCTCGCACCAGCGCGAGGACGTGCTTCTCCTTGAAATTCGCCAGCCGCTCGATGCGATATCCGAGCCGCGCGAGGTCCTGGAACGCCGAGCACGTGTTGACGAACCGCCTGTATGCCGTTTTGTACGCCACCGACGTGTCGGCAAAGCGCTTCCTCGCAGGCTTCAAGTTGTGGCGCTCGAAAAGTTTCACTAAGTCCAACCGCAGCGTCGGGGCGATCTGGTACCTCCGGATCTCCTCGGTGTAGTTGATCGGCAACACTCGCATCTCGCCTGCCCCTCCTAAGAAACCACCACCAGCCACCACGTGGTGTAAGCGGCACTCAGCTCACACCCCGCCCAACGCCACGCCCAACTCGTCGGCACTTCACATGCGTGGCCGCCGACCGGCCCTCACCACATCCCCGTCGTTTAGCGTCTGAATCGGTCGGTGCCTGCCAGGGGACATGGCAGCACACCTGCGCTTTTGTTCTTCTTCTTGCGCGCCATGGGCAACCTCAGGGAGTCGCCCATCCGGAGCCAACTTGTATCGCGCCTGGCTCTGGCGCTACCGTGGCAGCGCCATCCGAGACCCCTATCAGGGACTGGATGGCGCCCGCTTGCCCTGGACCATGCCCCCCGCTCGCGTGGCGCACCCCCATTGGGGCGGCGGAGTCGGGGCAGCGTGGCGTGCAGATCTGGCACGTGGCAGCAGTGATCGCTAATCAAATCGTTCTCAGTCACCATCCTCATGGATCGCCTCAGGCAAGCGCTTGCGCCATCAGGAGTTTTTCTTCCTGAGGTTTCCCTCAGTGTTGGTACCCGTTTAATCGCGCCGTACGCATCACGCACCAGCTCGAAAGTCGCTGTAGGTGAAGTAGCGGCGGGTGAATCCAGATGCGCGCGCGAGCCATTGAGCAAATAAACGCGCACACACTGCAGATGCTCCATGAGCATTCATCGATTCCCGGAATCCTCCGGGGAGGTGAAGACGGATCGTCGCCGGGGAAACCGGCGATGACGAATGGTGCGGACCTTATCCCGACGCGACGTAGGTTAGTTTTCGGAAAGCTGCATCAATTGGATGAGCTTTTGCAATCGTCCGATCGGTCAGGTGAGGCACCCTGCGCATTGAATAGGAACCGGGCGCTCAATCGGAGCTTGGCGGGGCTCTAGGTATTTTCCGAAATTATTCGGAAATTTTTCGGAAGTGAGCGAACGCAATGCATTGTCTGCTCGGCACTTTAAGGAGAGGGAAATGAACGTTGTTGGTTTGGACATCGGTCATTCCGCGGTGAAAATCGCGCTCAACAACAGAGCTGGAATCCCGTCTCGGGTGCTCTTTCCTTCGGTGGTGTGCCCGGCGATGCAGATCTCCGACGAGAGCGAGCATGCTCGCGCGGCAAAGGAGACGGTGAGCCTTGGCACAAGGCGGTATTTCTTCGGGGAAACCGCCCAGGTGCAAAGTGGCTCGCGCGGGGGCACCATGGGCCTAAACGAGAAGTGGATCTACAGCCCGGAGCACGCGGTGCTGCTCATGGGCGCCTGGCGCACGATCCAGGAGACCTACGGCGGCGCGATCCAGGACGCGATGCTTGTCCTTGGCCTGCCAACGCATCTTTTTGCGACCCAGCGCGATGCGCTCAAGGACCTTGTCGAAGCCCACCTGCCTGTCAAGGCTGGCAACGTGAGGGTGATGCCGCAGGCCATGGGCCCGTATCACACCTTCATGCTCGACCCCGATGGCACGCCCGTGGCGGAACGCACGATGGGCGCGCAGTCCTGGGCGGTCGTGGAGATCGGGCACTACACCACGGACTTCGGCTTGATCGCGCGCGGTCGATGGGTGGAGCAAGCCTGCGGTACATGTTCCGGTGTGCACCTGGCCGCCGAGCGCGTGGTCAGGCAGTTGCGGCAGATGGATATCGCCCTCGGCCTACTCGATGCCCAGCCGGTGCTCGCCACCGGGAAGGTTAAGCACATGGGCCGGTTCATCGACGTGTCGAGCGAATGCTCGGAAGCGGTCGGGGTCGTGGTCGACGAAGCGATCGATACGGCCACCCGCCTTTTTGAGCCATGGGTGGGCGCGCTCGACGGGGTGATCGTCGCCGGCGGCGGCGCGAGGCTCCTCTACGGCGCGCTCGCGCGCAGGTGGCCGCATGTCCACCTCGCCGAGAATCCGCGCTTTGCGATCGCCGAAGGCATGCGCCGCTTCGGCACGGCGATCGCGGGGGTGAGGCGTCTCGCGGCGGTCCAGGGCTAGGGCGGCAGGACGGGTTGCCGTGACCAAGCCGTCGGACTTGGCCAAGGCGCAGCACAACCTAGCCTTGCAGCGGGCAGCCGAGGAGCGCCGCCAGCGCGCGCTCGAGATGCTCGATGAGCATCCGGATCTGCATTGCGCGCTCTTCGCCGACGAATACTCCCTCCGCGATACGGTGATCCTGGCGCTGTCGCCCTGGTTCCACGACATCCAGCAGACGATCTCGTGCGAATGTCGCAGCTCCAAAGACAAGTGCTACCCGTACGTCTTCCCGGAGATGCCCGGCAGTACAAAGGTCCACTGAGGCGTGGAGGGGCAGCGTGGCCCGCAAACAGCGCCCAGAGTCCTTGGACGAGATGAAGGTGAGCTTCGTCGTTAAGCGAGAGGAAAATGCAGAGCTTTTGCGTTGGCTGCTCTCGCTCCCGCCCGGGAAAACCTCGCGCGGGGTTCGCGAGCGCCTCGAACGCTCGCTCAGGCGCGACAAGGCGAAGCGCGCGACAGGCGCCACCGGCCGCCGGCCGCCAAGACGCTTCTCCCCGGCGCGCGAGCCGGTCCCCGCCGCGCGGCCTGCCCTGGCCTCGTGTCCTGCCCCGGCGCAGGCGCATCCGGCCGTCGCCCCCGAGCAACCACGGCCACCGATGCCCTGCGAATCGCTTGCGGGCGCGTCCCAGGGCGACGAGCGGGTCCACGACACCGACCAGATCCTGCTCGAGATGGACAGCACGTTCTAATGCGCCATGTTGGAGCCCTCAGAACGCCTGCACGATCAGCCCCCGCACGGCCTGGGCCAACTGAGCGCCTCCGAGCTCGAGGCGCGCGGCCGGACAGACACCATGATCGCGAGGCTTTGGGGGGCGCCCTCCTCTACGACGCGCAACCCGCACGGGACTTCGGCCGCCCCGGTGCGGCTCTACAGCCTCGAGAAGATGATCGCGGCCAAGGTGAGTCCGGACTTCAGTAAGGCCACCGCCAGGGCAACCGTCGCCTCGCGGTGCACCGCCGGACGGCTCAGGCGTTCCTCCCCTCAGCCTGAAGGATGGGCCTCGGGTTGCCAGCAATCGCGCCTGAGAAGCTGCGTGCGCTCCCCAAGGAGCACCCCTGGCGAGGACGATGCCTGAGCAGCGCCCGTTTCCGATCGGTATCGAGAAGCTCGTCGCGGATCATGCAGTGCAGATCTTGCTCGAGACATCTAGGCCGAGCCTCTACGCACTTAACGCAGCATTTGTCGCTTCATGGGTTCGCTCGGCCAGAACCGTCATCCGAAAGCGCATCCTCGCGGCGATCTGGGCGATGCACCTCTTGCTTGCCAGAGAGTGTGCGCGGCGCTTCCGGGTCGAATCCTGGGCGGTCACCTCCGATCGCGAGCTGCTGCGAACTTGCCCGAATGGGCTGATCGGGTAAAGGAACATCATGTACGACTTCCTTGCCAAAGAAGATCGTTTAGCGCCTTCACTCGGGCACGCAAGCGCTGCGCCTTCGCGGGCGAAGGCTGCTCTGGGCACGCTTCTCCGATTCGGTGCCGCCGCGGTGCGGCTACTGGGGACTCTTGCCATCGCCGCTGCGGTAGCTGGCGTGGCGGCTTCAGCCGCGATCCTCGCGATCCGAGCGCTGCAAGCGCGGGACATCTGCGGAGCGTCACGTCGACCGCTAGCCGAGCACGGCGTTCCGGTGTGGATGCGAAATCCGGCGGTGCACCATAGCGGGGTTGAGGCTCCGGGGCGCCTGCGTACCCGGAGTACCGCATGAGCACGCGGGACACCCGACGCTCGAGGATGAACGCCAAGGAGGGCGCAACTGTCCTCAATTGGCATCGGCCTATTCAGCGGCACGAGGCGGGTTGGAGGCATGATCGGGATCAGTCGTCCGCCTCTGGTTGCGACCATAGCACTCGTTCAAGCGTAGACTCCCCTGCAGGCTCGTCCGGGGAAAGGCAATGACCCAAGTTCCTCGCAGGAACTTCCCGATTATTGCCGCCAAGCCGCTCGAGGCCACGATCCGGCGGCCGAATCTGTTCCACGCCGAACTGGTGATTGAATGAAAGCATCAACACGATGCTAGAGAAGCGTCGTGTCACAGAAGGAGGGGAAGCAAAATGACCCTTTGTCCCGTCGCATTGGTGGTGGGGTGCAAGAAATGTCTGGCGTTCTCGGTCTGTCCCTTGAAAGGGGTCATCGGTGATTTCAAGGAGCCGAAGCACGGACACACGAAACATCCGGCGGATGAGAGAAAACGTAACGCAAAATAAAGGGATTCCCGACTGTGCGCCGGCCGGGTAGTCGCATGACGTCCCGTGAAGTGCTATGAGTTGCGAGCGCTTCAATCATCCGCGAAGTTCCGCTCTGGGCGAAAGCGCTCGTTCGGATGCCGCGCTGCCGATTTTAGGCGGCCAATTTCGGGGCTAGAATTTCAGGATCGCTTCGCGTCGGCTTCAAGCTTCCATGGGCACGCGGGTAGCGTCAATTAGATGGGTTCTGGAATTCAGCGTCTTTTCCCAAGCTGCTCCAGGGGAGCCGGGCTGTCTCGTCCCGGCTATGCGACTTGCGCCCTGCGTTTGCCTGGAGCAGGACCAGCAATTTGAGCATGCTGCTCGGGCGTGAAAGTAATTTTCAAGAACGGTTTGAACCCGCGATAAGCCCCCGATAAACTCTTCGGCCTAACGGCTCACTTCTAATTGACAGGGAATAACTATGTCCGACGACGATCTGAAGGCGGAGCTCGAGCGGCTGCGTAACGAGAACGCTGCGCTCAAAAAGGGGGCCGCCACCGGCATTACCATGAAAGTCAGCGAGAAGGGCGCGCTCTCGATCTACGGGATGGGGCGTTTTCCGGTAACGCTATACAAGGAGCAGTGGCTCAAGCTCCTTGGAATGTCAGATGTCATCCGGGCGTTCATTGTGGCGAACGAGCAGCGGTTCAAGACGAAAGAGTAGATGCCTTGAGTAAGCCAAAAATGACCGGCGCCAGCGACGCCGAGGTCATCGCATTGCTAAAGCGCTACAAGTGCCCGACGCCATTCCATGAGGTGCGAACCCGGTTTCTGGGCAGCATTGCGTCACCCGTCATGGCTGCCTCGCCGATGGAGACGATCAAGCGGCTCTGGGGTGGAGAGCTGCCGGAATTCGACTCCATGGAGGCTGTGAATGAACTGCTCAACGCGCTGGTTGCAGGTCTCTGGAATCGCCTGACGGCGCACCAAAGCAGCCGTAATCCGTTCCGGCTA
>Ga0307373_10012586_pt1 | contig 11990 bp, 9 predicted proteins | sample OX2MG_FD_202534 | JGI IMG/M metagenome (GOLD analysis project Ga0307373, IMG submission 202534) | Soil microbial communities from Risofladan, Vaasa, Finland - OX-2 | ecosystem: Environmental > Terrestrial > Soil > Coastal area > Acid sulfate soil | place: Finland: Risofladan, Vaasa | collected...
CCCACCTCTCGTCATCGGTTCAGTCGTCGGGGTGATAGAAGGGCAGCAAGTCAGTGCCCACCGTACTAGACGTCCATTTCGTCGCATCGTTGATGATGGTCGGACACCCACCGATCGTGGGATAGGTGCTTCCCGCCGCCTCTGTTCCTGAGTTGAAGCCGGCCCCCCAGCCTTCTGTGGGCTGATCCACCGCGTAGTACGCGTAACTGTCAAATTTGGGCTGCACGGTATCGTCGATCGAACCGCAGTAGATGTCCAGTGGGTTGTCCGCGGCCTGGACCGAGTGCTCGGTCAGCGTGACCTTTGCTTTAGCGCCGGTGTAGGCGTTCTGGTTGGCAGCGTCGGTGGAGGCGGTATCCAGCGGCCAGTACAGCTCGACCGTGTAGGATTCGACGTAATTCGACTTTGCTAAGGCAGTGTCCGAACTCGCCGATTCCCAGATCGTCTGGTCGTTACCGATGCCAAAGGCCTGAGTATTGCCGCCCGGGCTTCCCGTACCGTCAACGTTGACTTGGATGCCGTCATTCATCTGATTCGGGGCTCCGACAGATGGGTTGTAGAGGCCCTGACAGGCCTGGGTCCCATGTGCATTGCCGCCGTTGCAGTCCGCCACGCTGCTGGTACCCGACTCGGGGGTCGAGGTGACCGAGACATCGAGGCCTAGATAGGCGTTTAAGGTGCCAACGTATTTGAACGAGAGAGTACACGGTGTTTCGGAATGGTCCCCATTCGGCTCGCCCGTCGTGCTTGCTCCCGGGTGGAGTCCGGAAAAGTCGCAACTCTGCGTGAGTGAGCTGTCGAGGGTCACGTTGCCGGTCTCGAACGTGACGGATGCCGGAGCCGTCGGATCGTAGAAGAGCGCCAGGCTGGCGGCCGTAGCAATCGCCGCAATGGCTCCGATCGCGCCCACCGCCGCGAGCACGATCGTCAGCCGCCTCCGTTTGCGATTCACGTGGTTCTCCTCAATGTCGTTCTCCCACCGGCGGACCCCGCGGTCCGCCCATTTGCTGTCCCAGAACCGTCTCCGGCGAGGATGGTCGACTAGACCATCCTCCATCGGCGACGAGCCTCCAAAATAATTAGCAGAGCGAAGGGTACACTTATCACTGGTACAAATACCAGTGGCTGGTGGAGCGCCTGGAGCACGTACCCCGCATCCGGTATCCCAGTTTCGTATACCCCGACCACCTGCCCGGGCAGGACGTGGTTGTGGTCAGGGGCTGGGTTGGCGTCCCCTTTTGTCTCATAGACAGTGGTGTACGTCTGGGTCCTGGCGTTGAGCTGCCGGCTGACAAGGTAGATCCGGTGAGTGATGACGAATGCCCCGGATGCAGGGCTTCTGACCTCGAAGCTGATCACTTGGCCGCGGTGGAGGTGCTTGGCCTGGCGGAGGGTGAGACTGTGATCCAAGATCAGGTCACCCGTGTTGAAGGCCGGACTCATCGATCCGCTGAGTACCACGAACGCCCGCTGGCCGAAAGCTGCCGGCACTCCCTTGGGGCTTTGTCGGGTGAGCACGGCCAGGAACAGCGCAACGATAAACACCAGGACGAGGAGCACCGCCGCCGTCGTCCCGAGTGCTGGCCCTGCCCGCTTTAGGAGAGCGCGCCAGGGGCGCGGCGGTGGAGTCGAGGGGTCACCCCCGACCTCCTTGTCCTCCTCGCCCGGAACCACGGCTCCCAAAGTTCCCCCAGCTCTGGCCGACCAGCAACGGAACTGCGAACCCCACAGCTTCGGCGGGCAGCCTGCGACACCCGGTCAGGGATTATGGCATCGTCGCCGACTTCCGTCCGGAGCGCCGGAAGCGGCAGGCTTCAACGCTTGGCGATCGCAGACCTCTTCAGGGCGACCGGCGGATCTTCCGCCTGGCTCACCCGGTCAGCCTCCGTAACTCCGCCTCCGCCCGAGCCGACTCAGCCTGCGCGGGTGAGCCGCCGGCCTTCCTTATAGAGCTCGCCCAGTCGGCCGTGGTGCGCGCCTCCCAGTAGGGATAGGCAAGGGCCGAGAAGGCCTCCTTGGCGGCCCGGAACAGTTCCTGGCGTTCCGTTTCGTTGTCGTCTTTAGCTAAGGCTTGGTACCTCAGCCCTTGGGCCTCGAGATAGGGGGGAATGTTTCCCGCTTCCGCTTCGCCTAGCTGCATCAGCAGTTCCTGAAGAGCATTGACAGACCCCATTTGCAAAGCCGCCTCGCAGGCGTCGGGCCACGCCTGACGGGCGATCTCGTGACGCCAGCCGAAGTTGGGCACCGCCACCTCCAGAGCTGCCTTTGAGGCTGCCAGGGCAAGGTCGGGGCTGCCCTCGGACAGAAGAACGGTTCCCTCCAGGGCAAGGCGGAGCGTGCGGGGCTCGCTGGAGTCGTGCTTCTCCCATCTGGAGAGATGACCCAGCTCGTCCCGGGCCGCCGCCGCCTCACCGCGAAGGACGTGAAGGAGTACGAGCCGACTGTGTAGGATCTCCTGCCCGTGATGCTCCTCTTTGAGCAGCGCCTCCGCCACCGCTTCGGCGCCCGCCCAGTCACCGCTGAACAGTTGGGCCAGCATCAGGTTGCCGCTGAGGAAGGTCTCCGAGTAGAGCTGGCCCAGCCGGCGGGCGATCGTCAGGGCCGCTTCAAGGTGGGTGATGGCCTCGGGGAGGTCGTTGGCCATCCTGGTGTCAGCGCTGTTGGCATGGCCAGAGAGCAGCTCTTCGGCGGCGAGGCCCCGGGCCTCAGCGATCTCGACCGTGCGCTCGAAGAACTCCAGCGCCTGTTCGGACTCCCCGGCGGAACGCAGCAACAGCGCCTTGGTCTCGAGGGCGTCGCAGAGAATCTGGGGCAGGTCCAAATCCTCGGCCAGCACCAGGGCCCGCTCCACGTAAGGCAGCCCCTCGGCCCGGGATCCTGAAATCGACAGCTCCCTGCCCAGCTGCGAGCACACCGTGGCCAAGGCCGCGCTGGCCTCTCCCTGGTCGAGCACGGTGAGCGCCTTCTGGAGGCGGCCGATGGCCTCGCTGGCCCGGCCGAGCCGACCTAACGCGCTGCCGATCTCCCCCTCCAGACGGGCGGCGTCGACTGTCCGACCGGCCTCGTTGTGGGCCTGGGCAACGGCTTCGAAGAGCTCGAGCGACTCGGCGACCCGGCCGGCTCGGAAGTACATCTCGGCGGCGGATTCGCGGTGGACCAGCTCCTCCTCGGTGCCAATCGCCAGCTCGGCGGCTTGGAGGAAGTACAAAGCTGCCCGCTCCGGCGCGCCCACCAAGGCGGCGCGCTCGGCGCCATGCACGAGCCATTCGCCGGCCAGCGCCGCGACCTCGGAGGAGTCGGCGGCGGCCGGGTCAGCGAGGTAGGCATCGCGGTAGTGCTGGGCAATCGACTCCGCCACCTGCTCTCCCCCGGCGGTGAAGACAGAGCGCAGGTGCTCGGCGACCGCCAGGTGCCGAGCGTGGCGCTCCCGCTTGCCCAGCCGGTCGTAGGCGATGGTGCGCAGGAGAGTCTGGCTGAAGGCGTACCCATGAGCCTCGGTCTCGCGCCAGTCACCGGCCTCGGCGAGAACCTGCTTGCGCTGGAGTGATTGCAGCAGCCTCTCCAGTTCAGGAGCCGGCAGCGAGCTGATCGCTTCCACCGCGTCCCGTTCGAAGGCTAAGCCGAGGACGGAAAGATCCTTGACCAGAGCGCGCTCAGGCGCCTCCAGCTGATCGAGACGGGCGGCGATCAACGCTTCCAGCGACACCGGAGTGTCGAGCTGGGTCAGATCCTGGGCCAGGGAGAGGACACCGTCGCGCTCCACCAGGAGGCCGCGGTCGGCCAGCATATGCACTGTCTCCACCGCGTACAGGGGGATCCCCTCGGCGCGGGCGACCACCTGGCGGCGGCTCAGGGCCGGCATCCCCGGGACCAGGTCCTCGAGCAGACTCCCGATCTCGCCGTCTCCGAGACGGTTGAGATGAAGAGCGGTGATCTGGCGGTGCGCCGACCAGGTATCCCGGCGCTGGAGGAGCTCCGGGCGGGCCAGCCCCATGATCATCACCGGGAACTGTGCTGAGGCACCGAGGAGGTACTCCAGAAAGTCGAGAAGGCCGGAATCCGCCCACTGCAGGTTCTCGATCGCCAGGACCACCGGCCGGGACTTCGCCAGCCCCTCGATGAAGCTTCGCCAGGCGGCGAAGAACTCCTCTCGCGAAGGGGTCTGCTCGGGACCAGGAAGTCCCAGCAGCACAGCCATCTTGGGAGCGGCGAAGTCGCGGTCGTCAGGGTCGGGCAGGTAGCGAGTCAGGCCCTCGTCGAGCTTGGTCGCGACCACACCGGGCGGGTCGTCGTCGGCCACTCCCAAGCGTTGCCGGAAGATCCGCGACAGACCCCAGTAGGCAACCCCTGAGCCATAGGCGGTGCAGCCGACCTCATGCCAGAGGACCCGGGTGGGGATCCCATCGATGTAGTGAGCCAGCGCCTCGAGCAGGCGGGACTTGCCCACCCCGGCCGACCCGCTGACCACCAGCATGGTCGCCTCGGAAGTCGCCACCACAGCTTCGAATGCATCCTTGATCTGTTCCATCTCATCGTCCCGGCCGTAGATGGCGGTGACTTCCGGGACCACCCCGACCCGTCCCCCTCCCTGCTCGAGCGGTCGGAGCGCCTGCCAGAGCTGGATCGGCTCCGCCTTTCCTTTCACCTCATGAAGGCCGGCGTCCTGGTACTCGATGTGGGCACCGGTGGCCTCCCGGGTCAGCCCGTCGACCAGCACCCCGCCGGGCGGCGCTGCTGACTGGACCCGGGAGGCCGTGTTGACCCGGTCGCCCACCACCAGTCCCTCGGAGGAGCTGGCCCAGGAGGCCGCCCGGCCGGTGACGATGCCTCCTCGAGCGCGCAGATTGGGAGCCTTGACCCGCTCCCCGAAGGCCGCCACAGCGTCAACCAGTTCGAGCCCCGCCCGAACTGCCCGGAGGGCATCGTCCTCGTGGGCCAAGGGAGCCCCCCAGACCGCCATGACGGCATCTCCGATGAACTTCTCGATGGAGCCGTCGTGGCGTGCGACGACCTCGCGGGCCAGGGCGAAGTAGCTGCTCAGCAGCTCGCGCATGTCTTCGGCGTCCCTGGTCTCCGAGAGCGGAGTGAAGCCGACCAGGTCGACGAAGAGGACCGAGACCAGGCGCACCTCGGCTGTCGCGGCTGGAGCTGCGACGGGCGCCGGTGGGGCGTCAGCTGCCAGAGGCGCCCCGCAGTTGGCACAGAAGCGCTGGCCCGGTTGCGCGGGCGCACCGCAGCGAGGGCAGCCGGCGGGCAGGGCGGCACCGCAGGACCCACAAAAGCGCTGGCCGGAGGCAACGTCGCCTCCGCAGCTTGGGCAACTGTTCAACCTACCCCTAGTTTGGCCCCTGCGAGAGCAAGAGCGAGGACCGAGCCCTGCCGGCTCCAGCTGACCCGACGCCCAAGACGACCGCCCTGCCTCGCTGGGGCCACTTCAAGATGGTCATCGAGCCATACCTATCATTCCGGTGATGGTCCAGGCCGTCCTGGCCAGCTCGCTGGTTGTCGCAACGGGATGAACGGCCCCCCGCAGGAGCCCGCTCACATTGATCAAGGCCCCGATTGGGGGCAGCAGCCTAGAGCTTGATCCTGGCCACTGCCTCAGTCCAAGGAGACTGGTCGTTGCGGGTGGTGTCTGGGTTGGTGCCCCGCAGCCGCGCCAATTCCGCGACCAAGCGCTGCAGCGGCACGATCGCCACCAGTGGCCGGATCAGGTAGTCAACCTCGGCGAAGGGCAGATCAGAGTCACCGCTGCCACAGGTGACGACCTCCAAGCCGAGCTCCTGGAGGAGCCGGTGCATCTCGGGGAATCTGCCTCCGTCGTCCCTGCCCGGGGTGATCAGCAAAGCCGCCGAGCGGGGCTCGAAGACAGCCGGGGTTCCATGCAGGGAGAACTCCTGGGACATGCCCTCGGCCCAGAGGTAGACACCCTCCTTGAGCTTGAGCGCCGCTTCCTGGGCCGTGATCTCGTCAATTCCAAAGCCAGTTACCAGAACCGGTTCTCGGCCCTGGACCCGCTCCGCCACCGCGACCGGAGCCGCCTCCGCCAGGGTGGTGCGAATCGCCTCGGGAGCAGAGGCAAGGGCTTCTGCGAAAGAACTCGCCTGAGCTCCCAGGAGTCTGGCCACCAGGCGCCCGAGGACAGCCAGCGCGGACAGGTAGGAGACGGTGTGGGTGCTGGCCCGTTCGTCCGGTCCGGTCCGGACAACGAAGTCGCCCTCCGGGTTCGGGTTTCCATCTCCAGTGATGAGCACTGTGGTTGCACCTGCCTCCTTGGCCCGCTTTAGCAGCTGGTTGGGGAAGCGCTTGGTGCCGCGATGGCTGACCACCACGATCTGGTCACCGGCACGGATCTGCCCATGCAGGCTCAATTCGTGGGACTCCACCGCGGCTGGTCGAAGGCGACCCAGGGAAAGCTCTGCCGTCCAGTAGGCGGCCACCCGGCAGGCGTGCAGGGAAGTGCCGATCCCACTGAAGAGAAGCGGCATGTCTGGGTCGAGGGTGGGGATCTCTGCCGTTTGCAGGGCGGCCGCGACAGCGTCAGGCTGACTCGCCACCTGATCATCGAGGGCGAAGTGCGTCAAGGAGACACCTCCAAACAGCAGCTTCGGCCGTCCCCAGAAGGCATGCACCCCAGACAGTAGCGCCCCTCGCGAGGACCGCGAAGGTGACCTCTACCGCTACTCGGGAGGCTGGGGAGAGAAGTGGGGTTGCGGCATCGGCAAGGCCCGTCACCGTGCCGGCGGGGAGTCGAGCGCCGCGCAAAGTTGGGGAGAGCCTGCCGATCAGCCCGACACCAACGACGCAGGCCAGTCCCCCCGACACGACCGATATCACCGGGGTGAAGTGGTGTCCACCAGCCCTGCCTCAAAGTTGCCCAGGGCAGGGGCAATAGTCACCTGAGCCCGGGGAGCAGGAGTCCTGGTCGCTCGGGAGCAAAGCTGCGGCTGGCCAATCTGATCTTGGGAGCTGCCCTCCTGCCCACGCTTTGAGCCTCCGTATGCTGGCCGCGTGAAGTCGGCCATCACCATCCCCGCCGTCCCTCCGACCAAGAGGAAGCAGGTGCTGGGGTTGGTGATGGCTTCCCACGCAGGCCAGCACATGTACTCGGCTCTGCTGCCGCTTACCTATCCGGCCATCCTGCTGGCGTTCCATTTCAATTACGCCACCCTGGGGCTCGCGGTCGGCATCGTCGGGATCATCGGCGGCCTGACCCAGGCCACGGCCGGGTTCGTGGGCCATCGGGTCGCCGCCCGCTGGGTCCTCGGCTACCAGAACCTGGTGGTTGGCGTCTGCTCCATCATCGGCGCGCTGGCGCCGACATATTCGGTGTTCGTCCTGGCCCAGGCGACCGCCTCCTTAGGCACCAGCCAGCAGCATCCGGTAGGCAGCTCGGTCGCGGTCCGGGTGTTTCCTGAGCGCCGCGGCTTAGCTCTCAGCCTGACCACCATCGGCGGCAGCATCGGCTCGCTGGTGATTCCCATCCCGGCCGCGTTGCTGATCTCCGCCTGGGGCTGGCGACCGACCTTGCTGCTGATGTCGGCCCCTCTCTTCTTGATGTCCGCGATCCTGCTCCTCACCTTCCCGCCACTGTCGCCGGAGCGCCAAGTAGTGCGGGCCCCGGGGGCGCGCCGTTTTCGGCTGCCGAGGGTGGACGGATCCCAGATTCTCAACCGCCGGCTGGCGGTGCTGGCGATCGTGGCGGGGACAGTGGCGGCCGGAGGCCGCGGTCTGGGGACGCTCAACACGTTCATTCCTCTCTACCTGCGAGACCAGCTCCACCTCCCGGAGCTGACGGTCGGCGCCCTGTTCAACCTCCTCCTCGTGGGAGCCGTGCTCGGACCGCTACTGGTGGGCCATCTCTCCGATCGGTTCGGCCGACTGCCGGTCCTCTGGGCGGTGTACGGACTCTCGGCAGTGGCCGTGGTCGTCTTCGGTCAGTCCGAGCACTTTCCCCTGGCGGTGCTGGCCCTGCTGGCCCTCGCTGTGGGACTGGTCGCCTACGCTGAGAATCCCCTGTTGCAGGCGCTGGTCAGCGACAGCGTCACCTCCGAGGCGCAGTCGAGCATCTTCGGCATCTATTTCGCGCTCTCGTACGGCGTCGGCTCGCTTTGGACAATTGGACTTGGCCAGGCGATCCAGCATCTGGGGTTTGCCGCTGGCTTCGTGATCATGGCGAGCTCCTACATCGCGGCCGGGCTGATCTTGATCCCCTGTTATCGGTCGGTCCGCAAGAGCCGTCGTGGCTGAGCCTGGGGAGTGCCCGGGAGGTCGGCTCAGGTCGCCGAGTCGCTGCGCTCCCGCGCCACGACGGTGGCGAGCAAGAGCCCTGCCGGCAGCCAAAGCAGGCCCATCCCAGGGCCGCAAACAGGGCACTGGGCATCCCGAAGACCACGGCTTTTAGGTCGACCAGCAGCAGGCCGTGCAGGAGGGCATGACCGCGCACGTATTTGAGTCCCTCGGCGAAGGCACCCCGGCTGGCTCCGCCCACTCCGGTGCGGGGCAGGGATTGCATCACCACCGTGAGCACGGCCCCTTAACGGGCGAATCTGGCGGACGCGTCTCCCCCGGAACTCTGCTGCTGCCTTGTCCACTGGGACCGCGTCAGTCGATGGAGAACTTGACGGCGCAGACGGTGTCCCGCGGGCACCCCGGGGTGGTCGCAATCGTCGCCGGGATCGTGACCCATGCCCAATTTCTCCATCACCCGTCGGGAGCGAGTGTTGCCGGTGCTGGTGAAGGACACGATCTCGAGAACATCAAGCTCAAGGAAACCGTAAGCCAGAGCCGCCCTCGCTCCCTCGGTCGCATAACCATGGCCCCAGTATTGCCGGGCCAGCCGCCACCCCACCTCCATCGCGGGAGCGAAGGGGGCGCCGAACTCGACGCGATTGAGTCCGATGAATCCGGCAAAATCCGCCGTGGCAGAGATCTCGACAACCCACAGACCCCAACCCCGGGACCGTAGCGCTTGTTCGATGCGGTCGACTAAGCCGTCGCTCTCCGCGCCTGAGAGCGGACCCGGGAAATGCTCCATGACCTGAGGATCGGCATTGAGCGCTGCAAAGCAAGCACGGTCGCTCGACCGCCAATCGCGCAGAAGCAATCGGCAGGTCGGCAACTCGACGGGAACCGACATCAGGCACCCGTCGGGGGCGCCGGCTGGAGGTAGCTGATGACCTTCTCCCAATAGCAGGGCCCGAAGACCTTAAGTCGGCAAGACAATGGCCGCGTGGGCGCCAGGACGCGGAAATCGAAGAATCAAGAAGGTTAGCGCGTGCTATCGCGCCCTGTCCACGGTCGCCACGGGCGCCCCACGAATCCCAGGTAGAAAGCCGCGAACACCAAGACTATTGCGATATTCACTATCAGCCGTTCCCCGAATCGGTGTCTGAGGAAGGTGAAATCTAATCCGACGATGACGGCTACCATGGCCAGCACATAGAGCCCGACAGCTACCCTTCTGCTCATAACTTATCTCCATGATTAGCCGGTAATTCTCGAGTGCTACGTAGCTCAGCCGCCACCGTTAGCCGCACTTTGGTTGGCTCACCGTGCATCCCTCCGGGCGACGCGATGCTGGCGAGCGCGGAGGCTCTGGTCGAGGATCATCTTGCGCAAGCGCACGGCATGCGGTGTGACCTCGACGCACTCATCCTCTCCGATAAATTCCAGCGCCTGCTCCAGCGAGAACTGGAGGTGAGGTGTCAGTCGCTCCAACTCCTCCTGGGTCGAGGATCGGATGTTGGTCTTCTGCTTTTCCTTGGTGGGATTGACATCCATCTCGTCGTTGCGGGCGTTCTCCCCCACCACCATGCCCTCATAAACCTGAGTTCCCGGTCCGATCAGCATGGTGCCCCGCTCTTGCAGTGACATCAGCGCTTCGGTGGTGGACATGCCCGTCCGGTCCGCCACCATGGAACCGTTGCGTCTGGTCTTGAGCGCGCCATGCCAGGGCTCCCAGCCGTCGAAGACGTTGTGCAGCACTCCCGTGCCCCTGGTTTCCACCAGGAACTCGGTGCGAAAACCGACCAGCCCCCGTGAAGGAACGCGATAGTCCATGCGCACCCAGCCAGTGCCGTGGTTGACGATCTCCTCCAGGCGAGCCTGGCGCAGGGCCAGGAGCTGGGTGACAACGCCCACGTAATCCTCGGGAACGTCGATCGCCACGCGTTCCATCGGCTCGTGTAGCTTGCCGTCGATCTCTCGGGTCACCACCTGGGGCTTGCCCACGGTGAGCTCGAAACCTTCCCGGCGCATGGTCTCAACCAGGACTGCCAGTTGCAACTCACCTCGTCCCTGCACCTCCCAGGTGTCGGGCCGGGCGGTGGGGAGAACGCGCAATGAAACGTTGCCCACCAGCTCGGCGTCGAGGCGGTTCTTGATCATCCGCGCCGTCAGCTTGCCGCCGTCCGTCCCCGACAGCGGCGAGGTGTTGATCCCCACCGTGGTGGATAGGCTGGGCTCGTCGACCAGGATGGCCGGGAGTGGCCTGGGGTCGGTGGCGTCGGCCAGGGTGTCACCGATGGAGATGTCGGCAAAGCCGGCGACGGCCACGATCTCCCCCGGACCCGCCTCGTCGACGTCGACCCGATCCAAGGCGCGGGAGGCGTACAGCTCGGTGATCTTGGCCCGCTCCACCGTGCCGTCGACGCGGCACCAGGCGACGGTGTCGCCCCGCCGGAGGGTGCCGTTGTGGACCCGACAGATGGCCAGTCGGCCCACGTAGGCGGAGGCATCGAGGTTGGTGACCAGCGCCTGCAGCGGGTGTCCGTCCTCGTAGGAGGGAGCTGGGATGCTGCCGATGATGGCCTCGAAGAGGGGTCGCAGATCGGTGCCCGGCTGGGCCGGATCGGTGCTCGCCCAGCCCGCCCGGGCGTTGGCGTAGAGGACGGGAAAGACGATCTGGTGCTCGTCGGCTCCCAGGTCCAAGAAGAGGTCCTCGATCTCGCGCACCACCTCATCAATGCGGGCGTCGGAGCGGTCCACCTTGTTGACCACCACCACCACTGCCAGGCGCGCCTCCAGGGTCTTGCGCAGGACGAACCTGGTCTGGGGCAGAGGCCCCTCCGAGGCGTCGACCAGGAGAAGCACCCCGTCGACCATGGCCAGGCCGCGCTCCACCTCGCCGCCGAAGTCGGCGTGCCCGGGGGTGTCGACGATGGTGATCTTGGTCGGTCCGTACTGCACCGCGGTGTGCTTGGCCAGGATGGTGATGCCCTTCTCCCGCTCCAGGTCGCCGGAATCGAGGACCCGGTCGGTGATCTCCTGGTTGGCGCGAAAGGAGCCCGTCTGCTGGAGCATGGCGTTGACCAGCGTCGTCTTCCCGTGGTCGACGTGGGCGACGATCGCCACATTGCGAAGGTCGTCGCGGAGAGGCATGTGCAGTTCAGGATAGCCGGGGCACTAGCGAGCTCCCCTCTCTCGCCTCTGGGTGCCTGAGTAAGCCGACCACATCGGTGACCGCACATTTGTCCCATCCGAGGGTCGGGCAGATACTGGATTCATGGTCAAGCAGACGGCAAAGCGCCGACGAATAGCGCGCATCATCCTGACCGACGAGTCCGGGCGGGTGCTTCTCTTTCGGGGTGGCGATCCGGCTCGACCCGGGGCGGGCACGTGGTGGTTCAGGCCGGACGGAGCCAGCGAGTCTGGGAGTCCACTGAGGCTGCGGCTCGACGGGAACTGAAGGAAGAGACTGGACTGGAGGTTGCGAGCCTGGGACGGGTCGTGCTTCAGCGGCACGTCAATCACGAGTTTGAGGGCATCCACTACTCCCAAGAGGAGGACTACTTCCTGGTGCACTACACCGCGTTCGAGGTCACCGACGCCGGTTGGGACTGACGGCGAGCGGCTCGTTGTTGAGGAGCACCGCAGGTGGCCACTTTCGGAACTGCGCGGAAGTGCGGATATCGTCTACCCGGAGGGATTGGTCCCTTTCCTGGATAGCGTGGCGGTGCCACAGGAGCGCGTCTAGGCATGTCTCTCCT
>Ga0307373_10012587_pt1 | contig 11989 bp, 15 predicted proteins | sample OX2MG_FD_202534 | JGI IMG/M metagenome (GOLD analysis project Ga0307373, IMG submission 202534) | Soil microbial communities from Risofladan, Vaasa, Finland - OX-2 | ecosystem: Environmental > Terrestrial > Soil > Coastal area > Acid sulfate soil | place: Finland: Risofladan, Vaasa | collected...
GGGCCGCAAGTTTGCGGACAGCCCCAGTTTTTCGGCGGTTTTGATATATTCCTTCTGTAGGACGCCGGCGAAGGCCAATTCAATATCACCCGCAAGTGCGGAGTCCTGCTTAATTGCGAGTTTTACCGCCTGGAACAACGGCACGGGCGAGTATCGAAACTTTCCGGCGCGGCCTGCATGGAACAGGCCACCATAGGTCATTCGAAATTTTTCCCGGTCGCGATATTTCGCGGATGCTGCCTCGCCACGGACCATGTCCACAGGATCGTAGCCGTGGTGAACGATGACGACGTCTTCGTGCCTGAGATAAGGATAATGCCTGAGGAGTACTTCCTTCAAACGGCGGCTCGCGACGGTTATTGCGCTCGACGCACGCAGGCAGCTATCCTCCAGCTTCCGTGCGTAGGCCTTGTGAAATGGCGTTGCGTAAAAATTATGAACGGGATTCGAGACCCAACCATCACGGTAGTCCATGAGAAACGGCACATGGTGCTTACTCGATAGGTCTCGCGCAATGAGGAAGTCGGTGAAGGGCGGTGCCGTGGCATAGATGGCATCGATGCGCTCCTCGTGAAAGATTGCTTCCGCTTCGGTAAGGGCGGGTCGCCTCCACTTGATGCGGCTATCGGGCTGATAAATGGTTTGGAGCAGTTTCGATCCCATCCGCTGATACCGCTCGCGCGGGAGCTTGAGCGTCTGGCCCTCCTTCCGCGCCAGTCTTGTCGAAGGAGCACCACTCTGCTTGGTGCGAACAATGCGGACCAAACCACCCTCGACGAGCGGCTCGGTTTCTTCGAGCAGCGAAGGGTCGTGAGCGTAGTAGGGCGTCTCCCCGGCAGTGAGCACGATGGGCCGCCAACCGAATTCCGGGAGGTACTTGACGAACTTGAGCGTTCGCTGCACGCCGGAAAGTCCCATTGGAGGGAAATAATAGGCGAGGACTAATACATTTAAGCTCGGCGGCGCGCCGGGTTCCAACATTTCGATGTTCACGACTGAGATTTATTGGATTTGAGGAAGATTTGTGAGATGGGGATTTTGTATTCCAGTGGGTTCAAGGATGTCATTGCGAGGAGGATTTTTCGACCGAAGGGAGAAAAATCCGACGAAGCAATCCCCTGCGTTAAAATCCGCGGATTGCTTCGTCGAGCGAATCTCCCTTCGGTCGATTCGCTCTTCTCGCAATGACGGCAAAAATGGCTTAATCAGAGACTCCTTAATTAAATATGAGTCACACTTATCCATTTTGTTCCTAATTCCGTTCCGCGAGAGAACCCGAACGGAGCTATTCGAGGTTACCAAAGAGCATCTAAAGATCACAATCGTTCATCTCAGGAATTACCTCTTCGTTCATCTCGGGAATCACCCGGAAATCTCATAAATATCAGTACGTGCCACAAGAACTTTACAACGAACTCCTCTCGCGTCTCTCGCGCCTCCGAAGGCGGCGAGAATCCGTCGCGCTATGGAGCGGCATAGCCAACGGGCTGGCGGCGGTGGTTGTCGTGGCGCTGATTGCTATTGTGGCGGAACTGCTCGGACATTTTTCCATCGTTGGGCGCACCTGGCTTTTTTATTCGGCTCTGGCAATTCTCCTCGCCGGATTTTTTGGATTTGTCATTCCACCGCTGCTCGTTCGAACAGGCATTTCCAAGCGCGTTTCGGATGATGAGCTGGCTTCCGCGGTTGGCGCGCATTTTCCTGCCGTCAGCGACCATCTTGTCAATACGTTGCAACTGGCCCGGCCCATCTTTTCCGAGGCTTCCGCTTTTTATGGTTCCCCGAGCTTTGCGCTGGCGGCATTTTCCAACGTGTATGGTTCCGCGCGAGCAGTGGACTTCATGGACATCGTGGACGACCGGCCGCTGAAGCGGGCGGCGCTACTTTTTCTTTCGGCGCTTCTGCTCGGCGTTGTGGCATTCTTGGGAGCGAAGAGCGATATGCTCGCGGCCACCAACCGGCTCGAACATTTTCGGACGTTCTACCAGACCCCGGCGCCATTTACCTTTTATGTATTTCCGGGCGATGTTCGCGTAATGCGCGGCGATTCCGTGCAAGTACGAATATTTACGAAAGGCGAACAGCTTCCGCAAATCGAGCTTCGAACGCGCGAGGAGGGACAAAAAAATTTCGATGCCATCACGCTTAACTCCTCGCCGTTCGACACCGCATGGGCCAATGCCCATAGCTGCAAGGCTGGATTCACCTATATTATTCAGGCCGAGCATCCAATAGAATATTTCGTGGATGCACGAGAAATCGAATCCGCGCATTTCAATATTTCGGTGCTCGATCACCCGATCGTTCGCTCGCTGATGGTTACCATCGAGCAACCGGCCTACACGCGCATCAAGCCGGTCGTGCTGCCGGAGAATATCGGGGATATTTCCGGCGTCGCGGGAACGCGAGGCGTGTTTCGCGTGGTGGCTTCGAAGGCGCTGGCGAAGGCGGAAATTGCATTTAGCCCTGTGGCAGATTCAGGGGCCAATGCGTCACATGGGACCCATTTGTCCTATGCTTTGTCGATCGAAGATTCTATTGCAACGGGCAGTGTAACCTTTTTGAAATCCGGTTCCTACCATATTGCGCTTGTCGATCGCGATTTCGTTTCCAGCGAACACCCAATCGAATATGCAGTTTCCATCACGCAGGATCAGCCGCCGGAAATCGTGCTGCTGGAGCCTTCGGGCAACGCCGATCTTCCGAACGATATGCGGCTCGATATGCTCGCGCATATTCACGACGATTTCGGATTTCGCGGCGTCCGCTTAGGGTACCGCCTTTCGAAATCGAAATATTTGCGGCCCGATTCGACCTACACCTGGCTCACGGTCCCACTTTCGAATTACAATACGCAGGATTTGGATGTGCCCTATATTTGGAACCTTACTCCGATGGCTATCGGGCCGGAAGATGAAGTGAGCTACGTGATGGAAGTGACTGATAACGATGCCGTCACCGGGTCGCACACCGCGCGCACGCCGGAATACACCGTGCGCGTGCCATCGGTCGAAGAGATTTTCAAGCAGGCGGACGAGCAGGCCAACAAGTCCGAGCAGAACATGAACGAGATCAAGCAGGATGCCGAGGAGCTTCAGAAAAAAGTCGATGCCGCCGTCGATGAAATGAAGCAGCTAAAGCCGAACGACCTCGCCCGGCAAGCGCAGAACTTCTCCAAGCAGAAGGACATGGAGCAAATGCTCGACCGGCAAAACCAACTCAACAACCGCATCGATCAGGTCGCGAAAGATTTGCAGGAGATGACGAAGTCGATGGATGAGCAAAAGGCGCTCTCGCCGGAGACGATGAAGGAATATCAGGACCTGCAGAACCTTTTCAAGCAGATCGACTCGCCCGAACTCAAGAAAGCGATGGAGCAGCTTCAGCAGGCGATGCAGAAGAACGTCGATCCGCAAAAGCTCGCCGAGGCGATGAAAAACATGAAGCTGAATGAAGATCAGTTCCGAAAATCCATCGAGCGGACGGAAAATATTCTACGAAAAATTCAGGCGGAGCAAAAAGTCGATGAACTGATGAAATCCGCAAGCGAACTGGCGAAGCAGGAGCAAAAATCGGCCGATGATGCACACCAGAAGATGGATCAGGGCAAGCAAATGACGCCCGAAGAAAAGGCGGCCGAAGCCCGCAAGCAGCAGGACGCGCAAAAAGAACTCGACCGCATGCGCGATGAGATGAAGGATGTTGCAAAGGAGATGCAAAAGTTACCCGAGCAAATGCAGGCGCCCGATCAGATGAAGGCTGCCGCCCAGGCACTCGCCGATCCATCGACCGATCAGGAGATGCAGCAAGCCGCGCAGTCCATGCAGCAGGGAAATATGCAGCAGGGCGCACAGCAATCGCAATCCGCCTCCAAACAAATGTCGGAGGCGGAGCAAAAACTCGCGGCTTTGAAACGCCAGATGTCCGAGAACGAGCGGCAGCGCACCATGCGCCAGATGAAGCAAATTCAGGATCAGCTAAACCAACTTTCGAAAGCCGAGGAGCAGCTAAAGAATCAGGCGAAAGACGCGCAGCCGAATTCCAGCGTCTTCCGCCAAATGGCCGACCAGCAATCGGAAAAGAAAGACGAACTTGGTCAGACGGCCTCGCAGGCGATGCAGCTCGCGCAAAAATCGACAGAGGTTACGCCCGAAATGGGGAAGCAAATGGGCAAAGCATTTAGTGAAATGCAACAAGCCGAGGATGCCATGACCGACCGCAACCAACCGAGTTCCCAGCAGAGTGCGCAGTCGGCGATGACTTCGCTCAACAAAGCTTCGAGCGCATTCCAGAAGGCGTTGCAGCAAATGGCGCAAAATGGGCAGCAAGGTTCCAGCGGCTCCGGTGGCGAGGGGCAGGATGGGCAGTCGGGATCGGGTTCCAGCGGAGACGGCGGCGATATGCCCGGTTCGAGTGGGCAGACTGGCAATAGCGCGATGCAGCAATTTATCAATCAGATAAACCAAATGGCCCAGCAACAGCAGCAGCTAAACGACCAGATGCAAGGCATGATGGCCGGAAAGGGTGGCGGCGGGGAAGCGCGCGAACAGGAGTTGATGCGCGAACAGTCCATGATGAGCAAGCTCGAAGCGCAGCAACAAGCCGTCAAGAAATCGCTCGATCAAATGGCGGACGAGCAGCGTCAGGCACAGACCGGACTTCACCAATCGGCTGACGAGTTGCGCAAGATCGCGGATGATATGCAGCAGTCCATCGGCGATATGAAATCTTCCGGGATTACGCCTTCCACGTTGCAGCGTCAGGAACGAATTCTTTCGCGCCTGCTCGATGCCGAGCGTTCCGTCCACACGCGCGATAAGGATCAGGAGCGCGAATCGACGCCGGGGCAGGACATCGTCCGCCCATCCCCGCGCGCGCTCGACATTGCCTCCCCGGAAGCGCAGAAAGAATTGCAGCAAGAAATCACGAATGCAAAAGAAACCGGCTACACCCCGGACTACGACGCGCTCATCCGAAAATATTTCGAATCGCTGGAGAAGAAATAGTAGTGGGGTGGAGCAAGTTTTAGCTTGCTCCACTCAAAAACTAGAACGCGCTAAACCGGGGGAGTCTAATGGGAACAATATTCCGATTGCTATACGGATGTCGCGGGATTTAATGACGGGGAAGTTTGCTATGGGTAGCATCTTGTCAATATTTACAAGCCCCAAAGCATACGACGCTTCAAAGAATAGCATGGGACCGGAACTTAAAGCAATTGAAACGCCCGCGCCAAAGAGAGCAGAAATATCCGGTGAAGTGAGTTCCGAATCTGCAAAAGATGTTTTGGTTTCAAGCGAACCATTCACTTGCTCATAATCTGCACCTGATAAGAATATACCGATGCTTGGGCCGGCAAAGACATACGGCGCGAAATCCGCACTTCCAAATCTTGCCTTCACTAAAATCGGAATTTCGAGATAATTGAGGATATCATTTCCGTTCCCTGATTCATGGAATGCGTTTATATCGGTGAAGTCGTAGTGTTCCCCTTTTTGATCGTAAAGGACCTGTGCATCGAGACCCCACGATGTGCCAGACCAGTACTTATATGCCGAGAACCAGTATTCATACTCCGCACCGCCCAGGAACCCGGCATGAATGGAGTGCGTGAAGCCGGGCGGCAAGGTAATCAATTGATCCGCAAGATTTGCGCCCGCGCGGATGCCGAGGTAACTATGCTGCGCGTCGGCATTCCGCACGGAGAGCGCAAAAAAACTTAAAACGACCAAAGAACACAGCAGCTTTTTCATAAAAACATAATTTTGAATTTTTACAAAGTTACGAATATTTCGAAGGGATCAATGCGAATCCCGTCGTGAAGGGACATAAGGAAATAGCCGGCGCTGCGAGGCGGCACAATACCCGAGGCCAGGAGGCCGCCGAAGGGGGTTATAGGATGTATTGAGGAACCTCCTGAAACCCCATTCATGTTAGCGCGTAGCACTCACACCAACAGAGTGCTAACAGCTGAGTCATTTTTCTCGATTTCAGCCCAATTTTACCACTTAATTACCAAATCAATAATACACTATGACATTAAAACCACTACACGACCGCCTGATCGTTCGTCCGGCGGAAGCGGAAGAGAAGACCAAGTCCGGCATCATCATACCGGATTCGGCGAAAGAAAAGCCCGTCCAGGGCGAAGTGCTCGCCTGCGGGCCGGGCAAGTTCGATGAAGCCGGAAAGCTCACGCCGATGGGCGTGAAAGTCGGCGACTTCGTGCTCTACGGAAAATATTCGGGAACCGAAATCGCGCTCGAAGGCGAGGACGTCCTTATCATGCGTGAAAGCGATGTTTTCGCGATCGTCGAAAAGAACGGACAAGCGAAGAAGAAATAATTACGAATTACGAATTACGAATGACGAATTACGAATGAGGGACCGCGCTTTTTTCCCATGTCATCCTGAGCGTAGCAAAACGAAGCGAAGCGGAGTTTTGCGGAGTCGAAGGATCTCTTGTGGGACAGCGGCGCGGTGGTAATCGAAGAGATCCTTCGACTCCGTTTGTCCTCCCTTCGGTCGGACAAACTCCGCTCAGGATGACATTCCTAATTTCTAATTCGAAATCCTAATTAAGAAAACCAATCAATTTTAATCAAAGAACTAACACAATCATGGCAAGCAAGACAATCGTATTCAATACCGACGCGCGCGCGAAGTTAAAGCGCGGTGTCGATCAGTTAGCAGATGCAGTGAAGGTGACGCTCGGACCGAAAGGCCGCAACGTCGTCATCGATAAGAAATTCGGCGCTCCGACGATCACCAAGGACGGCGTGACCGTCGCCAAGGAGATCGAGCTCGAAGACCCGATCGAAAACATGGGCGCGCAGATGGTCCGCGAAGTCGCATCGAAGACTTCCGACGTTGCCGGTGACGGCACGACGACCGCGACCGTGCTGGCACAGGCGATCTTCCGCGAGGGACTGCGCAACGTAACCGCCGGCGCGAATCCGATGGATTTGAAGCGCGGTATCGATCTCGCCGTCACGAACGTGATCGAAGAGCTGAAAAAGCTTTCGCGTCCGATCGAAGGCAAGAAGGAAATTGCGCAGGTCGGTTCGATCTCTGCAAATAACGACCACACCATCGGCGATCTCATCGCGGAAGCGATGGAGAAAGTCGGTAAGGACGGCGTTATCACCGTCGAAGAAGCGAAGGGCATCGAGACGGAACTTTCCGTTGTCGAAGGAATGCAGTTCGACCGCGGCTATCTTTCCCCGTACTTCGTGACCGATCCGGACACGATGGAAGTGGTTTTGGAAAATCCGTACATCCTTATCCACGATAAGAAAATTTCGTCGATGAAGGACTTGCTGCCGATCCTCGAAAAGGTCGCGCAGGCGGGACGCCAGATGCTAATCGTTGCCGAAGATTTGGAAGGCGAAGCATTGGCTACGCTCGTTGTGAATAAACTTCGTGGCACTTTGAAGATCGCGGCCGTGAAGGCTCCGGGCTTCGGAGATCGCCGCAAGTCGATGCTCGAAGACGTTGCGGTCCTTACGGGCGGCACGGTCATCTCGGAAGAGAAGGGCTTTAAGCTCGAGAGCGCAACGCTTGGCTATCTGGGAACTGCTTCGCGCATTACGATCGACAAGGACAACACGACGATCGTCGAAGGCGCGGGCAAGAAGGAAGACATCAAGCGTCGCATCAACGAGATCAAATCGCAGATCGACAAGACGACGAGCGATTACGACCGTGAGAAATTGCAGGAGCGTCTTGCGAAGCTTTCGGGTGGCGTAGCGGTCATTAAGATCGGCGCATCGACCGAAGTTGAGATGAAGGAGAAGAAAGCCCGCGTCGAAGACGCGCTGCACGCCACGCGCGCGGCCGTCGAAGAGGGAATCGTTCCGGGCGGTGGCGTTGCGCTGCTTCGCTCGATGGCCGGTCTCTCGAACGGACTCTACACCAACGAGAAGAACCTGGACATCAAGACTGGCATCGACATCATTCGCCGCTCGCTCGAAGAGCCGCTGCGACAGATCGTCAATAATGCCGGGCTGGAAGGTTCCGTCATCGTCAATCAGGTGAAGTCCGGTAAGAACGACTACGGCTTCAACGCCGCGACCGAGGTGTATGAGAACCTCTTCGCTTCCGGCGTCATCGACCCGACAAAGGTAACGCGCACCGCGCTGCAAAACGCAGCCTCCGTTGCCGCGCTTCTCCTCTCGACCGAAGCAGTCATCGTCGAGAAGAAGGAAGACAAGCCAGCCATGCCACCGATGGGCGGCGGCGGCGGGATGGGGGATATGTATTGAGATAAATAATTTATTTATCGACGAAAGGGCGGCTATGAGGCCGCCCTTTGTATTTTTGTGGTATGGGATTAATGCAAGATCGCGGATACGACTGCTTCGAGTGGGACGAGGGTAATACCGGCAAGAACTTGAAGAGCCATAACGTCTCGGACCGCGAGGCGGAAGAGGCCTTTTTGAATATTCCTTACTACGATTCTCAGGCGATAAAATATCAAGGACCGGAGAAGCGGCGAATCGTCTTCAGTAAAACCAATGCTGGAAGGATGCTGTTCGTCGTTTATACCGAGCGAGGGACCTGTATTCGCGTCATCTGCGCGCGGGATATGCACAAATCAGAGAGGAAGATCGATCGTGAAAGAATTGAAACCAATCCCTGAATTCAAATCCGAAGACGAAGAATTCGAGTTCTGGTCCACAATCGACAACGTGTTCGATTACGTGGACGCGGACAGCTTTACGCGTGTGCCACCGCTGGCAGCGTCGAAAGACTTCGTGCTTCATCAATTGCTTGCAGGAATGACCGACCAAGTGGAACGTCTCTCACGCGAGCGCAAACTCACGATCGAAGAAATGGTGCGCCAGCTTGTCGCCGCGGGATTGAAGCAACAAGGATTGCAGCCGGGAGCATGAACCATGAAGATTTCATACGACAGTCACGCTGACACGGCGTACATTCAACTTTCCGACGTGGAACCGGATTTTGCAGAGGAAGGACCGGATGGTATTACCTTCGATATGACCGAGGACGGTAAGCTCATGGGAATCGAGATACTCGACGCATCGAAGAAATTTCCGATTGCGACATTGCATAAGTACGAATGGGAAGAAGAAGAGCTTGAAGAGGAACCCGCCTAACCCCACCATGCCACCCGGCGGCGGGGTGGGGGATATGTATTAATTCTTTTGGAATTAATGTTATGGAAGGGCCGTCGAAAGATGGCCCTTCTTATTTTGTGACATGGGAATTATCGAACGTTACGATGGAATCGAATGGGACGATGGGAACGTTTGGAAAAATTGGGAAAAACATCACGTCGCGCCCTATGAGACGGAACAGGCACTAAGAAACGAACCGTTCGTCGAATACGATGCGGAGAAATATCCGGGACCTGAGAAGCGCCGTATCGTAAAGAGTCGAACCGACTCCGGACGCTACCTGTTCATCGTTTATACCGAGCGAAACGGCCGATTGCGGCCAATTTGCACACGGCCAATGCACGAAAGCGAAAGAAAACAATATCATGAGCAAACTCAAACCAATCCCTGAGTTCATAAACGAGGACGAGGAATTCGAATTCTGGTCCATGGCGGATTCGACGGAATACTTAGATCCGGCGGGATGGCGCCGCGTACCACCGCCGATCATCGCTGGCGGCGAGGATGCCGTTTTTCTCAGGATGCCTCACGCCTTGACCGAGGAAGTCGAGCGGCTTTCGCGCGAAAAAAAAATGAGCGTAGAAGAGATGGTGCGCCAGCTTGTCGCCGCGGGATTGAAGCAACAAGGATTACAACCGGGAGCATGATGATGCGCGAGAAGAAGGAAGACAAGCCAGCCATGCCACCCATGGGCGGCGGCGGCGGGATGGGGGATATGTATTAAGATAAATAATTTATTTATCGACAAAGGGCGGCTATGATGCCGCCCTTCGTATTTTTGTAGTATGGGATTAATAGATCATTACGATGGCTTCGATTGGGACGAAGGCAATCGCGGTAAAAATTGGAAGAGTCACAAAGTAACCGATCAAGAAATCGAAGAAGCATGCCGCAATGAGCCGTTTTTGATCTTTCCAGATGTCGAACACTCGGAAGGTGAAGAGCGGTGGATTATTATGGGTAAAACCGATCGTGGCTTTCCATTGTTTGGAAGCTATACTATTCGGAACGGTAAGGTCAGACCGATCTCATTCAGAAAGATGGATCGTAAGGAACGAAAGGAATTCGATGAAGAAATTAAAAGTGCTTCCTAAATTTAAGAACGAGGATGAAGAGCGTGACTTTTGGTCCACGCATTCATTCTTAGATTACTACGACATTAAGAAATTTAAGCGTATGCCGCCACCGGTTACGTCGAAAGATATGGCCTTACAGCATGTGCTTGCGGGAATGACCGACCAAGTGGAACGCCTCTCGCGCGAAAAAAAGATGAGCGTGGAAGAGATGGTACGCCAGCTCGTAGCGGCAGGATTAAAGCAACAAGGATTACAGCCGGGAGCATGATGCCGCGCGAGAAGAAGGAAGACAAGCCAGCCATGCCACCGATGGGCGGCGGCGGGATGGGGGATATGTATTAATCTCCTAATCTGTCGATTTCAAGGGCCGCACAAGCGGCTCTTCGTATTTTTGTAAGATTGGAAGCAAAACAAAAATATATCGAGTTCTTTCGACACACTGACGGGCTCTGCCCGGTCGAAACTTGGCTTGATACACTGCCTAATGAGATCCACGCCACGGTATTGAAGCGGCTAGACCGGCTCGAGCAAGGCTCCTTAGGCGATTGGAAGCCCATGGGTGAAGGTGTGATAGAGCTGCGAATTCATGCTGGACCCGGATATCGCGTTTACATCGGCACCCGTGCTGACCATGTGATTGTCCTTAACGGATGTGACAAGTCAGAACAGCGACGAACTATTCCAGTGGCAAAATCACTTTGGAAAGAGTATAAACAACGAATAGCATGAATAATCTGCCATATCAGGAGCATTTGAATCGGAAGTTACAGGATTCCGAATTCGCGGCCCATTATCTGGCGACCTATCTCGAAGATGGGACGCCCGAAGAAATTGCAACCGCGATCTCGAAAATTCTGTATGCTCGAAAAGAAGCCGAACTGCCAAAAATTTACGGATCGCTCATCGAGCACAATCGAGATGTAATTCGACAGTCGGGTGTGCGAGTATGACATAACAATGCTATAATGAGCCGATACGAAATTCTCATCTTCTGGAGCGGGCAGGACGACCGATTCATCGCCGAAGTGCCGGAACTTCCCGGCTGCGTGGCCGACGGCAAAACCTATTCCGAGGCGCTCGTAAATGTCGAGGAAGTAATGCGCGAGTGGATCGACTACGCGAAAGTATTAGGCCGCGAAATTCCCGAACCGAAAGGACGATTAGTGTATGCATGAGCGTGCTTGCCGCGGCGGGAACGTTTGAACGGGGATTGGTGGGATGCATGGGATTTTTTGGGATGGGGATAAAACTGTCGTAAATTTGCATTGTGAAGATTGAATTTTCCCGGCATGCTCGACAGCGATTAAAGCTCTATGGCCTGTCGCGCAATGATATTCTCGAAATTCTTGCTATCGACAAGGCCGATCAGCAGCCGCTTAACGTAAAGCGAGAATTAATCTCGAATGATTATGTTGAAAAATATGGACAGCCGCTTTTAGTGGTTTATATTCGGGAAATTGGCGGTATAACCGTTATTACGAATTTCCCATACGATCAGGAGACGAATTATGAAGATATCCTACGATAAAGAGGTCGATGCCGCATACATCTCGATCTCGGGCGAGAAACCGGCTGCGGCGATTAAAGTCGCGGATGGAGTATTCGTTGATCTGACAGCGGATAAACATCTTGTCGGCATCGAGATTCTCGATGCCTCTCAAAAGTTGCCGCTCAAGTCGCTTTTCACCCTTGAGTTCGACTCAGAGTTGGTCGAGGCATGAAAATAATCTACGATCAGGAAGTCGATATTCTCAACATCGAACTCACCGAGAA
>Ga0307373_10012589_pt1 | contig 11988 bp, 13 predicted proteins | sample OX2MG_FD_202534 | JGI IMG/M metagenome (GOLD analysis project Ga0307373, IMG submission 202534) | Soil microbial communities from Risofladan, Vaasa, Finland - OX-2 | ecosystem: Environmental > Terrestrial > Soil > Coastal area > Acid sulfate soil | place: Finland: Risofladan, Vaasa | collected...
ACGAAACATCGTGAAATCAACCACGCTGAGTGCGCCAGTAACGGAGACAAAGTCGCCAATTCCGGAGGCGGCGAGTTCGGTCTTGATCAGGCTGCGCTCGTGAAGGTTGTTGTATAGGTTGATGCCGCCGATCCAAAGGGGATCATATTCCTGATCCAAGGACTCTGCGTACCGGGTGGCCTTCTCAGCTTGATTGTTGGCTTCCCCGGACGCGACGCCGGGAACGCCAGCGCCCAATCTGCCGCCTGCAAGGTCCCGGCTGCTCTCACCGCTAGACCGACGATGGGTGACTTTGCCAGGAGTGCCGTAGCCGCCTAGCTGAGCGAGAAACGACCCAATACGGCGGGCGTCGTAGTACAGGAAATCATAGACTTCCGGGCCTTCGCCCCCTTCGCCTGAGCCCCATCCGGATGTTCTCTCGAACCTCGTTGGCACGCCGCTCGATCTCCGCCTGCCCTTGGCGGACGCGCGACATGGCGTCGGCCAGCTCTTTCGGGTCCGTCTGGAGGAAGCGCGCCAGCGCCTCATCAAACGGCATTTCCTCGATTGGCTTCGGAGGTTCTTTGTCGCGCGCCGTCATGCGATCGGCACCTTGTCGGTGAGACGATCATCCGCGCCTACGATCAACGCGTTCACCCGAGCCCCCACGCCGGTGTCTCGGCGATTGTAGCGCCAAGACATCTCATCGACATAGCGGAAAAGGTGAGAGCTGACCCAGCGGTGAATGCCGATGATCCGGCGCTTCAGCAGCGCCCAGACGCTCTCAATCGAGTCGGCGTGGGCATGGTAGTGACGAAAGTACTCGCTGGCGCTGTGGTTGACGGTGTGGTGGTGGCAGTCGCCTCCAGGGCCGCGATAGCCGGGCGCTTCATTCGTGGTGAGGCTGGGTCCCGGCGGGACGTGTGAGCGCACGCCGTGTTGCAGGGTCTCGCCCTTCACGTTCTCGATGGTGCCGGCGCGCAGGACGCCGTCCCGCTCGACGAGGCTCATCACGACCGCGTTGCCGACGCCGCCCCGGCCCTTGTGCTAGCGCTTGGTCGCATTCTTGTTCGCCTCCTTGTCCCCAACAACGTCTCGTCAGCCTCGACCGATCCCGCCAGCGATCGGTTGAATGAGTTGCTCGTCGCCGCATAGCGCAGATGGTGAAGCATGAAACGTGCCGCGGCCCTCTCTGTCATGCCCCTGTCATCGTTGGTCTCTAGAACCTGCCTGCGGCCTCGCGCCGGAGCGGGCTGCCGGAGGGTCTCATGACATCGATCGGAACCGCAGGGCTGGACCGCAGGGCGGCGCGGGCGATCGGGAGCGTCATCGCCCGCGCGCCGCTGGCGGCGCTGGCGCTCGCCGTCGCGGTGGCCGCGGGCGGGCCTGTCTCGGCCGCGCCGCAGCAGCGCATCCTGGAAACCGGTTCGTCGCTGCTCTACCCGATGTTCAACCTCTGGGTGGCCGATTACAGCCGCGCCCACGGCAATGTGCAGATCACCACCCAGAGCACGGGCAGCGGCGCCGGCATCGCCCAGGCGATCTCCGGCATCGCCCAGATCGGCGCTTCGGACGCCTACCTCAGCGATCCGCAGATGCGCCAGAGCCCCGGCGTGCTCAACATCCCGCTGGCGGTCTCGGCTCAGACGATCGACTACAATATTCCCGGCCTGAACAACCGCCGCCTCAATCTCAGCGGGCCGGTGCTGGCGGGGATCTATACCGGACGGATCCGCAACTGGGACGACGCGGCGATCCGGGCCATCAACCCCGGAGTCGCGCTGCCCCACCACGCCATCGTGCCGATCCACCGCGCCGACGGCAGCGGCGACACCTTCATCTTCACCCAGTATCTGGCGTTCAGCACCCCGAGCTGGGCTAGTTCGCTGGCCTATGGCGCCACGGTCAACTGGCCGCCCGTGCCGCAGAGCCTCGGCGCCAACGGCAATCCGGGCATGGTCAACGCCGCCAGGAGCACGCCCTATTCGATCGCCTACATCGGCGTCAGCTTTCGGAGCCAGGCGCGCCGCGCCGGCCTCGGCGAGGCGGCGCTGCAGAACCGCTCGGGCCGCTTCGTCGCCGCGACCGTCGGGGCGATCTCCGCCGCGCTCGCCGCCACGGCGGGCAGGACGCCGCCGGACGAACGCCTCAGCCTCGTCTTTGCGCCCGGTCCGGCCGCCTATCCGATCATCAACTACGAATACGCCATGGTGAAGGCGCAGCAGCCGTCGCCGGTGCTGGCGAGCGATCTGCAGGCTTTCCTGGGGTGGGTGATCAGCCCGGCGGGCGGCGGCTCCGCCCGCTACCTGAGCCAGGCCGGCTTCGTCGGCCTGCCCGCCGCCGTGCGCAGCCTCAGCGCCCGCCAGATCGCCCAGATCCGCTAGGCGACCGCGGGAGCCGGCGATGACGCCGCTGCGCAGGCGCGGCCCGCTCGACCGGGCGCTCAGCTTCCGCACCGGGCTGGCGCTCGCCGCCGGCGCGCCTCCGGCGGTGCTGACGGTGCTGCTGGTGTTCCTGACCGCCTACGCTTGGCCGGCGATCGGCTTCAACGGACCGGGCTTCCTCTCCGGCTTGGACTGGAACACCGGCAACCTCTACCTCGATCCAGTGCGGCAGGGCGCGCTGATGGTCCAGCCGGGCGCCCACTACGGCATCCTCGACCTGATCGTCGGCACCTTGGCCTCGACTCTGGTCGCGGTGGCCCTGGCGCTCCCCGTCGGCGTCGCGGCGGCGGTGTTCCTGGCCGAGGCCGTGCCCGGGACGATCCGCACCTTCGTGTCGTTCTTCGTCGAGCTCCTGGCGGCGATTCCCAGCGTCGTCTACGGCCTCTGGGGCGTCGTGGTGCTGATCCCGCTGCTCGGCCGGTGGGTGTTTCCGGTGATGGCGAGCCGGCTCGGCTGGCTGCCGTTCTTCAATGGCGAGCCGGGCAGCGGCTATGGGCTCCTCACCGCCGGCCTCGTGCTCAGTCTGATGATCGTGCCCCTGATCACCGCCACGGTGCGCGACGCCATCCTCGCCCAGCCTGCCGCCTTGCGGGAGTCCGCCGTGGCGCTGGGCGCGACGCGCTTCGAGACGGTGTGGAAGGTGGTGCTGCCCGGCATCAACCGGGTGACCGTCGGCGCGACCATCCTGGCCACCGGCCGCGCCCTCGGCGAGACCATGGCCGTGCTGATGGTCAGCGGCAATGCGCAGGGCGCCTTGCCGGGCAACATCTATTCGCCGATCTCGACCATGGCGGCCTTCATCGCCTCCCAGCTCGACAGCGCGCTCGGCGACCCGTCGGGACTGGCGGTGGAGTCGCTCGCCGAGATCGCCATCGTGCTGGCGGCCATGTCGCTGATCGTCAATACGCTCGCCCGGCTGCTGCTCGCCGCCGTCGGCGCCCTGCGCCCGGCAGGCGCCCGGTGAGCCCCGCGGCCCGGCCGGACGCGAGGCAGCGGTCGCCGCTGCTGCGGTGGTGGCGGCGGCTCGGCACGAGCGCCGGATGGGCGGCGACGGGCCTTGCCTTCCTCGCGCTCGCCGCGGCGATGCTGTGGATCCTGCAGGTCGTGGTGGTTCGAGGCGCGGGCGCGCTCACGCCCTCGATCTTCACCGGCGTCACCCAGGGCAACGGCGGCGGGCTGCTGAACGCCATCGAGGGCACCGCGGTGACGTCGCTCGGCGCCCTCCTGCTCGCGGTTCCGTGCGGACTGGCGGCGGGGATCTACGTCGCCGAATATCGGCACAGCGGCTGGGCCGCGGTGATCCGCTTCCTCAGCGACATCCTCGTCGGGGTGCCGTCGATCGTGATGGGCTACGCCGGCTACGTGATGATGGTGGTGGGGCTGGGCTGGCACTTCTCGGTGGCCGCGGCCGCCATCACCCTGGCGGTGATCGCCTTGCCCTACATCTGCCGCACCACCGAACTGGCGCTGCGCCAGGTCTCCATGCGGCTGCGCGAGGCGGGCTATGCCCTCGGGGGCGCGGATGCGGCGGTCATCCTGCGCATCGCCCTGCCCAGCGCCCTGCCGGGCGTGCTCACCGGCATCCTGCTGGCGCTGTCGATCTCGGTGGGCGAGACCGCGCCGCTGCTCTACACCGCCGGCTGGTCCGACTATCTGTGGAACGGCCAGCTCACCAATGCGCCGATCGGCTATCTGACCTACGCGATCTGGACCTTCATCAACGAGCCGTCGGTGCAGGCCAACCGGCTGGCCTACGCCGCGGCGCTGCTGGTCACCGGCATCGTCCTCGTCATCAACATCGCCGCCAGGCTCGTCCTGCGCGGCGCCCAGCCGGCGCGGGTGTAGGCGGGCGCGCTATCCCGCCCGCGCCGGCGCCTGTTCGGCCGCCTGCGACATGCTGGGCATAGGCCGCGACAGCGGGAAGAACTTGCCGCTGAGCTTGGGCAGACACTCCGAGAGGATCGTCTGCGGCGTCCAGCCTTCGGGCCTGGTCAAGGTCTCCACCGGGCGCGGCTGGCTGTAGAGGATGATGTTCTCGCCGCTGGCGCCGAAGATCTGGCCCGAGACGTTCTTGGCCGCCGCCGAGACCAGCGCCACCGAAAGGCGCGCCGGCTGATCGGCCCGGATCGCCTGCGCCATCTGGGCGCGCCGCGCCGCCGCCGCCTCGTCCTTCACCGGCACCGATTGCGTCATCCGCGTCCAGGCCACCGGCGCCAGGCAGTTGCAGCGCACGTTCTTCGAGGCCCCCTCCATGGCGATGATCCTCGAAAGGCCCGCGATGCCCATCTTGGCCGCGCCATAATTGGTCTGGCCGATGTTGCCGAACAGGCCCGAGGTCGAGGTGAACAGCACGTAGGCGCCGTCCTCCTGGGTGCGGAAGTGCTCGATGGTGGCGCGGCAGACGTTGAACGAGCCCTTGAGGTGGACCTCGATCACCCGGTCCCAGTCCGCCTCGTCCATCTTGTGGAACATGCCGTCGCGCAGGATGCCCGCGGGGTTGATGACGGCGTGCAGGCCGCCGAGGGTGTCGAGCGCCTGTTCGACCATGCCCTGCACCGACTTCAGCGAGGTGACGCTCTCGGAGTTGGAGGCGGCCTCGCCGCCGGCCGCGCGGATCTCCTGGGCGACCGTCTCCGCCGGTCCGGCCGAGCCTTCGTCGCCGCCCGCCAGGCCGCCGCCGAGATCGTTGACCAGCACCTTGGCGCCTTCCCTGGCCGCTATCAGGGCGCACTCGCGGCCGATGCCGTTGCCGCCGCCGGTGACCAGCACCACCTTGCCGTCCAGAATGCCCATGGGTCTATCTCCTGCCGATGAAATGCGAAGCCGCTTCGGCCCGATGCTCTATTCGAGGCGGTCGGCGGTGCGCAAGGCGGGAAACAGCGCCGCCCAGGTCCCGGTGACGACGAGCGCTCCGACGCCGCCATAGACGACCGCGGCCACCGCCCCCAGGAACCGCGCCGCGAGGCCGCCGCGGAATTCGCCCAGTTCGTTCGATCCCGAGATGAACAGGCTGGAGACCGCGGCCACGCGCCCGCGCATCTGATCGGGGGTGACCAGCTGCACCAGGGTCTGGCGCACGAACACCGACAGCATGTCCGCCGCGCCCAGAGTCGCCAGCGCCAGCACCGAGATCCAGACGCTGCGCGAGACGCCGAAGACGATGGTCGCCAGCGCGAACACGGCCACGCCCGCGAACATCTTCAGCCCGGCGCGGCGGCGGATCGGATTGAAGGAGAGATAGAGCGCCACCAGGCTGGCCCCCGCCGTGGGCGCGGCGCGCAGCAGCCCGAAGCCGGCCGAGCCCACCTTCAGCACGTCGCGGGCATAGGCGGGCAGCAGCGCCGTCGCCCCGGCGAGGATCACCGCCGCCAGATCGAGCGAGATCGCGCCGAAGACGACCTTGTTGGTCCAGACGTAGGCGAGCCCCTCCTTCACCAGCGCCCAGCGCGAGCCAGGCTGCGCCGCCGGCCTGGTGACGCCGCGGATCATCGAGAGCGACAGCGCCGCGCCGATGTAGAGGACGAACGAGGTCTCGTAGGCCGCGCTCGGGGAGGCGGCGCTGAGCACGCCGCCCAGGGCCGATCCGAGGATGCTCGCGAACTGCCCCGCCAGGGAGTTCCAGGCGATGGCGCGCGGCAGCAGCTCCCTGGGAACCAGCATCGGCCCCAGCGCGGTCGCCGACGGCGAGAGGAAGGCGCGCGAGGCGCCGAAGATCAGCGAGACGCCCAGCAGCAGCGGCACCGAGGCGAAATGGAAGATGCCGGCGGCGGCGAGCACGCCGGCCGGCGCCAGCTCGGCCGCATAGCACAGCCTCAGCACCTTGGCCCGGTCGCTGCGGTCCGCCGCGTGGCCGGCGGGCAGGAACAGCAGCAGCAGCGGCGCGAAGCTGATCAGGCCGATGAGCGAGACGTTGAACGACGACCGGCCGACGTCCAGCGTGCGCCGCGACAGCTCGTAGACCTGCCATCCCATGGCGACGCTCTGGATGTGCACGCCCAGCCCGCCCAGCCAGCGCTGGACCCAGAAGAACCGGTAGTCCCTGTGGCGCAGGAGATCGCGCGCCGAGGCTGCGGTGGGCGTGGCCTGAGACATGGGAGGGGCCGAATGCCCGAGCTTGCCGCGCTTCGCAATGGCGCGCGCCGCCCGGCCCCAGCAGGGATGCCGGGCAGCGCCCCAGCCGGGCGCGTTGACGATCCTCGGGCTTGCCCCTATGTGCGCGCCCTTCCATGAGCCTCGCCGCCGCCTCCGCCCTGCCGCCGATCGCCGCCGAGCGGCGCGAAGATGCGCCCTGCGTCGAGCGCCTCATTCTGCGCGTGCTCGGGCCCGGCCGTCTCGCCAAGAGCGCCGAGCGGCTGCGCGAGGGCCGCGCGCCGCTGCTGCAGCTCTCGTTCGTCGCCTGGTCGGGCGCCGAGGCGGTGGGCTGCGTGCGCCAGTGGGCCGTGAGCATAGGCGGGCGGGCGGCGATCCTTCTGGGTCCCTTCGCCGTCGATCCCGCGTGGCGGGGCCAGGGCGTGGGCGCGGCGCTGATCGGCCGGGCGTGCGAGGGTGCGCGCGATGCGGGCCACGCCCTGATCCTGCTGGTGGGCGACGAGCCCTATTACGGCCCCTTGGGGTTCTCCGCGCCGCCGGCCGCCAGGGTGCTCATGCCCGGTCCGGTCGATCAGCGGCGCGTGCTGGTGCGCGCGCTGGCGCCCGGGGCGGACGCGGATCTGGGCGGCGCGGTGACGCCCGCTTGAGCGGCCCGGCGGTTCGACTTACCTACTGACCATGGCTGAGGCGACATCGCGTGGGCTCGAAGGCGCTGGCGAGGCGGCGAGAAGCCAGTCGCCGGGCCGCGGGCTGCCGCCCGTGCACCTGTGGAACCCCGGCCACTGCGGCGACATCGACATCCTGATCCGCCGCGACGGCCATTGGCTGCATGAAGGCACGCCGATCGGCCGCGAGGCGCTGGTCCGGCTGTTCTCCACCGTGCTGCGCAAGGATCCCGACGGCTACTGTCTGGTCACGCCGGTCGAGAAGATGCGGATCAAGGTCGAGGATGCGCCCTTCGTGGCCGTCCGCGTCGATCGCGGCGGCGATGCGCTGGTCTTCCTCACCAACGTCGGCGACGAGGTCGAGGCCGGGCCGGATCACGCCATCCGGGTCGAAGAGGATGCGCGCACCGGCGAGCCGCGTCCCTATCTGCACGTGCGCCGCGGCCTCGAGGCCCTGATCGCGCGGCCGGTGTTCTACGAACTGGTGGAGATGGCCGAGGAGCGCCAGACGCCTGCGGGGCCCCGGCTCGGCGTGGCCTCGAACGGCGCCTGGTTCCCGCTCGGACCGGCGCGGCTCGGCCGGCCATGAGCCTCACGGGCGAGCGCGGCGAGGTGCGCCGCTGGATCGCGAGCCACCTCGATCCGCTCGACGCGACCATCCTCGGCGGCATGGAGGTGCGCGCCGACCTCAGTCTCGACCCCGCGCATGCCCCGGCCGCGCCGGTGGCCTGGACGCCCGCGGCGGTGCTGGTGGCGCTGGTGGAGCGCGACGAAGGGCTCTCGGTGCTGCTCACGCGCAGGTCCGACACCCTGCGCAACCACACCGGCCAGATCGCCCTGCCGGGAGGTCGCAGCGATCCTGGCGAGACGCCGTGGGAGACGGCGCTGCGCGAGGCGCGCGAGGAGATCGGCCTCGATCCGGCGCTGGTGCAGCTCGCCGGACTTTCCACCCCCTACCGCACCGCCGGGACCGGCTTCCACATCACCCCGGTGGTGGGCTTCGTGGCGCCCGGCTTCACGCTCTCGCCCAATCCGGACGAGGTGGCGGACATCTTCGAGACGCCGTTCGGCTTCCTGATGGACCCGGCGAACCACGAGCGCCATGCGCGCGAGACTCCGGCCGGCGACCGGCGCTGCTTCTACGCCATGACCTGGGAGGACCGCTTCATCTGGGGCGCCACCGCCGGCATGCTGAAGGCCCTCTACGACCGCCTGTTCGGGGCCGCGGTGGCATGATCGAGAGCCTGGGCGCCCGGCCCTGGATGACGCATCCGGCGACCCGCGCCGTCATGGCGGCGCTGGAGGCGGCGGGCGGGCCCGCCTGCGCCCGCTTCGTCGGCGGCTGCGTGCGCAACGCCATCCTGGGAGCGCCCGTCGGCGACATCGACATCGCCACCACCCTCACGCCCGACGCGGTGACGACGGCGCTGGCGCAGGCGGGGCTGAAGGCGGTCCCGACCGGGATCGAGCACGGCACCGTCACCGCCGTCGCCCACGGGCGGCCGTTCGAGATCACCACCTTGCGCCGCGACGTGGCGACCGACGGGCGCCGCGCCGTGGTGGCCTTCACCGGCGACTGGGGCGAGGACGCCCAGCGCCGCGATTTCCGGCTCAACGCCCTCTACGCCGACCCGGCCGGCAGGCTCTACGACCCGACCGCCGGCGGCCTCGCCGACGTCCGCGCCGGCCGCATCGTCTTCGTCGGCGATCCGGCGACGCGCATCCGCGAGGACGGGCTGCGCATCCTGCGCTTCTTCCGGTTCCTGGCCTGGTACGGCCGCGGCGAGCCCGATGCGGCGGGGCTCGGGGCCTGCGCGGCGCTGCGCGGCTGCATCGCCCAGCTCTCGGCCGAGCGCGTCAGCGCCGAACTGCTGAAGCTGCTGGCCGCGGAGGATCCGCGCGCGGCCGTGCGGCTGATGGCCCAGGCGGGCGTGCTCGCCGAGGCCTTGCCCGAAGCCCATGCGCTCGGCCGCTTCGAGCAACTGGTCGCCGTCGAAACCGGCATCCTCTTCAGCCAGGACGCGCTGTTGCGCCTGGCCGCGCTGCTGCCGGACGAGCCTGCCGCGGCCGCCGCCCTCGCCGTGCGCCTGCGCCTCGCCAACGCCCAGCGGGACCGTCTGGCCGCCGCCCTCGATCCCGAGCCGCGCCTCGTCTCCTGGATGAGCCCCCGCGACGCGCGCAAGCTGGTGTACCGGCTGGGCGTGCAGGCGTTCTGCGACAAGGTCATGCTCGCCTGGGCGGCGTCCGATCGCCCCGCGGCGGCGATCCAGTGGCGCGCGCTCCTGCCCACCGCCCAGACCTGGACGCCGCCGCGCTTTCCCCTCACCGGCGACGAAGTGATGGCCGCCGGCGTGCCGCAGGGGCCGCTGGTTGGCGAGGTGATGCGCGAGGTCGAGGCCTGGTGGGCGGAGAACGACTTTCCCGGCGACAAGCTCGCCCTCATCGAAAGGCTGAAGGCGGTGGCCCAGGGCATGGCCTATTAGGGAGGGGACGGCTTGAAGATCGGGATCCTGGCCGCCGGCGCGCCGCCCAGGGCGCTGTGGCCGGCCTTCGGAGACTATCCGGCGATGTTCCGCTCCCTGCTCGGCGGGCGCGGCTATGGCTGGGAGACCTACGACGTCGCCGCCGGCGTCCTGCCCGCCGATCCGGCCGAGTGCGCGGCCTACATCGTCACCGGCGCGGCGGCGGGCGTCTATGATCCCGACCCGTGGATCGGCGCCCTGCTGGAGTTCCTGCGCGCCGCCAGGGGCCGCGTCAGGCTGGTCGGCGTCTGCTTCGGCCACCAGGCGATGGCGCAGGCGTTCGGAGGCCAGGTGATCAAGTCGCCGAAGGGCTGGGGCGTCGGCCTGCACGCCTATGACGTCGCGGAGCGGCGCGCCTGGATGGATGGCGGCGGGGCGTTTCAGCTCTCCGCCTCGCACCAGGACCAGGTGGTGCAGCTGCCGCCGGGCGCCGCTGCGGTCGGCGGCAGCGATTTCTGCCCCAACGGCCTTCTGGCCTACGCCGACCAGCCGGCGATCTCCTGCCAGCTCCACCCCGAGTTCACGCCGGCCTATTCCATCGCCCTGATCGAGGGCCGCCGCGGCGCGCGCCTTCCCGAGGCCCAGGCGGATGCGGCCATCGAGAGCCTGAGGCGGCCAGACGACCACGCCCGCTTCGCCGGCTGGATAGCGCGGTTCCTGGAGACTTGAGCGCCCAGGCGGCGCGGGCGCCCCACGGCAAGGAGCGCGAGTCGGGCGAGCCGCTCATCATCGCCGTCACCCCGGCCAAGCGAAGCGCGAGCCGGGGCCGGACGCGCGGCGGCCGAGCTGGCCGTCGTCCTGGAAGGCAATTTCACCGACGTGCGCCGGTGACGGTGCACGAACCTGCGCCGATCCCGTGAGCGCCAGGTGCACTGCCTTCGTGGTAGTGATGGGTGCGCCTCGCCCGCGCCGCCGCGCGCTCGCTCACGTCGGCAAGGATCGCGATCACCGCCCGCGGCATCTCCTCGAGACGCAAGGGAGGCGCTCGCGCCGCGCCGGCATCGGCCATGAACGCCGCCTTAGCGAGCCCCACGGCGGCGTTAGACTGCCGGCCTTCGGCCCCCGCTCGAGGGGCGCTCTTCCGGCGAGGGCCGCATGACGAGACACATCTCCGCCCTTGCCCGCCTCGTCGCCGGCGAAGCGGTGGGGACCATTGTCAACGGTGAGAATACGGCCCGGGCTCGCGCTTCGCCTGGCCGGGGAGACGCCCCTTCCACCCCCGCGCCTGGCGGCGCGGCGGTCCCCCTTCCCCGCGACGCGGGGCAGGAGTGAGGACGCCTTTCCTCCTCCCCCGCAAGGCGGGGGAGGTGATCGTCGAACGGCGACGCCGTGCGGTTGCCCGGGTACATCGGTTGAGAGTGGCCGCCGCGATATCGACAGGAGTCGGAAGAACAAGGCGCGAACCATGCCGTTGTGGCGTGATCCGACCGGGCCTAAGACCCACCGTCAAGGTTCGAGGGAGACGGCGCGTGGACCCCTTCACTGCATTCGACGAACGGCTGGATCGAATGCTTCGGAATTTTCTTCGCGACGCGGCCCAGGAGTTTGATCGAATCTACGTCGAGACGACGCCTCTCGACGCGGCGCGCGTCCAGCGTCAGCTTGACGCTCTCGAAGACGAGATGCATCGCGCAACGAACGTCGCGCTTGGCGAGGCCAATCGCCTCCCTGGCCCGGCCTCCATTCGGCGCGAGGAAACAGCGCCGAGACTTGCGTCAAAACTGGGCGACCATCTGCGCGCGCTCTATCAACGTGACTGGCGACTTGCTGGGGCGCCGGATCGTCTTGGAGAATTCGTCGCCGCGGAACAGGCTCGGCTTGAAGGAGGTCTGGCAGCCGAGATGCGGGACTATGGGGCTGGCGTGTGGCAGCCTCTCACCGTCGTCCGCTCCACGATGAGCTTTCCGGTGGAGTCGACCGGAAGCGTAGCAGCGGACAGCGCCGCCCCGGTCGAGAGCATGAGCGGCATCGCGGCGGCCCTATCCGCCCCCGTAGAGAGCTTGGGTCCGACTGGGCGGCCCAGCCAAGTTGGGATGTCGGACACGGACAAAGACCTCCAAGCGGCGAGCATCCATGAGCTAGGCCCTGCGAGCCCCAACGCCATTGAAGCGACCGCCGGCAAAGTTACGCCTGAGGTATCCGTCGCGCTGACAGGGGTGAGCGCGAAGGCAGAAGCTGGTCATATTGGCGCGGAAGGCTCCTCGCTCCGGGGCGTGGAGGCGCGCGGCGAAGTGGGCAGTTTCGTCTCGCCCGCGACTGGACAAGCTCACGGCGTGGGCCGATCTGTCG
>Ga0307373_10012591_pt1 | contig 11987 bp, 12 predicted proteins | sample OX2MG_FD_202534 | JGI IMG/M metagenome (GOLD analysis project Ga0307373, IMG submission 202534) | Soil microbial communities from Risofladan, Vaasa, Finland - OX-2 | ecosystem: Environmental > Terrestrial > Soil > Coastal area > Acid sulfate soil | place: Finland: Risofladan, Vaasa | collected...
CTCCACTTCACCAAGGGAAAGCCGGCCACGGTGAACTGCTTCTTCATCGTGTCCATCAAGAAGGGCAAGTTCGTCGCTCCCCAGGGTGCGACGACGAGCTGCCAACCGACTTCCTGAACGGGTCCGTCCGGTAGCTCCGGGCTCCGGCTGGGCCGGCGGGCCGCAGGGATCCCCGGCTACCAGACCAGCTCGAGGTTGTCGATGCCGAACATGCCGCCGTGCTGGAGGACCTCGAAGCCCTCGGGGAGCCGGTACTCGGGGATGCGCCTGTGCCATTCCTCGAGCGCGACCTTCAGCTCGCGCCGGGCGAGGTGGGAGCCGAGGCAACGGTGCGGGCCGACCCCGAACGCCACATGGTTGTTGACCTGCCTGTCGAGGATGACCTTGTCGGCGTCGACGAACGCGTCGGGATCGCGGGTGGCGGCGCAGAGCGGGAGCAGGACCATGTCGCCCTTCTTCATCGGGCAGCCGTGGTGCTCGACGTCGGTCGTCACCTTCCGTCCGGGGGCGACGAAGGCGTAGTAACGCAGGAGCTCCTCTATCGCGCTGGGGATGATGGACGGCTCGGACACGATCCGCCTGCGGTCGTCGTCGTGGGTGGCCAGGTGCCACCACGAGTACGAGAGCTGGATGGTCACGGTGTCGAGGCCCGCCATGAACATGAGGAGGCAGAAGGACAGCAGCTCGTCGGTGGGGATCGGCTCGCCGTCGATCCTCCACGTGAGGGCCTCGCTCACCAGGTCGTCCCGCGCCTCGCGCCTGCGGGCTTGGATGAGATCGCCGAAGTAGCCGTTCACCTCGTTCATCGCCGCGTAGGCTCGGGCGCGATCCGGGTCCTGGTCGCTCGGGAGGTGGAGGATCTCCTCCTCCCACTTCATGAACTTGGCGGCCTCCTCCGTGGGCAGCCCCATGAGCTCCATGAAGATCGACGTCGGGTACTTCCGGGCGAAGTCCCGCAGGAAGTCGACGTGTCCCCGGCCGGCGAAGGGCTCGATCAGCTCGATGCAGCGGTGCCGGACCTTGTCCTCGAGCCGGTTGACGGCCCCAGGTGAGAAGCGCGGAGCGAGCAGCTGCCGCCATTTGGTGTGCGAGGGGGGGTCGAGCTGCTCGGGGATCCACACATAGGGGGGATCGGGCTCGTAGGCGACGATCGCCGAGCTCGAGAACGTCCGGGGGTCCTGGTATGCGTCACGGATCGACTCGAGCCGGGTCAGCACCCAGAAGCCCTGGGCCCAGCTGCTCCTGAAGAACGGGTACCGGGCGCGGAGGCGGTCGAGATCGTCCTGATGCGAGCTCACCGGCTGCACGAGCGTGTAGTCGTAGTCGATGGTCGGGGGCTCGATCCTCTCCTCGGTCCGGGTCTCGATCGTCGCCATGGCCACCTCCATCGGTCTTCGGGCACGGACAGCCCTCCGAAGGCTACTCCCCGACGCGACCGCGGCTCAGCGGGATGCTCCCAACGGGGCCTGCTCCGATCGGCTCGGGCGGCCCCGTACCGTCTCGTGGGTCCCGTTCCCGTGAGTGCCCGCCTCGGGCCCGGGCGTCACGGCCACTCCGTCGGCGTCGTGGACGACGATCCGGTCACGCCCCGCCCGTTTGGCCTCGAAGAGCGCTTCGTCGGCGCGGTTGACGGTGACCGGCAGGTCGTCGGCTGTCTGGGCGTCGACGACCCCGAAGCTGGCGGTGAAGGCGGGCATCCCGGACCCGATGATCGTAGGGCCGAGCTTGGTCCGAACGGACTCGAGCGCGGTCCGGGCATCCGCCGCCGAGCAGCGGGGGAACACCACCACGAACTCCTCGCCGCCGTGCCGGCAGACGAGATCGTGATCGCGCACCGAGGACCGCATGGTCTGGGCGAAGAGCCGGAGGGCTCGGTCGCCGGTGTCGTGCCCGTAGGTGTCGTTGATCTCCTTGAATTGGTCGAGATCGACCATGGCCAGAGCGAAGGGCGTCCCCTCGGCGCGGATCCGGTGAACCTGGTTCTCGAGCGTCCTGCGGTTCATCAGGCCGGTGAGGCTGTCCGTCGCCGCCTGCAGCTGCGTCTCGTCCATCACCCGCAGGAGCCCGATCCGGGCTCCTGCCAGCTTGGCCAGCGTGGTGAGGTCGTTGACGCGGTCCTCGTCGAAGACGGCACCGGGATCACCGGTGGCGTGGATCGCTCCCATCGTCCTGCCCATGATCGACACGGGCACGCAGACGGCCGAGCAGCGGCCCAGCTCGCGACCCCGGAGCTTCGGGCACGCGTCGAGGTCCTCGCTGTCGACGAAGCGTTGCACCTGGGCGCGCCGGGCCGCCGGGCAGTGGTCGGGGGAGTCGACCTCGCACCGCGGCGGCTCACCGGTCGGAGAGGTGGCGACCACCCGCGACAGGTGGGCGTGGCTGTTGTCGGCCAGGAGGAGCTCCACCGGAGAGCTCGGGAGGGCTCCGGCAAGCGCGCGCTCGATGACGTCGTTCACCTCCGGCTCTCCTTCGGCCATCTCGAGCGCGTTGGCCAGGCGGGTCTCGAACTCCTGACGTTGTACCTGGGTCTGGCGTCGCGTCGCCTCGCCCTCCGCGGCGTCGATGGCGTCGTTCAGCTGCAGGGCGAGGCTCTGCATCAGCTCGTCGGCCCGGCGCTGCTCGTCATTCGCGCTCCGCAGGAAGAGGGCGATGATCGGGGCGAGGAGCAGGGCGGTGAAGACGGTGGCGAGGGCGTACTGCAGGAGACCCGACGAGATCGCTGCGCCGGCCACCTCGCTGGCGAAGGTGATGACGAGGATGACCAGGACCGTCAGCAGCGAATAGCGCCCACCGAGCCGCTTGAGCCTGGCCTGCGAGGCGTCGAGGGCGGCCTGGGTCTCGGTGATGTTGGCACGGCTCATCATTGGGCACTCTCCCGCGCGGGAACGATCTCGTCCCAGTTGCCCCGACGATGCTAAGGGGCGATCGCCCCAATTCCGTTGCAGCGGCGGCCCTTCTACCGGATGGCAACCCGCCGGCCATCGGGTACCGGCGTTCCGCCGGCGGTCAGGCCTCCTGGCGATCGCCCGGTGCGTCGGTCGGCGGGGCATCCGGGTGCGGTGCCTCTTCGACACTGGCGAACCGCTGGGCGACGATCTGGCGTGGACCGCCCGCGTACCCCTTGTCGACGTTCTCCTGGCGCCAGGCGGCGACGTCGCCCGCCTTGCCGACCAGCTCCATGAGCTGCTGGGACATCTGCCAGTGGACGCGCAGGCCCATCATCTCCCATGCTCGCTTCACGAGCGACTTGGTGGCCATCAGCGTCGAGAGGGGCGCTTGGGCGATCTCGCGGGCCATCCGCTCGACCGTCTCGTCCAACTCGTCGCGGGGCACCACCCGGTTGACCATGCCGAGCTCGCGGGCTTCGGGCGCGGAGATCGTCTGGGCGAGGTACAGGTACTCGTACGTGCGGTGGAAGTTCATGAAGAGCCAAGGCTCCATCATCGTCTCGCCACCGGGGAACCCCAATCCCTGAACGAGCGGCATCTGAAAGTAGGCGTCCTCGGAGGCGACGACGATGTCGGGTAGGAGGGCGAAGTAGGTCCCACCCCCGATCGCGTACCCGTGGACGGCCGACAGCGTCGGTTTCTGGAATTCCCACAGATGCAGGACCGGCCAGAGGAAGAGGTCGGCTTGGCCTTTCCACGGATGGCCCGCCTCGGCCGCCTTCACGAATTCCGGGAAGGCCGCGGGCCCACCGAGAGCGTGGCCCGAGCAGAACCCTCGACCGTTGGCCTTGACGATCACCACTTTGATGTCGAAGTCCGCCTCGGCGTCCTTCAGGCTCGTCTCCACGTCCCAGACCATCTCGGAGGACTGGGCGTTCGCCTTGTCGGGGCGATCGAGGATGATCCTGGCGATCGGCCCGTCCTTCTCGTAGATGACGGTGGACAGTTGTCGACGCTCCATTGGACCGAACCCCCTCGCTCGCCGGACGTCAGGTGCGCCGGCGGTGCCCGAGCCCGAGGTTAGCCACTCGGCGGGTCAGGGAGACGGGGTCGCGGCCGGGCGGTCGACATCGCCCCCGGCCACAGCCGCGTCGGGCGGAACGCATTGCGGCCGGCTCGAGACGGACGGGTGGGTCGCGCGGGCACCGGCCAGGACGACGGCGGCCCGTTGGCGCAACAGGGCGATCAGCGGCATGTCGTAACGGGCCCACGACAAGAGGGCGTCCATGACGAGCACCTCCAGCATGATCGCGACCTCGTCGACGTCGACGTCGTCGGAGAGGAGTCCCTGCTCCCGGTCGACCCCGACGACGACGGCGAACGAGCGCCAGATGGCGAAGTGCCCCGAGGTGCGCACCGACGCGTCCGTCCGGGAGAACTCGGCGACCGAGCGGGCCGTCGCCACCTTCGGGACCGACTCCACCCGCCGGGCGAGCGAGACGAGCAGGCCGTCGAGGATGGTGCCGGCCGGCAGGCCCCCGGCCACGCCGTCGACGGCCTCCTCGTACAGCGCCTCGGCCGTGCCCCAGCCGAGCTCGAGGAGGATGTCCTCCTTGTGGGCGAAGTGGAAGTAGAAGGTCCCCTTGGTGACCCCGGCCGCCCGGGCGATCTCCTCCACCGTGGTCTCCTCGACGCCACGTTCGAATCCCCGCTCGGTCCACAACGCCAGGGCAGCCCGCACCAACCTTCTCCTGGTCCGCCGTGAGCGGTCCTGCAGAAGGGCCGAACGACGGGGTCCGTCACCCTCGCGGGCGGCGGGCTCCACCTCCTGGTCAGCCCTCACCACCAGCACCTCCCTGTCATCTGCCGCGGCGCCCTGCGGCGCCTGTGAACCGGCGCCCTGCGGCGCCTGTGAACCGGCGCCCTGCGGCGCCTGTGAAACGGAGACGTTAGCGGATCGGCTCCGGCCCGAAAGGATTGCGTGTGCCTGACCAGGGGCCTCGTCTCCGTCCGCCCACCAGCGGGTCGTTCCGTATGATCTGGCATGCCCAACATCGGCGACGTGGCATGACCGACTCCCACCGGCGCTTCGGCGCGCTGCCCGTCGAGGAGATGTCCCCCCGCCAGCGCGAGGTGGCGACTGCGATCCTCTCGGGCCCGCGGAGCCGTTCGACGGGGCTGTCGGGTCCGTTCGAGGCCCTCCTCAGGAGTCCGGACCTGGCCGATCCGGTGCAGCGGGTGGGTGAGCACGTGCGCTTCCACTCCTCGTTGCCACCCCGCCTGAACGAGCTGGCCATCCTGTTGACGGCCCGGAAGTGGTCGGCGCAGTACGAGTGGTACGCGCACCGCCGGATGGCCCTCGCGGCCGGTCTCGACCCCTCGGTCGCGGATGCCATTGCCCGCAACGATCATCCGGTCGGTCTCGACGGGGACGCGGCGGCCGTCTACCGGTTCGCCGGGCAGCTGTTGGCGACGGGCGGGGTCGACGACCAGACGTTCGCCGGCGTTCGCGACCGCTTCGGCGAGGAGGGCGCGGCAGACCTCGTGGGCGTGGTCGGCTACTACTGCCTCGTCTCGTTCTTCCTGAACGTCGACCGCTACCCGGTGCCGGAAGGGGAGGGGTTGCCCGGCCCGGCCTGATCCCCGGGCAGGCCCACCACACCCGGCTCTCGCTGGACGCCCAGCGCGTTCAGGAGGAAGGCGGCCTGGTGGTAATAGCCCACCACGGCGACGATCTCGATGAGCTGCGCTTCGTCGTAGCGCGCCTCGAGGCGTGCCCACGTGGCGTCACCGATCGTGCTGTCCGTGTGGAGCTCGTTTGCCGCGGCGACCAGCGGAGCCTCCTCGTCGGTGTCGGTCCAACCACCGTCGCGGGCGCAGCGGTCGATCTCCTCGGTGCTCAGCCCCGCCTCCGTGCCCACCCGGACGTGCTGGCCCCATTCGTAGTCCGATCCGGTGTTCCGGGCGGTCCGAAGGATCAGGATCTCACGGTGCCGCGGTGGCAGCGTCCCCCGGAGGAGCAGGGTTCCACCGAGGGCCTCCCATCGGTGGAACAGCCTCGGGTGCCTGACGAGGGTGGTGTACAGGTTGGTCGCCTTGGGGCCCGGCCCCCCGACCACCGGCGCCAGCAGGTCCCGTTGGACCTCGGTCCGGTCGGGTTCGGGGAGCGGCCCGATCCGCGGGCGGTCGGTCACTTTTGCGACGCGCCGTGACGGGTGAGCAGGACCGGGCACGGCGCGTGGTGGGCCACGTCGTCGGCGACCGAGCCGCCGAGCAGCCGTCGGAGAGCCCCGGTGTGGTGAGAGCCCATCACGATGAGGTCGGCGCCCTCGTCGACGGCCACGGAGCAGATCCTCTCGCCCGGGTCGCCGCTCTCCGCCCGGGCCGTTCCCTTCAGGCCGAGGGCCTCGAGCATCTGCTGCATCCGATGCTCACCCGACTCCCGGGCACTCGTCTCGAGCTCGACGAAGGCGGCGTCGTCGGCCAGGGGCATGGAGCCGGCCAGCCCGCCGTCGCCCATGAGGGCGGGAACGACCCCCTGATAGACGGTGAGGAAGACGTACTCGTGGTCGGGCCCCAGGAGCGCCAGGGCCTCACGGACCGCCTCGTGGTCGAGCTCGTCCCCTGCGGCGGCCACCAGCACTTTGCCCATCGGTTCGAACCTCCAGTTCGGTCGTCACGCCCTGACCAGTCTCGCCGGACCGGGCGGGTCGTGTCTCATCGGACGGGACCGGCAGGATCTCGGAGACCGGGGGTTCCTACGGCATCGGTGCTCGCGCTGGCCCGGCAGACGCTTTCCCGACCCGGGGTTGCACCGTCCCGACCGGGTGCGGTGGCAGCTCGACTAGACCTTAGGGATCGACACGAGGACGAGAGGAACCTGATGGGCGACCGTGACCGTGACCGTGACTTTGCAGCGCTGGCGCTCCGCCTGGCCACCGGGCCCATGCTGATCGCGCATGGCTACAACAAGGTGTTCGGCAAGGGCGGGCTCGAGGGGACCGCGGGGTGGTTCGAAGGGTTGGGACTGCAGCCCGGGTGGCTCCATGCGCGGATGGCGGCGGCCACGGAGCTCGGGGCGGGCACGCTGATCACATTGGGTGCGCTCGACCCGCTGCCCAGTGCCGCCGTAGTGGGCCTGATGGCGACTGCGACCAGGACCGATCACCGGGGGAAGGGCTTCTTCGTGTTCAAGGGGGGCTGGGAGTACACGGTGTTCGTGGCCGCCGCGGCGACCGCCCTGGCGAGCCTGGGAAGCGGGCGGTGGTCGGTCGACCGGCTGATCGGGCGCAGGCCCCGGAGGGGGGCCAAGGTGGCGATCCTCGCCGCGGCGTTCGGAGTGGCGAACAGCACCGCGCTGCTTGCGGCCGCCTACCGTCCGGCGCCGGACAAGGGTGCCGGCACCGGCACCACCGATGCCGCCGCCGCTGCCGATTCCGGTGACGCCACGAGCGATTCCGGCGGCTCCACCACCACCGATGCCGCCGCCGCTGCCGGCGGGGCGGCCGGCGGGGTCTGACCCGGTCGGCGCCCAGCCGGATCACCGCCTCGCTCGGCGTCGCCAGCATCGGGCTCGACGAGACGGCCCGATCGATCCCGGTCGACTCGAGGTTGCGCGCCGCTCCGCGCGTCTGGGCCCTGCCCCGGGTGACCTTCACCGATCCCGAGATCGGGTCGGGCGGGCTCACCGAGGAGGCGGCACGCTCCCGAGGGATCGGCGTTCGCACCGGCATGGCCCAGATCCCCGAGTCCACCAGGGGCTGGATCCACAAGGCGGGGAACCGGTACCCGACCTTCCACCGGGCCGTCGAGGCTGCGCTGACCGACCTGGCGGGGTGAGCGGGACCGCCACCGGCCACCCGCCGACCCGCCGATCTCCCGTCGGGCAGTATTGGGGGATGGCCGGAACCGAGGGGAAGGACCCGGGAGAGAGCGAGACGGGCACCCCGGTGGACGAGGACGAGGTCGACCGGCGGGTCGACCGGCTGCTCGCCGACCTCCCTCCGGAACGGGTGGAGGCCGGCGACTTCCTGGGCGCGCAGTTCGACCGGGGGCTCGCGTGGGTGCACTTCCCGGGGGGGATGGGCGGGCTCGGCGCGAGCCCGGGGCTCCACCAGAGGGTGGTGGCCCGGCTGGCGGCGGCCGGTGCCCCTTCGGCGGCGCGCCGCAACGTGCTCGGCTACGGGATGGTGGCACCCACGTTGGTGGTCCACGGGACCGACGGGCAGCGGCAGCGCTACCTCCGGCCGTTGTTCACCTGCACGGAGATCTGGTGCCAGCTCTTCAGCGAGCCGGGGGCGGGCTCGGACGTGGCGAGCCTGGCCACCGCGGCGGTGCGCGACGGCGACGAGTGGGTGTTGAACGGGCAGAAGGTATGGACCACGGCCGCCCACCTGGCGGACCTCGGGCTGGTGATCACGAGGACCGACCCGGGCGTCCCCAAGCATCGAGGCCTGACGGCGTTCCTCGTCGACATGCACGGCGTGGGCGTGGAGGTCCGGCCTCTCCACCAGATCACCGGCGAGGCGGAGTTCAACGAGGTCTTCTTCAGCGGCGCCCGCGTTCCGGACGCGGCCCGGCTGGGAGGGGAAGGCGAAGGCTGGCGCGTCGCGGTGACGACCCTGATGAACGAACGGGTGTCGATCGGGGCGGGCGTGTCACGTCGGGGCGGGGGACCGATCGCTGCCGCGTTGGCGATCTGGAAGGCACGCTGGCAGGGGAGCTCCGCTCCCGAGGCAGCCGTGTTCCGGGACCGCCTGGTCTCGCTGTGGGCCGCGGCCGAGGCCACCCGCCTCACCAACATCAGGGCGGGTCAGCTGCGGCGCTCGGGTACCCCCGGGCCCGACGGCTCGGTGGCCAAGCTGGCCTTCGCCGAGCAGAACCAACGGATCTTCGAGCTCTGCGTGGACCTGCTGGGCGCCGAGGGGATGCTGCACAGCTCGGACTACCCGAAGATCCGGCCGACCGAGGTCGGCCTCGAGGGGGCCGACGTCCACAAGGCGTTCCTGCGGGCACGGGCGAACTCCATCGAGGGAGGGACCTCCGAGGTCATGCGCAACATCCTCGGCGAGCGGGTGCTCGGGCTGCCGGGGGAGCCCCGAACCGACAAGGACCCTCCGTGGAGGGACGTGCCCCGCAGCTGATCCTGCCGCCGGAAGCCGCGCCGTCCGCCCGGCGCCCGCGTGCTCAGGACCCGATATGACCACCGAGCCAGCTCAACGTCCGTTCCCACGCGTCCGCTGCCGCAGCGGCGTCGAACACGGCAGGACGGTCGTCGCAGTGGAACCCGTGCTGGCTGTCGGGATAGCGCACGATCGCCGTGTCGACGGCAAGGGGGTCGGTCGCAGCCCGGAGCCGCTCGACCTGTTCGACCGGAATGCCGCTGTCCTCGTCGCCGTACAGGCCGAGCCACGGGGTCTGCAGCGAGGGGGCGAGGTCCACCAGCGAGGGGAGCCCGAAGCGGCCCTCCGCCACGCCGCCGCCGTAAAAGCTCACCGCCGCACCGAGCGGCTGCAGCGTGGCTGCGTAAAAGGTCACGGTGCCCCCCATGCAGAACCCGACCACCGCCACCCGGCCGGGTACGTGGCCGGCCGCACCGAGCTGGTCGACGGCCGCACCGAGATCGGTCGCCAGGCCCTCGGCGGTCAGCTGGCCCATGACCGGCATGACCGAGCCGAGGTCGTCGTAGGCGAGGACCGGCGATCCTTGGCGGTGGAAGAACGACGGGGCGAGCGCGTGCCAACCGGCGTCGGCGAAGCGCCGGGCCACGTCCTCGATGTGGGACGTGACGCCGAAGGCCTCTTGGACGACGATGACCCCACCCTTCGCCGGCCCGTCGGGAACGGCCCGGTAGGTCGGCATGGGGCCATCGTCGGTGGGAAGCGTGATGGTCGTGGACGTGGTCAATTTCGTCACCCCTTCGTCTCGGGCCCTCCGTCGGGCGCGGACACCGGCGATCGTACCGGGCCGGCTTCACCGGCGGCGGCGATCAGGCGCGCCACCGCGGTCGTCACTCCCATGGCCATGGGCACGTGAAGGAATTCGTTGGGGCCGTGGGCGTTGCTGTGGGGGCCGAGCACGCCGGTCGCCACCAGCTGCACGCCGGGGAAGCGGGCCCCCAGGGTGGCGAGGAACGGGATGGTCCCTCCCTCGCCATAGGCCGAAGGAGCCCTGCCGAAGGCCGCCCGGGATGCCTGCTCGACCGCGGCGGCGAGCCAGGGCGAAGGCTCCGGAGCCACCCAACCGTCGGCCGGGGTCTCGGTCCCGACGCTCACCTGCGCTCCCTGGGGCGGGTCGGAGGTCAGCGCGGAGCGAAGGGCCGCGGCCGCGGCGGCGGCGTCGCAGGTGGGTGGGAGCCGGACCGAGATCTTCGCGGTGGTGAAGGGCCGGAGCACGTTGCCCCCGTCCCGCACGGCCGGGATGCCGTCGATGCCGGTCACCGCGAGCGCCGGGGCCCAGGCCTTGGCGATGAGCCGGTCGGCCGGGGTCCGGCCGGCAAGCTCGAGGCCGCCCGCCGTGGGGATGCCGCCCGTCACCGAGTCGGGGAGCTCGGCGGCGACCGCCGACAGGCTCCGGCGGTGGGACCTGGGGACCCGGGCCCGCAGCTCGGGGAGCCGGATCTCCCCGGTGCGTTCGTCCTCGATCCGCGAGAGGAGCTGGCGAAGGACCCGGAACGAGGAGGGCACGACGCCGCCCGCCAGCCCGCTGTGCACGCCCTCGCTCAGGACGTCCACCCTGACGGTGGCGACCAGGTTCCCGCGCAGCGAGGTCGTCAACCAGAGCCGGTCGTAGGTGAGGCACCCTGAATCGAGGCAGATCACGAGGTCGGGCTGACCGATCCGGCCGGCGAGCCCGTTCAGGTGGGCCGCGAGGTCGGGGCTGCCGCTCTCCTCGCTGGCCTCCACCAGCACCGTCACCCTGGGGTGCGTGGCCCCGGTCGACTCGAGGGCCTCGAGCGCGGTCACCGCGGCGAAGACGGCGTAACCGTCGTCCGCGGTGCCCCGCCCATACAGGAGCTCACCGTCTCGGACCGGTTCGAACGGCCCGAGACCCGCTCGCCACTCCCCCTGGGGAGGTTGCTTGTCGAGGTGGCCGTACACGAGGACACCGGCCTGGCCGCCATCGGTGGCCGGTGCCTCGACGACGAGTAGCGGGGTCCGGCCGGGGATCTCCACCACCTCGGCGGTCAACCCCTGCACCGGTCGGCTCGAGCACCAGTCGCGCAGGAGCCGGGCGGCCCGGCGGATCTCCCCCCGGCGATCCCAGTCCGGATCGAACGCCGGGGACAGGCAATGGATCCGGGTGTAGTCGGCCAGGGCGGGGAGGACGTCAACCTCCCAGACGCGCTCGACCACCGAGCGCGCCGCGCCGCCTTCGGTGCTCATCTGCATAGGTGCCTCCAGAGGTCGTGGTCGGGTCAGAGGTCGTGGTCGGGTGCAGCCGCCCCGGGGACGGTACCGGTGAGGGGTCCCCCGGTGCGATCTTCGCTCCGGGCCGGGAAGCAGACCGGAGTCGTCGGGGTTGGGTGTTCCGTGACTCCCGTTCCGCTGTCCGTGCTCGATCTCGCCACCGTCGCCGAGGGCTCCTCGGCCGCGCAGGCCCTTCACGAGACGACCGACCTGGCGCGAGCCGTCGAGGACATGGGCTACCACCGTCTCTGGGTGGCCGAGCACCACGGCATGCCCGCGGTCGCCAGCTCGGCCCCCGCCGTGCTGATCGCCCACCTGGCCACGGTCACCACCACCCTGCGGGTGGGCTCGGGGGGGGTCATGCTGCCCAACCACTCGCCGCTCGTGGTGGCCGAGCAGTTCGGCACGCTCGAGGCACTCCATCCGGGGCGGATCGACCTCGGGCTCGGGCGCGCCCCGGGGACCGACCAGCTGACCGCCAGGGCCCTGCGGCGGAACGGCGACCTGGGCGCCGATCATTTCCCCGAGGACGTGGTGGAGCTCATCGGTTACTTCCTCGGTACCCAGGACCACCCCCGGGCCATGCCGGGGGAGGGCTACCTTCCCGAGGTCTGGCTGCTCGGTTCGAGCGTCTTCAGCGCCAATCTGGCGGGGCTCCTTGGGTTGCCCTTCTCCTTCGCCTACCACTTCA
>Ga0307373_10012592_pt1 | contig 11986 bp, 7 predicted proteins | sample OX2MG_FD_202534 | JGI IMG/M metagenome (GOLD analysis project Ga0307373, IMG submission 202534) | Soil microbial communities from Risofladan, Vaasa, Finland - OX-2 | ecosystem: Environmental > Terrestrial > Soil > Coastal area > Acid sulfate soil | place: Finland: Risofladan, Vaasa | collected...
CAACGATGCGAACCTCGTGCGTGGCAAGTTCCGGGTGCGCGGCGACACGATCGAGCTCCATCCCGCGTACGAGGAGACCGCGGTGCGCGTCGAGCTCTTCGGCGACGAGGTCGAGCGAATCACGCGCTTCGACGCGCTCACCGGGGAGATCGTCGGCGACCTCGACGAGCTCGTCGTCTTCCCGGCGACCCACTACGTCGCGGGAGACGCGCGCCTTCGCGCCGCGATCACCTCGATCGAGGTCGAGCTCGGGGAGCGCCTTCGCGAGCTCGAGGGGCAGGACAAGCTCCTCGAGGCCCAGCGGCTGCGGATGCGCACCGAGCACGACCTCGAGATGCTCGCCGAGGTCGGCCACTGCAACGGGATCGAGAACTACAGCCGGCACCTCGACGGCCGTGCTGCCGGGGATCCGCCATTCACCCTCCTCGACTACTTCCCCGACGACTGGCTGCTCGTCCTCGACGAGAGTCACGTCTCGGTGCCTCAGCTCCACGGCCAGTACTCGGGCGACCGGTCCCGCAAGGAGATGCTCGTCGAGCACGGGTTCCGTCTCCCGTCCGCGATGGACAATCGCCCACTTCGCTTCGAAGAGCTCGAGGGACGCGTGAACCAGTGCATCTTCATGTCCGCGACACCGTCCCCCTACGAGCTCTCGGTGTCGGCGAACGTCGTCGAGCAGGTCGTCCGACCCACGGGACTCGTCGATCCCGAGGTCGTCATCAAGCCGACGAAGCACCAGATCGACGATCTCATCGCCGAGATCGAGACGACGATCGCCCGTCACGAGCGGGTGCTCGTGACGACGTTGACGAAGAAGATGGCCGAGGACCTCTCGGACTACCTGCTCGAGTGCGGGCTCAAGGTTCGTTACCTGCACTCGAACGTCGACACGATCGAGCGGATCGAGATCATCCGTGACCTCCGCCTCGGCGAGTTCGACGTCCTCGTCGGGATCAACCTCCTCCGAGAGGGGCTCGACCTCCCGGAGGTCTCGCTGGTCGCGATCCTCGACGCGGACAAGGAGGGGTTCCTGCGATCGACGACGTCTCTAATCCAGACGATGGGCCGCGCGGCGCGCAACGTCTCGGGGAGGGTCGTTCTCTACGCGGACGTGATCACAGACTCGATGCGTGGCGCGATCGGAGAGACCGAACGGCGCCGCGAGGTCCAGCGCGCGTACAACGCGGCGCACGGGATCGACCCGCAGACGATCCGCAAGGCGGTGACCGACCTCGTCGCGCAGTTTCGCACGGCGGCAGGTACCGCAGATCTCGTCGCGGCCGGCGGAGCGCCGCTCCCGACGGGCAGCGCGAGCAGGTCCGACCGGTCGCGCCGGGCCGGTCGCCGGGCGGCGGAGCGCGCGGGCGCGCCATTGCCCGAGCACCCGGGAGAGCTTCCCGCCGAGGAGCTCGAGCGTTTGGTCTCGACTCTCGAGTCCGAGATGCACCAGGCCGCCGCCGAGCTGCGATTCGAATACGCCGCCCGATTGCGCGACGAGGTCCGCTCGTTGCGCCGCGAGCTCCGGGAGGTCGGCTGACCACCGGTAGTCTCGACCCGATGTCGAGCTCGATCGTCATTCGCGGCGCGCGCGAGCACAATCTCAAGAACGTCTCGATCGAGCTGCCCCGCGACAGGCTCATCGTCTTCACAGGACTGTCCGGCTCGGGGAAGTCGTCGCTCGCGTTCGACACGATCTACGCCGAGGGCCAGCGCCGGTATGTCGAGTCGCTCTCCTCGTACGCGCGGCAGTTCCTCGGTCAGATGGACAAGCCCGACGTCGACTTCATCGAGGGGCTCTCGCCCGCGATCTCGATCGACCAGAAGTCCGCGTCACGCAATCCGCGCTCGACGGTCGGCACGGTCACCGAGATCTACGACTACCTCCGCCTGCTCTACGCGCGCATCGGCGTCCCGCACTGTCCGAGCTGCGGCCGCGAGGTGTCGCGCCAGAGCCCGCAGCAGATCGTCGACCGCGTGATGGAGCTCGCGGAGGGTACGCGCTTCCACGTGCTCGCACCGGTCGTCCGCGGCCGCAAGGGCGAGTACGACTCGCTCCTCGACGACCTCGCCCGCCAGGGCTTCGCACGCGCCCGTGTCGACGGGGTCGTTCACGAGCTCGCGAACCGTGGCGAGGTGTCCCTCGCCCGTTACGAACAGCACTCGATCGAGGTCGTCGTGGACCGCCTCGTGCGCCGCGACGGCATCGAGCGCCGCCTCACGGACTCGATCGAGACGGCACTGCGGCTCGCGGAGGGCGTCGCGTCGATCCAGATGATCGACGACGACGAGGTCGTGACGTTCTCGCAGCATCTCGCGTGCTCGTACTGCGGGCTCTCCTTCGACGAGCTCGAGCCGCGCAGCTTCTCGTTCAACTCCCCGTACGGAGCGTGCCCCGCGTGCGTCGGCCTCGGGACGCGCTACGAGGTGGACCCCGAGCTCGTCGTGCCGAACGCCGACCTCGCGCTCTCCCACGGCGCGATCGCGCCGTGGGCCGGTGCGCGCACGGAGTACTTCAGCCGAGTCGTCGCAGCGGTCGCTACCGCGTACGGGTTCTCGGTCGACACGCCGTGGAAGAAGCTCACGAAGGCCCATCGCAAGATCGTCCTCTACGGCTCGGCCGACAGGCGCGTGCACGTCCGGTACAAGAATCGCTACGGGACTGCGCGCAGCTACGACACGGCCTTCGAGGGAGTGGTCCCGTGGCTAGAACGGCGCCACGCCGAGGCGGAGTCTGACTTCCAGCGTGAGCAGATCGCTGGCTACATGCGGGAGGTCCCGTGCGCGCAGTGCGGTGGAAGCCGGCTCAAGGCCGAGTCGCTCGCGGTCACGGTCGACGGTCGCAATATCGCGCAGCTCGCGGCCGAGCCGATCGGGCGTGCGACCGATCTTCTCGCGCGCCTCGAGCTCGGAGAGCGCGATGCGCTCATCGCGGAGCGCGTGCTGAAGGAGATCCGGGCGCGCCTGCAGTTCCTCGTCGACGTCGGCCTCGACTATCTCGCCCTCGACCGGTCCGCCGCGACGCTCGCAGGTGGCGAGGCCCAGCGCATCCGGCTCGCGAGCCAGATCGGCAGCGGCCTCGTCGGCGTGCTGTACGTGCTCGACGAGCCGTCGATCGGCCTCCACCAGCGGGACAATCGAAAGCTCATCGAGACGTTGCTCCGGCTGCGGGACATCGGCAACACGGTCATCGTCGTCGAGCACGACGAGGAGACGATCCGTGTCGCCGACCACGTCGTCGACATCGGCCCGGGCGCGGGTGAGCACGGCGGCGAGGTCGTCTCGTCGGGCACGCTCGCCGACCTGCTGAGCGAGGAGCGCTCCGTGACGGGCGCGTACCTCTCAGGCCGCCTCTCCATCGAGGTGCCCGCGAAGCGCCGCGCGATCGGCTCCGGCCGCCTCGTCGTGCGCGGGGCGCGCGAGCACAATCTGCGCGACATCGACGTCGAGTTCCCGCTCGGCTGCTTCGTCGCGGTCACGGGCGTGTCAGGTTCGGGGAAGTCGACGCTCGTGAACGACATCTTGCACCGTGCCCTCATGGCGCACGTCTACCGGTCGCGCACGGTGCCCGGCCGGCACCACAGCGTCGAGGGCGCGGAGCTGCTCGACAAGGTCATCGACATCGACCAGTCGCCCATCGGCCGCACGCCGCGGTCCAATCCGGCGACCTACACGGGCGTGTTCGACAACATCCGCCGGCTGTTCAGCGAGACACAAGAAGCGCGCCTGCGCGGCTACCAGCCCGGCAGGTTCTCCTTCAACGTCTCGGGCGGCCGGTGCGACGCGTGCGCGGGCGACGGAACGATCAAGATCGAGATGCACTTCCTCCCCGACGTCTACGTCCCGTGCGAGGTGTGCAAGGGCGCCCGCTACAACCGCGACACGCTCGAGGTGCTGTGGCGCGGCAAGAGCATCGCCGAGGTGCTCGACATGTCCTGCGAGGAGGCGCTCGAGTTCTTCGCGGCGCAGCCGCCGATCGCGCGCCACATGCGGACACTCGTCGACGTCGGGCTCGGCTACGTGCGGCTCGGGCAGAGCGCCCCGACCCTGTCCGGCGGCGAGGCGCAGCGCGTGAAGCTCGCCTCCGAGCTCTCGAAGCGCTCGACCGGTCACACGCTCTACATCCTCGACGAGCCTACGACGGGCCTGCACTTCGAGGACGTCCGAAAGCTCCTCGGCGTTCTCCAGCGCCTCGTCGACCAGGGCAACTCCGTCGTCGTGATCGAGCACAACCTCGACGTCGTGAAGTGCGCGGACTGGATCGTCGACCTCGGCCCCGAGGGGGGGAGCGGCGGCGGCCGTGTCGTCGCCGAAGGAACGCCGGAGGACGTCGCGAAGGTCGCGGCGAGCTACACCGGGAGGTTCCTCGCGCCATTGCTCGCGCCGCGACGGGCTCCACGGGGCCGCCGAGCGAGGTGAGGGGCGCCTTCTCGCGGGGTCGCTCGCGCAGGCGGCTTCGTGAGAAGGCATCGGTCGTGCCCGCGAGGGCACTCGCAGGCGCCGGCGCGATCAGGTGATCGCGAGCATCCTCTCGAGCGCGACGCGCGCGTCGCTCGCGGTCGCGGGGTCGACGATGATCCGGTTGCGCACCTCGCCCTCGACGAGGCCCTCGAGGATCCACGCGAGATGTGCCGCGTCGATCCGGAACATCGTCGAGCACGGGCACACGAGTGGGTCGAGCGAGACGACCGTGACGTCGGGGTGCTCGTTCGCGAGGCGGTGGACGAGGTGGATCTCCGTCGCGACGCCGATCGTCGAACCCGGAGCCGAACGCTCGACGTAGCGGATGATCGCGTCGGTCGACCCGACCTCGTCGGCGAGCTGGACGACCTCGTGGCTGCATTCCGGGTGGACGACGACCGCGCCGCCAGGATGCTCGGCGCGGAAGGCCTCGACATGCTCGGTGCGAAAGCGCTGGTGGACCGAGCAGTGGCCCTTCCAGAGCAGGAAGGTCGCGTCCTTGACCTCGGCGTCCTCGAGGCCGCCGAGGTCGAGCCGAGGGTCCCAAACTCGCGTGTCGCGAGCGGCGAACCCGAGCGCGAAGGCCGTGTTGCGCCCGAGGTGCTGGTCGGGGAAGAAGAGCACGCGGCGACCGGTGCGCCGCGCGCCGGAGACCGGGTCCTCGCCGGGCTCGAGGTCGAGCGCCCAGGTGAGGACCGCGCGCGCGTTGGACGAGGTGCAGACCGCTCCGCCGTGGCGGCCGACGAAGGCCTTCAGCGCCGCCGAGGAGTTCATGTAGGTGACCGGGACGAGCGAGCCGAGGTCGACCACAGCGTCGAGCTCTTCCCAGGCGGTCTCGACGCTGTCGAGGTCCGCCATGTCCGCCATCGAGCAGCCGGCGTTGAGGTCGGGCAGCAGCACCTGCTGGTCGGGGGCCGTGAGCACGTCCGCGGCTTCCGCCATGAACTGCACGCCGCAGAACACGACGTAGCGGGCGTCGCGCTGCTCGGCCGCGAAGCGCGCGAGGCCGAAGGAGTCCCCCCGCGCGTCCGCCCAGGTCATGACCTCGTCGCGCTGGTAGTGGTGGCCGAGCACGACGACGCTCGAACCAAGCGTCGCACGCGCGGTCCCGATGCGGGTCGCGAGCTCGTCGGCGGAGGCGTCGACGTAGTTGTCGGGGAGCGGTGACTGGAGACGGAACATGGGCGAGCCCCTTGCCGTGACGCTTCGACGCAGCCGGCGGGGACAGCCTGGTCGCCCATCCGCGGGTATGTCGGCCACGAAGCGGTGATGTCCGCCGGGGTACCAGGCCGACGTAGTAGAGACACTACCCTCGTACTGCCGTGCTGCAGCGCCCCGACGCACTCCCCGACGCCCCTGGCTCGTACCAGTTCAAGGACGCCGAGGGCAGGATCATCTACGTCGGCAAGGCGCGCTCGCTGCGCAGCAGGGTGTCGAGCTACTTCCAGCAGCCCGGCCAGCTGCACCCGCGCACCGTCCAGATGCTCGAGCGCGCCACCTCTGTCGAGTGGATCCAGGTCCGCAGCGACGTCGAGGCGCTCATGCTCGAGTACAACCTCATCAAGGCGCACCGGCCGCGCTTCAACGTCCGCCTCGTCGACGACAAGAGCTACCCGTACCTCGCGGTCACCCTCGACGAGACGTGGCCTCGCGCCCTCGTCACGCGGGCGGCGAAGCGCCCCGGCACGCGCTACTTCGGCCCGTACGCCCACGCGTACGCGATACGCGAGACGCTCGACCTGCTGCTCCGGTCGTTCCCGATCCGGACCTGCACCGACGCGAAGTTCCGCCGCCACGAACGGCTCGGTCGGCCGTGCCTGCTGTTCCACATCGAGCGATGCTCCGGGCCGTGCGTCGGCGCGGTCGACGCGGACCGCTACGCCAAGATGCTCGCCGAGCTCATGGGCTTCCTCGAGGGCGACATCGGGCCGGTCGTCGCCCGGCTCGAGAGCGACATGGGTGACGCGGCCGCGACCCTCGACTACGAGCGCGCGGCGCGCCTGCGTGACCAGCTCGGGACCGTCCGGCTCGCGAGCGAGCGCCAGGAGATGGTCGCCGACTCGAACGAGGACCTCGACGTCGTCGGGATCGCCGACAGCGAGCTCGAAGCAGCCGTCCAGGTCCTGCACGTGCGCCGGGGTCGTGTCGTCGGGCGTCGTGGTTTCGTGCTCGAGAAGGTCGAGCCGCTCGAGATGCCCGATCTCGTCTCTCGCGCGCTCGAGCAGCAGTACCTCGAGACCCCCCTCGGCGTGCCCCCGATCGTTCTCGTCCCGAGCGCTCCGGACGACCTCGCGACATACGAGCAGTTCCTCTCCGGCCGGCGCGGCGGCCGCGTGTCGGTCCGCGTGCCCGTGCGGGGACGGCGCCGGGCGCTCGTGCAGGTCGCCGAGGCGAACGCGACGGAGCAGCTTCAGCGGCACTCGATGCGGCGCTCGAGCGACCTCACGACCCGTGCCCAGGCCCTCGACGAGCTGCAGGAGTACCTCGGCCTTCGCGACGCGCCGCTGCGGATCGAGTGCTACGACATGAGCCACCTCCAGGGCACCGACTACGTCGGCTCGATGGTCGTCATGGAGGACGGGCTCGTGAAGCGGTCCGACTACCGGCGGTTCAAGGTCTCGGCGGTCCAGGGCAACGACGACTACGGCGCGATGCACGAGGTGCTCACGCGCCGGCTGAAGCGGCTCGACGAGGAGCCTCCGGTGCCGGCGGAGGGGCGTCCCGTCCGCTTTGCCTACCCGCCGCAGCTCCTGCTCATCGACGGTGGCAAGGGACAGCTGAGCGTCGGCGTGACGGTGCTCGAGGAGCTGGGCCTCACCGGCCGGGTCGAGCTCGCCGCGCTCGCCAAGCAGTTCGAGGAGGTCTTCCGACCGGGCCGCGACGCGCCAGTGCGGATCCCGCGCGACTCCTCCGCGATCTACCTGCTCCAACAGCTCCGCGACGAGGCGCACCGCTTCGCGATCACCTACCACCGCGAGCTCCGAGCGAAGCGGGCGAGGACCAGCGTGCTCGACGGCGTCGCGGGGCTCGGACCCGCGCGCCGGAGCCGGCTCGTGCGCGAGCTCGGGGGTGTCCGCAAGGTGCGCGAGGCCTCCGCCGACGAGCTGCGCGCGCTGGCGTGGCTCCCGGACCCGGTGGCCGATGCCGTCTACGAGCGCCTCCATTGACCGGCCCTTCGGAAAGGCACCGCCCCGCGGGGGAGCCCGGTGCGGCGTCGCGGCGCGGCGTCTGGGAGCGTCAGGCCGACTGGTGGCGAGAGACGTTCACCCGAGGCGCGGATCCGGAGTACGAGCACGAGATCCTCCCGACCATCGCGGCCGAGCTCGCCGGTTGCCGCAGAGTCCTCGACCTCGGCTGTGGCGAGGGTCAGGTCTCCCGACATCTGCTCGCGGGCGACGCCCCCCCGGCGTCGGTCGTCGGGATCGACGTCTCGCCAGCCCAGCTCGCCCACGCGCTCGACGCGCAGCGCGGGGCCGTGCCGGGCTCCGCGCCCTCGACGCGCCTCGTCCCGCTCGTGCGCGGCGAGGGAGAGCGACTGCCGTTTCGTGCGGGGAGCTTCGACGGGGCGGTCTGCTCGCTCGTCATCGAGCACGCGGAGGACGCCGATGCCGTGCTCGCCGAGGTCGCACGGGTGCTCTGCAGGGGCGGGGTCTTCCTCCTCCTCGTCAACCACCCCCTCTACCAGGGATCGGGCAGTGGGTTCGTCGACGACCAGATCCTCGGCGAGCGCTACTGGCGTGTCGGCCCCTACCTCGTCGAGGACGTGAGCTGGGAGGACGTCGACTCGGGCGTGTGCATCCCCTTCGCGCACCGGCCGCTGTCGCGATACGTGAACCCGCTCGCCGAGCACGACCTCGTGATGACGCGGATGCTCGAGCCGCCGCCGCTCGCGGAGTTTCTCGCCACCTCTGTCGACCCCGAGCTCGAGGGCGCGATCCCGCGCCTGCTCGCGATGCGCTTCGAGCACCGTCCCGCGCTGCCGCCATGGGATGATCTCGGGCGGACCGGGGAGGCGACGTGGCCGAGTACTTGATCGTGACGGGACTGTCGGGCGCGGGCCGCTCGACGGCCTCCGCGACGCTCGAGGATCTCGGCTGGTTCGTCATCGACAACCTCCCGCCCGCGCTGCTCGGCAAGATCTCGGAGCTCACCTCGCAGTCGAGCTCGGACCTCGACCGCTTCTGCTTCGTCGCCGGGCGCGGCGGAGCCGAGTCGATGAACGAGCTCGCGCCCGCGGTCTACTCGCTCCGCTCGACCGGGGCGCGCGTCCGCGTGCTCTTCCTCGACGCGTCCGACGACGTGCTCGTCCGGCGCTTCGAGGGGACGCGCCGGCGCCACCCGGTCGAGGGCGAAGGCGTGCTCGACGCGATCAGGAGTGAGCGCACGCTCCTCCAGGCGATCCGAGACGACGCGGACATCGTCATAGACACGAGCGACCTGAACGTGAACGAGCTGCGCGGGCGGCTCGTCGACGCGTTCGCGGGCACCGAGGCCGAAGGAGCGATGCAGACGGCGGTCGTGTCATTCGGTTTCAAGCACGGCATCCCGCTCGACGTCGATCTCGTGCTCGACTGCCGCTTCCTGCCGAACCCCCACTGGGTCGAGGGCCTGCGCGAGCACACCGGCCTCGACCCGGACGTCCGCGAGTACGTGTTGCGCCGCCCGGAGGCCGAGGAGTTTCTCGACAAGCTCGACGACCTCCTCGCGTTCCTCCTCCCCGCGTACGCGCGCGAGGGCAAGTCCTACCTGTCGATCGCGATCGGCTGCACCGGAGGCCGGCACCGCTCGGTCGCGATCGCGGAGGAGCTGGCCCGGCGTGTCGCCGACCACGGGTTCGCTCCCACGGTGCACCACAGGGACATCCGACGGTGACGGGGGACGGCCCGGCGGTCGTCGCGATCGGGGGCGGCCACGGCCTCGCGACGAGCCTCGCGGCGATCCGGCGCTACGCGGGCAGCGTCACGGCGGTGGTCTCCGTCGCGGACGACGGCGGCTCGAGCGGCCGGCTGCGCGAGCTGCTCGGCATTCCCGCACCCGGGGATCTCCGCAAGTGCCTCGGCGCGCTCCTGCCGGCTCCGTCGCCGCTCGGGCGAGCGCTCGAGCACCGCTTCGTCGGGGGTGGCGAGCTCGACGGCCACGCGTTCGGCAACCTTCTCATCGCGGCTCTCGCCGCGACCCTCGGGGACTTCGTCGCGGGGATGGAGGAGGCGTGCCGCCTCCTCGGCACGGTCGGGGCCGTGCTGCCCGCGACGACCGGCCCCGTCGTGCTGAAGGCCGAGGCCGCGGGCTCCGAGCTCGAGGGGCAGGTGCGGATCATGGCGACGCGAGGAGTCACGCGCGTCTCCCTCGTCCCCCCGGACGCGCCCGCTCCCGACGCTGTGCTCGAGGCCATCGCGCACGCCGACCAGGTCGTCCTCGGGCCGGGTTCGCTCTACACGAGCGTGCTCGCCGCGTGTGCGCCGCCCGCGGTGAGGGACGCGATCGCGTCGGCAGCCGCGACATGCGTGTACGTGTGCAACCTGCGCGAGCAGGTCCCGGAGACCTCGGGCTACGACGTCGCCGCGCACGTGCGCGCGCTCGAGGCTCACGGCGTCGAGCCGGACTGGGTCATCGCGGACACCGCGCACGTCGAGCTCGGCGACATCCCGCCGGGATCGCACGTCGTGACCGGCGCGTTCGCGGCTCCAGGCGGGCACGTCCACGACGCCGCTCTGCTCGGCGAGGCGCTGCACCGGGCCGTCCAGTGACTCCCGGAGCGGGCATTTCGGGCCGAATGGCCGGGTTGCGCCCGGGGGGGCGGCTGGGCGAGATTTGCTGCGCCCGGCCCGACGGCCAGGCACCGGGGCACGAGGTGCGCGCCCCAGGCGGAGAGCTCCAGGGGGAAACGGGATGACCGTGCGAGTCGCAGTCAACGGCTTCGGCCGGATCGGGCGGAACTTCCTGCGCGCCCTGCACGGCTCGGACGCCGACGTCGAGGTCGTCGCGTTGAACGACCTCGTGTCGAGGGAGGCGAACGCGCACCTGCTCCGCCACGACTCGACCCATGGGCGCTTCGCGGGTGACGTCGCGCTCTCCGAGAGCGGCATCGTCGTCGACGGACGGGAGATCGCGGTGTACGCAGAGCGCGATCCCGCGTCGCTCCCGTGGGGCGAGCTCGGCGTCGACGTCGTCGTCGAGTCGACCGGTCGCTTCACCACGCGCGCCGCGGCCCACGCGCACGTCGAGGCGGGAGCGCGCCGCGTCGTGATATCGGCGCCGTCGGACGACTCGGACGCGACCTTCGTCGTCGGGGTGAACGACGACACGTTCGACCCCGAGAGCCACGTCGTCGTATCGAACGCCTCGTGCACGACCAACTGCTTCGTCCCCATGATCAAGGTGCTCGACGACTCCTTCTCCGTGCGGCACGGCCTCATGACGACGGTGCACGCCTACACGAACGACCAGGAGCTCCTCGACCTCGCCCGTGACAACCTCCGGCGGGCGCGTGCGGCCGCGGTCAACATCGTCCCGACGACGACCGGTGCCGCCCGCGCGACGGGAATCGTGCTGCAGGCCATGAAGGGCCGGCTCGACGGCATCTCGCTCCGGGTGCCGGTCGTCGACGGCTCGATCACGGATTTCACCGGCATCGTCGGTGCGCAGGTCGGCGTCGAGGACGTCAACGCGGCGTTCGCGGCGGCTGCGGCGTCGGGGCCGCTCGCGGGCGTGCTCGTCTACAGCGACGAGCCGCTCGTCTCGACCGACATCGTGGGCTCTCCGGCGTCGTGCACCTTCGACTCCGGGCTCACGATGACAATGCCGCTCGGTGACGGGACGACGCTCGTGAAGGTCTTCGGCTGGTACGACAACGAGTGGGGCTACTCGAGCCGCCTCGTCGACCTCGCGGCTCTCGTCGGCGCGAGATGACCTCCGGGCTGCCCCTGCTCGAGGACCTGCCGGACGTCACAGGCGCACAGGTCCTCGTCCGGGCGGACTTCAACTGCCCGCTACGCGAGGGTCCGGACGGCTCGGTCGTCCTCGGCGACGACTACCGGATCCGCGCCGCGCTGCCGACCCTCGAGTGGCTGAGGTCCCACGGAGCCGAGGTCAGCGTCTGCAGCCATCTCGGCCGTCCGAAAGGCGTGGTCGACCCCGCGCTCTCGCTCGCGCCGGTGCGGCGCCGGCTCGCAGAGCTCGCTCCCTACGCGCAGCTCATGGAGAACCTCCGCTTCTCCCCGGGCGAGCAGGCCAACGACCCGGCCTTCGTCGACGAGCTCGTCGCGGGCAAGGACGCCTACGTCAACGACGCGTTCGGGGTGTCGCACCGCGCCGATGCGTCGATAGTCGGCCCGCCGTCGCGCCTGCCGTCGGCCGCGGGCCGGCTCCTCGCGCGTGAGGTGGAGGTGCTCTCCGGCCTGCTCGGCGAGCCCGAGCGACCCTTCGTCGCCGTGGTCGGCGGGGCGAAGATCGGCGAGAAGCTCGGCGTCCTCGAGGCGCTCGCCCGAAGGGTCGACACGCTGCTCGTCGGCGGCGGCATGTCCTACAC
>Ga0307373_10012596_pt1 | contig 11982 bp, 14 predicted proteins | sample OX2MG_FD_202534 | JGI IMG/M metagenome (GOLD analysis project Ga0307373, IMG submission 202534) | Soil microbial communities from Risofladan, Vaasa, Finland - OX-2 | ecosystem: Environmental > Terrestrial > Soil > Coastal area > Acid sulfate soil | place: Finland: Risofladan, Vaasa | collected...
TCCTTCCGTATCCCAACGGTTCCTTGCGTGTCCTCCTGTACTCAATCGCCGAGCTCGTCGAGTCCTCTCGAGTCCTCCCGTGTCCTCCTGGTTCCGGAATTGCGTGACACAGCTGTGACCTCCCCGCATGATTGAAAGCCAGCGGTAAATTGCGACGAGCGAAGACAGAGCGCCCTCGGACGCTAAGGGCGCACCTTGACGAAGCCAACATTGGCAAAGGCTTCCGGCGCAGGATTCGGTGCGGTCTTCGCTGAATTCGGTGTTCGGAGGTCGAGCGACAGGACTGACAAATCGAGCCCGCCGTGCAAGTACCTCAGGACGTCGGCGATGGCAATAGCTCCGGCGACCACGCCCACAAATGCCGCGCCAACGGTCAAACCAGCCAGCTCACGAACACCGCACGTAGCGTCCCCCTCGCCATCTCCAAGTGCAATTCGCCGACTGACCTCATCTTGGTACGTCTTGGAGAGCACTCGCGTATCGCTGATTGGTGACCGAAAGACCAGCCTCGGATCCAAGTCTGATGGGAAGGTGTGGACCAAAATGTCGAGATACTCGGAGTGACCGGCACCGAGACCAACGTCAACAACACGGGCGAATCCGGCATCGCCCAAGAGCTGCCGCGGGGTGGGATCGTCGAAGCCGCACAGGGCTAAAGATGGCTCGTCGTCCGTCGGTCGAAACCAGTCGTCGAACCGCCGCTCAACTATGCGGGTCCGAAATCCGATCCGCTCGAGCATCGCAGCAACCACCCTTGTCTTGTTACGTCCACGATCCGGCGGGAACGACAGCAGACCCGTTGCCAGGTTTCCCTTAACGATGACGTCGGTGTCAACCAGATAGGCAGCTACCAATGCAGGGTCCGCAAACGGAAGACAGCCCAAAGACCACGCATATCCTTGACCGAGATGGCCAAGTCCCAGCAACCACAACGCTGACGGAAGGTACGTGAGCGGCGGACCGATAGCAGCTTGCGATGACCACGGTTCGGCCGGCTGCCAGAGTGACAAGCCCACGTCTCGACGACCCGCCTCAATGTCTCCGAGGCAATGCTGAAACGCTTCAGATACACCAAGGCCGGCAGCGACCACGCCCGCTATCGGTATCCCGTCATGGTCACCTTGATCCCGTCGGCCCTCGAGAATGGCACCGGCCCAGCCCGAGACGGAGACCTGAAGCACTACCGTGCCCGAGGACGCCCGTTGGGGCTCTCCTATCACAAGGGTCGGGTGATCCCGGTCAACGTCACTGACCATACAACCACCAAACGCAGTAACGGCATCAGGCAGCCGCAAGCCCTTTGCCCAGGGTGTCTGCAGGGTGCAGTCCTGTTCCGCACGGACATTTACGCCGCCCAGAAATGCGCGCCCACCGGCATTCACCGCAGTTAGAAGTGCCGCTTGCAGTGCCGCACTTTGGGCTACCTGCGCTCCAACATCGATTTGCATGACGAATCGACTGAGCATCGCCTCAGCGGACGACTGATTGGCGGCGCGACCGCTGTCAACAAGTTGCTTGGCGGTTCGATGAAGGTCGTCCGCGTTAGGCCAGGTCACCACCAACCTCGCACAGCAACTCGATCAGCCGCCTCCGATCCCAGCCATGTCGACCAACCGTCAGCGCCATCGTATTCATGAACTCCAATGTCCTGAGGTATCACGCTATGCATGGCTAGATGCGGAACAATGATTGCCACGTGTCCGTGCCTTGAGACCATCGGGTTTTCCGCGTCGATTCCGCTTTGGCGCACGAAGTCCCCGGGGTGGGTATGAACATCACCCAAGACGACAAGCGCCTCATGTTCACAGATGTCCCACAACCGTGAGTACGCAAGTCCATCGAGTCGAATGCCACCCTGCAAACAATGCGGATCGAGGTCGTCCAGGTACACGATCCGAGAAACGGCGTTGCTGCCTGAACGTCCCAGGAGAAAGGCGCCCGCCTCCCGATCGCCGTGGTTCCCGCGTCGTCGCAGCTCTCCAAGTAAGCGATGCCACTGCCGACGCCTGAACTGGAGTAGCGGGCGAGGACGGCGGCGTCTAAACCCCGAGATAATCTTCAGCATTCAGCAGCTCCGACACATTCGCCAGGTAGAAAGCGAGGTCTCTCCGGCTGTTCCAGGCGTGTTGAGAGTGGCGCTGAGCCCAATCTGGATGACCGCCTAGAGCGACCCGATCCCACGGTGCATAAAGTGCGCGACCGCCCTCCCAGTCGCCTCGGAACACAAGGGTGGCCCGATCACCCTTCGGCCGTAGGTCACTGGTGACCTGCGCGCCAGTGGATGGGTCCCATAAGCCAGCCGTAGGCCCCGCCTGCGGGTACCCTGACAGTTCAAATCGCAAGAAGAACTCTGCCGGTGCGCTCTCCCGCGGCGCCGCTGAGACCGCAGCGACCACGATGGGCCAGTCCAGAGAAACGATCCGCCAACGCCCGCCATCGACACCCTGCTTAAAGCGCGGCGTCTTGAGGTGCTCCTTCAACGCCCTTTCGTCGGGTGCGATCACCTGGTTGTCCGTCATCCCTCAAAGCGGACCTTTGGAATGAGGTCGAGCACTAGGTCACACGCCCCGGTACCGACCAGAGACCCGATGTGAACCCGCGGGTCGAGGGGATGGTCTGCCCCAGGCTGAGCAAGCGTGTGCTTGGCGGCTTCCGCAGCCGACAGCTCAAAACCATGTTCGCCCATCGCCCACTTGAGAACAGTCTCGACCGTGGCCCCAGGGGCGAAGTCACGCGTCTTTTCGGCCCCGTTGAAACGGACTCTCACATCGATTCGATTGCAGGCGCTCCGGTGGACATGGGCGTGGTTGGGCACCCCGGCAGCTTCGAGAGTCAGGGCGGGATCGATCGGCTCATCGGCATCCTGAAGCCAAACGAACTCCGAAGAACCAGTCGCCGCCACGAGCTCACGTACGAGGGCGGTTTGGGGGACCTCGAGAAGCTCTGGGTCTTCCCTACCGGTCGAGTGAACGTAGATTTCCATCCTTGGTACCTCCGGGGAGCTTGGGATTATCGCAAGTGGATGCTAGCATGGAGTTGTGCTATTTGCAAGGCCCGACTTGCTCAAATCGCAATTGGAAGGTATGGTGTTGCCGATGGCCACCGCTGCCGAGGTCGGCGCGCGCATTCGCGACCTACGCGAGCGGACCGAGATGCAGTCCCAGCAACTGGCCGCAAAAGTAGGAATCGACCCAAGCGCCATGTCGAATATCGAGCGCGGCAAGCGATCGGTCAAGACGGACGAACTTGCCAGCATCGCCGACGCCCTCGGTGTATCGCCCCTTGCGATTCTGTCGCCCGACTCGTTGTTGGCGCGCATGCCGGTGGCGGCCAGAGTGCAGGTCGCTCAGCTCTCCGATGGGTCTGCAGTCAAACGTCTCACGGCATTGGCCGAGTTGAACGAGGTTCTCAGCGAAGGAGGCATGCCCCCAACCCATAAGTTGACGCACGTGCCGCCAGCCGACACCGTGCGATGGCTCGAGACCGCCATTGAGCTAGCGGATTGGGCTCGTCAACGGTTGGAGCTAGATGCCCCTTCCCCCGACCGATTTTCAAACCTGGCTGAAGCGATCGAGAATCGGCTTGGAATCGACGTCATGGTCGAGAGCTACTCGAGAGAGGATTTCGCAGGGGCGTCGATTACCGATTGGACCTTTCCTTTCATCCTCGTAAACCAAGATCAGCCGACTACCCGAGCGCTGTTCACGCTCGCTCACGAACTGGGACATGTTCTATCTAAGGGTGGTGCCATCTTGACTCTCGATGTCAATCTCACCGCTCTCACGAATTGGGAACGCTTTGCGAATGCGTTCGCTGCGAATTTCCTAATGCCGGAGGCGCACGTCAACGCCATCGTTAAGAAGCAGGGCCGTGAGGTTGGGTCCCTAGCGACCATGTTGGTCGAGTTCGGTGTTAGCTTCGAATCGCTGGTCTACCGACTCCACAACCTTGCTTTGATCAATGCCGCCGGCCGTGACCAACTCAAGGCGCGCGGATGGACCGGCGTACTCAACGAACTCGATGACACGAGTCGGCGGAAAGCCCTTCTCGACAGCATGGGGTCGCTCCCCGAGCATCGAGCCCCAGGTCTCCTTAGCGACCGGGTGTTCCATGGCTACCAACAGGGGGTTGTAAGCGTCCGTCCCCTTGCTGGCCTTCTTCATGTAGATGCCGATGGTCTGCTTGACAGACTGGTTAGGAACCAGGACTCGATGGAGGTTCTCAACACTCGCTTTCTTGGGGATCAGGCGAGCGAGCTGGAACGGTACAGCGGGAACCCCGTTTAGGATCGCGTGCTGACGACCCGATGGCAGACCCGGTCCTCCATGATGCCGTCACACTCCGTCATTTCGCATCGTGTGGGAGGCTCAATATCTGCGAGTTGCTTCATTCGGCGCTGCCAATACCTCGGTGGACAGAGGCCGTGCAAGGCGAGTTGCAAAGAGGCGCCGGGAATGGCAACGCTGACTGCTCGACCGTTCTTGTGCAGCACTGGCTAGGAGCACCGATCGTTCCAACCACCGCAGACCAGGGTGCCATCTACAGGCTGCGTGTTGGACTCAACGGAGGTGCGTACCCACCTTCGGCCGATGCGGGCGAGGCCGAGTCAATCTTCTTTGCGCACCAACTCGGTGGGCTCTTCGCGACCGACGACAATGCCGCCCACGCTTTTGCGTCGCGGCGCCTTGGCCCGACCCGAGTCATCGACTCAGTGGACATTCTTCGGCTCGCCGTACGAGCCGGTCACGTGACTGCAGCAGACGCCGCCGCCAGTGCAATCGCGATTCGCGCCGCGGGCCGACACCTGCGACGAGTCCACCCGATCACCCTTACAGACTCGTACTTCAAGTAGAAGTAGTCAACTCGTCTGGAGTCTCCACAGCGCGGTTGCCGTCGCCGTGTCCTGCGCAGCCTTGGAGTGCTCGTAAATCACCAGGTAGCCACGGAGGTGCCCGAAGCCGGGATCGAAGGCCGAACTGTGCCTCACGGTCCTAGGGCCGTGCGCGTGCTGATATATCGGCTGTGCGATAGCCGTGAGCGAGTTCAATCGACGGTCCGCAATCCACTTCAACGGGGCTGCCGCCGCCGAGTTCCTGGAAAATCTGTGACCTCCCGTGTGACACGGCGGGGTAGGCGGAGCCAGCAAAGCGTCGTTTCTGAATACGATTTTTGGTCGGGGGCCCGGGATTTGAACCCGGGGCCTCACGGTCCCGAACCGTGCGCGCTGCCAAACTGCGCCAGCCCCCGACTCGACTGCTGATTCTATCCGGCGCTGGCAGCCGGCTCTGGCTGACGGCCCCTATCGAGATGACAAGAGGCCCGGCGTTTGTCGAGCCTCCCTGACGACGAGTGTGTCGCTAGTGCTGGGACGACAGCTCCATGGGCGAGCCAAACCGCGTGAACGCGCCGTGGGTACCCAACATGCAGCTGGCGCGAAGTGACTGGAAGAGTGGAGCGAAGCGCACCATCTCGGATTTGTCCTCGGTCACATCGCCTGCCGTGCCTTCCGTGCCGGCCGCCTTCTCCGCCAAGTCCTCGCTGATCCCGGCCTGGAACGCCGCTTTGAGTGATGGCAGAGCAGCCGAACACTGTGCCGACAGCACAGGCTTCGTGATTGTGCAGCTGGCGCGGACTGCATCCAATAATGGTTTGCGTGCCGCGACCTCGGCTTTGTCCTCCGTGATCTCCGTCGTCTTGAAACTGGAACCCGAGGTTGCTTTGGCGCGTTCGGTCGCGTCCTCAGTCTTGTCTGCCGCCATCGCCGATGCGAGGTTGGCTTTGGCCGTGGCGCACGAAGTTGATGGCGTGGCCGCCAGATGCACCGCCGCCACTACTTTCTTGTCGATGGCAGCTGTTTGCTCGGTGCGCTTGTTGATGATGACGTTGGCCATGCCCGCACCCGCCGGCGTTCGATGGCTTCCACTGGAAGCGCCTGCCAGCTGCGGCGCCAGGATCAGCGCGAAAAAGGTGCCTATTGCCAGGGCCGCTGCGCCACCCCCGACGAGATTGCGAATCGATTTGCTCATTCGTAGCCTCCTCAGAGTGCCCATACGGGCCTTCATGTCCTTATCGTGTGAGGCGGTGCCGTCGGTCCCCCGGGACCAACCGGCACGGCCGCGAATGCTAGCAGACCTCGGGGTCGATCCGCGTATTGGTCGTCATCAAGGTTGCAGTCGCATCGGCGATGCGATCTCGATCATGTCGATTCTCGATATATGCGTTTGCATATAGGAGCGTGCGCCGCACCCTCTCCACCTTCCCCACTATGCGAATCGGCTCGCCCAGCTTCAACGGTCTGCGATAGCTAACCTGGAGCCGACCAGTCACGCCGGGGTGACCCGCGTGCCACGCCGCCCAACCAACCGCCTCATCGAGCAGAAGCGCCACGATCCCTCCATGCGCCATTCCCGTCCAACTTTGATATCGCTCAGGCACTTCGAAATCAACGCTCGAGCCGTCCGGCCCTGGCACGAACACGAGGCGCAAACCTTCCGTGTTGAGAGGACCGCAACCGAAGCAGTGGCCGTCGAATCTGACTTCCATCGGAGTCTCCTATCTACGGCGTTTTAGCCGCGGCAGTTCCAGGTGCCCTGGATGTTCAGTGCGGGCTTGCCGCTATTGGCGTCGGTCAGTGAGGCACTGACGGTGCCGGATTGCTGTGTCGAGTCCATCGTGAAGGTCACCTTGTCACGCGCGAGGTTCAACCAGACCTTCGTGTCATCAAGGCTGCGCAACACGATCGATAAGTCGCGCGAAGTGTACGTGCCCGCACCGCGAAAGTTGTTGACCACAAACGCGATCTCCCACACCGCTCCCGTGGCGTCGGTCGATCCGTAGAACGTGTCGGCCCACTGCTCGCCAGTGCGGGTCTTCGACCCCGTGCACGCGCTGACCTGGTCCCCTGAGTCGGGCACGATCGCGGTCATCTGGCCGTTGATCGCTCCGGTGAACGCGAGGTTCTCCGACCAGTTCCCCTGCGGGATCACCGGCGACGGCGACGCCACCGCGGGTGGGTTGGTCTGGGTGCAGGCTGTGAAGACGATGAGGGCGACGATGCCCGCAGCACGGAGCATGTGATCGAATGTTAGCCGTGGCGGAGGGTGCGGAGCGTTTGACCAAGGCGATGAGATCGCTCGAAGCCGCATTCCTGATCGGCGTCGAAGGCGTGAGCGTGATCTGGCTCGTACGGCACGGTGATTGCTACGAGGGCATGGCCGAAGGTTCCGATCCCCCACTGAGCCACCTCGGCCGCGACCAGGCAGCACGCCTGGCGGAGCGCGTCAAACGAGTCGGCGCCAACGCCTTTTACGCGAGCCCATTGCGCCGCGCTATCGAGACGGCCCGGATCATCGGCGGCGGTGACGTGCGCGTTGACAAGCGACTGGTGGAGATCGATCTCGAGCTAGGCGAGGACAGCACGCTCCGGTTCAAGGAGTCCGCAGCGAGCGTCATCGAAAGAATGCGCGCCGCGATCGATGACATCGTCGCGGCGCACCCTGGCGAGCATGTCGTGGTGGTTACCCACGGCGTCGCTCTGATGGCCTACATCTCCGACGTGCTCCACCTCGAGCCGGGCCGCGTCCGCCTGCTGCCCTTCTACACCAGCGTCAGCGTGGTCCGAGCGCTGGGCGGTCTGCGCATGGTCGCCACCATCGCCGACACGGCGCACCTCGAATGACCGAGCGGATCCGGGCGGACCTCGAGGCCCAGTGTCGTGAGCGACTGAGTCGCCCGCACCTGCGAGTTCTTTCCGTCGACTCCATACCAGAAGGCCATTCCGGGTTCACCTACTTCGTCACCATCGACGACGGTGACGGCCCACGGCGCTTCGTGCTGCGCCTCCCCCCTCCCGGCGCGCGGATCACCGGCCCCGCGGATGTCATCCGCCAAGGCCGCATCATGGCCGCCCTCCACAACGCCGGCCTTCCCGTGCCCGCGATCCCAATCCTCACTCCAGACCCTGTGGTCGACGGGCGACCCTTCGTCCTCATGGAAGCTGTCGACGGGGACCGAATCGAGAAGGCCGGTATCGACCAGGAACCCCAGGACGTGGCGCGCTCCGCGGTCAAGGTTCTGAAGCGAATCCAGGCGCTTCCGCTGGATCAGACCGGCATCGGCAATGAGGCTCCGGTCGGCTTGAACGGCGAGATGCTCCGATGGCTGTGGCTCATGCAGCGCGCTCCCGAGGAGCTCACCGGGCGAGCCGGCGAGCTCGGCGCAGTGCTGGCGGCACGCGTGCCCCAGGAGAGGCCGCCTACCCTGGTTCACGGCGATTTCCACTACGGCAACATGCTGTTCAAAGGCGCCGATGTGGTCGCCGTGCTCGACTGGGAGATCGCCCAGATCGGCCAGCCCCTCCTCGATCTAGGCTGTCTTTGCATCGTGTCGCACCGTCGCAAATACGAAGGCGCGCCCAATCCGGGCGGCTCGATCGACGTCGCCATCGAAGAGATGTACGAGATCTACGGGGCCGACCCGGGCGAGATGCGCTGGTACCTCGCGATGAGCCTGTACAAGTACGCCGCAATCTTCGGTTACAACCTGATGCTCCACCGGCGCGGCAAGCGCCCCGACCCCATGTACGAAGGGTTGACAGATACCATCACCGGCATGATCGACGAGGGAATCGCGCTGCTCGCGCCCGGCGTGTAGCAGACTGATCGCATGACTTGGGATTTTTCGACCGAGCCGGAGTTCGAGAGCAAGCTCGAATGGATGCGCGACTTCATGCGCAATGAGGTCTATCCGCTGGAGGTGCTCGACACCAACGAAGCCGGCTTCATGCGGGCGATTCGCCCCTTACGCGACGAGGTCAAGAAACGCAAGCTATGGGCAACTCACCTACCGCCTAACCTAGGCGGACAGGGCTACGGTCAGGTCAAGCTCGGCCTGATGCACGAGATCGAGGGCGCATCGATGTGGGGCCCGATCATCTTCGGCAACCAGGCGCCTGATTCGGGCAACTCGGAGGTCCTCGCCCACTTCGGCACCGAAGACCAGAAGAAACGCTGGCTGCATCCCCTGCTCGAGGGCAGGATGCGCTCGGCCTTCTCTATGACCGAGCCCAACACCGCGGGCTCCGATCCGACTCTCCTCTCCTCCACCGCTGAGCTGGAAGGCGACGAGTGGGTGATCAACGGTCACAAGTGGTTCACCTCGAACGGCATGATCGCCGACTTCCTGATCGCGATGGTCGTCACCGATCCCGATGCCGGGGCCTACGAGCGCGCGTCGATGATCATCGTGCCGGGCGACGCACCTGGCCTGATAAAGGTGCGCAATATTCCGACCATGGGCGGAGACGAACGCTTCGGCTACGGCCACGCAGAGATCCGCTACGAAAACGTGCGCGTGCCGAAAGAGAACCTGGTCGGCAAGCGCGGCCAAGGCTTCTTGATCGCGCAGGCGCGCCTGGGACCGGGACGCATCCACCATTGCATGCGCTGGCTCGGTCAGGCGCGTCGCGCGTTCGACATGCTCTGCGAGCGTTCCCTCCAACGCGAGGCCTTCGGCAAGAAGCTCGCGAGCCATCAGACGGTGCAGAACTGGATCGCCGACTCCGCCGCCGAGATGCAGGCCGCGCGCTTGATGACGCTGCACGCAGCGTGGGTGATCGACACACAGGGCGCCGCCGCGGCCCGCAAAGAAATCTCGCTCATCAAGTTCTTCGGCGCCAAGGTCTTGCATGACGTCATCGACCGCGCGATACAGATCCATGGTTCGCTGGGCTACTCGGCCGACCTGCCCCTGGAGGAGATGTACCGGCACGCACGCGCCGCGCGAATGTACGACGGGCCCGACGAGGTCCATCGCGTCTCGGTGGCGCGTCAGATCCTTTCCGGCTACGAGGTGCCCAAGGGCACGTGGCCGCGTGAGCACATCCCCACCAGGCGTGAAGCGGCGCAGCGAAAGTTCGCGGCTCTCCTGGAGGCGGCGACTACCGACGCCTAGGGCTTGGTCTCCGCAAGGTGCAGGCGGTCCCAGTCCGAATAGGGTCCGTTGACATGGATGATCCGTTTCAAACCCGCCTGTTCCATGAGGCTCGCAGCGATCCCGGCACGATAGCCCGAGGCGCAATGCACAGCCACTGGCGCTTCAGCCGGAATTTCAGCCGCTCGATACGGCACATCGGGCACGTAGATGTGGACCGCGCCGGGAACATGGCCGCCTGACCACTCGTGCTCGTCGCGAGCGTCGACTACGGTCATCGGCTCGGCGCTGAGGATCCAGGCTGCCATGTCCTCGATATCGACCGTTTGGAAGATGGAGAGCTCCCGGCCGCCGCCCTGCCACGCGTCCATTCCCCCGTCGAGGGCGCCGGCGACGGAATCAAAGCCGATGCGATACAGCTGGCGCTGAGCCTCGCGATGCTGGGCATCGGTGCCGCCGGCAAGCACGATCGCGCGGCCTCTTGGAATGAGCCAGCCGACCCACGCGCTGAACGGACCGTCGAGGCCGACGCTGTAGCTGCCGGGAATGTGGCCCTTGTCATATTCACGCCCGAGGCGAACGTCCACCAATGCGGCGCCGTCGCGCACCAACGATTCGACCGCGTCGGCGCTTAGCTTTGTGGGGGGCGCCGGATCGAGGCCCAGCAGCTTTGGACTCCCCTGGTTGATCGCCGCCATGTCGCGGTAGTACGCGGGGTAGCGCTGCTGATTCAGCGCGCGCGCCAGGAACTGCATCACCTCGGTGGTCTGGAAGAACGGGTTCGTGGCTCGCTCGTGGCCCAGCGTCGTCTCGTGCCCGGTGTGCCCTCCGGTGCCGCAGAACGATCCGCCCCCATGGGTTGGAAACACCGCGATGTCGTCGGGCAGGCCACGCAGCCTCACCTGCAGCGTGCGCAACGCCTCCAGCGCCAGCTGCACCGCGAGGTGCGGTCCGAACAAGTCGGTGCGGGCGATCGCGCCGATCATCACAGCGCCCCCTGAGAACAGCGCCCGAGGTCGGCCACGATCGCTGACCAGGTAGCTCAGATGGTCGGGCGTGTGCCCTGGCGTGTGGAGGGCCTGGAGCGTGATGTCTCCCAGTCGCAGGTCGTTGCCGGGCACAAGCTCCGCGATGTCGGTCCCAGCTGCGGCGTGCAGCTCGCCCCGGCCGGAAACGAAGTCGTTGTGCAGGTGGGTGTCCAGGGCGTGGGTGACCTTGACTCCGAGCCGATCGGCAATCCTCAGATATGGGCCGACATCGCGAAACGGATCGATGACCAGCGCGACCCCGCGCTCCCGGTCGGCGACCAGAAAGCTCGCGTTGCCCAACTCCTGGGCTGGGACCGCTTCGACCGTGAACACCGGGCGCCTTACCCGAACGAGATCGGCGCGGTCGTCAGGAGCACGTAGATCGCGAGCAGGGTCACCACCACCGCGCCCCCGTAAAAGATCACCTGGGCCACCAAGGTCTTGGCCGCCGGGATACCGAGGTCGACCAGCAGGTAGCGAAGGCGATGCGCGAAGTGAAAGAAAGGCAGCGAGATAAGCACCAACAGGTAGAGCTTCACGATCGGGTTGCCGAGAATGCTGATCCAGGTGTCGTAGTGGCGGTCGACCACACGCACGATGCCGAGCGGGCCAAGAATGCCTTGCACCAGGATATGGACGGGTATCAAGACCGCTGCCAGCACGCCGCCCTGGGCGAACATGAACCACCAGAACAGATGGGCCAGAGCCGGCTTGTGCTCGATCGGCGCGTAGCCCGTCACCTTTTCGCTCATCGGCCGAGCCCGATCAGAACCGCCCCGATCACTATCGAGGCCACCAGCCATAGTCCGAACTGCGAGATCACGATCAGGCGCGACCGCACCGGCTTGTCGAGCACCTTGAAATGCAGGATCACGCCCGCGAGGCTCAGAAACGTGAAGCTGTGGTAAAGCGCGAACGCCAGGCAGATCACGCTGAAGATGACGAATGCCGTCGAGGACGGCGCGTAGAAATGAGCCGGCCCGCGTCCCGCACGGTAGATCTCGTACAGCAGCCACAGCAGCCA
>Ga0307373_10012597_pt1 | contig 11982 bp, 11 predicted proteins | sample OX2MG_FD_202534 | JGI IMG/M metagenome (GOLD analysis project Ga0307373, IMG submission 202534) | Soil microbial communities from Risofladan, Vaasa, Finland - OX-2 | ecosystem: Environmental > Terrestrial > Soil > Coastal area > Acid sulfate soil | place: Finland: Risofladan, Vaasa | collected...
GAAACATCCTCCAGCGCGTCCACACCATCGCGCCCTTCCTCACCTGGGACGCCGACCCCTACATGGTCATCGGCAGCCACGGCCGCCTTTACTGGATCCTCGACGGCTTCACCTCTTCTGACAGCTACCCCTACTCCTCCCATTACCCCTTCGTCGACGGCACCATCAATTACCTGCGCAACAGCGTCAAGGTGGTCATCGATGCCTACAACGGAACCACCACCTTCTACGTCTTCGATCAGCGCGACCCCATCATTAACGCCTGGCGCCACCTTTTTCCGTCGCTCTTCCGTGACGCCTCCACCATGCCTCCCGACCTGCGCCGCCACGTCCGCTACCCGCAGCTCCTCCTCTCCGAGCAGGCCACCGTCTACGGCCTCTACCACATGTCCGATCCCGAGGTCTTCTACAACCGCGAAGACCTCTGGACCGTTGCCTCCGAGTTGCAATCCAGCGGCGCCGGCGACCAGGAGTCCCAAGCCATGGAGCCCAATTACGTCCTCATGAAGTTCCCCGGCTCCTCCTCACTCGAATTCGTTGCCATCCTCCCCTTCGTTCCCGCCAATCGGAATAACCTCATCGGCTGGATCGCCGGTCGCAGCGACGGCGCCAATTACGGCAACGCCGTCGTCTACGACTTTCCCAAAAGCAAACTGGTGGACGGCCCCATGCAGGTCGAGGCCCGCATTGACCAGAACTCCGCCCTCTCGGGCCAACTCACACTCTGGAATCAGCAGGGCTCCCACGCCCACCGCGGCACCTTGATCGTCATCCCCGTCGGCAAGGCGCTGCTCTACGCCGAGCCCATCTACCTCCAGGCCCAGCAAAGCCCCATGCCGGAGCTGCGCCTCGTCGTCCTCGCCCTCCAGGACCGCCTCGCCTACGGCCCTGATTTTCAGACCGCCCTCAATGCCCTCTTCAACGGCCAGCCCTCCTCGCTCAGCGAGTCAACGGCCCAGAACGCCCAGCCCACCTCACAGCCCAGCTCCCAAACCGGAACACCCGTCCCGGCCGCCGCAAAGCTCATCGCCCACCGCAGCGCCCTCATCGCCGCCGCCGCACAGGATCTTTCCGATTACGAACGCCTCACCGCCGCCGGCAAGCTCGCCCAGGCCGGACAGAAACTCGAAGATTTGAAGAAGCAACTACTTCAGCTCCAAAACAACTCACAGTAACTGCTTAACGAGTCGCTGAAGCAAACGGCGTTTTTCAGTACCTATCCGGCATCATGGTCGCATTTTCTGACTCAAGCGTTTTCTGTTGAGTTATTTCCGGATCGGCGACCATCCGACCGAGACGAGCGATTGAAGGGTCGAAACAGCGTCCTGAACTACGCGTTCGCAGGATTCAGATCGACTGTACGGGTTACGGAGAGGACGGTGATGTCGTCGTCCCGGCCGAAGGCTTGAGCCGCCTGGGCGATGGCTTCGGCGGGCTGAGTGCTGAGAGAGGCGCTGCGTTCAAAGCCGAAGAGCGCGCCGGCTTTGTCGCGGGCCTCGATTACGCCGTCGGTAAGAAGAGTGAGTTGCTGCCCGGGGGAAAGTTGGAAGGTGGATTCGGCGTAATTTGTGTCGGCGGAGATTCCCAGAGGAAGGCCATTCTCGAGCTGCAGGTCCTTGCCGTCAACGTAAGGCGCGATGTGGCCCGCGTTGGCGACGGTGAGCGCGCCGTCAGCGTCGGCGCGCAATACCAGGCAGGTGGTGAAGCCGCCGTGGCTGCGAGCCAGCATGCGCTGGTTCATGGCAGTCAGAATTTCTCCAGGGCTTTGGGTGTAGTGTGCCAATGTGCGCACCGTACCCACCAGAAGAGAGACGGTCATGGCAGCGGGCATGCCTTTGCCGCTGACATCGCCGATGATCACAAGCACTCCGCCGGCGCCTCCATGGTTCTTGATCGGCAGCACCTGGAAAAAGTCGCCGCCAACTTCACCATAAGGCTTGTAAACGGACTGAATGTTGAAGCCCGGGATTGAGGGAACCTCTTCAGGGATGAGAACCTGCTGGACGGCGCGACCGGCCTCGAGTTCAGCGGCCATGCGCTGCTTTTCGCGCCGGTCGCGGATAAGGTCGCGAACAAAGATGACCAGCGTCACGGTTCCCGCCAGAGTCAGCGCGCTGGTTGAGTACTGACATTGCCAGCCGCCGATGGAGGCGTAGTCCTTCATGCCCGTCAGGCGCTGGAATTCGTTGGTAAGTGTGAGACGCACGAACCAATAAAGCAGGAATGCGGCGGCAATCATTCTGTCACGTGCGCTTCTGCGCCTTAGACCCTGGACAATCAGAATGGCGAGCGGTACCTCGGATATGAGCACTGGCCATTCGGCGGTAAAAGACAGGTTCGGAAACCACACCGCAATGCTCACAAAGAGATAGATTGGCCAGAACAGCAATGTCCAGCGGCGACCTGGGACCTGCATTGCCTCGCCCGCTGTTGCGACGAGCACACCCGACGCGATAGCTCTTAGAGACAAGTAGGGGATCGGGCCTCCGAAGTAATTGAATAACTGGGTCACGCCAACAAGTGCGAAAAAGATGCCCAGGCTGCGAAACGCTCGAAAATCAGGCGCGGCTCGCCAGAGCGCCAGGTAAGCCGCCGCAAGGCAGCACATCACCACGGAGGTAATGAGGAGCGGTGTCTGCTGCAACTGCTGAACCAGCGGAACCGGCGGAAACAGCCTCTCGATCAGCGGCGCTCCCGCGCCCAGAAGGAGAACGGCGGCAATGTGGGGAAGCATCCGTAAATCATACGCCGCGTGTGTGTTGCGAGTGAATAAATGCCTATCTTCAGCTTTATGCCCGGAATACCGGCCGCCCGGAAATCACTACTTGATCAACAGCTTGGCATGCTATTTCGACTGAGCTGCGGATTGCTACCCTGAAGTCGGCATGGCGACTGGAATTGAGTGCATCGGGCACTGAAGTCTTTTACCGGCTGGGGCATTGCCGCCCGACGCACCTGGACCAACAAGCAGAGGCGCCTAACCGAGCGCAGCTCCACACGCACACCCTTGCTGTTCGGCTAACAGTTCCCACCATCAGGGTCTGCAGGGGACTTTCACCCCCTAGTGTCCGAAGTAGCCACCACAGCCACTTCAGTTGCGCTCACTCGCTTCGCGCCGTGCCCGGCGCACCAAGGAAAGCCCAGACCGGAGCCGGGGCCGTGTGACTCCAGAATTTGGAGTCATCTACGAGTGTGTTGGGATGTCGCCTCTTCCATAGAAGAGTGGACTTTCGTTTTCCATCTTGCCCGCTCTTCCGTCTATGCAGGGTCGCGCCTCGATCAGCTTGGATGTGAGGGCCTGTTCACACTACTGGGATGGCGGCGACGGGAGCCAGTTTTTACGAATTCTAGAAGCGAGGAGCGACGCATACCAGGGGTCTGCGAGCGACGAGCGACAACGAAATCGGGAAAACTGGCCCCGTCCCTCCGGGTTGCGGAGAAAACCGGGCCAAACTTCGTTGTCACCCTTGACCTTGGAATCACCAAAGCCTGCGGGTTCCGTCTCGTCTCCCACCCCACGGACGAAGACCTGTCCGTGGGGGCCCCGGTCTGGCCCCGTTTTCGCTCGCAACGCCATCCACCCCAGTAGTGTGAACAGGCCCTAGTCCATCAGCCGTGTACTCCGCTGCGGCTTGCTCCCGGGCTGCAACAGCGGAGTACATGCACACCAAGATGCCTGAAGCGTCATTGGCCCTTGTGACTTGTGCCACAGGTTGTGCCACAGATTTGGCGTCATTGAGAGTTAAGGTGTGCTTCGGCGCTTTTCAGGCAAACGAAAGCCCGCTGATTTAGCGGGCTTTAGCGGATGTTATCTGGTAGCGCTAACGGGAATCGAACCCGTGTTTTAAGATTGAGAATCTCACGTCCTAACCCCTAGACGATAGCGCCACACTGGCCGGGAGCGGCCGTCACCGGCCACTCCCTTCACTCTAACAAAATTCCGATTGGCTGCCAAAGGCCCGGCGCGCCGCAAACCCAGCCGCGAAGACCTGCCACGCAGCATGCAGGAATAGCCCGTTAAATCCCCAGCTTCCGCACTTCCTCGTTGTAGTACTTGCGGTAAAGAATCTCCCACTCCTGCGAGCCTTCCAGGATGATCTTCCGCTGCGAGGCGATCTTGGCCCGCGCCGCCGCGTCAATGCCCGCCTCCTGCATCAACAGCGTCTCCAGCGCCTTGCGCGCCTCCTGCCGAATCGTGTTCCGATCCTCAAGGAAGCCCACCTGGTCAATCTCGGCCAGTGTGTCGGCCACCGTGTGGGCCAGCTTGTTCAGCTTGTCGCGGTTGATCCTCATAGCACCGCCTTATATTTGCGGGCCAGCTCGGTCTTCACCTTCTTGAACATCTCGGCGTACTGCGCTCCGGTCCTGCGCATCTCTTCGGAATACGCGTCCAGAATCACGCGCACCTCCTCGTTGATGCGGTCCTCAAGCGCAAGCTCCTCCACCAGCCCATTGCTCACCAGCGACTCGGTCCCTTTCAGGTCGCTGGTCGTGATCATTTTGGCGTCGATGAGGTGCTTGACCGTACGGCGGGCCAGATACCCTATGTACTCACGGGAAAATATCATGGGCGAAACTCAAGAATACCCCATCCCGCCACCGGGTGTACACTTTGCCGGCGCGGCACTTGGAGCCCATGCGCCCACCTTCTAAGACGCCACGTCGACATCCATGTTTGCCACGCCGCCCTCCGGCGGATAGGCCAGCGCCACCTGTTCCCGCGCGCTCGTCCTCACTCGGGCCGCATGCGGTTCCAGGGTCGCCACTGCGGCAGTCTGGTAGCGCAGCGCAATCCCCGTGTGCGCGTTCTCCACCGACCACGCAAAGGGAATCTCCACCGCGCCATTGGCCAGCGTCCCGTTCGCGGTCGCCACGCCCGTCGCCGTCTCCACTGGATGCCTCCGGCTGCTGCGCAGCCAGCCCGGCACCCGCAAACACTAGAACTCCAAGCAAAGCGAACAGGCAATGCATCGGATTCCTCCCGCTCTGCCTATCGGCAGCCGTCCACGGCGCCAGGAGCAGCAAGCCCTTACGAATCACTCCATTCGCAATACCAAGGTCACGAAATCGCCCGCGCGCCTACCCCCTTGTGCGGGCAGCTCGCCGTATTCAGGCAGCCCTCGGCCAGGCGCAGCCGCTCCACCGGCCGCCCACCCACCAGGTGCTCGGCCACAATCGCCTCGGCGTCCTCCGGCTGCACGTTGCCGTACCACACCGCCTCCGGATACACCACCACCGTCGGCCCATGCTCGCACTGGTCAAGGCAGCCCGACTTGTTGATCCGCACCCGCCCGCCCAGGCCCGCGGCCTTGGCAAGCTGCTGCAGCCGCCCGTGCAGTTCGCTCTTTCCGTCGCGCGTGCAGGAGGGGCGCGGCGCACCCTCCGGGCGCACGTTGTGGCACACAAACACGTGGCGTTCAAACGCTGGCAAGTCGAAATCCTCCTCGGTGCTCTTCTTTCGGTGCTCTTCTTTCGGTTCTCTTCTTTCAAGACTAATACCTTTGCCGCCTCGACGAAACTTTCCACAATTCCACCGGCCTGCCCGCCCGCATCTGAGAAAATGAACACTTGACGATGAGCACGGACAATCTGCATTCGCTCAAAGACGACATGGTGGCCTTCATCGAGGGCCACGGCATGCGCCGCCTGCCCGGCTACGTCACTGAGGACATTCCCTCCATCGTCTGGGAGGACAAGGCCAATCCCGACGCATGGAAGGACTTCGTCGAGATGGCAACGCACGTCGGCGCGCCTTTCCTCACCTTCAGTGAAATGACCCTCGAACACGAGGAGCTCGACGTGCTCGTCGAAGAGGCCGGCGAGATGAACTTCCCTGACGAAGAGGGCGCTGAGCTCGTCGAGGCGCAGCTGCTGCGCAAATACGCCGGCAAGGTCGGCTACATCCAGCTCGGCTTCGTCCATCAGGGCATCGCCTTCCTGCATGAGACCACCACCGAGTGGTACGAGCGCTTCCAGTCGCTCCTCGAGGACGTGGACAGCTTTCACGACATCGTCATCGACGACCACGAGCACGGCCACGACGAGGAGGACGAGTAGCTCGGGTGGCCTCTTCCGGTTCGCCAGCCCCGGACTCCGCGGCAACCCGCCGCGCTCCCCGCCAGCGCTGGCTACTCGCTGAAGCCCATCCCGAAGAGGCTGAAGCCCTCGCCCGCGCCGCGCGCGTTCCCCATGTGGTCGCCGAGCTTCTCCTCGCCCGCGGCGTCACGGACGCAGCCCAGGCCTTCGCCTTCCTCAACCCCTCCGCCGATCAGCTCCACGATCCCTTTCTCATGCGCGGCATGCAAATTGCCGTCGAACGCATTGAGCGCGCCATCGCCGCCCGCGAGCCCATCCTGCTCTACGGCGATTACGACGTGGACGGCACCACTGCCGTTGTCCTTCTAAAAACCGCCATTGAAATGCTCGGCGGCGAAGCCCGCTTCCACGTTCCCCATCGCCTGCGCGAAGGCTATGGGCTGCAATCCAACGTGCTTGAAACCGCCCACGCCGAGGGTGTCCGCCTCGTCATCACCGTCGACACAGGCATGCGCGCCTTTGCTGAAGCCGAAACCGCGCGCCGCCTCGGCCTCGACCTCATCCTCACCGACCATCACCTGCCCGAGGCCGGCGACCAGCTTCCCCACGCGCTCGCCATCCTCAATCCCAACCAGCCCGGATGCACGTATCCTGAAAAATCCCTCTGCGGCGCGGCCATCGCCTTCAAGCTCGCTCAGGCTTTGCTTGAGCGCCGCGATCCCGTCCGCACGCGCGAAAAAACCCTGCCCAGCTTCCTCAAGCTCGCCGCCATCGCCACCATCGCGGACGCGGTTCCGCTCCACGGCGAAAACCGCACCCTCGCCGCGCTCGGCCTGCGCGAGCTCCGTCGTCCCATGGGCGTCGGCCTGCGCGCGCTCTTCGCTGCCGCCGCGCTTGATCCCTCCGCAAAGCAGCTCACCGGCTTCGACGTTGCCTTCCGCCTCGCGCCGCGCATCAACGCCGCCGGCCGCATGGACGTGGCCTCGGAGGTCATCGAGCTCTTCACCACGCGCGACCCCCTCCGCGCGCAGGAGCTGGCCGAAAAACTCGAACGCCTGAACCGCGAGCGCCGCGACACCGAAGCCTTCGCCCTCCACGCCATCGAATCGCGCCTCGCGTCGGATGAAACTCTCGCCGCCGAGCCGCTGTTGCTCATCGAAGGCGAGGGCTGGCATCGCGGCGTCATCGGCATCCTCGCCTCGCGCGTGGTCGAGCGCACGGCCAAGCCCGCCATCGTCGTCAGCGTGGAGGACGGCGTCGCCCACGGCTCCGGCCGCAGCGTGGACGGCTTTCCGCTGCTTGAAGCCATTGAAACCTGCGCCGATCTCTTCACCCGCTTCGGTGGCCACGCCTTCGCCGTCGGCTTCGCCATGCCCGCCGACCGCCTGCCCGATCTCAAGTGCCGCCTCGCCGCCTACGCGGCAACCCGCCTTGCCACACGCAAACTTGAGCGCCTTCTTCGCATCCACGCCGAGCTTCCGCTCGACCACATCACGCCCACCCTCGCCGGCTGGTTGCGCCGTCTGGAGCCCCTCGGCCACGGCAATCCCGAGCCCATTTTCGTCGCCCGCAACGCGCGCCTGATCGCGCCCGTCCGCGTCATGAAGCAGCGCCACATCCGCCTCGAGCTCACACAGAACCCCTCCGCCGATGCGCCCATCTCCGCGGCCTCCATCGTCCGCGCTGTCGGATGGGACCAGGCCTTGCGCGCAACCGAGCTCGGACTCACACTGGGCAGCCGTATTGATCTCGCCTACCGCATCCGCGAGAACGACCACCCCGAGTTCGGCGGCCTCGAAGTCGAAATCGCCGGCTTCGAGCCAGCCTCCGACGAAAGCAATTCCTGAGTAGCTGTACCCCGAAGCCTCCGTACTCAAGTCGACGCCGCCGCCCCGGGGGTCCCCAACGATAGGTCTTGGTCGTTGGGGTGGGACCACTAGGGAGCGGCGACATCCCACGGAACTACATAAGGACACGGCAACTCAGGAATTGCTCTGGCAGCTCCTACGACTGCCCGCAAAAGAAAAGGCCCACGGTCTTCCGTGGGCCATCCCTCTTCCGTACTGCGCGACTGGCTTACCGCCGCCCGCCCTTCGGTGCCTTGGGCTTCTGGTGGTCTTGCCTGGGCGCGGGCCGCGATACATGCTGCGCCCGTCCCGCGCTCCGGCTCTGCGCCTGCGGCTGCTGGCGTTGGTACTGCGGCTGCGCGCGCTGCTGCGGACGCTGATATTGCTGCCGCTGCTGGTTCTGCTGCGGCCGCTGGTATTGCTGCCGCTGCTGGTTCTGCTGCTGCCGCTGATATTGCGGCTGCACGCGCTGCTGGTTCTGCTGCGGCCGCTGATATTGCGGCTGCGCGCGCTGCTGGTTCTGCTGCGTGTTTCGGTTCGCCGCTCCCCGGTTTTCCACTCCCGGATTCACAGGCCGCTGCATCTGGTAGTTCGGCCGTGCCTGCTGCTGCATGTTCCGGTTCTGCTGCGGCCGCTGCATCTGGTAGTTCGGCCGTGCCTGCTGCTGCATGTTCCGGTTCTGCTGCGGGCGCTGCATCTGGTTGCTCGGCATCTGTCCCGTGCGGCCCTGCAGCGGCTGGCGAGAGACCACGTTCTGTGGCCGTCCTTTGTTGAACCGCGAGTACGCATTCCGGTCGTTGCGGAACTGCGTCTCGTGATCCCGCTGGTAGTTCGTGGGCGCCATGTGCCGCTCGTGCATCGCCACCCGCTCGGCCGCGCTCGGCCGGTACTGGATCCCGCCGCGTCCGCCGTTATACGAAACCCGGCTGCCGCGGTCCACCGTATAGCGTTCCACGACATTGCGGTCGGAATAGTGGTCGTGAATACGATCCTCATCGATGCGCATGACCGCATCGTTGTACTCAAATTCGCGATCGTGCCAGTGGCCGCCGACAAAGCCGATGCCGAAGTAGCCGTAGCCGTAGTTCACGCCGCCGTAGTAGCCCACGTAATTGCCCCAGTAGCCCGGATTCCACATGTAGAAGCCGTCATTCCAGCCCCAGTAGCCCGGCGTCCACAGCGCACCCTCGTAAGGCGCCGGCACCCACGCGCCCGGCACCCAGTAGTAGCCGTCCTGGCCGTACGCCCAGTAGCCCGGCATCCACATCAACCCCGGGTCCGGACACGGCGGCTGCTCATACACCGGCAGCGGTGGCGGTGCGAATCCCACGCTGATGAACACACCCGCATGAGACGTGGCGGGCACAATCGAAATGAGCAGAGCGAGCAAAAGCAATCGCACGATGTGGAGTTGTTTCATGGCTGAACCTCCTCGTTGCCGTCTTTCTGATGCCTTGTGTCCGCCCGTTCCTGCCAGGCTCGTGCCACTGGCGGCATCACCGCTTGCTGGCGCCCGCCCACCGGGCATCCAATGCCCCGGCTTCTCGGGCCCCTGCCGGCCTTCGGTTCCTGCGTCCCGTTCGGACCCTCCGGAACCGTCTTCCGGCTACCTCCATAAGAACACGTTACTTGGGCAGAAGTTGTCCGCCCGTATGCAAACTTATGGGACCCCGCGCCTTGGCCGCAAACCCATTCCTCGGCTTAGCTTGCCCCTCCGGCCGCGCACCCCGGGCCTTTTCGCGCGGTGGTAGACTCACCCCATGCCGCGCGGAGTCTTCATCACGCTCGAAGGGCTCGACGGGTCCGGCAAGTCCACCCAAATCAAGCGTCTCGCCGACTGGTTCCACAAGCGCGGCCTTGACCCCGTTCTCACCCGCCAGCCCGGCGGAACCCCCACCGGCGACCGCATCCGCACCCTCCTGCTTGACTCGGCTTCCACCGCCCTTTCGCCCGTCACTGAGCTGGCCCTCATGTTCGCTGACCGCGCCCAGGCCATCGCCGAAGTCATCCAGCCCGCACTCGATGCCGGCCGCATCGTCCTCTGCGACCGCTTCACTGACTCCACCGAGGCTTACCAGGGCGGCGGACGCGAGCTCGGCTCCGCGCTCGTCCTCGACCTGCACCGCCTGCTCTGCGGCAACCTCCGGCCCGACCTCACCCTCCTGCTGCTTCCCTCGCTTGAAAGCAGCCTGGAGCGTGCCCGCCGCCGCAACACCCGCACCGCGCAGCACGCCGGGCCCGACGAATCCCGCTTCGAGCAGGAGCAGGACGCCTTCTATCGCCGCGTCTGGCTCAAATACAGTGAAATCGCCGCCCGCGAGCCCGGCCGCGTGGTCCAGATCGAGGGCAATCTCTCCATCGACGAGGCCCACGAGCAGATTGCGGAAGCCGTCAGCGAATTGCTCGTCGCCCTCGGCCACCACGCCTGACCCTCCGTGTTCTTTGCGGTTTCTGACTCATTCTTTGCGCGTGAAAATGTCCTTCGGGCAAATGGCATGCACGCCCACATTCCCATCCACAAGCTGCGTAATGTCCACGTCCACAGCCACGCTCGTCAGCATGTACGCGTCGTCGCGGCTCAGGTGTTTCTGCTCCACCAGAAAATTGATCATGTCGCGGACGGCCAGCTTCGCCGCCTCCTTCAGGTCCGGGCTGAAGCCCATGCTGATGTAGCTCGTGGGCGTCTCCGCCCGCGGCCACAGCAGGTGCATATCCTTGTGCACCACAAAGCGAAACGTGCCGGAGAGAAACGTCTCCATCGCCGTAATGTCCACCTCGCCGTTGCCCTGGCCCGCGTGCCCGTCGCCCACTTCAAACAGCGCGCCCTTGGCGAAGACCGGGATAAACAACTTGGTGCCCGCCACCAGCAGCTTGTTGTCCATGTTGCCCGCGTGCATCCACGGCGGCGCGCTGTTATACCGGCCCGCCGAAGGCGGCGGCGCCACGCCCATGCTGCCAAAGAACGGATGCAGAGGAATCTCAATGCCCGGAGCAAAATGGGCCAGCATCTTCGTCCGGTCCAGCGGAATGATCTTCATCCGGCCATAGGGATAATCATTCGGCAGAAAGCCGCGGCCCGCGCCGAAGCCGTTGCACGCGAACGGTACGTCCAGGTCCACCTTCAGGATGTCCACTTCCAGCACGTCGCCCGGCTCGGCCTCCGCAATGGCTACCGGCCCGGTAAGAATATGTCCGCCCGGACCGCGATCCTTCACCTCGCGATAGATTTCCCCGTTGTAGGCGGGAATCTCCGCCGCCGGCACGCCCTCCGCTTCAAGCCGTTCCGTCGATCCGCAGGTGGATAGCGTCTGGATCCGCACCGTGTCGCCGGAGTGCACCGTGAGCACCGGCTTGGCCTCGGCCGAGTAGTAGCCCCACACCACCGTCCCGGGCGTTGCCGGCAGCGTGGCCTGCGGAGCCTGGCCTGCGGCAAAACACACCGCCAGCAGCGGCATTGCGGTAAGGAAAACAGATTTCATCGAAGGTCTCCTGAAGAAAAAATTGGTTTCGGCTTGCCGTGCGGCTTTCCTGCGCTTGCGGCCATGGGAAAGCGCCTTGGGCATGCCGGGACACTCGGTATGGCTGACTATATCGAAAACATCTCCCGGCACCGGCGAAAATCGCCGCCCTCGATCGAGAGACCTGCCGCGCCGCACACAAACATGGCACAATATGAGACGGAGATTGCGCTGCGCGCGAATCGCGACGAATGATGCAGAATCGGCACAAGCAGACGTGGCTACTCATTGCGGCAATCGCAGTCGCAATCGCCCTGCTCTTCCTGCTGGTTCCGCACGCGCACAGCACCGGCAACAGCGCATGGCTGGCCATCCTGCCGCCGCTCTTCCTGGGCATCATTTCTCCGCTCACGCTCTTTCCTTCGTTCCGGCAGGATTACTCCAGCCGCGCGCCGCAAGCGCCGTCGCTCCCCGCCGCATTGCAGCGTCCTCCTCCCTTCCTCTTCGCATAGCCCCTTATTGCTCTCTGTATAAAGAATGCAATAATAGGTATTGAGGTACAGAAGAGCTATGCCCAGGCTGAAGGGGAGCGCCGATCTTCTGGAGGACCGGCGCAGGCGCGCTTTGGTGTTGCTGGATGA
>Ga0307373_10012602_pt1 | contig 11979 bp, 16 predicted proteins | sample OX2MG_FD_202534 | JGI IMG/M metagenome (GOLD analysis project Ga0307373, IMG submission 202534) | Soil microbial communities from Risofladan, Vaasa, Finland - OX-2 | ecosystem: Environmental > Terrestrial > Soil > Coastal area > Acid sulfate soil | place: Finland: Risofladan, Vaasa | collected...
AATTCTCGCAATCCCATTCCCGACGCCCCCTGGAAAAAGCACTCGTCCGTTCAGACGTTCGTGATCGGCTCCGGCGCGACCAGGCCGCCGCCTGGAAACGGCGGCGGAATCGGCTCCCGGGCCCGCGCGTCGGTCGGTGGCAGGACCGGCCGCGGCGTCGCCGCCCCGATCACCTGCTCGCGCAGCCCCCCGGGCCGCGGCTGCGCGTTGGCGCCCGCCGGCAGGCTCACCGTCTCGCCCAGGAAGTGCTGGAACACCGCCGCCGCGTCCACCTGGCTCAGCCAGCCCCGGTCCTGCGCCAGCCCCAGCGACGACGCGAGCTGCGCCACCGTCTGCCCCGTCTCCAACGCCGCCGACGAGTCCAGCTCCGGAAAGTCCGCCACGACGTCCGCCAGCGTCACCTGCGCAAGACCCCGTCGATGCAGCGCTTCCACCGCCAGCGTCCGCATCGCCCACCCGAAGAACAACTGCCGCTGCCGATAGTGCCGGTACGTCGGCTCGCTCATCTCGCTCGCCGTCCCGCGCGCCGTGTGCTCCGCTTCCGCCAGCCAGTACAGCGGCACGCCCGCCCCCGCCGCGATCATCAGCCGAATGGCCAGGCCATCGTCCGTCACATCCGCGGCCTTGATGTCCGGCTGCACCGCTTCCCACAGCTCGTTCTCGTTGCTCACGATCACCGAGCCCGGCCGCGGTGGCTCCGCCAGCTCCGCCTGCCGCTGCACGATCCCCCGCCGGTCCGCGCCCTTCAAGGTGATGTGCCAGAGGTACGCCGACCGATACTTGTTCAGCCGCACCCGGTCCGTCAGCCAGTCGCGATAGCGCCGCAGCCAGGGAAGCAAGGGAGCAAGGTCCGACTGGCCGCGCACCACCCCAGCCGGTCGATTCACCGCGAAGTGCCACATCTCGCCCTGATCCCACCACCGGCCCTCCGCCTGCAACGCGCTCGGCAGCCGCATCAAGGTATCCGGCGTCATCGGCTGCGCCGTCTGGTGAAAGCGCAGCTCGTCCCACAGATCGTCCGGGTTCGTCTCGATCCGGTCGACCAGGCTCGCCGGCACCAATCGGAGATAGCTCGTCCCGTCGTAGGGGTTCGTGTGGATCGTCGGAAAAATCTCCCCGTCGAGCGCCAGCGCCGTCAGAAAATCGAACTGCCGCACCGCCAGCGTGTTCAGCGGATGGTGCCAGAAAATATCCAGCTCCGCCTGCACCGTCGGGTCGCTCGACCGCAACACCATCCCATCGCCCAGCACGTGGTCCACCTGCAACTGGATCAGCCGAAACGCCAGCGGATTGGTCCGATACGCTTCGGTCGCGTTGTTCAGGTTCTCGATGATCTGAGCCCAGGTCAGCTCCCGCATCCCGCCCGAGATCAGCGAGCGCCAACCCCGGTCCTCGTCCGTCAGGCTCGACGAGCTCGCCAGCGTCGACGAGCCTGCCTCCCGCGTGGCCGCGCCTTGCGAACGGGCGATGGGGCGAATGGGCGAGTGGGCGACAGGGCGAGAGGGCGATGTCGTCCCCGTCGCCCCATCGCCCGTTCGCCCACTCGCCCCGTCGCCCACTCGCCCATTCGCCCCATCGCCCGTTCGCCCATTCGCCCCGTCGCCCAGGAATGCCAGCAATCGCCGCGCTGGATTCACCCGTCCCTCCCCAGGTCGCCCATTCGCCCGCTCTCCCACTCGCCCGCTCGCCCCGTCACGCGTACCCCCCCAGCCGCTCGCGCCGCGGATCGAACGGGTCCACCGCGGGAATGATCGCCGCCGCGGCTGGCGCCGGCGCGTCTTTTGCCGCCTCGACCAGCAGCGCCAGCGCGCTCAGGTAATCGTCGTGGCCCCGGCTCTCCGGCACCGCCCAGGTCATCACCCGACTCGGTCGCACGCTGTAGCGGCACTCCGCGACCTCGTGCCAGAACTCCGCCGCCTCCACGTCGTCGTCCCCGTGCGCGTACCACTTGACCCGGCCGCCCGAGACCGCGGCGAGCAGGTCGTACCCCAGGTTACTTTTGCTCGCACTGCTGAACACCACCGGCACCACCACCCCCGGCGCCAGCGCGCCGGCCAGAAAATCCGCCAGCCCCCGCCCCAGTCCGGTCGCGTCCACCGCCAGCCGCTGCACCCGCCAGACGTTCCGCGCCAGGTCCAGCAGCGTCGCGTACTGCGTCCGCAGGTCCACCCCCCGCCAGGCGTGGACACCTTCGATCAGCACCACCGGCTCCCGCGCGTCGTCCGTCACGTCCCGCCAGACCAGTCGCGCCACCAGCAGCACCGTCGAGTCGTGGCCATCACCCGGCTTCCCTCGCTGGGCCGGGGATGCACCGAGGGAAAGGTTTCCCCCGGCCTCGGGTCCCCCGGCCACGTCCAACGCCGCGACGTACGTCGCACCCTCCACCGGCCTCGCTCGCCGCGGCTGCGACCCGGCCAGCTGAGATCGCTGCGTCGGCGAGAAGAATCCCGTCTCCCCCGCGATCGTCTTCAGCTCGTACTGCGTCCGGTACAACGGATGATCTGCCCCCAGCCGGGCCCGCTCGCCTTCCACGTACTGGCCGTACTGACGGTTGTACGCGGCGACCACGTCCCAGGGGTAGGCGAAGTGTCGTCGCCGACCATCGTGCTGCTCGGCCGCCAGGTTCGCGTCGATCTGCCGCTGCAGCAGCGTCGTCTCGTCCCACGCCGTGCCCCAATAGACCCGCGTCGCGTTCGAGGCCGCCGCCATCGGGGCAAAATCCTTGTCGTGCTTGACGATCGCCACGTCCTGCGCTTCGTCGATCTCCAGGAGGAGCGAGGCCGTCGCCCCCACCACCTGCGCGCCCGGCTCCGCCGAAAAGAAGAGGACCCGCGCCCGACCGAGCCGGACGATGTACCCGTGCTCGCGCGACCAGCGGCCGGCCGTCAGCGGGTTGTCCAGCAGCGTCCCCAGGCGGAGCATCGAGTTGATCGTCTGCGGCTTGAAGGTTGGCGCCGCCTTGACCAGCGTCTCGGCCCGCCCCATCGAGCGCGCCAGCAGAAAACTCTCCACGTGCGCGCTCAGCTCGTTCTTGCCCGCCTGCCGACTCATCATCACCGTGAGCGCATCCCCGCGCCCCTCGGCGATGGACGACAAGATCGCCGCCGCCGGCTCCGCCTGATACGGCCGCAGCGGCCGTCCCAGCACCACCCGCGACCAGACCTCGAGGTGCGAGAGCGCCGCTCGCAGCGCGCGCTCCCTCAATGGATCACCGCCTTCACCAACTCAACCAGCAGCGTGCTGGCCACCGCGACCAGAATCGCGTTGATCTTCAGCTCCAGTCGCTCGACCTCTCTGGCCAGATCTTCGAGCCCCCGACGGGTCACCTGCTCGAAAGCGGTCGGCGCCGGTTCGTCCCGCGCCGGGCTCGGCCGAGCCCCCGAAGCATCCCCCGGCGCGCCCGCCGTGGCGAGTCGCCGACCGAATCGGCGCAACAGCGCGGCCAGCGGATCACGTCCTTCGTCGTCTAACCGTCCCATCACAGCCCCAGCTCGTTGCCAATCTCTTCCAACGCGCGCGCCAGCGCCTCGTCCAGGTTCTTCGCGGCCTGGCCGCGGATCACGTGCTGCACCCGCAGCATCTGGGCGAGGCGGCCCAGCGAGCGGCTCAGCGTCTCCAGGTCCACGCCGTCGGCGACGCCCCGGCGAATCAGCACGCGCAGCAGCCCTACTTCCTGCTCGAGGTCGTTGTCCTCGGCCGCGCCTTCGAGCGTCGCGCGCTCTTGGGCGCTGAACAGGTCCTGGTAGAGTCGCCGCGTCGCGCTCGCTCCGCCGGGCACTTTCCCGGGTGGTCGCGCTCGCCGCGCCTTCTCGTCCGTTTCCGCCATCGCCGCCACCACTTCGCGAGAGATCGTTGGCCAAAGGAGATCGTATGTTCTACTTCTGCTACACTCTACCGGCCGGCAGGGGCGCCAGAAAGCAATGTCGCGGTGGCAGCTCTGGCGGGAGGGCGTCACCGGGGAAGGTCGAGGTGAAACCAAGTTCAGGCTGGACGGGCGCGAGGTCGCTGGCTTAATGGACTTTAACGATTAAGTCGGGTATGGAGTCGCTGGCTTGAAAGCCAGGCGTAGGGGCGAGCGGCTGAAGCCCCGGGGGAATGCCCGACGCCCCGCGTGATGCAGCTCGAGTGGGTTCTCTCGATCGCAGCGCGAAAAATCCTCGAGGTGCCGGCCCACGTGGCACACCCACCGGTCGGTGCCCTGAAGCGTCTTCCGAAAGGCCTCGAAGGCGCGATAGTGAGGATCAGACTCGCGCGGACGCCTTCATGGGCCGGAACGATATCGGTCATCGTCTCCCTTACACCAGGTGCAGCGCGCGCAGCTTCTCGAAAAGCAGGACGGCCGTGTACGAGGCCCCGCTCAGGACGAACAGCGCCTTCGCGACGTTCCAGGTCTTCCCAAAGACCGCCACGCTCACCCGCCCGTTGACGTCGCTCTGCAGCCGCGCGAAGCCGTCGGTCACTCTCTTATCGAGTGCTTCGATCCGCTCGTTCGCGCTGCATGCCTGGTCATGCACCTGCTCGACGGCCCCCCGGAGCGCGCCGATCTCGCGCGCCAAGTCGATCGCCCACCCGGGGGCGGCCTCCCCGACGGCGCGGTCCTCGCGCAGCGGAGTCTTCACACGGGTCATCGGGGTTCCTTTCTGGCGATCGCCGGGACTCTCGGCGGATCGGTCTATGCCGGCCTATGCCGGATGTCCTATATCATTCGGCCGGGCAGGAGCGATAGAATGGCCGAAAAGGATGGTGGCACTCATGAGCACCTATCAGGAACCGATCGGTCCCCTTCAGCCGTTCCTCGCCGCGAAGCGGGTCCTCTTCGAGCGCGGCCCGGTCGCCGTCGCGACGATGGCCGCGGCGTACGCCACGTTCCGGGTCTGGCGCCGCTTCCGGGAGCCGGGCACGTTCACCCTGGCCGGCGAGACCCACACGTACTTCTGGTCGAATTACAACGTCACCTGGGCCAACGAGCGCGCCATCGAGATTCCGCTGGCCCGCGCCTTCCTGGCCCGCCGCGAGACGCTCCGCGTCATCGAGATCGGCAACGTCCTGAGCCACTACGGCACGATCCATCATCCAGTCGTCGACAAGTACGAGACCGGGAAGTACGTGGGTCCGGTCGACGTCGTCGAGCTCAAGGGCCAGTACGACGCCATCCTCTCGGTCTCCACGCTGGAGCACGTCGGCTGGGACGAGGCCCCGCGCGACCCGGTCAAGGTCGGCCGCGCGCTGTCTGTCCTGGAGTCCTGCCTGGCGCCCGGCGGCGAGATGCTCGTGACCGCGCCCGTCGGCCACAATCCGCACCTCGACGGCCTGTTCTTCGAGGGCCTGACCCCCTTCACCAACGTACGCGCGATGCGCCGCGTCGCGCGGGACCGCTGGGAGGAGTGCGCCGTCCAGGACTTGCGCGGCGTGCGCTACGGCCGTCCTTACCTCGGCGCAAACGGCCTGATCGTCGCGACGCTGCGTCGCTAGATCGCTCTGCTATCACCCGGCCGGGCAGGAGTTATAGAATGGCCGTCATGAGGAAAGGGACACTGACGCGGATTCCCGCCGCCATGCTTCTGGCCGTCCTGATCGCCTTCGGCGCGATGGTCGCTCTCCCGTTGACGTCCACGCCCTTCGCCGGCGACATGCCGGTGTTCCTGGCCACCGGACGCGCCGCGCTCGCCGGACGTAACCCGTACGCGGTCAGCGCGCCGTTCGTGATGTTCGGACAGAAGACTGTCGACGCGACGCTCGATCCGCCGCCCTCCCTGCTCTACCTCGCGCCGCTCTCTCGCCTTGACCTCACGACCGCGATCGACGTCGCCGCCTGGCTATCGCTGGCCATGATCGTCGCCTCGATCGTCGCCCTCGCCTGGGCGCATCGCGACACCGCGACGCCCCTCACCATCCTCTGGGCTCTCGCGACCGGCGCCGTCTCGATGACCATCCTGCACCGCGAGGTGTACGGGTTGGTCTTCGGCTTCGTCGCCGCCGGCTGGCTCCTCCTGCGCGTCGACCGCGCCGTGTCGGCGGGCATCTGCATCGGTCTGGCGGTCGCGATCAAGCCGAACCTCGGACTCTGGCCGGCCCTGCTGTTCACGGCCGGGAAGAAGCGCACGGCGTACGCCGCGCTCGCCTCCTGGCTGTCGGTGAACGCGCTGAGCCTCGCGCTCTTCGGTCCCACCGTCTATCCTCGATGGCTGGCGGCGGTCCGGCGGATCGCCCCCGATCGCATCTAGCTCCCGGTGAACGAAAGCCTGCCCGGCCTCGTCGCGCATCTCGGCGCGCCCGGTCTCAGCGCCGCCGGGACCGTCGCCGTGTGTCTTGCCGCGGCGCTCTGGGTCCGTGGCTCCCGTCCGTCCGCCCTGAGCGTCAGTCGGACCGCTCTCGCCGCCGCCCTGCTCGCCTCGCCGATCACCTGGATGGGCCACGGTCTCCTGCTCTTGCCGATCTTCCTCTCGCGCCGCTGGTCGCTCCCACTGGGAATCGCCGGCGGCCTTCTCCTGGTCCCGTGGTCCCTGATCTGGCCCCTGGCAAACGCGTCGGTCGTCGGTGCCTGGGCCGCCACCTTCATCGGCCTGGGCACGATCGCCCTCCCGTTCCTCGCCTGCCTTCGCGCCACGACACCGGCGCCCCGTCTACCCCTGCGCCCAGCTGATCAGGTGCGCGTTCACGGCCCAGTTGTTGCCGGTGTTGAAGTAGACGCCGACCTGATTGGCCCCGCCGGTCAGGTAGTCCGTGCGGGACACGCTGTGGAGCTGTAGCCAGTTCTGGCCGTCGGTGGAGATGCTCGAGATCTGATTCGTGCCGTCGTCCGCGATGCGAAAATAGATGGGCGCCGACGAGAGGGGGATCAGCAGCGTATCCAGGTACGAGGCGACCGTGGTCGTGGGGCTGCTCATCTTGATCGCGCGGAAATAGCCGTTGCCCGCGCTCGCGTACGAGTTGCTCTCCAGGTGCAGGGTCACGAGCTTGCCGGTGCCGCTCTCTCGAAAGACGAGTCCGTACCCCGCGTAGTTATTTTTGCCGCCTTGCGTGAAAACCGAGCACACCAGGAAGACCGCGGTGATCGTGATGGGGCTCCTTCGGTCGGGTGAGTAGGCGCGTGGTGAGAACGACTGGCCAGCCCGCGTGCCGCATGATAGGACATCGGCGCGGTCACGGCAATCCCCAATCCGCGCCGGGTCTCCTGCCGTGCTGCAGCAGCTAGCTGGCACGGAAGATTGAGAGGTTAGGGATGTTCTCGAAATCCTTGAGGTTACGGGTCACCAGCGTCAGGTTGTGGCTCAGCGCCGTTGCGCCAATCAGCAAATCCATATCACCAATCTGACTGCGCAATCCCCTCGGTAGCCCGCCCCGGAGTATCGCAAACCGTTCCATAATCTCCGCAGTCAGGGAAAGAAGCTACTTCCCCTCGAGGAACGCCTGGACGCTGGCGAGCGAACCTTCCGGATCCCGCGCGTAATACGCGCCTTCGTACAGTTCGCCGTACGATATAAGGCTGACTGCCAATCCCTGCGGTACAAGATCAAGAAGGGTCCGCGTCGCCGATGTTTGCCCTTTCAAAACATCCACGATCCAGTCGGTGTCGACCAGGTACGTGCTCATAAGGAAACGGCAGGGCGGCTCGAGGTCCGGCGCCGCTCGGCGATGTAGACCTTGAACGCCTCCGTATCGACGTCTTTCCAGCCACCTGACGCTTTCAGGATGCCCTCGCGTGAGCGCTTGACCTGCTCTGCGCTCGGTGTCTTTTCTGCTTCCTGCACTCCTTCAACAAACAGCGAATACACCGCGTCCCCGGTATCTACCAGAAGAGACCGACCCGTTCGCACCGCACGGCTGATTGCCAGCGCGAGCTCGCTTTCCTTCGCAAGTTTGACTTTCCCCGGTGTGTTGTCCATCGCGGTTTCACCCCCTCTCTGTGGGACAGAAACAAGTATACCCGTCGGCCCTCTGCCTCAGGTGAACGATGGCACCGGTACCGCTATCGCATATGGTATCATAGCGGAACGGATCGCAGAGAGTTGTGGCGTCGGATCGCGGCACGACCGAACGCCGTGCGATTCGCGGAGCTAGAGGCGCTCTTGCTCGCCTTCGGGTGGCACTTCGAGCGCCCCGGCAGGGGAGGCCACCTGCTTTACGCGCGGGGGAAGGACCGTATCTCTCTTCCGTACCGGCGGGGCATGGTGCTGGCGATCTATGTGCGACAGGTCTTGCAGATGACGGAAGGAGAAACCGATGAGTAACGAGGCGACCCGTGTCATGAGCGACGCCGACATGGACGCCGCCGAGCGGCTGGCCGACGCGCGTCTGACCGAAGGCCGGACACGCCCGAGCGACTCCGACGTCGATGCGCGCGTACAGGAGTGCCTGCGCCGCCCCTATCGGATGGAAGTGCGCGGCAACCCCGAGGAGGGCTACCTGGCCACGGCACCGGAGCTCCCCGGCTGCGTGACGGCAGGTGAGACGCCCGAGGAGGCCCTGCGGCTGCTGCGGGATGCGATGGCGACCTGGCTCGAGGCGACGATCGCGGCGGGCGATCCAGTCCCGGAGCCCGACGAGGATCGCCACAGCGGCCGGATGCTACTCCGCATGCCCAAATGGCTGCACGCGCGCTTAGCCGAGCAGGCCAGGCACGAGGAGGTGAGCATCAACCAGCTCGCGGTGGCACTGCTCGCCGAAGGTCTCGGACGTAAGCAGAGCAGCCTGGTGGCCGACGTCGAGCGCGCCCTGGATACCTCCGGGATCCCGCCCGGTCCCGATCTGGAGATCCGGCGCTGCGTCCGTGAGATGATCCGGACACTGGCGGTTGGACAGCGCTGGAATCCCGCCACGGACTCCCCGGGCTCGACGCACACGGCCCTGGCGAACGCCACCCTGCGCTTTTGGGGGAGCTTGCCCCCGGAGACAGTCGAGGAGATCAAGCGCAGGGCGACCTCCCGCAAGCTGTTCTAAAGTTACGCTACAATGACAACCGCCGGTGCTTTGTGTTGCGCAAAACACCGCGGTTGTCATCGTGGCGTGTTCGTGGACGGAAATTTGCAGCCGACGTCCTTGGGAGCCGACGGTCGCTTCCGATCGCGGCGTGACGGATCGAACGATGGTCCATTCGGAGATAGCAGCATGCGAATCAGAAGTTTAGCACTATGCCTTCTCGTTACCCTGCTGGCCGCCAGCGTTCCCGCTGCGCCGGCGCAGGCGCAGAACTGCCAATTCGTCCTCGGCTTTGCCACTCTGCACAACCTGATTCCTCAGATTGTCGGACAGTGCCTCGAGAACGAGCAGCACAACCCGGCCAATGGCGATGGCCTGCAGATGACGACCACTGGCCTTCTCGTCTGGCGGAAAGCCGATAACTTCACCGCGTTCACCGATGGATTCCGGACCTCGGTCAACGGTCCATTCGGCTTGCAAATGCGGCTGAATAGCCAGCGCTTCTTCTGGGAGCAGAACCCGATGAAGCTGGCAATCATCCCGACGCCGATCGCGGGCGATCGTTGCCACACCGCCGGCCTGTCGCTGACCATCAAGGGGTCAGAAGGAGCGGCCGGTACCATCTTCAACACCTTTCGCTTCGTCAACGACCTGTCGGTGCCATGTACTTTCTCTGGCTTCGTCGGTGCCCAGATGCTCGATGCTCAGAACAATCCCGTGCGGACCCAGGTCGTGCGCGGCGGGGATTTTTTGACCAACCTGCCCGGGCCAGCGCTCTTCACGGTCCCGGCTGGGGGAGCGGCAGAGTTCACCCTGTCGTGGAGCGACGTGATGGTCTTGAACGAGACGACGTGTCCGAAGGCCACCCAATTGGCCGTGATCCCACCCGACGAGTTCGACCCGCTGATCGTACCGGTGATGCTCGCGCCCTGCAACTTTGGGACTGTTCACGTCAGCGCGGTCCGTCCGTCAAGCTGAAGTAGCTCTACGCTGAGGACCCGGGTGACGCCCAGCCATGGGCCGAAGGCGTCTTCGCCGAGGAGCTGAGCCACCGCCACCGCCGTGCGGCAGCGCGGCCACTTGAAACGCCGGACCTCGATCGCCTGGCGGACTGCCATCTCCTCTCTCGGTCAAGATCCTTCGGAAGACCCGCTCCCCGGGGCTGTCGATGAGCGCGTCAAGACAGACGGAGACGGCATCCGGATCGTGCGCCCCGACGTCAGAGCGGTATCCAATCGTCGCGGTCGATCCACTCCTCGGCGTCGCTCGCCTCCCAGATCAGCGCTACCTCTTCGATGACCTGGCGAATCGTTGCGCTAGAGCGGATACGCAGCACGCCCCAGTGGTGCCGGCCAAGCGCGGCGTGTTCGGCAATGTGGACGGGCATGCTCTTGCGATTATTGGTGACGAGCACGTACCGGGTTTCTTCCGCGTGCTTCAGGATGTCCGGATCACTCGTCCCCAATGGTGGCGCGCCATCGTCACCCATCCGAATGATGTCAATCTGGGCATTGTACCGTAGAACTGCAGGCTTGAGTCGTGGCGGCAGATTCTCATCGAGCAAGAAGCGCACTTTCATGCGGACTGCTGGCCCCGTTGCGCCTTCAGAGCTCGCAGCCGCTGAATCAGTGGTGATGGATTAGCCGCCCATCGCTGGTACTCTTCTTCGCTCCAGCGGTCCAGTCGCTCCAGGTACGCCTCGACGTCGGCCCGGTTATGCAAATAATAGGTGATCGTCGCGTGAATCTTCTCGAGGCTCAAGCCCGGAAACTCTTGCGCGATCTGCTCCGGGCCGTAGCCGTCTCGGTAGTACGCCAGAACGTGCTCGATGCCGATACGATGGCCTTTGATCCGAATCACGTCCGGTCCCAGGAAGTCGAAATAGTCTTCGAGCAACATCGACACACCTCGCTGCTGACCCAACCCCTCCGATTATACCGCGCGTACAGGAATGCCGCGCCGCCCCTATCAGGCGGCCGGGCGTTGCTCCGTGTGCCCAAGTCGCTGCACGCGCGCTTAGCCGAGCAGGCGGGGCGCGCGGATGTGCGCATTAACCAGCTCGCGGTGACGCTGCTCGCCGAGGGTCTCGGACGTAAGCAGAGTGGTCTCGTGGCCGACGTCGAGCGCGCCCCGGTCACCTTTTCGCGTCCTTTTCGCGGCGTTTCGTGACGTTCGTGGTCCAAACGGCGCCGGAGATTTCCCGGAGTGCTATAATCAGCCGCAAATGGCGAAGGCCGGAGGATCTGGCAGGGCAGGGAACAGGCACGGTGCAAATGCGGTGACTCGGCCGCCGCGCTCCTCCCCGGTTTCCCCGACACCCAGCACCCAACCGCCGGCCCCCCACCCCGCGGAGGACCGATGAGGCGTCTCGGATACCTGGTAGCGTTCGCTCTCGCACCAATCGTGGCTGGGCTGCTCCTCAGCGCCTGTGCCAACGTCTCGAGCAACATTCCCACTCCCACGCCCATCCCCACGCCGTCCCACGGTAACCGTGTCGTGGACACGGTCACGCGCGGCACGATCGACCAGCAGGTGAAAGCGCTCGGGCGCGTCGCCGCCGAGCAGCAGGCCATCATGTACTTCCGGCAGGCCGGGCGCCTGTATCACATCTCCGTGGATACGAATCAGAAGGTGAAGAAGGGCGACCTCCTGGCGGAGATGGACGTCTCCGACCTCACCCAGCAGGTGGAGGTCGCCCAGGTCCAGGCGCAGATCGCCCAGTTGCAGGTCGACCAGGCCATGGGAATGACGCTCACTGGCGGTGAGTCGCCCGCGGTCCTCTCGGCACGTGGCTCGGTCGCACAGGCCGAGGCGGATTACGCCTCGGCGCAGGATGCGCTCGACCAGCTCCTGCTCGGCTCGACCAGGGCCGACGTGGACACGGCCAGGGCCACCGTGGCCACCGATCAGCAGAATTTGCTGAAAGGCCAGTCAGCGCTCACCCTCCTCCAGCTGCCGCCGACGCCGGACCAGATCACGGTCCTCCGGGCCAGCGTGGACAAGGCGCAGGCCGCGCTGCAACAGGCCCAGGCGGCCTACGACCGGGTCGCGTTCGAGCCA
>Ga0307373_10012603_pt1 | contig 11978 bp, 7 predicted proteins | sample OX2MG_FD_202534 | JGI IMG/M metagenome (GOLD analysis project Ga0307373, IMG submission 202534) | Soil microbial communities from Risofladan, Vaasa, Finland - OX-2 | ecosystem: Environmental > Terrestrial > Soil > Coastal area > Acid sulfate soil | place: Finland: Risofladan, Vaasa | collected...
CGAAAGCATCCAGCGTAATCGTCGGGACCAGAAGCGGCGTCTGTTCCTCGGCGCACAAGCGGTTTGTGTAGGAGTTGTAATCGACTGACATCGGATAAAGACCAGGAGTATCGGCCAGTGCCGCCTGAACAATGCGGACATTGCTCAGCGCGTTCAGTTGGATGTGCCGCAGCAGGAAACCCACATTCTGAGCACACGGCTCAAACGAATAGACCATGCCCTCCGCTCCGGTTAAGCGGGAGAAGAGGAGGGTATAAAAGCCTGAATGCGCGCCTACGTCGTAGAACGTCATCCCCGGCTGAACGAGCTTCGCTATCGCTCTTTGCTTTTCTACTTCATACGTTCCAAGCCAGCACTGATGGATGCCCGCGCCAACGATCCATTTCATCCCCCGGTTCGGTCCTGAACGTACCCTCATTGGTACGGGGCTCAGCACAAGACGCGCAAGACGAGCGGCGGCCTTACGACCTGTTTGCAACATCGCTAACTTGATTCCTGAGCGATATTCGCCGCCATGCCGATTCTTCATTTTCAAGTGCGATTACGCTCATCACGCCTCGAAGAAATATGCCGCCGCTGGGGAATCCCTCGCAGGTCGTTCCCCTCTGGGAAGCTGGGATCCCGCAGCGCGCACAAAAGCACCGAGTCCGACGACAGGACTGGCGACCAGTACGAGGAAGAAAACTTCCGCGCCGGTGCAATCGGTATCGCAATCAGCCTATTCGCCCACTGAAGTAAGCTGCGATGCTGGAAGTAGACGCTGTACGAGTACGCGAGGCCGTCGCCGTCCGAGATTGCGTAGCCACGGCCTCCGGTTTGGATAAGCTTCAAGAGTTTCCACAATCCCATGCAATAGAACATGAGTTTGAGAACCCTAACTGGCGCGCGGCCCTGCCCAAAAATATTATGATCGGAAAGAAACACGCCTTTTCGCGCCACGCGCATCATTTCAGAAACGACGCGCGATGGATCGCGAACGTGGTGCAGAACGCCACATTCGATTACCGCATCGAAGCTTCGGGGCGCGAAGGGAAGGTCGAGTCCGCTTCCCCGAACGAGCGCGGTCCGGGAGATTCCCTTCGAGATGGCCTGCTCGAGGAGCTCGGGAACCAGCTCGACGCCATACAGACTTAACTCCGGCTGCTCGCGCTTCAGAAACGTCAGCGCGCGGCCGGTGCCGCAACCTACGTCGAGAACACTACGCACGCCCATAGCGGAAAGAAGTGGTGAAATATACGACAACGCGACGCCATGCTCGTCGTCCTCGGCGACATGCATCGCGTCGTAACGCGTTGCCGTGGCGGCGTAGTATTTGCGCTGCATGAGTTCTTCGTGGTTCATCGTAGGTGGGCTCCGATTGCAGGCTCGAGCTACCAAGCCTCACCGTGCGGCGCCCTCTTCACCTTGTGCGCGATGATGCGCAGGTTGAGCCATAGCGGCCAGTGCTTGATGTCAGCAATCCATTCGCACAGATGAGTCCCGGCCGTGCCGGATTGATCTTAAAACGCACACTGCTCACTGCAGATCCATCGCCGTTCGATAGATCGCATTCAGGTTTTGAGCGTAAGTCTCCCACGTCAGCTTGCTTCTTGCTTTAGCTAGTGCGGCTATTGACATTTCTCGTCGCAGTTCCTCGTCCCGATAGAGGCGCTCAAGGCATTCAGCAATCGCTTCCGATGATCGTGCCGGGACCACGAATCCGTCCTTCCCGTGGTCTATAATCTCGGACGACCCATTACTCGACGTGGTAATCACCGGAACCCCACAGGCCATCGCCTCAGCGCAAACGACAGCGCATCCATCTTCAAGGGAGGGAAGCACAAACACCGATGCGCGTCCGTAATAATCGCGCAGACTCGCATTTGCCACACCCGAAATATGCCGGAACATCCCGGCGTAGCGCTCAAGTATTGGCTCCATTTCGTTCGATAACGCGCCGATCAACAGCAATTCCGAATTCGGAAGGGCCAATCGCTTCCACGCCTCGAGCAGATACACATGTCCCTTGCGCACGGTAATCTGCGCTACACAGAGCACGCGAAAACGGCATTCCGTGGGCAATTCGTCGCGGCGTTCCAAAGGCTGGAAGCGATCGGTGTCAACGCCGTAATGCAGAACGGCTGTTTCACGTCCGTCATATCCTCGCTTCACGAACGAGTCGCGTACGATTCGTGACGGGGCAAGGAGAAAATCGGATATCTCGGTCTCCTCGATCTGGCGCTGCTCAACGCGGCGCGGCCCACCTGTCGGCTTGAGCCCCAGAGCCTCCCGCTCTTCCTCCACGATGGCGTGGGCAACCTCTATATGCTGGTTGACCGGCTCTACAACCACAACGCTGCCTTCACGCTTGGCACGCCTTGCAACCGCGACTCCGGTTCCATGCAGCATCAGATGAAGCAAGTCACATTTGCTCCAACGCCTGAGCACGCCCGCCTGCCAGATACCCGCGCAAGACCCTGCGATTTGGGATCCAAACCTTCCACCTGCCAGCCGACTGAGCACGCCGAAAAGATACTCCTTGGCCCATAAATTGACTGCCTGTTCCTTGTTAATTCCTAGCGCCGCGGAATCCGTGCTGAGCCTGTGCGAGTAATAGAACCTGTTCAAGATTCCCAGCGAAGCTAGATATTTCACGTAGTTGTGGTAGTGAAATCTACCGCAGACCGCGACATTGACTTTCATGCTGATGATTGGTCCCTTCGCAGCGCACCGGAAGCGAATAATAGACTTTGAAGTCCACCTTGCCCCGCGCGCTGGAAGCCTTGCGCGAGATCCATTTGGGGCCGCTCTGTCCCGCTATTCCCATCCGCCGATTGCGGTATCCGCGGCCCAGCCGCGGGACGCCTCAACCCAACCGTCGCTCTGGCTCATCACGGCCGCCTGCGCATCCATCGCTTCGGCTTCAGGCAACGAAAACAACACACCAACAAACAGCCAGTAGAGCATATTTGCGGGATCGAGATGGAGTACGGGGCCTTTGTAGTTGTATATCAAAAACAGCAGGATACAGGCTGCGACCGCATTGCCGTACGGCCGGATCGCGGTCTCCGTGATCTGTCCGCGTATGCGTAACGCCCAAAGCAACAGAGCAACTTGAAGCCCGACTACAATGGCACATCCGGCAATGCCCAGTTCCGCCACGGCCTTCGCATAGTAGCCCTCGAACGCGACAAACTCCGCCGGGTCGTCCTTGGCAACGCGCGCCGCGCCCGTACTGGTTCCTACCCCGCGTCCCACCCACGTCAGCCGGAGAGCGTCTGCTATCTCGCCCGCCTGTCCAGTGGCATAGCCTTGCGTCAGCTCCGTCTCCATCTGGGTCAGCCCGGTCAGATCGATCCCGCTAATGGAAAGCGTCACCGCAAACATGCCGGCCATCAGAAGGGCCGCCCACAAGAGCCCCAAGGCTCCTCTTCGCAGCATATAGAAAGTGAATAGCATCAGGGGAATCATGATGAAGGCGCCCCGTTCACCGGTCATGAATCCGGCTACGCACAACAGCCACAGGCTGGCCCCGCGAATCTTGCGCCATCGAGGGTCGGTTTCAATGCCGACGCAACCCAGCACGGGCACGAACATGCAGAGTATGTAGTTGAGATACTGGGCCGGAAACGCAAAGGTAGCGGGAATTCTCATGAGCCCCACATTGAAGTGTGAGAAGCCCTGCGTGGCAGCCATTGCGGCGGCACCATAGAACAAACTCAAGGCGTATTGGTAGCCAAGCGCCAAAGCGAGTAGCCACTGGAGAATTCCGATGCCGCACGGCAGCCAGATTAGCCCGATCATCAATCGCGACAGGCGCAGCAGGCTGGCCCGATCCCGCACATACGCGCGCCCGAGCAGGAGCATCGGCAAATAAAATAGCCAGACTTTCAAGCCGATAAGAGTGGCCACTGGGCCGGGGCCGGCCGGATTAAGCGCCTGCACCAGGACGATGCCAACGAAAAGAAAAAGGATCAGGAAGAGCGATTTAGGCAGACCAGACCATGCCCGCGCTAGCTCCCCCGACATCGCAAAACCGATGTACGCGGGAACCGCGAAGAGTATGTCTTTGATAAGAACTGGCCACGAAGCTGGGTAGAGAAACAGTTCGACGGCCCCGCTGAAAGGGATGAAGAGGATAAACAGCTCGAGCCCGCGCCGCCAGCGCGGAAGAATCGCCGCCCACATCACCAAAAGGACGAGCAGGCCCCCCACAGCCAGTGCTGCTTCAGTCAAAGAGTGCTCCGCGTAAAAAATTGATGCCTTTCGGCCATCGGATTGCGCACCGCCCGTCTCGCACCCAACTCACGAGTTGCCGCGACGGAGTGCCCGCGCCAGAACCTTCGGCACCGAATCCGCCGCACAAAGACCGATTTGAGCGAACTCGCGTACTGCTCCTGTGATGAAGTGAAAGTCTTCGACCCGTGGCAACAGGAAATCGGCGATCGCAAACCCGGTAACCATACGGGCCTCGAATAGCAGCCAGCAGGTCGTGACGGCGTAAGCAATTAGGGAGACGAGCGCTGCTCCGTAGATACCCAACGGGCGCAAAAGCAACCAAAGCCCGCCCGCAGTCACCACCAGCGCCGCCAACTCAGCACGCAACACGGAGGCCGGCCGACCCATGCCGCGGATTCCTTCCGACAGCACCATGTTGAGCCCGGCAACTCCACCGGCAATCGCCAGGATTTTTGCCGCGCGGATTGACTCGCCAAACCGCAGTCCGAAGAAAAATGGGATTCCCATCGGAGCAAGCACCATTAGCGCAAATGCCAGCAGCGCCGCGACCAAGGTACCAAGCCTGGCCGCGCGCGCCAGGAGTTCGGAACCCGCAGCGCCCTCGCCGCTGCGGCCGGCCAGCTTGGGCACGATCACCGAGGAAAGCCCATGTATCAGCGGCGTGCCAGCCCCGCTCCAGGCGACCGCGACGACGTACTGACCCAGCGCTGCCGGCGGCAGCAACCCGGCCATCAGGATTTGATCGAGGCGCAGATTAAGCATACGTGGCATGAATGTCGAGACGGCGGGCAGACCGAATTTGAGAGTCTCGGCGACTTCGATGCGTCGCGGTCTCGCCAGGGAAAATCCGTTGCGGCGCAGCAGAACTATCGCAGGCCCGAGGAGAAGCCATCCCACCGCAATATAGGCGGAAGCCAGGGGCACCGCTCTACGCACGCCCGTCAGCCAGGCCACGACAAATATCCCCACCCATACCAGCATCGGACAGATGCGCAGAATGTTCCACGCGACGAAATGCCCCCCAGCTCGCAGTACTTCGGCCGGCATCGAGATCAGCAGGTATAGCCAAATCTGAAACAGGAATACGCGTGCCCCCCAAACTATCGCAGGACTTTGGGAGGCCAACAGCCAGGGCATCGCAAAGAAGCCTGCGAGCGAGAATACCAAGGCGCCAACAGTTCCAATCAGCAGCGCCGCACCGAGATACTCAGCCCGTCTTCGCGGCTCGCGCGCGCAGAAATATAGCACCGCCTCGGAAGTGCCCAGCAGGGCGAGAACAGCGAGCGCGCTCGGCCAGGCCTGGATCGCGGCGAGTTCGCCTCGCCCCTTGGGTCCCAATAAGCGCGCCGCTACCACGCCCGTGAAAACGCCAAGCACTGACATCAAGAGGTTGGCGCCAGTCGTGATCAGAGCCGCACGCTTCGCCGTCCACGCTTGAACCGGTCGTTCCCCGCCAGCCGCAGACGCCCTTCCTCGAGCGCAGTTGTTTTGAACACCATCGCTTTCGGGAAGCTCCGGCGTCGATGGGGTAGCGCTTTCTTCCATCGTTGTCATTGATTGCGGCCGTGCCTTCAAACAGCGACGCCACGCGGCGCCACCATCGCGATCCTGGCCGCTATTGCCTGCTCAACCTTATTGAGCGATGGCTTCATTGGCACGCCTACACGCCGGTGCCCTTGAGCACCACCAGCGCGGTCCTGGCCAGAATCTTGAAATCGAGCCACAGCGACCAGTTATCGATGTACTCGAGATCGAGCGTCACCCAGTCGTCAAAATGCGAGACCCGGTTGCGGCCGTTGACCTGCCACAGGCAAGTGATTCCCGGTCTAACGCTCAGCTTGCGCCGATGCCAGACCTCGAAGCGCTCGAACTCTTGCGGCCCCGGCGGGCGTGGGCCAACCAGGCTCATATCGCCCTTGAAAACGCTCCACAATTGCGGCAACTCATCCAAGCTGTATTTGCGCAAAAAGTGGCCCAACGGAGTGATCCGCGGATCGTCTTTGATTTTGAACACCGGGCCGCTCATCTCGTTCAGCGCGGCGAGACTCGCCTTGCGCTCGTCCGCGTCCGCAACCATCGTGCGAAACTTGTAGCCAGTAAATGGCCTGATTCCCTTGCCCACCACCTTCCACCGGTAGAAAACCGGCCCCGGCGATGTAAGCTTGACCGCCAGAGCAAGAGCGGCGAACAGCGGCGATAAGAGCACCAGCAGAAGTGCCGAGGCCACCAAGTCGATAGCGCGCTTGATGAGTAGTTGCCCGCTTTGTGGCGGACCCACGGTGATCGTAAGCGCCGCGCGGTCCATAAAACCTTCAAGCTTCATGCGCGACCACAGTTGCGGATCCGAAATTCCATAGCTGGGAAGAATCCGTATGGTAACGCCAATCAATCCGCAATAGCGAACAATCCCGGCGCCATTGCACCCGTTCGCGACCGCTGGGCTGATCAACACCTCCTCCACCGGACTTTTCCAGATCAACTGGCGATAGTCATCGAGCGTCCCCTGGATCGGAGCGCCTTCGATGACGGACTTCGCGGCGCTCTGCGACAGGCATCCCCAGACCTCCATCCGCTGTTGCGGATCTTGGCGTATGGCTCGGATCGCCCACGCGGCGTAGTCGTCGTCTCCAAGAACCAGTACGCTCCGCCGATCCCATCCGCGCCGGCGCCGAAACCTGACGATCCGCACCGCCGCAATCTTCTCAGCCAGCAGGAAACACATGCTGAAGAATCCCTCGCTCGAGATGAATATACGGGACAGCGGATTCTTGGCCGCGTACAGATAAAGCGCCACCAGCGCCGTGCTGGTCACCCCGGTCCTGAGCACATGCCACGCAACCCCCAGCGGCGAAGCGTCAAGCAGCGCAAGATACTCGCCATTGAAATTCAGGACCACTACCCAGGCGGGCACAATAACGATCAGCAGCCAGAGGTAGTCGCCAAGCGGCCCGAGGTCGAAGGGGCTGATGCCAAAAACGGTGCGCGCAACGACCGGCACGGTCCAATAGGTGAAGAGGAAGGCTCCGCACAGCGCTACTACGTCCGCCAGCAGCAGGCGGTAAATTAACTGACGGTCAGCATTCATACGATTCCAGGGCCAGTCCGGAACCAAAACAGCGCCACATCCAGAACTTGCTCAGGCAGCTAGTTTGATCAGAGTTTTTGTGAACCCTTTGAGCACCACGTTGCGATCGAACATCTGCTCGGCAATCGCTCGGCCAGCCTCGCCCATCGCACGCGCGAGTTCTGGCTTGTCGCGCAGCGTCCTCACCCCCGCGGCCAATGCTTCCGGATCCTCCGGCGCCACCACGAGACCAACTCGGTGGCGGTTGATGAACGACCCCGTCTCGCTGCTTTCGCTCACTGCGGCCAAGATTGGCCGGCCAGCGGCCATGTAGTAAAGCAATTTGCCGGGAAAGACGCAGTCGCTCACCGCTCTGCGCTGGGTGATCACCAGAACGTCCGCCGCGCCCAGTTGCGAGGGCAACGCCTCCCGCGGCTGCAGCGGCAGAAAGCTCAGATTCCGGGCGGCCGCCGTTTGGGCCGCGTTTTCCAGATCGGCGAGATAGGGCCCGTCGCCAATCAGCATGAACTTGATATCGCTCTCGCCGGTCATCCGCGCCGCAGCCTCAACGAACACCCGCAACCCCTGCTTGAGCGCAACGCTGCCGGAGTACGTCACCACGAAATCATCCGGCGAAAGATTATGGCTCGCACGGAAACCATTGACCCGCTCGGTCGGCCGCATGAAACCAAGATCGATGTAATTGGGAACCAAATCGATCTTGCTTTCCGGCACGCCCTTATCGAGAAGATTCGTCCTGAAGCCCTCGCAGATGACCCCGACCCGATCGACTCTGTGACAAACTGCGCGCTCGAGCCCATATCCCAGACGCGCCGTGCGACTTCCGGCGGTGAGCATCCCCGCCGCGATTGCGGCGTCGGGCACTAGATCCTGGATCTGCAGAAACACCTTGGCCCGCTTGATCCTAGCCAGCGCCCACGCGGTCAGGCCGAGCTGGAGCGGGGGGGAGATCGCCACCACGACATCGATCGGCCCCGAGATCAGCCCGCCGATCATCGAGGAGAGCGCAAACGAGCTATCAAATAAAACCCGATTGCGGGCACGGCCTGGATGCTCGGGAACGTAGAGATAAGTCCTCAAGACGTCCACGCCATTGATCCGCTCACGCATATGCGTCCGGCCGCGGTAACCCTCCCAGATGCGAAAATAAGGCGCGACCGGAAACCCGGTAACCACCTGCACGGTGTGCCCTTGCTGCTGCAAGTGTTCCGCCAAGTCGGCGGTATATGGGCCAATCGAGGTCGTCTCCGGAAGATAGTTCAGGCCCAGGATTAAGCAGCGCATTGTTCTACACCAAGTCGGCTACTTGAGCATCACGAACCAGGCTCCATCGATCGCGCCCGATTCGGAGGAATTTAGCGTGAGATCACCAGGGCGTCGCGCGTTGCGCCTCCCGGTGAGGAAATAATTGCCAAGAATACTTTGTGACTATGCTCGGTTAGGCGCTCGCCCATTAGCCTGAGGAGCATATCGGCGCGAAGACCCTGATTGACCGGGAACCGAATCGTACGTCTATTCATTATTTTATCGTGCGGACTTGATGGCAGTGCGGCGCCTTCCGGGACCGGACTGCGGCCACGGATGGCCGACGCGGATTAGTGACTATTCGCTTCCGCGACTCTTCGCTTGAACTCGGCATAACGGGCACGATAACCGGGGTTACTGGCGTCGAGCGCCAGCGCATGCGTGTAGGCGCGCTCGGCGGCGAAAAACTGATAGTTGTCCTCTTCGGCCTGCGCCAGGTCGAAAAAGGCGGGTGCGGATTGCGGATTGAGCCGGGTCGCCCGGTTGAGCCAAACCGTCGCAAGGTTGAGCTTGTTGTCGCTTGCGTAGAGCTCGCCGAGCCGATCCGTCAGTTCGAAATTAGACGGCTCGATGGCCACCCCCTTCTCGAGCGCAGCTTCCGCTGCGGCAAGGTTATGCTGAGAAATCTCGGCATCAGCCAGCGCCTCGTAAAGCGGCGCTCTGGGAGCACCTGCCGCGATTCCCTGCCGGATCACCCGCTGGGCATCATCCAATCGCCCACTGCTTGCATAGACTCCGAGCGCAAGAGTCCGATATGCACCGGTCTTGCGCGGGTCGGCGGCGATCGCCTCTTTCAGCATCTGTTCGGCGCGCAATCGATCGTTCGCGTTGGCGAAGGCCGACCCCGCGCGGCTCAGCATCGCGGACTTGGCCGCCGGATCCAGGATGGAGCGTGCGGCCTGCTCCAGGAACTCGCCCTCCTCCCGGTGGCGCCCGAGGTTCTCATACAAGAGCGCCAGCGCGTTGGACGCTGGCAAGTAGCCGGCCGCCGAGGCGCTCTTCAGCCCCGCGATAATCGCCCCTTGCTCGTCGGGCATCAGCCACGGAATCACGCGCCCATTCAGATAGTAATGGTCACCCAGATCCGGGGCGTAGAACACCGAGCGTTGGATTTCCTGTAACGCCTGTGTTCGTTTACCGGACAGCACCAGCGCCGCGGCATACAGATCGCGCGCACCAGGGTTGGTTGGATCAAGTTCCAAGGCTGCATCGAGTTCCGCGTCTCTAATCTGGGTCTGGCTCGGCAAATTCAGCAGTTGCGCAAGACCCAGATGCAGACGCGCGCTGGTCGGATAGCGTAGGATGTCCGCAACCGCGTCATCGACCGTGCGCGGACGTCGTATATCGTAGGGGAACGGCCGACGCTGTTGCCCAACAGTCACGGCGATCGCGACCAGACACAAAGCCAGGATCCCGGCCGCGGCAGCCCTTTGCCGCCAACCAGCCGCTGAGCTCTGCTCGTCGCGCGGACCGACCCCCGCGCACATCCGCACCAGCATTCCCAGGCAAATCGTTGCCAGCAGCGCGTTGGCGGGAACTCTCAGCGGAAAATCGAATATCGAGTGAGTCGCGACAGCCGCCAGCGCAGCCGCGCAGGCGATTGCGATCGGAAACGACTCGGGCGCAAGCGCCATGATTCCCGACCCGATGCGCAGCCCCGCAAGCGCGATAAACCCTACGCCAAGCACAACACCGAACAAACCCACTTCCGCCGCAAATTGGATATATTCGTTGTGAACCGCGTTCATGAACACGTTATCCCACGGCGGCGGCGCGTACTTCGGGTAAATCTCCGGCCACGCGCCAAGCCCGACGCCAAAGAGCGGAAACTCACCGATCATCGGCAACGAATTTCTGGACACCTGGGTGCGCTCCCAAACTGATTCCTGCTGCAGCGCGGAGTTAAGCCTTGTGTCCGCTTCGGAGCGGCTCGCCGTGCTGGTAAAGAGCGAAGCCACGCATACCGCCACGATCAGCGCGCCGCCCAGCGCCACCACGCGCTTCGGCCAGGTGCCGCCGCGAAAAAGTCCCGGCTGAGAATCCTTCGGTAGGCGCGCGGACAGGGCGAACACGACTCCGCTTCCGACGACCGCGGCCAGCCACCCGCCCCGCGACGCAGTCGCCAGCAGCGCCGCAAGCACCACCAGCCCGACGGTGCCGCACAGGATTGGAACCGCGATTCGGTCGCGTACCTTGCCGAGCAGGTTCGGAAAGAGCATTCCCGAGAGCGCAAACGGCCATACCATCGCCAGGTAATCCGCAAAATGATCGGGATTGGCGAAAGGGCCGAAACACCGCGCGCCCCATGCGCTACCGCCCGCCCAGTCGTAAGGAGAAAAAATCCACAGCGGCTTGCCGTTGGGAAAGAGCTGCTCAGCCAGTCCCACCAGGCTGATCACTAGTCCGGTCGCCAGCACTGTACGGACCAAGTTCTTGTAGAGCCGCAATTCCTGCTTCTCGGAGAAGGGATACAGCAGCAGCCAGAGACCCAGCGCGCAATACATCAACAGCTTGAGCAAACCAACCCGCGTCATCGGCGGAGCAACTGAAAGTGGCTCCCAAGCCCCCGCCGGTAGGTAAGGCGCGGCTGCCGTACTCGAAGCCGCCGTGACGGGATGCGCGAATGGAACCCGCACTCCGGCGCGCACTTCGTCCGGTGTTGGCAGCATGTAGCGCTGCCTGCCCGCCTGCAGGCTCACAGCCGCGTCCCACTGATATGCCGCCTTCGACGGCCAGCCAGGCAATCCATAGCTGTCCAATGCGTAAGTCTCAGGTGAAATAACCCGCAGCACTTCTGGGGCAAGGGGCACAAGCTGCAGCCCTACCACCGCAACAAGCCCAAGGGCCAGCGCGGCCAGCTTGGAGGAACCATTCGCGGAGGCAGCCAGAGGACTTCGGCCTGCCGCGACCTTCACCATCCAGACTGCGACCAGAACGAAACTGACCAGCTCCGCCAGGCCGAAGGCCCAGGGATGAACCGCCCCCAGCGCAAGGGCGGAAAACGGGATGAGAAGAATCACCAGCCACAGCATCAAGCCATACCAGACCTGTCGGATCGCTTTGCGCGCAACGCTCGAATCGGGCTTTGCTCTTCTCCCTCCAGAGAAGCGGTAGCGTACTCGCGGAAATGTTGCGGCGTGAGACTCATCGTACCCGATCCGCGTGATTTTCCGAGGGTAATAACCGAACTCATCGGCGCATTTTTACTGGCGCGACTTCGCCAGTTTTCTGGAAAACGAAGGCTGTGAGGGCGCTCGAAAGCTGCCCGAGGTGAGATGCTTCCTTCGGCTGACACTGATTCCGGCCAACAAGCCTCTTTCGGCTACGGAGCAGAGCCAGCGGGTCGATCGTCCTTGGGCTCGCGATCTTT
>Ga0307373_10012604_pt1 | contig 11977 bp, 10 predicted proteins | sample OX2MG_FD_202534 | JGI IMG/M metagenome (GOLD analysis project Ga0307373, IMG submission 202534) | Soil microbial communities from Risofladan, Vaasa, Finland - OX-2 | ecosystem: Environmental > Terrestrial > Soil > Coastal area > Acid sulfate soil | place: Finland: Risofladan, Vaasa | collected...
GGCGCTGGCGGTCGAGTCCCCGGGCGATTTGGAGTCCACCCGAGTGGTCGCTCACGCTCAAGTACTGGTAGCCGCGAGCGCGGGCGGCCTCGGCGAGTTCAGGTATGGTCGCGCGGCCGTCGCTCCGCTGGGAGTGGAGATGGAGGTCGCCCTGTAGATCGGACACCGTCACGAGTGGCGGGAGGCCAATACGCCCCGCGGCCTCGATCTCGCCGCGCGCCTCGCGGAGCTCAGGTGGAATCCAGGGAAGTCCGAGCGACTGATAGACTGCCTCCTCAGTACCGTCCGACGGCAGATCGCCGCCGGCGAGGGAGGTAAGCGTCGCGACGTGCTCCCGGCTCCCGGTCCACCGGATCATCTCGGTGCCGAAGCGTGATGGATGCGCAGCCACCACCCGCAGCGTCGCGCCGATGTGCAGCGCGGCGATGACAAAGGCGGAGTCTGCCTGCTCGACCTCGGCGACGAACGGCGCGACGCCAAGGGCGGTGGCGATCGCCTCGGTGCTCGCCACGGCAGCGAGCAGGTCGAGATTGCCGACGGTCTCACAGCGGCGGCGGATGCTGCCGGCGATCTCGACCCGCGTGCCGAGCATCTCGCGGAGGGCGTCGGCGATGCGCTCGGCGACCGGCAGGGCGGTCCCGATGGAGAGTCGGTTGGTGCGGCGATTGAGGAAGGCGATCCCCTCGAGGATGCGCGCCTCCTGTTTGGCGCCGAACCCCTTGAGCGCGCGGAGCTGGCCCGCTCGCGCGGACGATTCGAGCTGGGAGAGGCTGGTGATGCCGAGCTCGCGGTAGAAGCGCCCGACCGACTTCGGACCGACGCCGGGGATGCCGAGCAGCGTGAGCAGCGTGGACGGGACCTCGCCGAGGACCTCCTCCATGGCGGAGTAGTGGCCGGTCTCGACCAGTTCCCGGACGGCGGCAGACAGGCCCGGGCCGATCCCCGCAACGTCGGTCAGCCGGTCCTGCGCGACCAGGTCCGCGGCCGCGTCCGGCAGATGGTCGATCGTCTCCGCACCGCGCCGATAGGCGACGACGCGGAAGACGCTCTCTCCTTTGATCTCGAGCACGTCGGCGAACTGCCGCAGGTGCTCGGCGATCTCGTGGTTGTTCATCCCGTCAGCGCTCGCGGCGGGCGAGGATGCGTGCGAGCAACTCGTCGGGCCACGCGTGGAGGACGTCGCCAAGGAGCCCGGGATCGATCCCGGCACCGAGCGCGACGGACCGCTGGAACTCCGGGCTGAGGAGGTCGGAGGGCGCGTGAGCGTCGCTGCTAACGATCAGCCGAGCACCGTGGAGCTGGCCGAGCCGGGCGACGTGGCCATTAGTGAGGCTGTGTCCCCGGCGCGCGCTGATCTCAAGATAGACACCGCGACGGGCGGCCTCTCGCACGTCGTCTTCGACGATGTGGCCGGGGTGTCCGATCACGTCGACGGCACCGCTCACAATGGCGGCGTGGTCGGAACCGGACGGTACCGGCTCGACCGGCGTCTCACCGTGAAGGACGACGATCTCCGCACCGGCATTGCGCGCGAACACTGCCGCCTCCGCTATGGCCTCGGCTGGCACGTGAGTCAACTCGACGCCGACGACCACCTTGATCGGCCAGTAGCGCTCGGCGACTTCTCGGTCGGCTTGGAGCGCGGCGATCAGCTCGCGGACGCCGCCGACGCCGACGTGGTCGGTCAGGCCCAGGGCCTCGTAGCCGCGCTCGGCCGCGCGCCGGATCTGCTCCATGGGGGAGAGCTCGCCGTCGCTCCAGAAGGTGTGCGTGTGAAAGTCGAGGACCACCGTTGTTCCCTTCCGGCCTGCCGTGCGGACCGACCCGCGCCGCGTGTTCCCAGCTGGTTGTGCGGACCGGTTCAGCATCCAGGACGGCAAATGATGCCACAGACGGAACGGCGTGAGCGGGGCCGAGCGGGCCACTGGGTGGCACGGCACACGAGCTTCCCAAGCGGTGCTTCGGGACCAAGCCGGCCGACACGGATCGACGAGATCATCTCTCGCGCCGAGTGCGTGACACCATCGCCACGGATGTCGGTTCGCGTCGGCTCACCCGGAGGACGGGGCACACGGTGTCAGGCGACGGCGGCCACCGCCTCGCGAACGTGGTCGGTGATGATCAGGCAAAGGTCGCCGTGCTCCAGCATGCGCAGCGCGTGCCGCACCGCCTTCGACTCGGTGGGCAGGGTGATGACCAGGGGCGGGATGTTGTTCTGCGCGATGCCCTCCTTGAGCAGTTCGACGCGATCGCGCGGAGCCTCAGCGTGGAGAACGACGACGCCGCCGAGCCGTCCGAGCAGACGTCCTGCCTCGAGGAGCTGATCGTCGGGCAAGTGAGCGAAGGTGCTGGCGACGATCACCGTACGGCGATGGGGCTGGTGACGAATGCCGCGGATGAGCGATTTCAGCGTCCAGACCTGGCGCGCGGAGTCCAGCAGGATGGTGGCGCCATTCTCATGGAAGATATTGCAGCTGCCCGGTAGCACGTCCGCTCGCGGCGAAAAGGCGCCCACACCCGCGCGGATGGCCTCGTCCGGGACATTCAGTCCCGCGGCCAGCGCCACGGCGCAGAGGAGATTCTGCACCTGAAAGATGAGTGCGCCGTCGAGCGTGAAGTGGACGTCGTCGACGGCGACGAGGGCACGTCGGTCGAGCGCGTTGCCGACGACCACGTGCCCGTCGGCCACCCAGACCGCCGACCCGCCGTCGTCGAGGTGACGCCGGAGCGCGGGGTTGTCGGGGTGCAGCGCAAACAGCACGACCGCGGCGGACGTCTCGGAGGCGGCCTCGAGGACGGCGAGGTCGTCGGCGTTCAGCACGAGCAGGCCGTCGGGCCGCACCGCTCGGGCGACGATGCGCTGGGCGACCATGCCCTGGGTGAACTCCGGGCTGATCAGGCAATCCTCATTGTTGCCGCAGAGGGTCGTGATCGCGGCCAGCGGGTAGATGCTCTCGGGAAGCCCCACGCCGGTGACCAGCGGCGTCTCCAGTTCCTGAAGGGCGACGTCGAGATGACCGGAGCTGACCGCCCCAAGAACGCGAGACCACGGTCCGAGCTCGCCCGCCTGGCGCTGACCGTCTATATAGACACCGGTGCTGCACCAGAGGCCAGTGGCTCGGCCGGCGCGCTGGAGAATCGACTCCAACAGCCACACGGTGGTCGACTTGCCGCGCGTTCCGGCGACACCCACCAGTGGCAGTACGGGTCGGCGCCCGCCCAGATCGGAGCCACCCGCCGCGGCAACCGTCTTGACATCATCCATGCCGTTCACCATTCTCATCGCCCGCGCCCGCCACGTGGCCCTCGACGGGTTGGGGGTCACGCACCGTCGCCTCCAGGATGGGAAGCAGCCAGCAGGCCGCGGCGCGCAAGGCCCGGCCACGGTGGCTGATTCGATTCTTCTCCTCGACGCTCAGCTGGGCCATCGTACACTCGTGCCCGAGAGGTTGAAACAGGGGATCGTAGCCAAATCCCCCCGACCCACGGGGCCGGTCCAGGATGACTCCCTCGACCGACCCTTCCGAGACGTGCTCGCGGCCATCGGGCAAGACGATCGCTACTGCCGATCGGAACCGCGCTGCGCGTCCGGCACCTGTAATCCGCGCCATGCGCTCGAGGACGAGCGCGTTGTTGGCTCGATCGTCGCTCGGCTCGCCGGCGAAGCGCGCCGAGCGCACGCCAGGCTCGCCGCCCAACGCTTCGATCTCCAGTCCCGAGTCGTCGGCAAGCGCAATGCGGCCGGCCTGGCCGACTGCCGCGCGGGCTTTGAGGAGCGCGTTGCCGGCGAAGCTTGATTCGGTCTCCTCCGGCAAGGTGACATTCGCGTCGCGAGCGGATTGCACGGCCACCCAGGCGGGCAGCAGTCGTCGTAGCTCGGCGATCTTGCCCGCGTTGTTCGACGCGAGCACGATACGAACCGTCGTCAGTTCATCCTCCCGCCGGCCGGTCACCCCGTCCCCTCCGTACTGTCCAGGTGAAACAGAACCCGCGCATTACGGGTGGTAACGGTCGCCACGGCTTCGACGTCGATCTCGCGCAACTCCGCCACTCGCCGGGCGACCAGTTCGACGTACGCGGGCTCGTTGCGACGGCCGCGATGAGGCGACGGTGCCATGAACGGCGCGTCGGTCTCCAGCACGAGGCGGTCGACTGGGGCCCGGCGCACCACCTCGTGCAGGGCCGTCGCCTTGCGGAACGTCACCGCGCCTCCGAGTCCCAGGTGCAGGCCCAGTGCCAGACACTCGTCGGCGAAGTCCAGGTCACCGGTGAAGCAGTGCATGACACCCGCGTGCGGCGGGTTCGTGGCCCGGAGGACGTCCACCGTGTCGGCCTCGGCGTCGCGCTGGTGCACGACGAAGGGTAGCCCCAGTGACTTCGCCAGCGCGATCTGCGCCTCGAAGACCGCGCGCTGCACCGCCGGCGAGGCACCGTCCCAATGGTAGTCCATTCCTGTCTCGCCTATCGCACGAACGCGATCCGCGTGCGCCGCGGCGTCCAGGGACACGAGCAAGTTGGGCGAGTAGCGCTCGGCCTCGCTCGGATGGAGCCCGACCGCGGCGAAGACGCCGGGTTGTGCCTGGGTCAGCGCCAGCGTCGTCTGCCAGCGCTCCGGCGCGAAACCGATGACCAGGAAGTGATCGACACCCACATCCCGAGCACGCGTGAAGACCTCGTCGCGATCGGCGTCGAAGGTCTCCAGGTCCAGGTGACAGTGGGTGTCGACTAGACGCATCGCGCTACTTCACCGTGACGCTCTTGGCGAGATTGCGCGGCTTGTCGGGATCGAGCCCCCGCAGGAGTGCCAGATGGTATCCGAGCAGCTGGGCCGGCGCGACTCCGACGAGCGGTGACGCGTCACCGACATCCTCGACGCGCACATGGACGTCGAACACGTCGTCGTTCTCGGGGGAGATGCCGATGATCCAGCCACCACGACTCTTCATCTCCATCGCTCCCGACAGGATATCATCGCGGGTCTCATCCAGCGGCGAGAAGACAATGCAGGGGGTCCCCTCCTCGACCAGCGCGATGACGCCGTGCTTGAGCTCACCGCCAGCGAAGCCCTCGGCGTGGATGTAGCTGACTTCTTTGATCTTGAGCGCCGCCTCCAGCGCGGTGGGGTACGACAGCCCGCGCCCGATGATGAACGCGTGGTCGCGATCGACCATACGCGCCGCGATGTGCCGGATGAGGCCGACGGACTCTTCGGACACCGCCCGCTCCACCCCGTCGACGGCCCGCCAGAGGTGCTCCCGGCCGACGTGCTCGCTTCCGTTGAGGACGTGCGCCGTCAGCATCAGAATGGCCACCTTGGCGGAATACGCCTTTGTCGACAGGACGGATTGCTCCGGCCCGGCGCCCAGGTGCAGGCTGAAGTCCGCCATGCGGTCGAGGGTCGAGCCGGGGACGTTGACGAGGGCGGCCACGCGCGCCCCGACTCGCTTGGCGGACATGGCCGCCTCGATGATGTCGGCGGTCTCACCGCTCTGAGACAGCGCGATCACCAGGCTACGGTCGGTCAGGAAGTGCTCCTGATATTTGAACTCCGAGCCGACCGCGAAATTCACGTGGCGCCGGGCGATGCGCGAGAAAAGATACTGGCCGGTGAGCGCGGCGTAGCTGGCGGTGCCGCAGCCAATGAGGAACGTTCCGTAGGAGTCGCGGATCTCGGCTGCCAGACGGCGGATGGGCTCGGCGTAGTTCTCGCTGATATTGCGCAGGACTCGTGGCTGCTCGTGGATCTCCTTGTCAAGGTAATGAGCGTGGCCATGCAGCGCGGTGTCAGTAGCGTCGAGCTGGAGTGCCACGAACGCGGGCGGTCTGCTGGAACCGGTGGCCGCTTCCAGGAAACGGACGCCGCCGACGCCGAGGACCGCGACCTCGCCATCGTCCAGGTAGTGGACGCGCTCGGCGTAGCCGACCAGGGCAATAGCGTCCGACGCTATGTAGGAGGCGTCGGCACCCGCACCGACGACCAGCGGGGAGACGTTCTTGACAGCGACGAGCTGCTTCGTGAGGTTGTCCATGACGATGATGGCGTTGAGGCCGCGGAGTTGGGCGAAGGCGGAGCGCACGCCCTCGACGAAGGAATCTGAATCGGTGCGCCCGCCGACCGCCTCCTCGACGAGGTGCGGCACGACCTCGGTGTCGGTCTCGCTGACGAGCGTATGAGAGACCTGCAGGCGTGCGCGCAGCGCTCGGAAGTTCTCGATGATGCCGTTGTGGATCACCGCGAAGCGGCCACTGCAGTCGAGGTGAGGATGCGCGTTGCGATCGGTCACGCCGCCGTGCGTGGCCCAGCGCGTGTGGCCAAACCCGATGGTCGCGTCCGGAAGCTCGACGGTCGCGTCCGCGATCCGACCGGCGTGCTTGCGTACGTCGATGTGGCCGTTGACGCCCACCGCGACGCCCCAGGAGTCATACCCTCGATACTCGAGCTTCCGGAGTGCACCGAGCACCATCCCGGCCGTCGGGCGAGCCGGCCCGACGTAGCCAAATATTCCGCACATGATTGGGTCCCTTCCCGACTCGAGACGACCGGTTGGCAGAGCGCACGCCGCGCCGCTTCGCGCTCGACGCGGGCATACCGCCGGTCGCACGAACCAGTCGTCGACGCGTATTCGTCGGTCGGAACGGGAAAGGGGGGATGAGGGTACTGGGTGCACCGAGCCAGGCTTCAGTCCCGCCGATCACTCCACGGGTTTTTCCTGACTCTGACGACCGTGCCGGCCGGGAGGCCACCCGCCGAACGCTTTCGCTGAGCCTCCACCGCGTCGACTCGCCACCTCCGCCGGCGAGCCCTGGCGCTGTTGATCCGTGAACTGACGCCCCGCTCCCGTTCAGCGAGGGCCCGCGAGCACTGGGTGCCCGCGCGACCACGCCTACTCGACTGTAGCATCCCGACCGCGGCGGCGCAACTAGACAGAAGTACTCGCGCGGCCGGCGTCTCGCGAGCGTCCGGGCGCGAGCGATGAGCAACCTCTGCGTACGGACGTGCGTACGGACATAGCCAACACATCGAACGCCGGGACCGCGGCGGTGGCTTGAAGAGGTCGTCTCATGTATACTTTCGCAGTAGTACGGTTCTCGCCGTCTCGAAGGGAACGATGGACTCGCCGAACTCCCTCGGACCTCCACCACCGCTCACCTCGCGCCCACCGCGCTTTGCTATCTGTACCCTCGGCTGCAAGCTCAACCAGAGCGACGAAGAGGACCTGCGGCACGGACTGCGGACGGCTGGGCTGCAAGAGGTGGCCTTCAGCGACCCCGCCGACGTCTACGTCGTGAACACGTGCACCGTCACGCACCTGGCCGACCGGCGATCGCGCCAGATGTTGCGGCGTGCCCGTCGCCAAAGCCCGGCGGCGCTCGTCGCGGCCATCGGCTGCTACCCGGCGGTCAACCCGGCCGAGTTGGAGGCGATGTCAGAGGTCGATCTCGTGGTAGGTTCCCTCGACAAGCTCATGGTGGTGGACGACATCCTGGGCCATTTTGCATGGCCGAACGCCGCGTACGACGCCGACGATACATTCGCGCAGCTCGGGACACGCACCCGCCGTATGGTCAAGATCCAGGAGGGATGCCGCGCCCACTGTACGTACTGCATCATCCCGCAGGCGCGCGGTGCTCCGAGGAATGTCCCGCCGGAAGAGGTTGTTCGGCGCGTGGGAGCGGCCGTCGCCCAGGGCTACCGGGAGGTGGTCCTGACCGGAACGCACGTTGGGACCTACAAGTGGCCCGACGGTGATCGTGTCTGGCGCCTGGCGGATCTGCTGGAGCACGTTCTCGCGGGAACGACGATCGAGCGGCTGCGAGTCACCTCGGTGGGGCCGCACGAGATCGACGCGCGCTTCATCGACATCCTGACTCAGCCGCGCATGGCGCCACACTTGCACATGGCATTGCAGAGCGGCAGCGACAGCGTCCTGCGCCGGATGCAACGCTGGTACAACACGCGGCAGTTCCGCCGCGCCGTGCGGCAGCTGCGCGAGGCGGTGCCGGGTATCGGGCTGACGACCGACGTGATCGTCGGGTTTCCCGGCGAGACGGACGGGGAGTTTGCCGAGACGTGCGCCTTTGTCGAGGAGATGGCGTTCGCGAAGATCCACGTCTTCCCGTTCTCGCCACGGCGGAACACGCCCGCCGCGTCGATGCCCGACCAGGTACATCCGCGCGTCAAGGAGCGCCGCTCGGCGGAGCTGCGCGAGATCAGCGACCGGCTGCAACAGGCGTTCGTCACCCAGCACGTGGGTGCGGAGCTATCGGTGCTGGTCGAGCACCGGGAGTGTGTCGACCCGACGGGGCAGACGTTCTGCAGCGGGCTGACCCCCAACTACCTGCGCGTGTACGTACAATCCAGTGAAGACCTCGCAAACCGGATCGTCACCGTCCGCGGCCTCGCGCCGCACGCGGACGGCGTGCTGGCCAGCGCGCCCGTCGACGTCCACTAGGAGCAGCGCGTGATCGATCGCTACACCCGACCCGAGATGGGGCATATCTGGAGCGAGCGGCACAAGATCAACCTCTGGCTGCGAGTGGAGATCGCGGTGGCCGAGGCGTGGGCCAAACGCGGCGCGATCCCGGCGGAGGCAATGCCGGCCATCCGCGAGGCGACCTGCGACCTCGACCGGATGAAAGAGATCGAGCGAGAGACGGACCACGACGTGATCGCCTTCCTGCGCGCCACCGGGGAGACGGTCGGCGAGGTGGCTCGCTTCATCCACCTTGGTCTGACGAGTTCAGACGTGGTCGACACCGCGCTGGCGCTGCAGACAGTCGAGGGGATCGACCTGCTTCTGACGGGCCTGGACCGGCTGATCCAGGCGGTTGGGCACCAGGCGCTGGCGCACCGCGACACGTTGATGATTGGCCGCACCCACGGTGTGCACGCCGAGCCGATCACGTTCGGATTCAAGCTGGCGGTCTGGTACGACGAGCTGCAGAGGAGCCGCATGCGGCTCGAGGCGGCACGCGAGGATATCCGGGTGGGGAAGATCTCCGGGGCGGTGGGAACCCACGCGAACGTGCCGCCCGAGGTCGAGGACGACGTGTGCGCGATGCTGGGGTTGGCGGCCGCTCCCGTGTCGACCCAGATCGTCCAGCGAGACCGGCATGCCCACGTGGTTACCACGCTGGCGATCCTGGCGAGTTCGCTGGACAAGTTCTCGACGGAGGTGCGGCACCTGCAGCGTACCGAGGTGCGCGAGGTCGAGGAGCCGTTCGACCCGGGCAACCAGGGCTCGTCGGCCATGCCGCACAAGCGCAACCCGCACGAGAGCGAGCGAATCAGCGGGTTGGCGCGACTCGTCCGCGGCTTCGTGACTCCGGCGTTGGAGAACGTCGTGCTCTGGCACGAGCGCGACATCAGCAACAGCTCGGCCGAGCGGGTGGTCTTCCCGGACGCCTTCATCCTGGTCGACTACATGCTGGCGTTGATGACCGAGGTCGTCGAGGGATGGGTCGTCTACCCGGAGCGCATGCTGGCGAATCTGGAGGAGACCCACGGCGCGATCTACTCGCAGCGGGCGCTGCTGGATCTGGTCGAGGCGGGCATGGACCGTCAGGCGGCCTACAAGATCGTCCAGCGTGAAGCCCGTCGCGCCTGGGACAGCGGCGTCCACCTGCGGGAGCTGCTGCTGGAGAACCCGGAGGTCCGTGCGCGGCTTGCCCCCCAGCAGATCGAGGCGATCTTCGACCCGCGCTACCACACGGAGCATATCGAGGCGGCATTTCGACGGTTGGGTTTGACGGCGCCCGCGACGGCGCAACGATAGGAGCGAGCTGGGTGCGTCCAGTAGTTGACCAGGTCGACATCCCGGGGCTGCCGCTCTTCCGGCGCGGCAAGGTGCGCGAAACCTTCGACCTGGGCGACCGCCTGCTGATGGTCGCCACCGACAGGATCTCGGCCTACGACTCGGTGCTGCCGACTGGGATCCCAGACAAGGGTATCGTGCTGACGCAGCTGTCGCGCTTCTGGTTCGAGCGCACGGCGGGGCTGGTGCCGAACCACCTGATCACTACCGATCTGACGGGTCTGGCGGCGCCGGTAGACGCGGCGCGTGAGCGCCTCGAGGGGCGCACCATGGTGGTCAGGAAGGCCGAGCGCATCGACATCGAGTGCGTGGCGCGGGGCTACCTGGCCGGATCGGCCTGGGCGGAGTACCGCCGCGACGGCACAGCCTGCGGCATCCGCCTACCCGACGGCTTGCAGGACAGCTCGAAGCTGGAGGAGCCGATCTTCACCCCGGCGATGAAGTCCGACGAGGGGCACGACGAGAACATCACCTTCGACCGGATGGCAGATATCGTTGGGCAGGACCTGGCCGAGGAGCTGCGCTCGGCGACGCTGCGGGTCTACATGGCGGCCGAGGAGTACGCACGTACGCGTGGGATCATCATCGCCGACACCAAGCTGGAATTCGGCTGGGTCGATGGCAAGGTGACGATCATCGACGAGATCCTGACGCCGGACAGCTCGCGGTTCTGGGACGCCTCGCAGTACCGGCCGGGTACGTCGCAGCCGTCGTTCGACAAGCAGTTCGTGCGCGACTGGCTGACGAGCGCGGGCTGGGATCGTGAGCCGCCCGCGCCGCCTTTGCCGGACGGCGTCGCCGAGGCGACGGCCGCGAAGTACCGCGAGGCGTACGAGCGGATCACCGGCCGACCACTCTTCCCGCTGGCGTGACGGGCGTGATCGTGGAGGTACCGAGTGTGGCGACCGAGTCGGCGGTGACCCCAGCCGTGCAGCGCTGGCGAGCGGAGGTGTTCGTCTCGCTCAAGCCGGTCGTGAACGACCCACAGGGGCTCGCCGTGCGCGACGGACTGCACATGCTGGGTTACGCCGAGGTCGACGCGGTGCGGGCCGGCAAGTACATCCAGCTCTGGCTGGACGCGGCCAGCCGCGGCGAGGCCGAGGCCCGGGTGGCCGAGATGTGCGAACGCCTGCTGGCCAACCCGGTCATCGAGCAGTTCGACTTTCGGGTGAGCGAGTCGCCGGCCAATAGCCAGCACGGAGAAACGGAGCGGTAGGCAGATGCGCTTCGCGGTCATCTCATTTCCCGGGAGCAACGGCGACCACGACGCGCTGATGGCGGTCGAGATGGGGCTGGGCCAGCCGGTCGAGCCGGTCTGGTACCGTGAGACGGACCTGTCGCGCTTCGACGTCCTGCTGATCCCGGGCGGCTTCTCGTACGGGGACTACCTGCGCGCCGGGGCCATCGCCAGGTTCGCGCCGGTGATGGAGTCCGTGGCGCGCTTCGCCGCCGACGGTGGACCGGTGCTCGGTATCTGCAATGGGTTCCAGGTGCTGACCGAGGCGGGGCTGCTGCCCGGGGCGCTCTTGCGCAACGCCTCGCTGAAGTTCAACTCCTCGTGGGTGCGGCTGCGGGTGGAGAATACCGACACTGCCTGGACGGAGGGGCTGCGTCTGGATGAAACCCTGCGGCTCCCGATCGCCCACGGCGAGGGGCGGTACTTCGCCGACCCCGAGACCCTGAAGCGCCTGGAGGCGCGCGGCCAGGTTGTGTTCCGCTACGTGGACGCGCGGGGCGAGGCGACTCCCGAAGGGAACCCGAACGGCTCCGTCGACAACATCGCCGGAGTGTCGAACGAGCGCGGCAACGTCGTCGGACTCATGCCGCATCCGGAGCGGGCCTTCGAGCCACTCATCGGCGGTGACGACGGGCTCAAGATCCTTTCGGCGGTGTTGCGCGCAGGCGTCGCGACGGCGGTCGGTGGTTTGTGAGCGCGTGGGGGAGACGGGGGATCCGAGACGCATGAACGTCACCGCGGAGGTCCTGGCCGAGGTCGCGCTGACCGAGAACGAGTACCGGCTGATCGTGGAGAAGCTGGGCCGCGAGCCGACGCCGGTCGAGCTCGGCATGTTCGGCGCGATGTGGAGCGAGCACTGCGGCTACAAGAACTCGCGGCCGCTCCTCAAGCGCTTTCCGACCGACGGGCCGTACGTCGCGCAGGG
>Ga0307373_10012612_pt1 | contig 11973 bp, 10 predicted proteins | sample OX2MG_FD_202534 | JGI IMG/M metagenome (GOLD analysis project Ga0307373, IMG submission 202534) | Soil microbial communities from Risofladan, Vaasa, Finland - OX-2 | ecosystem: Environmental > Terrestrial > Soil > Coastal area > Acid sulfate soil | place: Finland: Risofladan, Vaasa | collected...
TACATGATCCCGATCTTCTTGTGGTCGGTCGTCATTACCCAGTCCAGCCACTGCCTGGACTTCCTCGGCTCGTGGACCTCGTGGACGAGGACCTGGGGCACTGGACGAAGCGCGTGATCGGTGGTGCTCATGTCGCCTGAATGTCGCCTGAGATCGCTTACTGGTTAGAAGCTGCCGCTCGGAGTCAGGATGCGCTGTTTGATCAGGTCGCGTCGCAGCTGGGCAACTTGATCGTTCTGTTCGTTGATGAGCTTGGCCTGCTGGCTTATCCAGGCCGTGTATTGCGCGGGCGAGACGACCTTGACGAGCGCCGTCATGAACGCGTGCTGGCGCCCGCAGAGCTGCGCGCACTGGCCGTGGTACAGCTCGTTTGCGTGCTCCGCCTTGAACCACGCGTAGGTCGTGAAGCCGGGGACCGCGTCGACCTTGCCGCCCAGCGCCGGCACCCACCAGGAGTGGATCACGTCGCTCGACTGGATCAGCAGATCTACTGTCTCACCTGCCGGGACGACCATCTCCTGGTAGGAGTATGGAAGCTGCCAGCCCTTCTTGTTGCAGTCGGCGCCGTAGGTGTAGCGCCAGATGAACTGGCGGCCGGTGACGCAGATGGTCAGCTTCTGCCCGTTCGGCGGGTTCGGTGCGGTCAGCGACGCAGACAGCACCGAGTTCGCGCTGGCGTCGGAGTTCGGCGCGTTGATGATCCCGGGGAGCTTGATGAAGGTGACGGTGGCGATGATCACCAGAATCAGCACGGCGCCCAGCGTCAGCCCGAGCTCCAGCCGCGTGTTCCCGTGGATCTGCACGGCCACCGGGTGCTTGTGTGCCCGGAACGCGAACACCGAGTAGCACACGAAGCCGATCACGGCCAGGAACACGATGATCGCGAGCACCAAGATGATGTCGTAGAGGCTCGCGATGCTGGTGGCGTTCGGCGAGCCGCCCGACTTCAGCGTGCAGCAGGCTGCCGAGGCGCTCTGTGCGAGCGAGAGATAGACCCCAACGGCGACCAGTGGCGCCAGCCACTTCACGCCTGCACGTCGCCCCGCGCGGAGGATTGAACGGACGAAATTCACAGCGGGCTGCATCTTATAGAGACGAGAGGCAACCTGGTCGCACGCGGCAACAACACAACACCTCTTTCTATACTCCCCGCGCTTGCGACTGTCGAGAGCCATCCGAGGTACGGCGTGGGCGCTCGTGGCCGCCGGGGCCGCTGCTCCGCTGCTCCGGCGCAGGTTGAACCTGCCCAAGGGGCCGGTGCTCGCTGGCGCGGCCGTGGCCCCGGCGGCGCTGTGCGTCGCCGCGCCGAAGGGCCGGCTGCGCGACGCCGCCGTCTGCGGCATGCAGATGTGGGCATATCTGGCCGCCTACGAGCTGCCCAACGACGACCCACAGCGCCTGCGCGAGCGCGTGCACGTCGAGTACCCGATCGTGCTCGACCGCCTGCTGGGCTTCGGAAAGATCCCCACGCAACGGTTGCAACAGCAGTTTTCGCGCGACGGTGAGATCGACCGCTTCGAAACCGTCCTCGTCTGGTGCCATTGGGCGTGGTTCGCGGTGCCGCATCTCGCGGTCGCATACGTCGCGTTGCGCAAGCCGAAGCAGCTCGGCGCCGCCGCCGCCCGGATGTACGCGGTCTTCGACCTCGGCGCGATCGTCTACTGGACTGTGCCCACGGCGCCTCCCTGGTGGGCCGCGGCCCACGGTCACATCGAGGAACTCGACGGCCACGTAGAAATCGGCGAGTTCGACCACCGCTACGACGCCACCGCCGCCCCGCTGCCCGTGAGGCGGATTATGCTCGAGTACGGCGAGCGCTTCTGGGGTGACCGCTGGAAGGATCTTTACGATGTGCTCGGAGGGAATCCGCTCGCCGCCATGCCGTCCCTGCACTTCGCCACCTCGCTGATGGCCGCGCGCCTGCTCTCGGAGGTGGATCCCGTCGCGGGTGCGGTCGGCTGGACCTACGCCGGCACGCTCGGGCTCGCGCTCGTCTACCTCGGCGAGCACTACGCGGTCGACCTGATCGCCGGGGCCGCGCTGGCAGAGGCGGTGCATCGCAGCGCCTGCCCCGTCAAACCGGCCGCACGGCTGCTGCCGCGCGCGCTCCGCCGGCTACGCGCCGCCGCCGAGGGCAACTGAACGACACGTGACCGACCGGCCCAACAGCGAGCAGATCTCGCCTGGTGCCGGCCCGCTGGCCGGCACCAGCGCAGCAGCGGGCAGCCAGCGCGCCCAAAAGCCGGACCAGATGCCACGTGTGGTCGTCACCCGGGGGCGGGTGATCGCTTCTGTGCTCTTCGTGATCGCGATCGTGGCGTTCCTGTACCTCGGGCTACCGAAGCTGGTCGGCCTCAGCGCGAGCTTCAAGCGGCTGCAACAGGGCAACGGCTGGTGGCTCGGTGGCGCGGCGCTGCTGGAGATCTGTTCGTTCTGCGGCTACGTCGCCCTGTTCCGGGCGGTCTTCATCCACCGCACGTCACGCATCGGCTGGAACGCCAGCTACCAGATCACACTGGCGGGGCTGGCGGCCACTCGCCTGTTCGCCGCGGCCGGTGCTGGCGGCATCGCGCTGACGGCGTGGGCGCTGAGACGCTCGGGGATGGAGCGGCGGCTGGTCGCGTCGCGCATGATCGCCTTCATGGCGCTGCTGTACGCCGTCTACATGGGCGCGCTGGTGATCGACGGCGTCGGGCTTTACCTGGGGGCATGGCCGGGCAATGCACCGTTCGCGATCACGATCATCCCGGCAATCTTCGGCGCCGCGGTGATCCTGGTGTTCACCTGCATGTCGCTGCTGCCGCGAGACGTCGATCGGCTCGTCTTGTCGCGCTCGCACGGCAGTGGCTTCACCAGCCGCCTCGCGCGGCGGCTCGCGACCGTGCCGAGCGCGACCGCGACCGGGATCCGTACCGCGATCGCGCTCGTGCGGAGCGGCGACCCGGGGCTGCTGGGTGCGGTCGCGTGGTGGGGATTCGACATCGCGACGCTATGGGCGTGCTTCCACGCGTTCGGCTACTCACCGCACAAGGGCGTAATCGTGATGGCCTACTTCGTGGGCTGGATCGCGAACACACTGCCGCTGCCGGGAGGCATCGGCGGCGTCGAGGGCGGGCTTATCGGTGCCTTCACGGCGTTCGGCGTCGGCGTCCAGCCTGCGGTCGTGGCGGTGCTCGCGTACCGCGCCTTCTCCTTCTGGCTGCCGACACTGCCTGGGGCGGTCGCCTACTTCCAGTTGCGCCGAACGGTGCGACGCTGGGAGGATGCTGACGTGCCCGAACCGGTGACGTGACGAAAAACGGCATCCGCGGCGCGTCCCTATACTTAGTGAAGTGACTGATACCGCTTACGAGAACGTGGTGGTCGTCGGCAGCGGGCCGGCCGGCTACACGGCTGCGCTCTACACCGCCCGCGCCAACCTGAACCCGTTGGTCGTCGAGGGTTTCGCCTGGGGCGGGCTGCTCCAGCAGACCACCGATGTCGAGAACTTCCCAGGCTTCCCGCAGGGCGTCATGGGCCCTGAGCTCATGCAGTGGATGCGCGACCAGGCCGAGCGCTTCGGTGCGCGCCTGGAGACCGACGAGGTCACCTCGGTCGAACTCTCGAATGACGGTGGCCTGCACAAGGTCTTCGTCGGCGATCAGATGCATCTCACGCGGAGCGTCATCCTGGCGATGGGCGCACAGCACCGCAAGCTCGGCGTGCCCGGCGAGGAGCTCCTCGCAGGCCGCGGTGTCAGCTATTGCGCGACGTGTGACGCGGCGTTCTTCCGAGACGTCCCGACCGTGATCGTCGGTGGCGGCGACTCGGCGATGGAAGAAGCGATGTTCCTCGCCAAGTTCGCGTCGAAGGTGGCGGTAATCCACCGCCGCGACGAGTTCCGCGCCTCCAGCATCATGCTCGAGCGTGCCCGCGCGGTCCCGAACATCGAGTTTATGACGCCCTACGCCGTCGACGAGTTCATCGCCGGCGAGAACGGCTCCCTAGCTTCGGCGCGCCTGCGAAACACGGTCGATGACACCACGCATGAGATCGAGATCGCCGGCGCGTTCATCGCTGTCGGCCACGACCCGCAGTCACTGCTGGTCTCCGGGCAGGTCGAACTCGATCCGAACGGCTACGTCGTCACTCAGGGCCGCTCGACCCGCACGAACCTGGCCGGCGTGTTCGCCGCCGGCGACCTGGTCGACCACACGTACCGGCAGGCGGTCACCGCGGCCGGCTCCGGCTGCGAGGCCGCGCTCGACGCCGAGTGGTACCTGCGCGACACGGCGGCGCCCGCAGCGGGTACCGGCGACGTCGTCAGCGCCGGCGCTTAGCGCCCGCGACTCAGACGCCGGGCGCGGCGTCTGGCCAACTGGGCCTGCTCGTGCAGCCAGCGCCTACGCTGTTGGCTCGAGAAGCCGGCCGGCGTCGTGATCTCGAGCGCGGAGTACTCGACTCGAGTACCAACGAAGTTGCAGCTGTAGTTCGAGAGTTCCCCGATCGTGATCTGGGCGAGGTTCGCACCTGCTGAGGTGCTGCAGCTCGACGTTCCAGCGGTGGTCCGCGAAAACGTTCTGCTCTGGCTGTATGAGAACTTGCTCGAGCTCAGTTCGAACGACAGTACGGGCGCCCACGTCGGTACCGTCAGCGCGACGAGCTCCCCGCGCACCACCGGCAACGGTGCAACCAGGGGAAACTCCGCAACCTGGCCGAGTTCTGGCTGGACCATGAAGACCGGCGACTGGGCGGCGACGCGGTACGCAGGACGGGCGGACGTCCCGGTTGGATGCAGGATCGTCAGCTGCACCTCCGGCGGGCCCCCGTAGGTCTTGTCGAGGTAGGAGATGTCCTTGGCGGTGATCGTGCTCGTCCCGGTCAGGCCAAGCGTGAATGACGAGATCACACCCGCCTCCTGGATCTTGGTCGGGTTCACGACACCGTCGCGGCGCGTCTCGTACGCGGTCACCTGGGTCAGCACGATCTTGCATGCGTTCCCCTGGGCGTCTGCAGGACAGGTCGGGGCGATGATCGGGCTGGCCGTCACGCCGATCTCGATGTTCGCCGCTGAGGCGGCCGCCGGCACGAGCACGGCAGCCAAGATCATGGCCGCCAGGGCCGTTACAGCACGTTTCATACGACCATTGAACACGACTACGTCCAGGGAGTTGCGCGAAACGTTGCAGCCAGGCGGAGCCGCGCGCACTTCCACCGTCAGATTTTTACGACGTTCACCGCCTTGGGGCCCTTCGGCCCGGCCTCTTCCTCGTATGTGACCTTCGAGCCCTCGGCCAGCGACTTGTAACCGTCGCCGTCGATGCCGCTGAAGTGGACGAACAGGTCCCGGCCGCCGTCATCCGGCGTGATGAAACCAAAGCCCTTGTCGTCGCTGAACCACTTCACGGTTCCCGTTGCCATGTGATGAATCCCCTTCGGCGCTGCTTGCGATATTCGCCGGTGCCCCTGTGGCCCCGGGCAGGACAAGAAAACGGTATCAAGGCGCTGAGCTGGGCTTAAGGGTGGCCCAACAGACGGCCAGAGCCTTGGTTCACCGCAATTCGGCGGCCGCAGCGGCGATCGCGTCCATGTCGCCGGGTGTCGGAACCCAGGGGAGCTTGAGCGGATCATCCGCGTAGCGCGGGATCACGTGGATGTGGAAATGAAACACCGTCTGCCAGGCGGCCCGGCCGCAGGAGTTGATCAGGTTGACGCCGTCGGCGCCGAGCCGGTCGCGGACGCGGAGCGCCAGCCGCTGCGCGGAGGTGGCGACCGCGGCGAGCTGGTCGGGCTCGATCTCCCAGAGGTCGGTGGCATGCAGCTTGGGGATCACCAGCGCATGTCCGCGGGTCGCAGGCGCGATGTCCATGAATGACAGCGTCTGCTCATCCTGGTCGATGATTTGCGCCGGGATCTCCCCGGCGACGATCTTGCAGAAGATGCAGTCCTCGACCATCTGAAAAGGGAGCCTATCGCCCGTGTTCAGTGTTATGTGGCGCGGCGACGGCGTCCAGCGCGAGCCAGTCGCGCGCGTGTGCGAGCAACTGGTCGTCGGTCTCGATCTCGCCCGCGTAGGACGCCTCGGTCAGCTCTGCCAACAGGCGGCCGAGCTGCGGGCCGGGCACGATCCTGAGCGTCTGTGCGAGCCGATCGCCCGCGATCGGAGATCGTGGGCGATCGGCTCGCCATGCCAATGCATCCCGCAACATCTCACGCGCGAGCTCGAGATGTAGCGTGACCGCCTGCTCGGAGCTGCGGCCGCGCGTCGCCACGCGGTCGGCGACGCTCAGCACCGTGACGTCGACCTCGACCGGTTCGGACGCCGCGAGGTAGCGGTAGACGGTGCGCGTCGCCAGCGGCAGCTCGTGCACGAGAAAGCCGAGCCGCAGGTGGTTGCGCGTGAGCGCGGCCACATGGTTGATCAAACGCTCGCTGGCACGTAGCCGACCGAGGATCTTGGCCCCCAGCTCCGCGCCCCGCACATCGTGTTCGAAGAACGTCACGCGGCCCGTGGGTGTGACCGCGCGGGTCACCGGCTTGGCGATGTCGTGCAGGAGCGCGCCGAAACGCAGCGCCTGCCCGCGGGTCAGTTCGTTCGCGAGCGGCTCGGCCAGCACCGCCGCCAGCTCAGGTCCGAGCTCCCCGAAGGTCGCGGCCGGATCGCGCTCGAGGTCGATAGTTGCCTGCAGCGTCGCGAGCGTATGGTCGTAGACGTCGAGGTGGTGGAAGTCGCTCTGCTCGATGCCACGCAGCGCGTCGAGCTCCGGCAGCACCGCTGCGGTGGCGCCGATCCTGCGAGCAAGCTCGAGGCCCTGCACGGCACGGTCGCTGACGAGCGTAAGCCGTAGCTCCGCGAAGACACGCTCGGCCGCCACGTCGACCAGCGCGGCTGCCGAGTCGGCGGCCAGCCGCAGCGTGTCCTCATCAGCGGTGAATCCGAGCTCCGCGGCCATGCGCGACAGCCGCAGCACTCGCAAGGGGTCGCTGGTGAACGAATCCAGGCCGACGCTGCGCAGACGCCGCGCCTCGAGGTCGGCGACACCGCCGCAAGGGTCGATCAGCTCGCCGTCAGCCGGCGCCAGCTCCCGCGCGATTGCGTTGATCGTGAGGTCGCGCCGGCGCAGATCCTGCTCAAGCGTCTCCCCCATCAGCGGCGTCAGATCGACCTGCCAGTCCTGCTCGTGTGCACGCACACGCCAGGCGCTGAACTCGTCTGATAGCTGAAACGCGTGCCCGCCTGCCACTCGGCCGAGTTCGCGCGCCAACGCGCCGGCGTCACCGTCAACCGCGAGGTCGAGCTCGGGCGTCTCGCGACCGAGCAGGCTGTCGCGCACCGCCCCGCCGACCAACCACGCGCGCCCGTAGCGCGGCGCGAGCTCTGCGAGCGTCGCCGGCAGACCGCGCGCGGCGACGGTCACTCAGGGCTCCCGTCGCGGTGATACACGCGAGGCACCCGTCGCGAGATCCAGCAGAGCACCTCGTGGCTGATCGTGCCGATCCGCCGCGCGAGGTCCTCTGCGGTCTGGCGTTCGGCGCCGTCGACGCCGATCAGGGTGGCGAGGTCGCCAACCCGGACGGCAGGCGCCGAGCCCACGTCGACCGTGATGTTGTCCATGCTCACCATCCCGCGCAGCGGGTAACGGCGGCCGCCGATCAGAACGTCACAGTTGTTCGCGAGTGCCCGCGGCACGCCGTCCGCGTATCCGATCGGGAGCGTCGCCATATTGGTGTCATGGCCCGCGATGAACCGCCGCCCGTAGCCCGTGCTCTCGCCGGCGACGATCGGCTTAACGGCAGCGACGTAGCTGCGCAGCGCAAGTGCAGGCTCGAGCCCATGGTCGGCGGGGTCGGCGTTCATCGGGTCGCTGCCGTAGAGAGCGATGCCCGCGCGGACCATGTCGAAGTGGCTCGCGGGTGTCAGCAGGATCGCGGCGCTGTTGGCGGCGTGGACGGTCAGGTCGGTCGTCGCGAGCGCCCGTGCCTCCGCCACGAAGGGCGTGAACACCGCCAGCTGCTCGGCGACGAATTCCTGGTCGGAGTCGGAGGTGGCGAAGTGGGTCATGACGCCCGCAAGCTCGAGCGCCGGCGCCGCATCGAGCACCGCCCGCGTGACGGCGAGCGCCAGCCCAGGCTCGCGCGTCCCCAACCTGCCCAGGCCGGTGTCGAGTTTGACGTGCACTTTGATCGGAGCGTCGGCCGAGCGGCCGAGCGCACGCAGCTGCTCGACGAAGCCCAAGTCCCACGCGGTCAGCTCGGCGCGTGCAGCGACAGCCACGGGAAGCTCGTCCGGGCTGATCGCACCGAGAGCCAGAATCGGGGCGTCCAGGCCGTCTCGCCGGAGCTCGCCGGCTTCCAGCGCCGTCGCCACGGCGAGCACGCTCGCGCCGCCCCGCAGCGCCGCGCGTGAGGCCTGCGCGGCACCGTGACCGTAGCCGTCAGCCTTGACCACCGCGCACAGTTGCCTGCGTGCACCGATCCTCTCGCGCAACCGCGCTGCGTTGCGTTCGATCGCCGACAGATTTACCTCGGCGACGGCGCGGAGCGGCATCTCAAGCCTCCCCTGGGGATGCGACGGGCTTGGTCCCACGCGCCGCCGGCAGCGCCGCGATCACGTCGCTGGCGATCACGCCCTCCGGGCCCACCGCGCGCGCCGCGATCGCACCCGCGAGCACGTGGGTCGAGACGGCCGCGCAGGCTGCCGTGAAGGGGTCAAGGCCCTTTGCCAGGAACGCCCCAGTCACACCGGCGAGCACGTCGCCGGTACCGGCGGTCGCGAGCGCCGGCGCACCCCCGCGACTGACTCCGACGCGCCCGTCCGGGTCGGCCACCAGCGTGTCGTCGCCCTTGAGCACGACGACAGCCCGCGCACGTGCGGCTGCAGCCAGCACGTGCTCCAGGCGATGCGCGTCGATCTCGGCGCTCGGCAACTCAAGCAACCGCGCGAGTTCGCCCGCATGCGGCGTCAGCACGGTTGGCGCCTCCCGCTTCGCCAGCTGTTCGAGGCCGCCCTCCTCGGCGTGTGCGTTGAGGCCGTCGGCGTCGAGTAGGAGTGGAAGCCTGGCGTGGGTCGAGACGTCGCGTGCGAACTTCATCGCTGCGGGCAGGCGCCCGATCCCGGGGCCGACCACGAGCGCGTCTGAGCGGCCCGCGCGCTCGACCGCCATGCGCGAGCTCCCGCGCTTGAGCCCGGTCTCGCGGTCGTCGGGCAGTTCGACGACCATCACCTCGAGCAGCTTGGCGGCGATTGCCGGCGCCACCGACGCGGGCGTGGCGACGGTCACGTAACCGGCGCCCGCGCGCGCGGCGGCCATCGAAGCGAGCACCGGCGCCCCGGTGAGCCCACGAGAGCCGCCGACGACCAGCACGCTGCCGACGCTGAACTTCGTGGAGGCGGCGTCCCTGCGCGGGATCAGCTCGCGCACGGTCGCTTCGATCAGGCCGATCATCGGCTCGACGGGCTGATCCTGGCCGGGGATGCCGATGTCGATCACACGCACGTCCCCGGCGTGACGCTTTCCGGGCGCGATCCAGAGCCCGGGCTTGGCGGCATGGAAGGTCACGGTCGCGTCGGCCCTGACGGCCTCGGCGCTGACCTCGCCGGTCGAGCCGTCGACCCCACTGGGGACGTCGCAGGCGATCACCGTGACGCCCGCCGCGCCGGCGCGCGCGGCGTTGATCGCGGCGATCGCACTGCTGACCGGTTCACGCGGCGCGCCCGAGAAGCCCGTCCCGAGCAGCGCGTCGACGATCCCGACTGCCCCAGCAAGGGCAGCCGGGGAGAGCTCAGCCCTATCGCCGTCCACATCGATCACGCTCACCTCGCGCCCCATCTCCTGCAGCACGCGCGCGGCCACACGACCGTCGCCGCCGTTGTTGCCCTTGCCGCAGACGATCGCGAATCGGCCCTCGGGCACCAGTTCGGCACACACGCGCGCGAGGCCGGAGCCGGCGCGCTCCATCAGGGTCTCGGCCGGGATCCCGTGCTGCTCGATCGCCCAGCTGTCGAGGCGACGTTGCTGCGCAGCGTCCGGCAACGGCTTCAGCCAGGCTGGCAGGCCCATCAGCGACCTGCTGGCGTCACTCGACGGTGACGGTCTTGGCGAGGTTGCGCGGCTGGTCGACGTTGAGCCCGCGACGGGTCGCGATGAAGTACGCCAGCAGCTGCAGCGGCACGACCGCCAGCAGTGGGTTCAAGAGCCAGTGCGTGCTTGGCACGCGGACCACCTCGTCGCAGTGCTGGCCGATCTCGAGGTTGCCCTCGGTCGCGATGCCGATCACGCGGGCGCCGCGGGCGCGAACCTCCTGGATGTTGGAGATCAGCTTTTCGAGCACGGGCGAGTCGGTCGCCACCGCCACCACCGGCGTGGTCTCGTCAAGCAGCGCGATCGGGCCATGCTTCATCTCGCCGGCGGCGTAGGCATCGGTCGCGACGTAAGAGATCTCCTTGAGCTTGAGCGCCCCCTCGAGTGCGATCGGCAGGCTGGCGTTGCGCCCGAGGTACATGAAGAACGTGCGATCACCGACCTCGGCGGCGATCCGTTCGAGCTCGGCACCGCTCCCGTCGAGCGTCGCCGAGATCAGATGCGGCAGCTGCTTCACCTCGCGAATCAGCGCCGTCAGCGCATCACCGGCCAGGACGCCGCGCAGCTCCGCAAGCCGGAGCGCGAACAGCTGGAAGGCGACCACCTGTGTGACGAACGTCTTGGTGGCGGCCACCCCGATCTCAATCCCGGCGCGGGTGTACAGGACGCCGTCGGCGTCACGGGTCATCTGCGACCCCATCACATTGCAGATCGCGAGGACGCTTGCGCCGCCGCTCTTGGCGGTGCGCATCGCAGCTAGCGTGTCGGCCGTCTCACCGGACTGCGAGACGCCGATCACGAGATCGGAGGGACTCACGACAGGCTTGCGGTAGCGGTACTCGGAGGCGATCTCGACCTCGACCGGTATCCGCGCCCACTCCTCGATCGCATACCGGCCGGCCAGCCCGGCGTGATAGGAGGTGCCACAGGCGACGATCACGATGCGCCGAATGCGGCGCAGAAGCTCGTCGTCGATCGCGCCGAGGTCACCGAGGTCGATCGTGTGATCGTCGGCCGCGCGCTCGCCGATCGTGTCTGCGACAGCATCGGCCTGCTCGTAGATCTCCTTCAGCATGAAGGTCTCGTAGCCGCCCTTCTCGGCGGTGGCCGCATCCCAGTCGACCTCGCTGATCTCACGCTCGAGCGGCACACCCTCGACGGTCGTGAACTCGACGCCGCCCGGCCGCAGCACGACGACCTCGTCGTCGTTCATGTACTGGACGCGATTGGTCGCGCTGAGGAACGCGGGCACCGCCGAGCCGATGAATTGCTCGCCCTCTCCGCGTCCAACGACGAGCGGGCACTCCTTGCGCGCTCCGACGAGTACGCCCGGCTCGTCTGCGCTCATCGCGACGAACGCGTAGTGGCCGCGAAGCTCCCGGTAGGCGCCGCGCACGGCGTCCGCCAGGTCGCCGTCGTAATGCTTTTCGATCAGGTGGGCGATCACCTCCGCGTCGGTCTCCGACGTGAAGGTCGAGCCGTGCTCCAGCAGTTGCTCTCTCAGCGCCACGTAGTTCTCGACGATCCCGTTCACCGCAATGTGGATGCGGCTGTTGGTGCTGTAGTGCGGGTGCGCGTTGGCTTCGGTGACGCGCCCGTGCGTTGCCCAGCGCGTATGGCCGATGCCGGTGCCGGGCTCCTGTGTCATCGTCGCCGCGACCGCGACCGCGCTGCGGCCCGCGACCGCCGCTTCACGCTCGTCGATCGCCGTCCGCAGGTGGCTGAGGTTGCCGACCGCCCGCACGAGATCGATCCCGTCGCCTTCGAGCACGGAGATCCCGGCGCTGTCGTAGCCGCGGTACTCGAGTTTCTTCAGTCCGTCGAACAGCAGCGGTCGCACCTGCCGCGGTCCGACATAGCCGACGATGCCGCACATGAACCCGAGTCTAGGGGGCGAGTGTCGTGAGTCGCT
>Ga0307373_10012613_pt1 | contig 11971 bp, 7 predicted proteins | sample OX2MG_FD_202534 | JGI IMG/M metagenome (GOLD analysis project Ga0307373, IMG submission 202534) | Soil microbial communities from Risofladan, Vaasa, Finland - OX-2 | ecosystem: Environmental > Terrestrial > Soil > Coastal area > Acid sulfate soil | place: Finland: Risofladan, Vaasa | collected...
CTCGAAACCCATCGAAGCGTTTCGAGCCACTCCCGGGGCGATCGACGGAGTGGGTGTGCCACATTCGACTGAGGAACGGTAGATGAGAGGGCTGACCACAGGCTTTGCGCTGTCCCCCGCTCAGGCCGAGATGCTTGACGAGCTGAAGCGGTACCTGGACAAGGAGTTCCCGCGGGAACACGAGGGCGTGGCGGGAGCCACGCCCGAATGGAGCGACGACGAGGAATTCGCGTGGATCCGCCAGTTCAACGGTCAGCTGGCACGAGACGGCTGGCTCGTGCCGCACTGGCCCAAGGAGTACGGGGGGCGGGGACTCACAGCGGTCGACCAGATGCTCATTCGCGAGGAGCTGGCCTATAGGCGCGTGCCGATCGCCAACGCGAACGGGCTCGACATGCTCGCGCCGATACTTCTGCGGTTCGGGACCGAGGAGCAGAAGAAGGAGCATCTGGTCAAGATCGCCCACATGGAGCGTCTGTGGTGCCAGGGGTACTCGGAGCCGGACGCGGGTTCGGATCTCACGTCGCTCAGGACCACCGCACGGCGCGACGGTGACTATTACATAGTGAACGGTTCCAAGATATGGACCGGCCATGCCGTGCGAGCCGACTGGATGATCCTCCTCTGCCGCACGGATCTGGAGTCGAAGGGAAGCAGGGGACTCAGCCTCTTGCTCGTCGACCTGCACGACACCCCCGGCGTGGAAATCCACCCGATACGCTCTCTAACGGGTGCGGTCACCTTCTGCCAGGAGTACTTCTTCGACGCGCGCGTACCGGTGAGCAACCTGGTCGGCCCGGAACACGAAGGCTGGCGGGCGTCGCGCGCCCTGCTCGAGCACGAGCGCGCCGGCGTAGGGACCGCCGCCCGGTACAGGCGGGCCCTCGACGACATGCTGGATGTCGTAGCTGCTCGGGGAGGCGTCGACCCGGTAACCGAGGTCCAGATCGGGCAGCTCATAGAGAAGGTGGAAAGTGCCCGGTCGATGGCCTACGACGTCGCCCGTGTCCGCAGCGGTAACGAGGGTGAATTCCCGCCGCACATGCCGTCGGTCCTGAAGATCTTCGGATCCGAGCTCGGCGTGGAACTCACAGAGATCGCGACCGAGGTCCTCGGCCTGGAGGTGACCGGGTTTACCCCCGAGACCGGTATTTGGGACTTCTGGCAGGAGTTCCTCTACTCGCTGCTGTTCCGAATCGCGGGAGGCAGCAACGAGATCCAGAGGGAGATCATCGGAACCCGCCGCTTCGGGCTAGCTCGCACATGACCGCTTCGAGGTCTGCGGACCTGCTCGGCGGCATCGGGCCATTCGTTGTGGTCGGCGAGGGTCAGGCGGCGGAAATGACCGCGCAGATTCTGGAGACCCTTGGTGGTTCCGTCCAGCGCCTCGCCGAACCCATAACGAAGGTCGGAGTCAGCACTCTCGGTGACAGGCCCGTCGTCGTCTGTGATCTGGTGAGCGACGGGTGCGAGTGGTCGTACCTCGAGGAAGTGTCGCGGCGCCGCAACGGCGTGTGGATCACCATCTCGGCCTTCGGGCTCGAGGGGCCGCTCGGTGGTAAGCCCGGGTCGGACCTCATGTGCGCGGCCGCAGGCGGCGTGTTGAACGCGGTGGCGGATGCGGACGGCCGCATGTACCCGATGCCCGGCAACCAGTCGCTCAAGGTGGCAGGTCAGGCCGCAGCCCTCGCCGCTTTGCAGGGCGTCTCCCTCTTGGCGGACGGCTCGGGTCCGCTTCATCTCGATCTCTCGGTACAGGAGGCGGTGGCCTTCTGCTCCGTGCAGCAGGAGTGCGCCCACCTAGTGTACGAATGCGGCGGGATCGCCGGCGCCTCCCGCTATTCCGCCCCTTCAGGCGTGTTCACCTGCGCGGACGGCCAGATCGGCGTGATCGTGATCGACGACCATCAGTGGGAGCGGGTCTCGGCGGCCATGGAGCGCCCCGAGTGGCCACAGCAGTACCCGAGGGTCGCCGACAGGGTCGAGGCTGCGGACGAGATAAACGGAGCGGTGGAGGAGTGGACCGCCAGCCGATCGAAGTTCCTCTGCGAGCGGCTGATGCAGGAAAAGGGCGTCGCCGCCGTGGCAATCCGCACCCTGGCCGAGGCCGCGGACACGGAGCAGTTCCGGTCCCGCCAGTTCCTTCTCCCCGACTCCGACAGCACTCTGCAAACCGAACCGCTTCCAGCGCTCGTAGAAACGGGCGGATCCCCGCGCTCGCACGAGGGGAGGCGAAGCCTGCGCGACCTGCGTGTCGCGGAACTGACGAACGTGCTCGCCGGACCGCTGGCCGGGGCGATACTCGGGGCGGTAGGGGCCACCGTCGTCCGTCTCGAGGACGAGGAGCGCCTCGACATCTACCGGCGCAACGGGCCCTTCCAGTTCGGGCAGGCAGGCCAGGAACGTGCCGCTTACTACCTGTTCGCCAACTACTGCAAGAGAAGCATCACCGAGGGGATCGGGAAGGACAAGGATTACGGCCGCCACATCGGCGACTGGGCGGACGCCGTGCTGGAGAATGTCGGCCAGCGCAGGGTGGATCGCACCGGTGTGCCAGGACCGGAGGAGATGGCCGGGCAGGGAAAGTCGTTCCTCTCCATATCCGGTTTCGGGCGTACGGGCCCCTGTGCCGACTACAAGGCCTACGCACCGAATGTGCACGCCTTCGCGGGGCTGGCGGGAGCGGTCATCGAGCTGTCCTCACCCGACGCGGCGATCCGCACGTCTTTTGCCGATTACTGCGCCGCGGTATGGGCCGCCACCCTGCTCAGTGCCTGGTGGCTCGGGGGGACCCCGGCCCGAGTGTTCGATCTGTCGATGGCTGAGGTGATCACCAGCAAGCTGGTTGGCTGCCCCACGGTGCCCGCATCGCCCGTGGATGAATCAGGCGATGTCGCCGACCTGCTCGTCAGGTGCGGCGACAGAGGCCACGTGGCTCTCGTGAACCGGCCGCCGGCGAACCGCTCCGGGCTCCTCGGCGCTCTCGGAGTCGATGAGGACTCGGTGCGGCGGGCGAGGGCCGCGGGTGCGGAGATATGGGAGATGTCGCCGGACGGACCCGACACGGCGGAGGTCCTCGCAAGGGCGGAGAAGGCGGGCATCCCCGCCGTCCTGGCCAAGGGGTCGGCGGCGCTGCTCGAGGACGAGCAACTCCGGTCACGGGGCTTCCTGGTTCGTGTACCCCATCCGGAACTGGGAACGGCGACGTTCTTCGGTTTGCCGTGGAAGGTGGCCGGAGCGGAGCGCAGCGGTTATCGCCGTCCCCCACTTTTGGGCGAGGACGACAGTTGGATGAAAGCCGAGTTGGCAGCAGAGGCCGGGCATCGAGGCCGCTCGAAGGAAGGTATAGCGTGACAGACACCCAGGTCGGCGACACGCCGGTCGACTCAGAGGAACGAGAGCAGCTTCGAAGCCAGCTCCGGCGCCTCCTCGAACGGAACTGGGGCGACCAGCAGATGCGGGAGTACGCGGACGGCAACAAGGAACCCGGCCTCCACGCGTTCTCGATACTCCAGGACAGCATGGCCCTCAACGGGATAATGGTTCGCGAAGAGCACGGCGGGCTCGGTGGTGGCTGCGTCGAAGCGGTCATCGCGGCCGAGGAGCTCGGTGCGGCGCTGATTCCTTCCAATCTGCTCGGCTCTTCGATGACGAACTACCTTCTGTCACTTGCCGGCGGGCAGGTCGCAGAAGACGTCCTGCTCGAGCTCACCGGGAAGGGCACGAAGAGCGCTCTGCTCTGGCCGGGGACCGGAGCCCGCTGGAACATCGACGAGATAAGCGGCGGCGTCGTCGAGGGGTCCACGGTGAGCGGGGAGTTCTCCTTAGTACCAGAAGCAGACGAAGCGGCGGTCTTGCTCGTCCCGGCGAGCAGGAGCGGTGAAACAGGGTTCGCTGTGGTGCGCCGCGACGTTGATCAGAGCGGGACAGAAATCTCGCCCGTCGCGTCGCCTGACGTGTTCCGCCCGCTCAGCAACGTCGCGCTTTCCGGCCAGGCGTGTGAGTTCGTTCCCGTGCCCGTAGGCGCGTACACCGGGACGATCGCCCTGGCTTCGATCGTCCTCGCGGCCGAGATGGTTGGGGGCGCGCGCGCGTGCCTCGACCGCACCGTCGACTACACGATCTCGCGGAAGCAGTTCGGTCAGCCGATCGCCACCTTCCAGGCGGTGAAGCACCGCATCGCCGATGTGCTCGTGGCTCTGGAATCGTCACGTGCTCTCACCTACCGCGCCGCCGAACGAGCTGCCAAGGTCGCGGGTGCTGCGCCCGACGATCCCGACTACCTGATGCTCGCCCGTATGGCCAAGGCGTCGGCGAGCGACGCGTTCCGGCTTGCGGCCAAAGAATGCATCCAGTTGCACGGAGGAATCGGCTTCACCTGGGAGAACCCCGCTCATTTCTATCTGAAGAAGTGGGTCTCCTCCTCGAGGCTCTACGGTCAGCCGTACGAGCTCCGGCGGCAGATATATCTGGACGCCCTCGCAGTGGCGTCGAACTGAGAAGGCAGGAGAGGCGTATGACGTCCACTGAGAGCCAGCTGGCAAGCATCGAAGGGTCGTGGGAAACGGTCTCCCTCGACATCAGCAACGGCTGGAAGTTCGAGGTCCCCGTGTGGGCCGCCGGCGAGGGACAGCCGCTCCTGTACCTCCACGGTTTCGAACGCCACCCCGGAGACGCGTCGTTCCTCAAGCACCTGGCTCAGGACCACCGGGTGCTCGCACCCGAACATCCGGGTTACGGCTACTCCACTGGGGCCGAGCAGTTGAACGACATCCACGATGTGGTGCTGTTCTACAGGTCGCTCGTGGAAGCCCTGGGCGTCCCGACCGCCGACGTCGTCGGGCACTCCCTCGGTGGGATGGTGGCCGCGGAGTTCGCGGCGGCCGATCCTCGGTTCGTCCACCGGCTCGTTCTCGTCGATGCCTTCGGTCTCTGGGCGGACGATGCCGCCGGCGTGGATCCGTTCGGCGCGGCCAGCCAGGTCCGGCGTGCCGTGTGGCACGATCCGGAGTACGCCGGGAAGCCGAAGACGTCCAGTTTCCGGCCGGACCCGGACGATCCGCTGGCGCAGCCCCTCTACGACTCCCGCAACCTGGCGGCCGCAACGAGGCTCCTCTGGCCGTTGCCGGACCGGGGTCTGAGACGGCGGCTGGCCTTCGTGACCGCGCCGACGCTTGTGGTCCACGGCAGGAGCGACGGCCTCGTCCCCCTTGCCCACGCCGAGGAAATGGCCAAGCTCATCAGCGATGCGAGACTCGCCGTGATAGACGAAGCCGGCCACTACCCGATGATCGAGCAGGAAGCCGCGTTTCTTGACGCCGTCGAAGGGTTCCTGACGTGATGACAGCTTGCCTGCCGAGGCCGCTGCCGCAAAAGGCGTCCGCACGCCGAACTGACGACAGGCTATCGTCTCGGCTTTCCACAAGCGGAGTTCTTGGGAGGGGGGATACGTGACTTTTCTTCGTGTCTCGCGAGAGGACTAGCGAGGCACGGGGCAGCATGCAAGCCCGCCGTCGGCGGTTGTACGTCCGAGAGAGAAGCACCAGTTAGTTGTCGTCAATTAATTAGATGAAGGAAAGGCAGATGGGGGAGAAAAGGATGAAGAAACGTCACAGGCCAATGCAACTGGCCGCTGTAGTGGGCGTCGTGGCCCTGACCGGCCTCACGCTGTCGGCCTGCTCGTCGTCCACCAAGACGGGCACGAGCTCGACGACCAGCGCCTCCGGAGGAGGGGGAGGCAACAAGCCGACCGGAACGCCGTTCAAGGTCGGATTCATCGCGCAGCAGAGCGGCGCTCAGCAATCCGCCGTCACCGGGGTCCAACCCTCGGCACAGGCATGGGCCAACTACATGAACGCCAATGGCGGCATCAACGGGCACCCGGTCCAGCTCGACGTCCAGCTCGAGCCCTCGAACCCCGGTGTCGCTTTGACCGACGTGCAGAAGCTGGTGAGCGATGGCGTCATCGCGATCATCGACAACGATGGCGGAGACGACGCGTCGTGGACGAGCTACATCGAGAGCCAGAACATCCCTGTGTACGCGACCGGCTTCAACAGCCCTGCGATGACTATCAGCCACAACAACTTCTCGCCAGCCACCTCGGAGTTCTATTTCGACTTCGAGCTGGTGGCGTCCGCGAAGAAGGTCGGCAAGACGAAGATGGCCTTCTTGTACTGCGCAGAGCAGCCGGTATGCGCGCAGGAGGTGGCGCCGCTGAAGCAGACAGCGCAGGCGCAGGGTGTCCAGGTGGTCTACACGGCAGCGATCAACGCGTCTTCTCCCAACTACACCGCTCAGTGCCTGGCGGCGAAGGCGGCCGGTGCCGACGTGATGTACATCGCGGATGCACCTGCTCCGGTGCTGGCCGTCGCCGCGAACTGCATCCAGCAGGGTTACAACCCGATCCAGATATCTGACGACGGCGCCTTCTCGCAGTCGTTCGCCAAAGCCCCGGGATTCGAGGGCATGGTCGCCACCGAGGACAACATCCCGTTCTTCGTGACCAGCACGCCGGCGAGCAAGACGATGCACGATGCCTGGAACAAGTACGAGCCCAGCATCGAGTCGTCTCCCAACCTCGATGAAGAGGCCGTCCTGGCGTGGACTTCGGGCATGCTGATCAAGGAGGGCGCCGAGGCCGGTGGCGTGGGTACGACAGCCCCCCTCGGCGGCCCAGCCCTGATTGCCGGCATGTACAAGCTGCACACGACGAACGTGGATGGGATGACGCCGACCCTGACCTTCGAGCCCAACCAGCCGCACGAGAGTCAGTGCTGGTTCTGGGTCAGGATCCAGAACGGCAAGTTCACCACCCCGTACGGCTTGACGCCCGAGTGCGCTCAGGCACCGGCGAACATCATCCCTCCGGGAATGTGATGACCCGTTCCAAGTCGGCCCCGCGGATCGACCACCTTCTGCGGGCGCCGGCCGGGACGCCGTGACGCTTCACCTTTGTACGAGTGGCCGAGCCGCCGCCTCGCGGCGGCTCGGCACCGTACACGCTCGACCAACCTCCAGCCTTGGATTAGCACTCTCCAAGGTGACCGAAGAGAGATTCCGATGCACGACCTCCTGCCCTTCATAGTCATAGGCCTGGTCAGCGGCTCCGTCTACGGGCTAGCGGGCACGGGCCTGGTCCTCACCTACAAGACGTCGGGGATATTCAACTTCGCCTACGGCTCTGTGGCAGCGGTGGGGGTGTTCGTCTTCTACTGGCTGCACACGACGCACGGGATGGCGTGGCCCCTCGCGGCCCTCATATGCCTGTTTGTCCTCTCTCCGGTCGAGGGCCTTGTTCTGGAGCTCTTGGCCCGCCTGATCGACCGCCAGCCGACAGCGGTCAAGGTCGTCGCCACCGTCGGTCTCATGCTCGTCGTCTTTGGCGTCGGCGCAATCTGGTACGGATCGCAGTTTCTGGTATTCCAACAGTTCCTGCCCGTCACGACGGTCAAGGTCGCCGGGGTTTTCCTCACCTACGCGCAGATCATCGTGTTCGGGATCGCGGTGATCGCTTCTGCGAGCCTGTACTACCTCTTCCGCTACGTGCGGCTCGGCATAGCCATGCGGGGCATCGTCGACGACGCCGATCTGGTTGCCCTGACGGGCGAGAATCCGGGACGGATCCGCCGCCTGGCGTGGATAATCGGAACGGTCTTCGCCACTTTGGCAGGGCTGCTGATAGCACCGTCGCTGGGCCTGGACGCGACGGTCATAACCCTTCTCGTGGTCCAGGCTTTCGGAGCCGCCGCCATCGGCTACTTCTCGAGCCTTCCGCTCACCTTCGCCGGTGGCCTGCTGATCGGGGTGCTGGCCTCGCTGGCGACCAAATACACGGTGAGCGTTTCCTGGCTGTCGGGGCTGGCCAGCGGCATCCCGTTCATCCTGCTGTTCCTGGTTCTGATCTTCACCCCTGCCCGGAAGCTCGTGGACCGCAGGGCCCGCTTGGCGCTTCCTGTCCAGCGATCGTGGCATGCGCCTGTCCGTTCGCGGGTCGCTGTCAGTGTGGTCGCCCTGGTGCTCCTGGCCGTGGTGCCCCCGGCGGTGGGTTGGGATCTTCACGTCTGGGGCAATCTCCTCATCACCACGATCCTCTTCATTTCCCTCGGCCTGCTGCTACGCACCTCCGGCCAGATCTCGTTGTGCCAGATGACGTTCGCAGCGATCGGAGCGGCGGCATTCGGGCACTTCCTGACGGACTGGCACATCCCCTGGCTTCTCGCGCTCGTACTGGCATCTCTCGTGGCCGTGCCGGTGGGCGCCCTCGTCGCCATTCCCGCCATCCGACTCCGCGGCGTGTTCCTGGCCGTGGCCACGCTCGGGCTAGCGATCCTGGTCGAGAACCTCTTCTTCACGACCCACGCAATGTTCGGCCCGTCAGTAGGCGGGATTCCCACCCCAGGACCGCACGTCAGCATCGGGGGCCTGGACCTGAGCACCGGCAGGGGCTTCTACTACGTGGTCGTCGTTGCGACAGCGCTGCTGACCGTTCTCGTCATCGCCATCGAGCGCGGACGCATGGGCCGTCTCCTGGCCGCGCTGCGCGACTCGCCGACGGCACTGGAAGTGCACGGAACCGACGTGAACGTGGTTCGTACGGTCGTGTTCTGCGTGTCGGCGGCAATCGCCGGTGCTGCAGGCGGTCTCACGGGGTCCCTGTACGGTTATTCGGTGGGCCCGGAGTTCGACTGGTTCCAGTCCCTCGTGCTCGCCGTCCTGATCCTGATCGTGGTCGGGGGTACGCCGTGGTACGCCCTCATGGCCGCCGCCAGCCAGGTGCTGATCCCGAACTACCTCACCTTCCACAACATCTCCGACTACCTGTTCATCCTGTTCGGGGTGTTCGCGATCGCCTACGCCGTCCAGGGAGGAAAGGCACTGGAGATCCCGTTGGCGGTGCGACGGGCCTTCGACCAGCTGGAGGCACTGCTTGGCGGGAAGCGAACCGTTCCCGCAGGCGGCCCGCTGCCCGCCGTGGCCTTGGCCGGCGCCGGCAACGGGGTCGCCGTGGCAGCGGGGCGGTCCGGGCACCAGCCAGGTGCGTCTCCCGCCGGCCCGGCAGATCGACAGATGGCTCCGGCTGGGGCAGGAGAGCAGGATGCCTCCGGCTCCGGCGGGGCGCACACGGGCATAGAGGTCAGGAGCCTGAGCGTCTCCTTCGGAGGAGTCCGCGCGCTGGTAGACGTGTCGCTCGAGGCCAGACCCGGCGTCATAACCGGCCTGGTCGGGCCGAACGGCGCGGGTAAGACCACCCTGTTCAACGCGGCCTCCGGCCTGATCAGGCCTACCGGCGGCCAGGTCCTGCTCGACGGCCGGGACATCACCGGAATGTCCCGTGCGCGCCGGGCTCAGCTTGGTCTCGGCCGTACCTTCCAGCGCACGGAGCTGTTCGACTCGCTGACCGTCCGCGAGAACGTGTCGATCGGCCGGGAAGCCGCGCTGGCGGGCAGCAATCCCAGGCTGCAGTTGAGGATGAGCCGTGGTGAGGGTGCCCAAGTGAAGCGGGCGGTCGACGAGGCGCTTGCACTCGTGGGAGTCGAGAACCTCGCCGACGCGCAGGCGGGCTTGCTGACAACCGGTCAGCGCCGCCAGGTGGAATTCGCGCGGCTCCTCGCCGGGTCGTTCCACACGATCCTGCTGGACGAGCCCTCCGCCGGCCTCGACGAGGACGAGACTTTCCAGTTCGGCGATCTGCTCAAGGAAGTGGTGCGGCGCAGGGGCAACAGCATCCTCCTGGTCGAGCACGACATGGCACTGGTGCGCCGAGTTTGCCAGCACATCTACGTCCTCGACTTCGGGCAGCTCATATTCGAAGGCAGTGCCGATGAGATGCTGCAGAGCGACCTTGTCAGATCGGCATACCTCGGTTCCACCGACAAGGGTGGCGTGCTGGAGGTCGAGGAGGACAAGACGGTGGAGCGGATATGACAAGTCCGGTGACCGAGAACGCGAAGCCCGGTTCCCCCGGCGGGGGGAATGTAGTGGAGCTGCGCGATGTGCACGCCGGCTACGGCGCTGTGCCGGTGCTGCGAGGTGTGAGCCTTACGGTCGCACCGTCCAGCGTCGTAGCAGTGCTCGGCCCGAACGGGGCGGGGAAGACAACCCTGCTCCGGGTCGCAACCGGGCTCGTGAGGGCGAGAGCCGGCGAGATACTCCTCGACGGAGAGGACGTCACCCGGAGGCCGGCGCATGCGATCGCGCGGAAGGGTTTCTTCCACATCCCCGAAGGCCGCGGGATCTTCCCGTCCCTGAGCGTCAGGGACAACATCGTTCTCGTGTCTCCGAAGGGCGAAGAATCGAAGTCGATCGAGCGCACCGCTGAGATGTTCCCCGTCCTCGGTTCGCGCCTGGGACAGATAGCGGGGAGCCTGAGCGGCGGCGAGCAGCAAATGCTTGCCCTGGTGCGGGCGATCGTGAGCAATCCGCGCGTGGTGGCGGTGGACGAGGCGTCGCTCGGTCTGTCGCCCGCAATGGTTGACAGGATCTACGAAGCCTTGAAGCAGATCGTCGAATCCGGCGTGGCGTTGATCCTGGTCGAGCAGTACGTGACGCGGGCCGTGGAGTTCGCCGACTACGTCTACCTGATCAATCGCGGAACTGTCGTCCACTCGGCGCCGGCGCGAGAGGTGCAGGCGGACACGCTGTTCGCCCGCTATCTGGGTGAATGAGGAGAAACAACCGCTCCCGGTTGCCACGTAGCCGGGGTCGATGGACAGGTCTACGTCGTTGACAAGATGGTGTGTCTAGTAAGTATAATAGGTAGCTAGTGGATCGGGTGAACTTCGGTAGTGCACTGAGTGTTGCATTCGATAGGAGAGCCCTGTATACGGCGGTGTTGGAGCCTGTAGAGCCAGGGCGCCACTCCACTCTGCCGTCGTGCCGACATAGAGGGGACCCATAGCAAGGAGTGGGGACATGCGTATTCCACGATGCAGTGGAATGGAAAAGATCTCTGTTGCCGTTATCGGAGCAGGAGCAGGTGGCATCTGCATGGGGGTCGGGCTTCGAAAAGCCGGTGTCGAACGCTTCACGATCTATGAACAGTCGAGCGGCGTCGGCGGCACCTGGTGGGACAACGTCTATCCCGGTGCGGAGGTCGACACCCCGCAGCCGTTTTACGCCTTTTCCTTCAACATATTCGACTTCTCCCGGACCCACGTAAAGCAGGCTGAGCTCCTTGCCTATTTGGAGAACACAGCCGACAAGTTCCACCTGCGGGACAACCTGCGGCTCAACTGCCGGGTCAAACGGGTCGAGTGGGATCCGGACGAATGCTCGTACCTCGTTTCTGCCGAGGACGGGAGCTCGGAGAAGTACGACGTGGTTGTCAGTTGCGTCGGCTTGCTGAACAATCCGAGATACCCGGATTGGCCAGGGCTTTCCGAGTTCTCCGGCGTCAAGTTCCACTCGGCCCGATGGAACTATGACTGTGACATCACCGACAAGGTGGTTGCTGTAGTCGGTACCGGGTCCACCGCCGCGCAGATAGTTCCAGCGATCGCCCCGGATGTGAAGCAGTTGTACGTGTACCAGCGCCAGCCCGGTTGGGTCGTCCCGAAGGGTGAGCGGATATACGACGCAACGGAGCGGGCGAGACTGCTGGACCCGAGGCTCAGATGGCTGACCTGGTGGAGGCAGTACCTCGACTACGAGAAGAGGCTGCGCTCTGCCGGCGTTGAAGGCACCCCGGGCAACGTCCGGGCCACGGAGGCCTGCCTCAAGTACATCGACACAGTCTTCGCCGACCGCCCCGATCTGGCAAAGGCGGTCACGCCGCAGTACCCCTTCGGCGGCAAGCGGCCGGTGCAGGACAGCAACTACTACCCGGCCCTCCTCAGGGACAATGTCGAGTTGATCCCCCACGCTGTGACCCGGGTGACGCCGACGGGCCTCGTGGACGACACCGGCACCGAGCGCCAGGTGGATGTCCTGGTGATGTGCACGGGATTCACCGCTCCTGAGTTCCTCGCGA
>Ga0307373_10012614_pt1 | contig 11970 bp, 11 predicted proteins | sample OX2MG_FD_202534 | JGI IMG/M metagenome (GOLD analysis project Ga0307373, IMG submission 202534) | Soil microbial communities from Risofladan, Vaasa, Finland - OX-2 | ecosystem: Environmental > Terrestrial > Soil > Coastal area > Acid sulfate soil | place: Finland: Risofladan, Vaasa | collected...
CGCCGCCCCACATGCCGTGCGCGATCACCTCGTGGAACAGGCTGCTCTTGGCGTACTCCGGGTCGACGTGCGCCGGGTTGACGTCGCCCGACATGACCGCGAAAAGCTGTATGTCCTCGGGCTTGAGCGTGCGGCTGAGCGTGGCCGAATCGCCGACATGAATCTCGTCGTAGGTGCGATTCTCAATGTAGGCGGTGGGCTCCATAGCGGCGGCTCGGCGGGCGTTGCGAACAGCCTAATCTACGGCCCGGCCGCGCGCGAGCCTTGCGCCAGGTCAAACCGGTGCCCTTCGCACCGGGCGTGCGACTAACGCGGCTCGAGCACCAGCACTGTATCGACTGCCACCGCGCCGGCGGGCGAGAGGAGCACCGGATTGAGGTCCAGCTCGGCCAGCCGCGCGCCCGCGGCGGCGCCGAAGCGCGACACGGCGCAGATCAGTCGCACCAGCGCCGCGCGGTCCACGGCCGGCTTGCCGCGCACGCCGGCGAGGATTGCCTTTCCCTGCAAGGCCTCGAGCATCTCGTCGGCCTGCGGTGCACTGAGCGGGCAGCGCCGGAACGCGACGTCCTTGAGCACTTCCACCAGCACGCCGCCCAGGCCCGCCATGAGCACCGGGCCGAACACCGGATCGCTTTTGAGGCCGAGCACGAATTCGACGTCGCCGGCGATCATTTTTTGCACGACCACGCCGTCGATGCGTGCGTCCGCGCGATAGGCGAGCGCGTTGGCGGTCACTTCGGCGAATGCCTTACGTACGGCGGCGGCATCGGCCAGGCCGAGCCGCACGGCCTGGGCCTCGGTCCTGTGCAGGATGTCGGGCGATTCGATCTTGAGGGCGACCGGGAAGCCGAGCCGCGCGGCCGCCCGCACCGCTTCGTCGGCGCTGCGCGCGAGCTCGAGCGGCGCGAGCGTGATCCCGGCGGCGCCCAACAGCCGCGCCGCATCCGCGCTCGGAACGACGCCGCCCCCGTCTGGCAGCGCCAGCGCCGGAAGCCGCACCGCATCGCGCGCCTGCCGCTCCGCGAGCCAGCGCCGCCGCGCTTCGGCCCAGCGCACCAGGCCGGCAATCGCCTCGATGGCCGGCTCGCCGCCGCGCAGGCAGGCGATGCCGCGGCGGCGCAGCTCGGCGGCGGCCCGCTCGGGGGCGGCCACCCAGCACACGACGAAGGGCAGCGCGGTGCGCGCTTTCACTTCGTCGAAAATGCCGAGCAGCAGATCGACGTGCGCGCCCATCAGCTGCAGCCACACCACGCCGACGTGGACCCGGGGATCCTCCAGCATCAGCAGGACGCTCTCGCGCAGCACCGCGGGCTCGGCGACGAACTGGCCGGTGACGTCGATCGGATTCGCCGCGACGCCGAAGCCGGGGATGGTGGCCATGATCTGGCGCTGGGTCTCGGGCGCGAGGACCGGGATCGCGAGCCCCAGCTCCTCGGCCCGGTCGGCCATCAGCACGCCGGCACCGCCGGATTGCGTCGCGATGGCGACGCCGCTGCCCTGCGGCGGCGGGCAGTAGGCGAGCACCTCGGCCAGATCGAGCATCTGCTCCTCGTTGCGCGCACGCAGGATGCCGAGCTGGCGCACCACGCCGTTGAACACCGCGTCCTCGCCGGCGAGAGAGCCGGTGTGCGAGGCTGCGGCGCGCGCGCCGGCGCTCTTGCGCCCCACCTTGCACAGCACCAGCGGCTTGCCAAGCTCCATCGCCAGGGTGGCCAGCTCGGCGAGGCCCCGGCCGTTCTTCAGGCCCTCGATGTAGCCGCAGCCGACCTTGATGCGTGGGTCGCGGATCACCTCGCGCATCGCGTCGACGAAATCGACGTCGGCTTCGTTGCCGGTGTTGACGAAGTACCCCAGGCCGAGGCCGCGGTTGCGCGCCAGCGCGGCGATCGCGGTGCCGAAGGCGCCCGACTGCGTGACGAAGCCGATCGGACCGGCATGCACCTCGCCGTCGGCATATTGGCTGAAGGTGGCGACCATGCGGTCGAAGGCGTTGATGAGGCCCAGGCAATTGGGCCCGCACAGGCGCACGCCCGCGGCGCGCGCCGCGGCCTTGAGCTCGGCCTCCAGCTCCTTGCCCTCGGGCCCGGTCTCGCCGAATCCCGAGCTGAACACCACCGCTGCGGGCACGCGCTTGCGCCCGAGCTCGACGAACGCCGGGACAACCGCCGCGGCCGGGAGAACCACGACCGCCAGGTCGACGTCGCCCGGGATCGCCTCCACGCTCGGATAGCAGGTCAGCTCGCCGATGCGCTCGTATTTCGGGTTGACCGGATAGATGCGGCCGCCGTAGCCCTTGTCGAGCAGGTGCTTGATCGGCCGGCCGCTGATCTTGCGGAAGTCCGACGACGCGCCGAGGATCGCGATCGAGCGCGGCGAGAGCAGGGCGTGGATGCCGTCGCTCATGGTTCAGTTGAAGGCCTGGATGCCGGTCTGCGCGCGGCCGAGGACCAGGGCGTGGATGTCGTGCGTGCCCTCGAGCGTGTTGACCGTCTCGAGGTTCATCATGTGGCGCACGACGTGGAACTCGTCGCTGATGCCGTTGGCGCCGTGCATGTCGCGCGCGAGACGCGCGATTTCGAGCGCCTTGCCGGCGCAGTTGCGCTTGAGCAGCGAAACCATCTCCGGGGTGGCGAGGCCACGGTCGCGCAGCCGGCTGACGTGCAGGCAGGCGAGCAAGCCGAGCGCGATTTCGGTCTGCATGTCGGCGAGCTTCTTCTGGATGAGCTGGTTGGCGGCGAGCGGCCGCCCGAACTGGCTGCGCTCGAGCACGTAGTCGCGCGCGGCGTGCCAGCAGAACTCGGCCGCGCCGAGCGCGCCCCAGCAGATGCCGAAGCGCGCGTTGTTGAGGCAGCCGAAGGGCCCTTTGAGGCCGCGCGCACCGGGCAGCAGGTTTTCGTCGGGAACGAGCACGTCGTCCATCACGATCTCGCCGGTGGGCGAGGCGCGCACCGAGAACTTGCCCTCGATCTTGGGCGTGGCGAGCCCCTCCATGCCGCGCTCCAGGATGAACCCGCGAATGGTGTCCGCCTCGTCCTTCGCCCACACCACCATCAGGTCCGCGATCGGTGCGTGGGTGATCCACATCTTGTTGCCGGTGAGGCGCCAGCCGCCGTCCACTTTGCGCGCGCGGCTACGCATGCCGCCGGGATCGGAGCCGTGGTCGGGCTCGGTGAGACCGAAGCAGCCGAGCAGCTCGCCTTTCGCCATCGCCGGCAGGTAGCGCTCGCGCTGCGCCTCGCTGCCGTAGGCATAGATCGGGGTCATGGAGAGGGTGGTCTGCACGCCGCAGGCGGAGCGGAACGCCGTGTCGACGCGCTCGAGCTCGCGCATGATCAGGCCGTAGGCGACGTAGCTCACCCCGGCGCAGCCGTAGCCGCGCAGCGTCGCGCCGAGAAAGCCGAGCTCGCCCAGTTCGCGCATCACCTCGCGCTCGAAGCGCTCCTCGCGGTTCCAGTCGCGGATGCGCGGCATGAGCTTTTCCTGTGCATAGGCACGCGCCGCGTCGCGAATCATGCGCTCCTCCTCCGAGAGCTCGCGCTCCAGCAGAAACGGATCGTCCCAGCGGAAGGCCCCGCCGGTGAGCGTAACGGCCGCGAGGTCGGAGGAGGCGCTGGCCGTCACGGATGCACCGCCTAGCGCTTGTTCAGAAACGCGTGCATGCGGCTTTGGGCCTCGTCGCCGACCCTCACCCGCGCGAGCCACGCCGCCGTATCGCGGCGCATCTTTTCGCTCAACGGGCCGCCGACGTGATCGATCAGATTCTTGCACTCGGCGAGCGCTTCGGGGCCCGCCGCGAGCAGAGATTCGACGATGCTCGCCACCGCCGCGTCGAGGCCTTCCGCCGGTGCGACCTCGTCGACCAGGCCGATCCGGCGCGCCTCGGCGGCGTCGAAGCGCTGCGCGGTCATGGCGTAGCGGCGCAGCGCATGCGCACCGATGGTGGGAACCAAATAGCAGGCGATGTTCGCCGGAATGAGGCCGAGGCGCACCTCGGTGATCGCGAAACTCGCCTGCGCGGCCGCGACCGCGATGTCGCAGGCCGAGACCAGGCCGACGCCGCCGGCCAGCGCCGCGCCGTGAATCCGCGCTACCGTGGACTTGGGGCAGGAGTGGATCTTGTACAACATGTCCGCGAGACGGTTCGAGTCGGCGATGTTCTCGGCCTCCGAGTAGCCGGCCATCGCCTTCATCCAGTGCAGGTCGGCGCCGGCGCAGAAGCTCTTGCCGGCTCCGGCGAGCACGATGATCCGCACCTTCGGATCGGCGCCGAGCTTGGAGAACGCCTCGTCCAGGCGGGCGATGAGCGCGTCGTTGAAAGCGTTGTGCACCGCCGGGCGATTCAGCGTCAGCGTGGCGACGCCGCGCGGATCGATTTCGCTCAACAGGATGTCGTCGTTCGTCATGGTCGCCTCTGCCGCCTCCGCTGCGGACGCCCCTAGGCCGGGCGGAACTTGGGAACGGCCACGTCTTCGCTAATGTCTTCGAAGTAGGCCTGCACCCGCATGCCAATGCGGACCTGCTCGGGGCTGCAGCCGGTGAGCTGGCCGTACATCCTGGGACCGTCGTCCAGATCGATGATGCACTGCATGACCGGAAGGTCGTCCTGCCACGCCGGGTAGTTCATCATCACCGTGTACGCCACGGTGTAGGAATAGACGGTGCCTTGCGGTTTCACCTCGACCCACTCCAGGCCGCGGTACCCGCATTCGATGCACCAGGGCTTGGGAAGGAAATCGAGGGTTCCGCAGCGCCCGCACTTCTGCATCACCAGTTTGCCCTTCTTCGCCGCGTTCCAAAACGGGCGCGTGAGATCGGTGATGTCTGGAACGGGCTTACCTTGGGGGATCTGTGCCATGGTCTATGCGTCCGAGCCTAGGATCAACGTGACGCAGCTTCTGTTGTTTCGCGCGTAGGTCATGCCGCCGAAGCCCGACGCGGCTGCGACGGCAGCGCCTTTGACCTGCCGGTCTCCCGCCTCGCCGCGCAGCTGCGTGACCGCTTCGACGATGGGCATGAAGCCCCCGATCGCGCCGCCCGGCTGCCCGCCGGAGAGCTGTCCGCCGTCGGTCGAGATGGGGAAGTCGCCGTCGAAGCGCAGATTGCGCTCCGCGACGAAATTCGAGCCTTCGCCCTTCTTGCAGAAGCCGTAGTCCTCCATCTGGATCAGTACGACCATGGGATAGTCGTCGTAGGGTTCGAACACGTCTATGTCCTTATGCTTGACCCCAGCCATCTTGAACGCCTCCGGAGCGGTCTGCTCGAATCCGGTGTACGTGATGTCGGGCCGGGTGCGGGGGCCATGATAGTAATTGCTGACCTCGCCGAACCCGAGCAGGTACACCGGCTTGTCGGTGATCGCCGCGGCGCTCTTCGCGGAAGTCACGATGTAGGCCAGGCCGCCGTTCACCATGGGCACGCAATCGAGCAGCCGCACCGGGTAGGACAGCACGCGCGAGGCCAGATACTCCTCCATGGTGAAGGGCTTGCGGTAGATGGCGCCGGGGTGGAGCGAAGCGTGATACCGCGTGGTCACCGCGATCTTGCCCAGTTGCTCGGTCTGGATCAGGTACTGGTGCATGTAGCGCGTCTGCACCAGGCCGAACTGGCTGTTGGCGCCCATCACCCCGAAGGGTCCCTGAAAGTCCCAGAACACCCCGCGGGTGCGCTCCGGCGAAAGCGGCAGTCCCGGCGCGATCGACGGAATCGTGAGAGGCGTGTCGGCCCCCATCACGAGCACCCGGTCGACGATGCCCGCGTGAATCATGGCGGCGGCGCGGATCAGCAGCGCTGCCGCGGTCGCGCCACCCTGGTCGCCGCGAAGCAGAACCTTGGGGCTGATCCCCAGGATTTCGGCAACCGCCGCCGACCAGTTTACCGTGTGGCTCGCCTCGGCGTGGACCACGCCCAGGCCTTGGCCATCGAAATCGTTCTTCGACATGCCCGCCTGCGTCAGCGCCAGGTCGGCCGCCCAGGCCAGATACTCATCCACAGTGTAGATGCGTTCGCCGGGCTTGGCCCTGCTGTAGGGCGTTCTCCCGACGCCTACGATCGCGACTTCTCCCCGCATGGATGGATCTCCGAGTGGTTGAGCCATGGGACTGGCGCGCGTGTCGCGCCCCGGTTGACACGCTAGCAGCTGCGAAGTTATACATCCAATGGATAAGCGTGATTTAATTTATTCACGTTGTGAATCCAAAGAACCTCGACCTTAACTTGCTCACGGTGTTCGACGCGATCGCCGCCGAGGGCAATCTGACGCGCGCCGCGAAGCGTCTGGCGATGAGCCAGCCCGCGATGAGCAACGCGTTGGCGCGCCTGCGCGCCGCGCTCGGCGATCCCTTGTTCACCCGCACCGCGCGCGGCATGACGCCCACGCCGCGCGCCAAGACGATCGCCGCGTCGGTGCGCCAGGCGCTCGATCTGATCCAGAACGCGGTCAATCCGAACACCGCGTTCGACTACCGCTCGTCGGACCGGCGCTTCGTCATGGCGGTGGAAGACTATGGCGAGGCGGTCATCGTGCCGCGCTTCATGGACTGGCTGTCGCATGCGGCGACACGCTTGCAGCTGGACGTGCGCCCCATCGCGGGAAGCGCGCTGCGCGAGGCGCTCCGGCAGGGCGAGGTCGACCTGGGCGTGTCGTACTTCCGGGTCAAGTCGCCGGAGTTCCGCAACCGCCTGCTGATGGAAGAGTCGCTGGTGTCGATGGTGCGCCAGGACCACCCGACGATCGGCGATACGCTCAGCCTCGAGCAATTTCTGGCCTTGGCGCACGTGATCCTGATGCCGCGCACCCCGGACGGGCCGATCATCGACCGCGTTCTTGGCAGGGCGGGCCTCAAGCGCCGGGTGGCGCTTCAGGTGCCGCATTTCCTGTCGATGCCGCTGATCGTCAAGGGCACCGACTTCGTGTGCACCCTGCCGCGGCGCATGGCCAACGTCTACGCCGAGAACTTCCGCCTGCGGGTCCTGAAGACTCCGGTGGAGTGCCCGACGATCCCGCTCTACCTGGTGTGGCACCAGTCGCTGGAGGGCGAGGCGGGACACGCCTGGTTGCGCGATTCGATCTGGGAGCTGTGCCAGCGCTTGTAGCGGCCGGCCATGGCTGCAATGAATGTTGATTATCACGTTTACCTATTAGACGAATAGAAGCGCCGCTGCTACGGTGTTTTGAACGCGTCCTTGCGCCGCAAGTGCGGGGCGCGGGGACCGCCGGCGATAAGAGCGGCCGGGGCCGGTCAACGGTACCGACGAAGAGCGCAGAGCTTCCTTTGCGCGCTGGCACTGCGCAGGAAGATTTGCGACTCGCGCCACATTCGATGACGTGAAGCGACAGGAGGAGGAGAATGAAACGATCCTCGGGGGATGCAGAGCGATGCCACACGATGTAGGGGAGCGCGTGGCGTCCGATGCCGGTGCGATACCTCTTTCGCCAGCAACAGCCGTCAACTCGCATCAGACCGGCAGCAATGCGCCCAGCTGGTGGTATGGGCGGGCGGTGTGGTTTCGCGACAGTCCACTGTATCCGTGCCTGCTTTTCGTGGGTATCTTGCTCTTCTGGCAGTACGTCGTTGCCGCCGGTCGCATCTCGGGAATCCGCACACAGTATCTCGGATCTCCGGAAGGGATCTGGCGCAGCTTCATGGGACTGCTCAAGCATGGCTACGAGGGCGTTCCGCTCGGTGCCGAGGTCACCGCCAGCGTATCCCGCGTTCTGACTGGATTTGTCATCGGAGCGGTCGTCGCAACGCCCCTTGGCCTGCTGATGGGATACAACAAATTTGTCGGTCGCCTCTTTGGCCCCATTTTCAGCTTTCTTCGGCCCGTCCCCGCGCTGGCGTTCATTCCTGTGATGCTCATCTGGTTCGGCATCGGCGAGACCGGACGGATCGTCGTGATCGCGATGACGAGTTTCTTGTACATCGTGCTCGCAACCTCGGCCGGTGTGGCTGCGGTGCCAAAGGCATATCTGCGAGCGGCCGAGAATTATCAGCTCTCCACGGCCCGTACCCTCTACAGCGTCATCCTTCCTGCCACCTTGCCGTCCATACTGATCGGATTTCGGACCGGTATGGCGCTCAGTTGGGCGGTCGTCGTTGCCGCTGAACTGATCGCGGCGCAACGCGGGCTGGGCTATATGATTAAGGACGCCGCGACGTTTTTCAGAATCGATGTCGTCTACGTCGGCATCATTCTGATCGGCCTGATCGGTATCAGCATCGACTGGGCGTTCAATTTAGCCAACCGCACCATACTTCATTGGCTCGGAAAATGACCGGGAGCAAAAGGGCACCGCAGTGGAATCCCGGAAGCAGTTCGCGTCCCACAAGCCCGCTGTCTTCCGCCGATCAACTGAGAGGGAATCCCGGATTGAAAGTCCCAGGGCAAGCCACGGAGGAAGCACCACTGACCGACATAAGGATCACGATTCAGAACGTGACCAAGCGTTATTCCTCGGCCAGGGGAACAAAGCTTATTCTCGACGACATCAGCATGACCGTTCCTTCGCGAAGAATCGTCTCCCTCGTTGGTCCCACGGGCTGCGGAAAGACAACGCTACTGAACATTATCGCCGGGTTCGAGACCCAGACTTCGGGCGTGGTCACCATGGATGGGGCGCCGATCGATGGGCCCTCTCCCGCTCGGGGGTATGTGTCTCAGGAGGCGAACCTCTTTCCATGGCTGACCGTGTGGGACAACGTTCGGTTCGCAGCGCGATTTGGAAAGGGCATCCGGCAAGACTGGGAGACGACGAAAGAACTTGATGAAAAGGTGGCCGCCTACCTGGCGCGTGTAGGACTGGAGGCCGCGCGGTCGCAATATCCTCATCAAATATCGGGCGGAATGAAGGCGCGTGCTGCCCTGGGGCGCGTGCTTCTCATGAATTCCAGCGTCTTGTTGCTCGATGAACCCTTCGCGGCGCTTGACGCTCTGACGCGTTCGGAAATGCACCGGCTTCTTTTGCACATGTTTCGCGATGGGGACGAGAAGACAGGATTGCTGATCACACACGACGTGGAGGAGGCGCTTCTGCTATCCGAAATCGTCTATGTAATGAGCGCTTCGCCAGCCAAGATAATCGAGTCGATCAACGTGCCATTTGGTTGGCCGCGCGAGTATGACTACATGGTTCAAGCGCCGGAGTTAGCACATCTGAAATTTCAGGTGCTCGAAGCTCTCAGGCCATTCGTCGACAAAGAGTGAAAGGATGGAGACTGTCATGCGGATATATGCAGCTGTTCAATCAACGAAAAATTGGCGTTTCCCGCGTCGGGCTGTGACCCTGCGAGCGGCGGTTCTGGGCGCGGCCTTGGCGGCCATGTGCGGTGTGTCATCGTCTGCCCTCGCCGCCGCTAAAGGCGAGTGCCATCCAGCGTATAAGATGACGACGGTGAAAGTCATATACCAACCTTCCGGGCTGTCCTCCTATTTCTACGCGAACGCGGCCAATCTGTGGCAGAAGTTTGGCGTGAAGATCGACCCGGTCAAAATCGAAGCGGGCCAGAGCGAGCTTGGTGCGCTTGCAAACGGAAGTATCGACTTCGCGTTCCTGGGTGGCCCTCCGACCTTGACAGCCATCGGGCACAAGCTGCCGGTGAAGATCATTTTCTCGACGAACAATGTTTCTCACCTCGAGGGGCTCGTTGTTCGCCCGTCGAGCAAGATCGGGAACCTGCATGATCTGATCGGAAAGACCGTCGCCAGTCCCACAGGGAGTTCCGCGTGGGTTGGAATGCACCTGACGCTCGCGCACGCCGGTGTGCCGATCGACAAGGTGCACGTTATCAACCTGTCCCCGGCGGCGACCCTGGCAGCATTCACCGCCGGCAGCATCGACGCGGCCTGGATCTGGGATACCTGGATCAAGCGTCTCGAATCGGTTGGGGGAAAGCTCATCGCCGTGGAACACCAATACGGGGTCGCTGAGCCGAATACCTGGGTCGTCAGCGACTCGTTCATGAAAAAGCACCCCGACGTCGTCGCCAGGTTTATCGCGGCGCTGAATGCGGGCGCAGAAGGCGCCAACAAGGACCCCAAGGTTGCCGCCAAGCAATATTCCGAGTTGACCGGCGTGACTGCAGCGCAAGCAGTGAACATCATGAAGGTGGAACCGACGTTCACGATTTCAGACGCATTGAATTCGGCTTCGCGGCTGTCCTTCGTAAACGCGAAATCGGGTTTAGCCAACACTCTCGCGATAAGCGGAGACGTGCTGAAGCAGGCGGGCATTCTGCCGGGCGCGCCCTCGCGGGAGGAGATTTCCAACGCTATAGATCTGAATGCCGTGAAGGCAGCGAGGAAATTATCCCCCGGCTGCGGTTCCTGAGCTTGAGCAATCTGGGGACGGACCACGGTAGTGGTCTGTCCCCGGTTCTTCCCAGCTTCTGTTTTTGCCTCCGAAAGCCCGTGGTTCATCTTCACGACAAGAAGCTCGCCTCCGACCCGGACGCGCGCAGGACTACCATCGTGAGCTCCGGCAAGGGCGTGCTGGCGCTCGCCGAGGCGGGGGAAAAGTCGTTCGACAAGAAATACCCGGGCCTGAAGCTGATCTGCAACTACACCCTGGTCGCGCTGTGGCTGGCGACGCTCGATCCGCACGTCCAGTCGGTGAGCGACCTCGCCGGCAAGCGCGTCGGGCCATGAGGGCCGGCGCGGTTCACCGCGAGCACCGCGACGGCGTCACGACGCTGGTGCTCGATCGCCCGGAGCGGCGCAACGCGCTTTCGCTGCCAATGATCGAGGCGCTCGGACGCGACATCGCGCGGGCCGAGGGCGACGCGGCCTGCCGCTGCCTGGTGATCACCGGAGGCGAGCATTTCTGCGCCGGGAGGGATCTCGGCGCCGGAATCGGCCGCACGCTCGAGCCCGTGCTCGCATACGACGAGGCCTACGCAACGATCTTTCGCGCCTTGATGGACCTGTCCAAGCCATCGGTCGCAGTCGTGCGCGGCTACGCGGTGGCGGGCGGGTTCACGCTGGCGATGGGCTGCGACTTCGTGCTCGCCGACGCGAGCGCCCGCTTCGGCGCGCTGGAGATGAACAACGGCTTTCCCGCGGCGGTCAACTCCGCGTTGCTTGCGCATCTCGCCGGACCGCGCGTCGCGCTCGAGCTGCTGCTGTTCGGCGATCGGGTGTCGGCCGAGACGCTCTACCGCATGGGGCTGATCAACCGCCTCGCGGCCGACGCGCCCGAGCTCGAGCGCGTAGCGGCGCAATTCACCGCGGCGCTCGCCGCGCTCGACCCGCTGGCGGTGCGGCTCACCAAGGAGGCGCATCGTGCCGCGGCCAGCATGCCGCTCGCGGAAGCGCTGTCGTACGCCAAGAATCTGAATGCGCTGCTGCTCGCCTCGGGCCGCATCGAGGAGGGCGCGCGGGCGTTTGCTGCCCGCCGCAAACGCAAGCCGACCTGAGTCGGCTCGTTTGCCTCGGGCGGCCGTGTTGACCGCGCTCGACCGGATTTGACCGGTGCCGCTCGCGCACCGGACAATGCGCCGCGGCAAATGGATACCGGAGACCCCGTGCACCGCGTTCCGCTCGCATCGTTCGAACCCGCCTTGCTCAAGCGCATCGAGCAGCTGTGGGGCAAGCCGGTCAACCTGTATCGCGCCCTGGCCAACCAGCCCACGCTGGTCGCGGCGTGGACCGAATTCTTCAATGCGCTGCGCGCCGACAGCGGCACGTCGCGCGCGCTGCGCGAGCTCATGATCCTGCGCTCGGCGCAGCTCGCGGGCTCCGAGTACGAATGGGCGCAGCATCTGAAGATGGCGCGCAAGGCCGGCGTGCGCGAGGCGCAGATCACGGGCCTCGCGCGCTGGCGCGAGTCGACCGAATTCGATGCGCGCGAGCGATCATGCCTCGCGCTGCAGGAGGCCGTTGTTGCCGGCCGGGTGGGCGACGACGTCTACGCCGAGTGCGCGCGCCACTTCGGCCCCGGCGAGTACGTGGAGCTGGCGCTCACCGCGGCCGCGT
>Ga0307373_10012616_pt1 | contig 11967 bp, 10 predicted proteins | sample OX2MG_FD_202534 | JGI IMG/M metagenome (GOLD analysis project Ga0307373, IMG submission 202534) | Soil microbial communities from Risofladan, Vaasa, Finland - OX-2 | ecosystem: Environmental > Terrestrial > Soil > Coastal area > Acid sulfate soil | place: Finland: Risofladan, Vaasa | collected...
TTGCCTGCCGCTGTGCGCGGGAGGTCGTCGACCAGCACCAGCTCCTTCGGGGCGGCCCAGGGAGCGACGCCGTCGGTGACCATCTGACGGAGTTCGTCGAGCGACGGCCCGTCGTCAGTGGGCACGACCCAGGCGACGACGCGATCACCCCACTCCGGATCTGGGCGCTTCCAGACGGCGACCTCGGCCACGCCAGGGTGTGCCGCGAGGATGCGTTCGACGACATCGGGCCATACCTTCTCGGCGCCCGTCGTGATGACGTCGTCGATCCGACCCGAGACCACGAGCTTCCCCTCGGCACTGAGCCGGCCGGCATCACCGGTGGCGAACCAGTCGCCGGCGCCATCGGGTCCGAGGACCCGGCCGGTGTCTCCTCCCCGGTAGCAGCGGAGGAGCATCGGGCCCCGAATGAGGATCTCCTCTCCCGCGCCCGTGTCAGTGCCGTCCGCCCGTGTCGACGGGCGGAACGACAGCTCCACACCGTCGAGCGGCCATCCGTCGTAGACCACGCCCGAGCCCGTCTCCGTCATGCCGTAGGTGGCGACGACGTTGGGCGGAAGATCGTCGGGCACCCGGCTGCCGCCGAGGAGCACGCATTCGAAGACCGCCGGGTCGAGGCGCTGCAGTGCCGTCGCCACCAGCGACACGTGGGTCACCCGTCCCGAACGTCCGGCTTGCTCGACGGTCTCGGCTTCGAACCCTGGCAGCACGACGAGAGGCGTCCCCGTGACGATCGCACGCGTGACGACAGCAAGACCCCCGATGTGGGCCAAGGGCAGACAGGCCATCCACGAGTGCCGGTCGGGCTCGATAGCGAGCCGGACCGAGGTCGCCTCGGCGGACGCGGCGACGGCGTCGTGTGTCAGCACAGCGCCCTTGGGGTGACCCGATGTGCCCGAGGTCGCGACGACCAGGGCGTCGCCCTCCTCCACGCCGATGCCGTTGGGGAGTGCATGTTGTTCCCCGTCCGAGCCCACAATCCGTGTCGGGCGCAAGGCGTCCAGAAGTACCTGGCGCGCGACCGGTGGGAGTCGCGGATCGAGTGGAGCCGCGGCATCGCCCGTATCCCAAATGGCCCGAAGAGCATCGACGAAGCCGATGCCACCGGGAAGGTCGAGTGCGACGAGCTCAGGCACCGGCCAGTAGCGTAGGTCGCCGTGCAGACCGTGGTCACAGGCAGTCCTCATGATCCCCTTGACGACCTCCGCCCCCTCCCGCATCCAGCGTGGGAGTCGCGCGGTTCCTTCCAGGACATCGGTTACGACGTCGCAGAAGGGATCGCCAAGCAGACGATCTGCCGGCCCGAACGGCGAAATGCCTTCCGACCGCAGACGCTCTTCGAGCCGACGGACGCATTCACCATGGCCAGAGACGAGCCCGGCGTCGGCGCCATCATCCTCTGCGGCGAGGGGCCCGATGCGTTCTGCTCCGGAGGGGACCAGAAGATCCGGGGTGACGACGGCTACATCGGTGACGACGAGGTCGCGCAGCGCGGCATCGGTCGTCTCAATGTCCTCGACCTCCAGATCCTGATGCGTCGCATCCCCAAGCCGATCATTGCCATGATTGCCGGCTACGCCATCGGCGGTGGGCACATCTTGCATTTGGTCTGCGACATCTCCATTGCGGCCGACAATGCGCGGTTCGGCCAGACCGGACCCAAGGTGGGCAGCTTCGACGGGGGTTATGGCTCGTCGATCCTCGCCCGGACCATCGGGCTCAAGCGGGCGAAAGAGGTGTGGTTCCTCTGCCGCCAATACGACGCGGAACAGGCTCTCGACTGGGGGCTGGTGAACACGGTGGTTCCCTTGGACGATCTCGAGCGCGAGACCGTGGCCTGGTGCCGCCAGATGCTGACGTGCTCACCCATTGCGCTACGGATGATCAAGGCGGGCATGAACGCGGCGGACGACGGCTTGGCCGGCGTCCAGCAGCTCGCCGGTGATGCCACCATGCTCTTCTACATGACAGAAGAAGGGCAGGAGGGCCGGAACGCCTTCGTGGAGCACCGGGATCCGGACTTTTCGCGTTTTCCGCGTCGCCCGTGAGCCCTCCGCTCAAGCTGTGGGTGGCGGGCGCGCGCCCGCGTACACTGCCGGCGGCGATCGTCCCAGTCGTCGTCGGCACCGCGGCGGGCTATCTCTCGAGCGGAAGCTTGATACTGCAATTCTCGGGCAGCTGCCACACGGGGGTCTGTGCAAGCTTCGACCGTCAGCTGTCGTGGCTCAATGCGATCCTGGCCTTGATCGTGGCCCTCGGCATTCAGATCGGGACGAACTACGTCAACGACTACGCCGACGGGGTCCGGGGCACCGACGAGAAGCGGGTGGGCCCGGTCCGGCTGGTGGCCGGAAAGCTGGCAACGGTCCGGGAGGTCAAGATCGCGGCACTGATCGCCTTCGGCGTGGCGGCCCTGGCGGGCCTGGGCCTGGCCGCCCGCGTGACGTGGTGGCTCGTGCCGATTGGCCTCGTCTGCGGCATCGCGGGATGGGGCTATACCGGCGGCCCGCGGCCCTATGGCTACCTCGGTTTCGGCGAGCTCTTCGTCTTTGTCTTCTTCGGCCTCGTGGCCACGGCGGGTTCGGCTTACGTCCAACATGCCCCGTTCCTCGTCTCGCTGACCGGCCACCTCTACGACTACAAGTTCGACTGGTGGTTCGCACTCTGGGTGGGGGTGCCCGTCGGTTTCCTGGCCGCTGCACTGCTGCAGGCCAACAACCTCCGCGACATCGCAACAGACACCGAGTCAGGAAAGAAGACACTCGCCGTACGACTCGGCCGGCGCCGAGCCGGGATGTTCTACTGCTTCACGCTCCTCGGCGCGGCGCTGGGAATCGGGATCGTGTCGAGTTACAGGCCCTGGTCGCTCCTGGCGCTCCTGGCGTTCCCCGTGGCCATCGTCCCCGTGCGGCTGGCGCTCGGCGATGAACAGGGCCGCGCCCTCCTGCCGATGCTCGGGACGACCGCCCGCCTCCAGATCCTCACCGGCGCGCTTCTCGCGATCGGACTGCTCCTGTGAGGCGGCCAGAGGCAGACCCTCACGCGGGGCGTGGGCCGATTGCGTCCAGCCAGTGACGCACGATCCGGCCGGCCTGCTCGGGTTGGGCCAGATGCACGGCATGGCCTCCACCGGGGATCAGCGACGTGACGCCGTGGGGGACGAGCCTCGCCAACCGCAGTGCGTGCGCGGCGAAGCGATTGTCGTCCGACCCCGCCAGCGCCAGCACGGGACAGGGGAAGGCTCCGAGGCGATCCCACAACGGTTCCTGCGTGCCCGTGCCGGACAGGCGCAGGCTGGAAGCAAGGCCGGCCGCGCTGTTGCGGAGTCGCTCGATGCGCTGTGCCGCGCCCCCCAGCTCCAACCGCTCGAACATCGGCCCGCGCAGCCATGCGTCAATGAAGCCCTCGACGTCGTCGGAGGCCTCCAGGCCGTCGGCGAGCGCTTCATCGGACTGGCGGCGCCGCTCTCGTTCAGCGTCGTCTTCAATGCCCGCGGTCACGCCGACGAAAACGACGTTGCTCAGCGGCAAATCGGCTGCGATGCCCGCATGCAGGGCGATCCGGGCACCCAGCGAATAGCCGAGAAGGGCACATGGCTCATCGCCGATCTCGGCTCGCACCGCCTCGGCCACCAGGCTTGCTGTAGCCGGAAGGTCGGCCCGTACCGATCCGGACTCGCCGTGGCCGGGCAGGTCGAGGGCCACCAGGGTGCGCGACGCCGCCAGCTCGTCCCCGAAAGGACCCCAGAGGCGTCCGGTCTGGGTGAAGCCGTGCAGCAGTACCAGCGGCGGCCCCGAACCGCGCACCTCGACATGGAGTGGCACGACGGGTGAGCGTACAGGCCACCTTCAGTGCCACCTTGGTCGACGAGTGGATCCGCCTCGGCGTCACCGATGCCGTCGTCTGCGCCGGTTCGCGCTCGACGCCACTGGCATTGCCATTGGCCGAACGGCTCCGCGTCCACGTCCGGCTGGACGAACGCAGCGGTGCGTTCTTCGCCTTGGGGTTGTCCATGGCGACGGGGAGGCCGACCGTCATCTGCGTGACGAGCGGCACAGCGGCGGCCGAGCTCCATCCGGCCGTCGTCGAGGCGCACCACGCCGGGGTCCCCCTCATCGTCTGCACGGCCGACCGGCCGCCCGAGCTTCACGACACCGGCGCACCGCAGTCCATCGACCAGAAAGGATTGTTCGGCACGGCCGTCCGTTGGTCGTCGTCGCCCGGCGTCCCCGTCGAGGGCCAGGAGACCACATGGAGACCACTGGCGGTCAGGGCCTTCGAGGAAGCCGTGCGCGGAGCGAACGGGCCCGGACCCGTCCACCTGAACCTCGAGTTCCGCGAGCCGCTGATCGGCACCGCGGGACCGCTTCCCGCCCGTCAGGGCCCGAAAGTCGTTGTCAACGACAGCCGGCCTGGCACGGCCCCGATCGGGCTGGAGCCGCTACGGGGGAGAGGGATGATCATCGCCGGTGGGCCCTGGTCGCAGCGCGCGAATGTCGCCGGCCTCGCGGAACTGGCTGACACGCTGGGCTGGCCTGTGCTGGCGGACCCGCTGTCAGGGAGCCGCTCCAATGCAGCCATCGCCGCCGCCGATGCCATTGTCCGCACCGGGCCGCCGCTCCCGGAATGCATCGTTGTCCTCGGAATGCCATGGCTCTCCCGAGCATTGGGCACCTTTGTCGCGGACGCCGCCGACGCAGGGGCGCGGATCATCGTCGTTGATCCGTGGCGGCGGTGGGCCGACCCGCTTCGAGTGGCGACCGAGTTCCATCAATGCGACGTCGACCGCTGGCTCGACGCCGCCATCGCCACCGCCGCACCGCAGGATCCGCAGTGGCTCGATTCCTGGTGGGAGCGGGAGGCGAAGGCGCAGAGCGCCATCGCCGAGGTTCTGAAGGCCGACATCTCCGAGCCGCTGGTCGCCCGCGTGGTCCATCGTCATGCTGCGCGGACCGGCGCCACGCTGCTCGCGGCGGCATCCATGCCGATCCGTGACCTCGAGTGGTACGCCGAGCCCAGTCATACGGCGCCACGGGTGCTGGCCAACCGGGGAGTGAACGGAATCGACGGGGTCGTGTCGACCGCGCTGGGCATCGCCGCCTCGGGCGACGGAGCGGGTACCCAGACGATCGCGTTAATGGGCGACCTGACCTTTCTCCACGATGTCTCGGGCCTGGTCAACCTTCCCGACGTTCCTTGTACCTTCGTGGTGCTGGACAACGGTGGGGGAGGGATCTTCTCCTTCTTGCCCCAGGCGACCTCGGTCGATCCGACACTGTTCGAGCAGCTCTTCGGGACGCCACCGAGTAGTGACATCGCGGCGGTGGCGCGCGGATTTGGGCTTCCGCAACAGGAGGTATCGGAGCTGTCGCAGCTCGAATCGGCCTTGGCCGCGCCGGTATCAGCACCCTCGCTTGTCCTGGTCAAGGTGCCGGGCCGAGCCGAGAACGTCGCGCTGCACGAAGCGATCAACCAGGCGGTCCGTCTCGCGCTGCATTAGGGCTCGGGGAAGGGGTCGAGGTCGATCGCCTTCCCGTCGGACTCTGGAAGGTCAGCTCCACGTTTGCGTTCCCAGAGATCTTCCAACCCATTTCGTGCACGCAGCGATGATGCTGATCGCACAGTTCGACGAGGTTCTCGACGTCCGTCGGGCCGTTGTCGACCCAATGGCGGACGTGATGAACGTCGGTGAACTCGGCGCGCAGGATGGTAACCAATGCCGATAACCTGCGACTTCTACACACGCAGCAGGGGGTTCGGTTGCTCCACCTATCAAGGAGCCGCCGAACGATGACAAGTCCCACCACCAAGGCAGCCGTCTACTGCCGCATCAGCGAGGATGAGGACGACGAGAAGCTTGGCGTCGCTCGCCAGCGGGAGGACTGCCTCAAGCGGGTCGAGCGCGAGGGTTGGACCCTGGTGTCTGATGCCACGGTCGGGGACACGTTCACCGACAACGACGTCTCGGGCGGCAAGGACGCCACCCAGCGAGCAGCGTTCGGGCGCCTGACCGCCGCCATCGCGACGGGCAAAGTGGACGTCGTAGTGGCCTACAAGCAGGCCCGCATCTATCGGGACGCCGAGAAGATTCTTGCGTTCTTCCACTTCTGCAAGGGTGCTGGCGTCAAGCTGGTGGCACTGGTTGCGGACCCCGACGTGGACCCCACGAAATCCCTCATGGTTCCCACGATCATCGGGGCCGTGGACGAGGAATACAGAATCAACATCGGGGAGCTGAGCGCCCGCAAGAAGCAGGAGCGGGCTGAGCGAGGCCTTCCATCGGGTGGGGGCATCCGTGCCTTCGGGTACAACTGGCCGCACAGGGTCAAGGGCACGGGCGGGCGTGAGCGGTACGTGGAGCCTGATTCAGAGGCCGAGCCCTACAGCATCTACGAGCCAGAGGCCGCTGCCATCCGCTGGGCCTACACGCACATCCTGGACGAGGACGGCTCGATCAGTGGAGTTCAGCGGGAATGGATCAGCCGAGATCTTCCCACTGTCCGCGGGGGCACTCGGGCAGATGGGACGCCCGCATGGTGTCGGAACAGCATCAAGCGCATCCTCACGGGCACCCGCATCGTTGGGCTCAGAACCCACAAGAAAAAGGTAATGGATGGCGTGGTGGCCTCCTGGGAGCCCGTCGTCACCAGGGAGCGCTGGGAGGCCATGTGCGCCGTCCTGAGCGACCCGACCCGTGCAAACCGCCCCCACAGCCCAGACCACGACAAGTACCCCCTGCGGGGGCTTCTGCTGTGCGGCAAATGCGGTCGCACGATGTCGGGCACCGTCCGCAACGACAAGGCCCCCTCGTACCGCTACTACTTCTGCCGCAAGGACGATGGTGGGTGCCAGGAGGGAGGCGCCTGGGTCTCGGCCCACAACATTGAGGCCTGGGTCATCGGGCTCGTGATCGGGGTGGCCCAGAGCAGCGACGCCCTGGGCATCATCCAGGCCGAGAGCGGGGTGCTGGCCGACGAGCTGCGGGGTCTGGTCGCGGAGCGTCACGACGTGCAGGGGAAGCTGGATCGCCTGGAATCCAAGTGGGCGAACGACACCATCAGCGAGAAGGGTTACCTGGCAGCTCGCAAAGACTTCCAGAAGGCCATCAGGACCGCTGAGGACCGAATCTCAGCCATTGAGGCCAGCTCGGCGCTCGGGCCCCAGGTTGAGGGCAGCCTCATGACGGCCTGGGGCCATCTGACCAAGGCTGAGCAGCGCCGCATCATCGTGTCGCTCGTGTCGCAGGTGACGGTGATGCCGAATGAGCGGAGGGGTGGCAACGTGTTCGACCCGAAGCGGGCGAAGATCGCCTGGCGCTCGTCGGCCCTGGCGCTGGCCGCTGGCTGCACCGAGGTTCCCGAGGGCTTCGAGCTGCCAGCAGGGGTGGACATCGACATCATCGTCTCGGACGACCCCGACTTCTTGAACACGGTGGCCAGTACGCTCGCCACCGTCAACACCCTGCATTACCTCCTGACCTAGAGACGCCCCCCCCCGCATCATGGACACGACTGCGAGCAGCCCGACGTAGTTGCCGATGTGGTTGACATCGTGAACGCTGCGCGTATGTTGCTGTCGTTGAACCCGCTTCAGGCGACTGTGGGGCGGAAGCCTCTGGGGAGGGGGGCGATCACTAGTATCCAACCCGCATCAGCGACACTTCGAACCCCACCATCGACCACTAAGAACGCCCATCCGCCCACCGTGGTTGCTGACGTCATCCCCATCGCAGCACTGCCCTGAATCGACAGGGGGCGCACTCCACCCAACGGAGAGTGCCTTTCGCAGAGCGAAGGGGAGCATGGACAGAGAGCAAGCAGTTCTTCATCAGCATCAAGGACGCGGCCGGACGCATCGGCGCCACGCGTTACTTCATTCAGACTGAGATCAGGTCGGGTCGCCTACGCGCACACCGCCTCGGTGGTGGCCCACGCCCCATGATCCGCATCAGGGAATCTGATTTCCAGGAGTGGCTCGAGGCTGGTGTCTCGGCGTGATCATCAGGAACCCCAACGCCAAGCATCATGCCATCATCAACTCGAGGTTGTTGGAGGATTCACGCCTGTCGTGGGCGGCGCGCGGCGTGCTCGCCTACCTCATGGCCTGGCCCGACGGCGAAGAAGTCCTCGCAGCTCATCTCTTTCACGCCAGCCCTGACGAGCAACAAGACATTGAGTCGGCACTGGATGAACTGACCACTGTCGGCTACATAGCGCGGGCCGACAAGGCAGCATCATGAGCCGGGATCATGATGCCCGCAAGGCTGTTCCCATGGACGCGTACGGTTCATACCAGGTAGGCCGAGACTTCAACCTCACGACCCACGAGCCGTCAGTCCTCATCTGCATGACCATGACGGCGCCCTGGCGCTCCATGGTGTGGACGGGCTCACTCACGGACCTCGCAGACGACACCAGGATGGCGCGTAAGACCGCCACGAAGGCGGTGGCCGGGTTGGGGAAGCTAAGGGCTGCATCATCGTTAGGGAGCCCTTCAGGCAGGGTGGGTTCGGGAACGGCGTGGCGGAGCTGCCGCTCTACCCGCTGATGGTCAAGCTCTCGGACAAGCAGCAGCAGTTCCACGCCGAATCCGCGCAGCCTCACACGGAGGCGTACGCGACCCGATCGCGCCCTAATCGTGAGGAAATCGCGTTCCATTCGCGCACATCGGCGCGTTTGCCAGATTCTGACCAGGGTTCTCGCGAAATCTCCGGTACTAGGCAGTTAGGGACTAGGGGGGTAGAGGATTCTCAAGAATCTGATGTTCGCTGTCGCCTGTGCGACAAGCCTGTGGCCGGTCACCCGTTCAGCGATCATGAACCCACCCCGATTGCTTCGGCGTCATGATAATCAACGACGTCGAACTGCTCGGCACGCGCGGCCGCGAGATGTCGGCCGGAGTTGGAGAAGGGGCTGAAGCACATCCAGCCCCGGCGCGTGATGAGAGCGCCACGACGGGCTTTGAACAATGTCTTAGACCTGACCCTCGTACCGCCTACTGATGTCCGAACGCATGCGATACCTGTCCGTACCACCACAGGCGCTCAGAACTGCATAGAGAGGCTTCTCGCGGGGTTTCTAGGGCTGAGGTTGGAGCCGTCCCCGTCTCGGCTGAGCTCGGAGCCGTAATTTCGCAGGATCCACTGCGGTGAAGGAGGTGTAGGTGGGGGAGCGATCTAGTCCTCAGGAGGGCCATGACGGCATCCGTCTGATACGAAGAGTATTGGAGGCGCTTCCAGCTCAAGACGTCAAGGACGAGGCCATCAAGGCCACCGTAGAGGGCATGGTCCGCGCGGCCGAACTGCTTCAGGAGGGCGACATCGGGACCCTCTCGTCGTAGGTGGCATTCTCGTGGGACCCTGCCCCAGAACGGCACGGCGGGGGCACCCGGCGAGCAAGCCTGGACCTCCCGTCGCTCCGATCCGGAACGGCCGTATCATCCGTTGGCGGGCGTCGATCTAGGTGCCAGGAAGGCGGAAATCTGCTGGCCATATCTATCCCGTACCCACCTCGCTATGTGCACGACTGCGGCCAACGCCCAGGCTGTCAGGAGGTAGCACGGGCCCGCCAGGAACCGCGGGTCTTGTCCATAGTTCGGCATGTAGATGATTGCCGTGAGAACGGCGAGGAGGAGGGTGAACTGGGCCTCCCGTTGCCGCCACCACCATGCTGCGGCCACCAAGCCCAGCAGCGTGAGCCACGGTGGTCCAAAAACGGTGGAGAAGCCTAGGAGCATCAGAGGGTAGAACCAGATGTTCGGGAGCAGCGAGATGATGCCCTCATGGGTGGATCCGACCAAATGGAAGAAGCGCAGCGAGACAGCGTAATAGTCCTCTTCCCCTCCCGGCGGCCAGGGGTGTTTGAAGACGTAGCTCAGGGAGTACTCGCGAAAGCCCCCCAACCAGTAGCTGTAGCCGGTCCGCCAGGGTGCCCCGAACGTCCACCAGCTGTAGATGGCGAGTCCGAGCACGGGGGGAATGGCACCTGCTAGCACTCGCAGACGATCCCACCCCGAGATGACGATCAGAAGGGAGGCCAGGACAACGACGCCGCTCTCACGAACCACCACTCCATAGCCTGCGACAAAGCCCAGGAGGAAAACGCTCCACGTCGTGCGGAGCTTCATAAGAGGAACACAAATCACTATCAGCAGGGCCGCCAATACATCGGACATCACGATGTGGGCGTTAAGGAGCACGAACTGGCTTGTCGAGATGATCACGACGGCCAGAAGTGCGGCATACCAACCAGCGAGGGAGTAGGCAGCCCAGCCAGTCGCAATCACAAGCGCCACCACCAGCAATCGTGCGCCGAACTCGATATTGCCGGGATAGTTGCCGATTAAGGCAAACGGTGCCAAGACCAGTGAAGTACCGGGCGGATATCGAGGCGGGTTGACAACCTGATGGATGTGAAAGTAGGGGTTATCTCGCACCGTTGTCGTGTAGCCCTGCCAGTGGGCGAGCCGATATGCCGCATTGAGGTACTCATGAGCGTCGGGAAAGGGCTGGCCCGCCGCACCCGACAAAGCAAAGGGCTGGCGCCAGATCAGCAGGGCAGTCGTGATGAGGGCTATGAACCCGAGACCGCACAGAACTTTCGTGCGAAAAGGGTCAGTGGAGTGGGCCGCGGACAGCTTCCGAACAGGGAAAAACGCCTGCCCCACCCCTGACCGCGTTGCCATTCATTTCGTTCTTCCGCAGAAATGAGATCCCTGTCCCAGTTCGCCGGTTATACAGGTGATCCACCTCCTGGGATAGACACCCGGGGGAACCTCCTCGGGTGCAAACCCGACCAGGAGGTGTGCGGTGAAGTGGAGTCCGTCATTCGAGTGTCACGTCTGTCCCGACGGTGAAGTGGTCTATCGGATCGGCCATCAGCTGATCGACGAGTTCTTGGAGTTCGTCGTCGGCAGGGCCCGTCCGAACACCGTGAGGGCCTATGCCCACGACCTGAGCGTCTTCTTCAGCGTGGTGGCCATGGAGCCCGTCGAGGTCAGGCCCAAAGACGTCATGGCCTTCGTCACCGCGCAACGCCGTCCCAAGCCCGGCGCCGAGAACGTGGTGCGAATCGACGGCTCGGCCGGACTCTCCGCCGCCACGATCAAACGGCGGCTGGCGGCGGTCTCGAGTTTCTATGGCTACCTGATTACCCGCGACGACGTGGACGTGAGCGCGAATCCGGTGCCTCGGGGCATCGCCACTCGCCAGAGTCGCTCTCGGGGCGGTCGTGGACTCCCGCTGGTGCGCGGCGTGCGCCGGCTGCCCCGGATCCTCGACCCCGATGAGATCGATGCGCTCATGGGAGCGCTGCGCACCGAGCGCGACCGCGCCATGACCCAGGCCATGGTGCTGGGCGGCCTGCGGCGCTGCGAAGTGCTCGGTCTTGGTCTGGGCGATCTGCGCCTGGGCGAATGGCGGGGGCTGATCAGAGAAGGCAAGGGCGGACACGAGCGTCTGGTGCCGCTCTCTCCCACTTTCTTCGCCACGGTGGCGCGCTACATGGACCGCGAGCGGCCAGACACGACGAGCGACGCGCTCTTTGTCGCTCTCAAGGGCGCACGTCGCGGCCAGCCGCTCTCGGTGCCGGGCCTGGACCAGATCATCCGCGCCGCACGGGAACGCGCCGGTCTGTCGCATGGGACCTGCCACGAGTTGCGCCACACCTGCTTCACCAGACTCCGCGAGGCGGGCATGGCCATCGAAGCCATCCAGGCCCAGGCCGGACACCGCTCCATCACCTCGACCCGGGTCTATCTCCACCTCAGCCTCGACTGGCTGGCCGACGAGTACCGGCGGGCCGCCGAAGCCATCGAAGCCCAGGCGTTGGTGGGGGTGGCCCAATGGTAACTATTCAGGTCCCAGCGGACTGAGGTGAATGGCTCGTGCCTTGACCTTTCCGTCGGTGAAACGACCCACCGGTTCGTCGAGTTGGACGATACAGCGCTCAGGTTCCTTGCTGATGACGA
>Ga0307373_10012618_pt1 | contig 11964 bp, 11 predicted proteins | sample OX2MG_FD_202534 | JGI IMG/M metagenome (GOLD analysis project Ga0307373, IMG submission 202534) | Soil microbial communities from Risofladan, Vaasa, Finland - OX-2 | ecosystem: Environmental > Terrestrial > Soil > Coastal area > Acid sulfate soil | place: Finland: Risofladan, Vaasa | collected...
CGTCGCCCATGAGCACCGAGCACACCTCGTCGGCGGTGGCGGCCTGCTCGACGCTGATCTGCAGCAGGGACCGGCGCGCCGGGTCCATGGTGGTGTCGCGCAGCTCGTTGAAGTCCATCTCCCCGAGCCCCTTCAGCCGCTGGAAGTCCTGCTTGTGGTCGGGGCGCTCGGCCAGGAACGCCGCCTTGGCGGCGTCGTCTTTCAGATACGTCTTCTCCTTGCCCACGAGCGTGGAGTACAGCGGGGGCTGGGCCACGTAGACGAACCCGCCCTCGACGAGCGGCCGCATCTGGCGGAAGAAGAACGTGAGCAGCAGCGTGCGGATGTGGGACCCGTCGACATCCGCGTCCGCCAGGATGATCACCTTGTGGTAGCGGATCTTGGCGATGTCGAACTCGTCGGCGAGCCCCGCGCCGATGGCGGAGATGAGCGCCTGGATCTCGGCGTTCTTGAGCATCTTGTCGATGCGGGCCCGCTCGACGTTGAGGATCTTGCCGCGGATGGGGAGGATCGCCTGGGTGCGCGGGCTACGGGCGTCCTTGGCCGAGCCGCCCGCCGAGTTGCCCTCCACGATGAACAGCTCGCTCTCACGGGGCTCGCGCGACGAGCAGTCCACCAGCTTGCCGGGCAGCCCGGCGCCGCCGAGGGCCGACTTGCGCCGGGTGAGGTCGCGCGCGGCACGCGCCGCCACCCGGGCGCGCGCCGCGGTCGTCGACTTCTGCACGATCTGGTTGGCCTCGCGGGGGTTCTCCTCCAGCCACTCCACGAGCTTCTCGTTGGTGGCCCGCTCCACGAGCGAGCGGATCGAGACGTTGCCGAGCTTGGCCTTGGTCTGGCCCTCGAACTGCGGGTCGCGCAGCCGGACCGAGATGATGGCGGTCAGGCCCTCGCGGATGTCCTCGCCCTGGAAGTTGTCCTCCTTCTCCTTGAGCGAGCCCTTGGCCCGGGCGTAGCGGTTGATGGCGTTGGTGAGGGCCTTCTTGAAGCCCTCCTCGTGCATGCCGCCCTCGATGGTCGAGATGCCGTTGGCGAAGGAGTGGATCGACTCGTGGAACCCGGTGTTCCACTGCAGGGCGATCTCCACCTCCTGCTCGTCCTCGGACTGCGAGAACGAGCACACCCGCCGGAAGAGGGCCTCTTTGGAGGTGTTGAGGTGCTTGACGTAGTCGACGATGCCGCCCGAGTACTTGTAGGGGACCTGCTGCTCGCGGCCCTCGCGCTCGTCGGCGAAGCGGATCTCGAGGCCCTTGTTGAGGAAGGCCATCATCTGGAGCCGCTCCAGCACGGTCTGGGCCCGGAACTCGGTCTCCTCGAAGATGGTGGCGTCGGGCCAGAACGACACGGTCGTGCCCGTCCGGTCGCGCGGGGCGGGCCCGGTCGCCTTGAGCTTCTTGGTGCGCTCCCCGCCGTTGGCGAACTCCGCGATGTGGTGCTTGCCGTCGCGGTCGATCTCGAGCACCAGCCTCGACGACAGGGCGTTCACCACGGAGATCCCCACGCCGTGCAGCCCGCCGGAGACCTTGTACCCCGTCCCCCCGAACTTGCCGCCGGCGTGCAGCGTCGTGAGCACGAGCTCGGCCGCCGAGAGCTCGGGGTAGAGCTCGTGGGGCTTGACCGGGATGCCCCGGCCGTTGTCCTTCACCCGGCACCCGCCGTCGGCCAGCAGCGTGACGTCGATCTGGGTGCAGTATCCCGCCATGGCCTCGTCGACGGCGTTGTCGACGACCTCCCAGACCAGATGGTGCAGCCCCGTCGGGCCCGTCGACCCGATGTACATGCCCGGGCGCGCCCGGACGGGGTCGAGGCCTTCGAGGACGGTGATGTCGCCGGCGTCGTAGGAACCGGCACCGGCCTTGCCGACCGGTTCGGCCTCTGATTTCAGCGCCACGCGCGCGCCCTTTCTGCTGCTCGTTCGACAGGGGACCGCCTGGTCCCGACACGGGCCCGCGGCAGGCTCTTCCGCGCGTTTCCGATGCGCTGCAGTCTACCAGCAGGGGGTGACGCGACGGGCCGATCGCGGCGCGTCGGGGGGCCGGCGCGCGCCGCTCTGATCAGGGGTTTCCGGGCCCGCGCCGCGGACTAGGGGTGCACGCGGACGTCGAGGCGCTCGGGGGCTCCCGACGGCCCGCACACGGCCGCCAGCCGGGCGAGGATGTCGGGCGCGAGATGCCGGATCTGCGTCGCCCAGGCGGGGTGGTCCGCGCTCACGACGAGCGTCGGCCCGTCGAGGCGCACGGGCCGCACGTGCGCGGCGACGGCCGGGCCCACGATGTCGTCCCAGCCGCCGAAGACCGCTCCCACGATGTCGGCGCGCCCCGCGCCGATGTGGCTGGCGACCTCGCCCAGGGCGTCGCCGATGCGGACGGGGCCGTCGCCGGCGCGCCCGCGGCCGTCGCGGCGCGTCGGCCGTCTCGGCCGGGGCTCGGGGTCGTCGCGGCCGCCGGTGGCGCCGGGGCGCCCTGGGCCTCTCGGCCGGCCGGGACCGCCGGCCCTGCCCGGGCCGCTCACGGGCGCGGCGGCGGGGCCCGCACCGTGCCGCCCACCACCTCGATGACCCGGCCGGCGTGCACCCCGGGGGGCGGGTCCACGGCCGTGGTGAGCAGGACCTGGCCCGGGGGGAGGAGCTCCACCAGGGCCGCCGAGCGGAAGGCGTCGAGTTCGGAGAAGACGTCGTCGAGGAGCAGCACGGGGGGCTCGGGCAGGTCGCGGCGGCGCAGCTCGTGGGTGGCCAGGCGCAGGGCCAGGGCCGCGCAGCGCTGCTCGCCCTGGGAGGCGTGGGTGCGCGCCGGGCGGGGCCCGATGGCGACGTCCAGGTCGTCGCGGTGCGGGCCCACCGAGGTGACCTGGCGCCGGACGTCGTCCTGGCGCGTGCGGGCCAGGGCGTCGGCCAGCTCGCCGGCCCACGACCGCCGGTAACGCAGGGTCACGGGCTCGGCCACGCCGGCCAGGCGCTCGTACGCGCTCGACGCCAGGGGGCCGAGCCCGCCCGCCAGCGCCTCGCGCTCGGTGGCCAGGGCGGTGCCCGAGGCGGCCAGGCGCTCGTCCCACACGTCGAGGGTGGCGGCCACGGCCTCGTCGACCCTGCCGCGGGCCTGGCGCAAGACGGCGGCCCGCTGGCGCAGGATGCGGTCGACCTCCGTGCACAGGGCGTCGAGCCGGGCGTGCCGGGCCACCAGCACGTCGTCGAGGTATTGGCGGCGCCCGGCCGGCCCGCCCTGGACGAGGTGGAGGTCGTCGGGGGCGAACACGGTCACGTTCAACGCCTCGGCCAGCGCGGCGCGGCGCCGCACCACCTGCCGGTTGACCTGCACGCGTGCCGGCCCGTCGGCGGGGATCTCCGCCTCGATCAGCGCCGGGCGCTCCCCCACCGAAGCTTCGGCCCGGACGATGGCGCGTTCCGTCCCGGTCCGCACGAGCACCTCACGCGGCGCGCCCCGGATGGACCGCAGGGTGGCCAGCCAGCCGACCGCTTCGAGCACCGATGTCTTCCCGGCGCCGTTGGGCCCCCGCAGCACGGTCAGCCCCTCGGGCACGGGACGGACCTCGGCGGCCGCGAAGCACCGGAAGTCGGTGAGCCACAACGCGGTGACGGCCACGGGGAGGGAGGGGAGCGACGGCGGTGTCGGGCGCTCGGGGCGCTACGACACCCGGACCGGCATGAGGAGGTAGCGGTAGTCCTCGTGCTCGGGGGCGCGCACCGTGGCCGGCTTGGTGGCGTCCACCGTCTCGAGGACGACCTCGTCGCCCAGGACGGCCTCGACGCCGTCGATGAGGTACGACGGGTTGAACGCCACCGTCAGCTCCTCGCCCTCGTACTCGGCGTCGACGTCCTCGCTGGCGTGGCCGACCTCCTGCGACACCACCGTGAGCTCGACCGAGCCCTGGCGCATGGACAGGCGCACGGGCGTGGTGTTGTCGCGCACGAGGAGCCGGACCCGGCGCAGCGCGTCGAGCAGGGCCTCGCGGCCCACCCGCAGAAGGTTGGGGTACCCCGGCGGGATGAGCTGGCGGTAGTCGGGGAACCGGCCGTCGAGCAGCCGGGTGGTGAGTCGCACGCCGTCCACGGTGAACGTGGCGTCGAGCTCGCTCACGGAGAACCCCACGGTGGCCTCGGCCTCCTCCTTGCCGCCCGCCGACGGCAGCAGCCGCTGGAGCTCGGTGAGCGCCCGCGCCGGCACGAGGATCTGCTCGGCCCCCTCGGCCAGCGGCCCCGTGCCCGACAGGTCCCGCATGGCCAGGCGGTAGGAGTCCGTGGCCACCAGGCGCGTCCCCCCGCCCTCGGCGGCCACCAGGACCCCGGTCAGCAGGGGGCGGGCGTCGTCGTTGGAGGCCGCCCGCACCACCTGGCGCAACGCCTCGGCCAGCGCCGGGGCGGGCACGGTGACCTGGTCGGGCCGGGGCTCGGCCAGGACCGGGAAGTCCTCCACGGGGTAGGTCCGCACCACGAAACGCGACCGGGCGGCGGAGATCTCGACCTCGTCCTCGCCGCCTTCGAACGTGACGGCCCCGGGCTCGAGGGACCGGACGATGTCCGCCGCCAGCCGCGCCGGCGCCACGAACGACCCGTCGTCCAGGCCGATGGCCTCCACCTCGACGCGCACCGTGAGGTCCAGGTCCGTGCCCACCACGGTCAGCCGGTTCCCCGCCACCTCGACGCGCACCCCGTTGAGCGCGGGCGTTGTGGAGGCGCGAGTGGTGACGGCCCGGCTGGCGGTCGCCAGCGCGTCGACGAGGGTGTCTCGCTCGCAACGGAACTTCACACAGGGTCCTTTCCTTACAAGGAATTCAATTCTGACAATGACGGTAGTAGGGGCTGTGGATTGTGGACGACATCCCGTCTGCCGAGGTCAGCCCCGGTTCGGTTGTCCACCGGCCCCGGGCGTCGTCCACCGCGTCGGACGCGCGCCGTGCCACCGGTCCCCGGCCGTCCACCGTCGGCCCGTCCCCGTCCACAACGTCACGGGGGTTGCCCACAGTGTCGTGCACCGCTGTGTCACCCGGGCTCCGCCGTACTGGCGCGCCACCGGCCACGGCGGGTCACGCCCCGCTCTTGATGCGGACGATCAGGTCGTTCACCTGGTCGAAGATCTGCCGGCGCTCCTTCATGAGCGAGGAGATCTTGAGCACGGCGTGCATGACCGTGGTGTGGTCCCGGCCGCCGAACTCCCTGGCGATGGCGGGGAACGAATAGTCGGTGAGGTCGCGGAACAGGTACATGCCGATCTGGCGGGCGATGACGAGGGGGCGGCGCCGGCTGGGGCCGCACAGGTCCTCGACGGTGAACCCGAAGGTCGACGCCGTGGTCTCGAGGATCTGTTGCGGGGTGATGGGCCGGGGCCGGCCGGCCTTGACGATGTCCGACAGGACGTGCTCGGCCAGCTCCCGGGTGAGGGGTTGGCGGTTCAGGCTCCCGTAGGCGGTGACCCTGATGAGGGCGCCCTCGAGCTCGCGGATGTTGTCGGTGACGTTGCTGGCGATGAATTCGAGCACCTCGTCGGGCACCGGCGAGGGGTCGCGTTCGAGCTTCTTCTGCAAGATGGCCAGCCGGGTCTCGAGCTCGGGGGGCTGGACGTCGGTGATGAGCCCCGACAGGAACCGGCTCCGGAGCCGGTCCTCCAGGGTGGCGATCGACTTCGGGGGCCGGTCCGAGGTGAGGACCACCTGGCGGGAGGCCGCGTAGAGGTGGTTGAAGGTGTGGAAGAACTCCTCCTGGAGCGCCTCTTTGTTCTCCATGAACTGGACGTCGTCGATGAGCAGGACGTCGCACTCCCGGTAGCGGCGCTTGAAGGCGGTGGTGGTGTTGTTGCGGATGGCGTCCACGAATTCGTTCAGGAACGTCTCGGTCGAGACGTAGCGGACGTGGCGCCCGGCGAAGTTCTCCCGGACGTAGTTGCCGATGGCGTGCAGCAGGTGCGTCTTGCCCAGGCCGGCGTCACCGTGGATGAACAGGGGGTTGTAGGACTTGGCGGGCATCTCCGCCACGGCCAGGGCGGCGGCGTGGGCGAAGCGGTTGGAGGAGCCGATGACGAAGGCGTCGAAGGTGTAGCGCACGTCGAGCCCGCCGTCGTCGCGGTCGCCGCCTCCCCGCCGCCCGCCCGTGCCCCGGGCGGCCCGGGCGCCCGCCGACAGCGACTGGGAGGGGGCGACGTCGTCGTCGAAGAGCGAGGTGAGTGGCAGGGGACCCTCGATGGTGACGGGGGCCACGTCCACGCGGACCTTCACCTCGTGGGAGGCGGTCTCGGCCGCCGCCGCGCTGATCAGGCCGAGAAAGCGGTTCTCGACGCGGTCGCGCACCAGCGTGCTCGGCGCCGTGAGGACCAGCAGGTCCCCGTCGAAGGCCTGGGGGACGAGGCCCGCCAGCCACGTGCGCCAGGTGGCGTCGGACACCTGCTCTCGCAGCGCGTCTCCACAACGCTTCCACAGGTCGTTCGTGTCATTCACCAGGGCCTCCGCCGTCCCGTCGCCAAATCTGTCCACAAGGAGGTCCACATCTGTGGATTGCTCCGGGAAGTGTGAGCCGGCCCACCGGGGACCGGCTGTCTGGTGGCCCCGGGGAAGGAGGACCCTGTTCGCCCCGGCGCGGCCCCCTCTGGTGACGCCCCGGTGGGTTCGAACGGTACACCGGAGCGTCGAGGGCTGCTAGTGGCATGCCCACCCTGGTGGCGTCGCCCGCGAGCCCCGCGACCAGGGAGTTGTCGGGGTGTGAATTCCCGGGGAAATGCGCGCCCGAACGCCACCGCGTGCCGGTGCCCTGCCTGGTGGGCCCCACGGGGTCGCGCCTAGCATGGGCCGTCAGGCACTCGGGGCGGGCACGAGCTCGCACGGCGCCCCCCCGCCGACGCCGCTGCGCGCCGGCCTCGAGCAAGGGACGAGAGGACGTGAAGAGGACTTACCAGCCCAACACCCGGAAACGGGCCAAGAACCACGGGTTCCGGCACCGGATGTCCACCCGTGCCGGAAGGGCGATCCTGAAGGCCCGCCGGCTCAAGGGGCGCAACCGCCTGTCCGCCTGAGGGCGGTCGGGCTCGGATGGTGTGGCGCATCCGGGACCGGGCGACGTTCGAGGCGCTGCGCCGCACCGGTCGCCGGAGCCGTCGGGGACCGGTCACGGTCACCTTCGCCGCCGTCGGGGAGGAGACCCGGCCCCGGGTGGCGTACGCCGTGGGCAGGCGCGTGGGCGGCGCCGTCGTCCGCAACCGGCTGCGACGCCGGCTCCGGGCGGTGGCGGCGGATATCGGCGGGACACTCCGGCCCGGCGCCTACCTGGTGGCGGCCGGACGGGAGGCGACGGGCCTCCCCTACGAGGACCTAAAGGCACACGTGACAGCAGCGATGACATCGGCTTCGCAGGACCGGCGCCCGTGAGCGCCGCCGCGACCGTGACCCCAGGGCCTTCGTCGGGCGCCCCCCCGACCGCCCGACGGGGGCCGCTCCAGGTCGTGCTCATCCGACTCATCGGTATCTACCAGGGACTTCGTGTCGGCCGGCCGTCGCCGTGCCGCTACCTGCCCACCTGTTCGGCGTATGCCGCGGAAGCCGTCGAGCGCCACGGCGCCGGCCGCGGGACGCTGCTCGCCCTGCGCCGGGTGGCCCGCTGCCACCCGTGGGGCGGCCGGGGCGTCGACCCCGTGCCCGACTGAGGGGAGAGGACCCGTGACCGCCATCCCGGTGCTCGGCAGCACGATCGGCCAGATCTTCGAGCCCCTCTACAAGGCCCTGGCCTGGATGATCGCCGTCTTCTACGCGGTCATCCCCAACTTCGCGGTCGCCATCGGCCTCCTGACGGTGGTGGTGATGATCGTCACCGCCCCGCTCACGGTGAAGAGCACCCGCTCCACCATCGCCATGCAGCGCGTGGCCCCGGAGCTCAAGAAGATCCAGCAGAAGTACAAGGGCGACCGGGTCACCCTCAACGAAGAGATGATGAAGCTCTACAAGGAGCACAACATCAATCCGGCCGGTGGCTGCCTGCCGATGTTGATCCAGCTCCCCGTCTTCGTCGTCCTCTATGGCGTCATCCGCGGGCTGACCAATACCGTCACCAGCAAAACCGGAAAGATAACCGCGGAGCCCCGCTACATATCCCCCAATACCCATCTGTACAAGGACATCGTGGCCGCCCACGGCCACATGAAGGCGTTCGGCCTGGACCTGGCGAACAACCTGTTCTCGCACCATTCGTCCTGGGTCGGAGCCATCCCCTACGGCGGCATCGTCCTGGTGGCCATCGCGCTGCAATACCTGCAAATGCGTCAGCTCAACAGTAGGAACCCGGCGGCGGCACAAGCCAACCCGCAGATGCAGATGATGCAGCGGTATATGCCGCTCGTCTTCGCGTTCATTTACCTTCGTATCTCGGCGGGAGTGAACATCTATTTCGTGGTTTCGAGCCTGTGCCGCATCGGCATCCAGGAGGCGATCTTCCGCTCCGGGGTGCTCGACAAGGCGGCGCCCCGGCGCGAGGGCGTCCTCCCCTCGCGCCGCAGCGGCAGTGGCACCCCGGCCCCCCGCAAGCGCACGATGATGGAGCGCCTGGCCGACGCCCAGCAACGCGCCCTCGAGCAGCAGAAGGCCCGCCAGGCGGGCCTGCAGGCCGAGATCGACAAGCCCCGACCCCCCGAGGCGATCGGCCCCGGCCCCCGCCCGGCGACCAAGTCCGGGACGTCCGGGGACGGTCCTGCCGGGGAGTCGACGGACGGCGAGACCCCGCCGGAACAGGTCGCCAAGCCCAAGGCGCGCGGAAACGGGTCGGGTAACGACGCTGCGCGCGGTTCGGGGTCGAACGGCACGGCCAAGCCCCCCCGGGGCACGCCGCCGAAAGCCAAATCCAGTCCCAACGGTGCCGCCGGCAACGGCGCACCGGCCAAGAAGCCCCGGCCGCAGGCGCCGTCCCCGGCGCCGCCGCAGGGGCACCCCCGGTCCGCTCGGAAGCGGCCGAGAAAGGCTCGTTGAGCGATGGAGTGGGTCGAGACGACCGGTCGGACGATCGAGGAGGCCAAGGACGCCGCCCTCGACCAATTGGGTGTGGACGAGACGGACGCCGAGTTCGTGGTGGTCACCGAGCCGCGCGCCGGCCTGTTCGGACGCATGCGGGGCGAGGCCCGGGTGCGAGCCCGGGTGCGGCCCACGAGCCCGCGGCCCAAGCGCACGCGGACCCGTCGCCAGGGCGAACAGCGCGAGGGCGCCCGCCGGGGGGGAGGCTCGGCCCGCAGTGGGTCGAAGGGACCCGCCGGCGGCGGCGCCGGGGCCGTGGCCGTTGCCGACGGTGAGGCGGGCAGCGACCAGCCGGCGGCGGACGGTAGCACGGAGAAGGCCGTGACCGAGACCGGAGGGACGCGGAGCCGGAACCGGCGGTCGCGGTCGCGCGGTGGGGGCGGCCGCTCGGGACAGGGGGACGCCGCCGGCACAGCCGGAGCGGCGGGGGAGTCGGAAGAAGGAGCGGCAACACCGCCGCGTTCCTCCACCAGGGGGAGAGGGTCCCGGTCGGCCGGGTCGACGAAGGAGGAGACGGTGGGCGAGGTTCTGTCGTTGGAAGAGCAGGGAGAGTCGGCTCGAGGGTTCGTGGCGGGACTCATCGACGAGCTCGGCATGGATGCCACCGTGTCGACCCGGATCGTCGACGACGAGACGGCCGAGGTCGTGGTGGACGGCCAGGAGCTCGGGGTGCTGATCGGCCCCGGCGGGGCGACGCTGGGAGCGCTCCAGGAGCTCGCCCGGACGTTCGTCCAGAAGCGCACCGGCGGCCAGAGCAGCCGGATCGTGGTGGACGTCGCCGGGTACCGGGCCAAGCGGGTGGCGGCACTCCAGCGGTTCACCCGGCAGATCGCCGACGAGGTCCGGGCCTCGGGCACCGAGCGTGCCCTGGAGCCGATGTCGGCGTCTGACCGCAAGGTGGTCCACGACGCCATCAACGAGGTCGAGGGCCTGTCGACCCGGTCCGAGGGCGAGGACCCGCGCCGCTACATCGTGATCTCTCCGCAGGGCGGTACCCCGGTCGAGGCCGACGAGGCCGACGAGGCCGTCGAGGCCGACGAGGCCGACGAGGCCGACGAAGCCGACTGAGGCGACCCGGGCAGAGCGGCCCCTGACCGGGGATTCTCGGGGATCACCGGCGGTCGTGCCCGGGACTCCCACCACGCACGACAGCGGCGGCCGGATCCCGCCCGGCCTCCCGGACGTGCTGGAGGAGGCCCGGGCCCGGGGTCTGGTCGGCACCACGCCCCTGGCGGAGCAGGTGGCCCACTCCCTGGGGTTCGCCGACGCCTTCGAAGCGCAGGCCGGGGCGGCGGGCACCCCCGTTCCGGACCGTCCCGGCGAGCGTCCCGAGGCGACGGCACCTCCGGCGCGTTGGATGGACCTGGGATCCGGCGGCGGGCTCCCCGGGCTGGTCCTGGCCGGCCGGTGGCCGTCCTCGACCGCCGTCCTGCTCGACGCCGGCGAGCGACGCGTCGACTTCCTGGTCGGGGCCGTGGCCGACCTGGGTCTTCAGGACCGGGTCACGGTGGTCCGGGCCCGCGCCGAGGACGCCGGACGGGACCCGGAGCTCCGGGGCGGGTTCGACCTGGTGGTGGCCCGGGCGTTCGGCCCTCCGCCGGTGACGGCCGAGTGCGCCGCCCCGTTCCTGCGCACCGGCGCCCTGTTGGTGGTCTCCGAGCCCCCCGGTGACGGTCCGCCCGGGGCGGGCGACGGGGCGACGGGGTCTCCCCGCTGGCCGGAGGACGGACTGGCCGTGCTCGGCCTGGTCCCGGTGGGGGTTTTCCGGACGCGGTTCGGGTACCAGGTCCTGCGCCAGGCAAGGCCCTGTCCCGACCGCTTTCCCCGTCGGCCCGGGATCCCCGCCAAGCGCCCCCTCTATTGACGCACATGCCTGGGTGGGGGCGCGTTCTCCCAGGTCGTAGCGCGGATCGGCGCGATGTTCCACGTGAATCCTTACGGTGAAACACCCCACGACGGCCCCTTGCCTGAAGGTGGTGAGATGTCCGGAGAACCACGACTTCGGGAACGTTTCACGTGTTACCTTACGGTGAAACACCCCGGCGGCCGATCGACGGAACGGGAGCGCCCGCATGGCGACAGAGCTCGAGCAGGGGATTCTGGTCGGCCTTCTCGTGGGTGAGGGCCACTTCGGCGGGGACGGCCGGCAACCGCAGGTCACGCTGCGGATGCACGTGCGGCACGAGGCGATGTTCCGCTGGCTGGAGACCACCTTTCCGGGGGGCAAGCTGTACGGCCCCTACCACCACGACGGCCGGCACTACTTCCAGTGGATGGCACGGGGCTCCTACCTGCGGGAACAACTGATGCCGATCCTCCGTCGGCATCTCTCCCCCGACCTGGACGCCCACAGCTACGGCCGGTTCCAGGCCATGGCCGAGCGCTACGCGGTGCGGCTGCGGACGGCTCCCGCCTCTCCCACCTCGGCGTTCGCCGATGACGAGGGAGACCCCACCGGCCCGAATTCGGAGGAAAACGCCCCGGTTTCGCCGTCCGACGCTTGACCCCGGCATCCGCTATGGGGAGGATGGAGGACCGTGAGCCAGAACCATCGGGAGGGCTGACCGTGCGCGTCCGCATCCGGGGTAGGGACCACCGGTCTGAGCAGGACAAACAGTGGCAAGACGAGCAGTCCTCGGGCAACCCCGAGTCGTCCGGAGCCGGCGAGGCCGGGACCCGGCCCCCCGGAGAGACGGAGAGCCCTGCAATGGCGGAGGACCCGGTGTCGGTCGCCGACGAGATGTACGAGGACGTCGGCGCTCCTACGGTCGGACCGACCGCGGCCCCCGAAGTGCCGGGATCTCCCGGTGTCCCCGAGCCCGACGAGGTCGACGCCACGACGACGGCGCCTGAGGCGGTGGTGCCCGACGTCACGGTGGCCGTCGCCCCCGAGGAGAAGGGCGTGCACCAGTCCAGGGTCTGGTCGGGCGTCCCCGAGCCCGACGGGTCCCAGGGGGGTGCCTATGTCCC
>Ga0307373_10012619_pt1 | contig 11963 bp, 9 predicted proteins | sample OX2MG_FD_202534 | JGI IMG/M metagenome (GOLD analysis project Ga0307373, IMG submission 202534) | Soil microbial communities from Risofladan, Vaasa, Finland - OX-2 | ecosystem: Environmental > Terrestrial > Soil > Coastal area > Acid sulfate soil | place: Finland: Risofladan, Vaasa | collected...
CCCGGCGACAGCATCGTCGCCATCGACGGCGAGGCGATGCCCGGGTTCGCGGAACTGGTCGCCCGGGTCTCGGCGGCGGCCAACGTGCCGCTCGTCGTCCAGGTGAGTCGCGGGGGCCGTCTCCTGGACCTGCGCATCACGCCGCGCCCTACGCCCGTCACCGACCCGGTCACGGGCGCGGTGGATACGGTGGGGCGCATCGGCGTGGCGCAGCGCGAGCTGGTGCGGCGCGTGCCGCTGAGCGCGGCCCAGGCCGTGAGCAACGGGACCCGCGCCACCTGGGCCATGGGCGGCGCCGTGGTGGGAACGGTCCACGATCTGATGACGCGCAAGGTATCGGTCACGGAGCTCGGCGGGCCGATCGCCATCACGCGGGCGTCGGTGCAGGCGGCGCGGAGCGGGATGGAGAGCCTGTTCTATCTCATCGCGCTTCTCAGCATCAACGTCGCCGTGCTGAACCTGCTGCCCATTCCGATTCTGGATGGGGGGCAGATCGTCATGAACGTGATCGAGACGGCCAAGGGCAGCCCGTTCAGCGCGCGCACGCGGGAGAACATTCTGCGCGTAGGATTGCTGGCGATCGCGCTGCTGTTCGCGATCGTGATGTTCAACGATACGAAGGCGTGGCTGGGCCGGTTCTTCTCCTGAGCGCGGACCGGTGGGGGAGGGGCGAGGAAAACCCGCGCCACGTGCCTCCCTTTACAGGCGCAGGTGCCCCCGTTAACTTCATAAGCTGTAACTAATTCGGTTCAATCGTCATACCGCCATTGGGGCGGGGATCATCACGACATGTCCTTTCTGAAGTCACCCGAGATCGCGAAGTACAGAGCCCACGAGAGCGACACCGGCTCCACCAAGGTGCAGGTGGCCGTCCTCACGGAGCGCATCAACTACCTGACCGAGCACTTCCGCGCGCACAAGAAGGACCACCACAGCCGGCGCGGCCTGCTGAAGATGGTGGGCCAGCGGAAGCGGTTGCTGAGCTACCTGCGACGGACCGACGTCGAGAGCTATCGCCAGCTGGTTCAGGATCTCGGTCTCCGGTACTAGGGTGAGCGTGATGAGCACGCGCGCGGAGCGCCACGTCGTGGCCCGCGCGCTTTTTGCATTCCACGAGGCCACAACGCAATGATGCAACGCATCGAAAAGATCTTCGCCGGTCGCAAACTCGTCATCGAGACGGGGCGCATGGCGAAGCAGGCGGCCGGATCGGCCGTCGTGCAGTTCGGCGATACCATGGTCATCGCCGCCGTCACGGTGAGCGACAAGCGCAGCACGCTCCCGTTCTTCCCGCTCCTCGTCGAGTATCGCGAGAAGACCTACGCCGCGGGCAAGATCCCGGGCGGGTTCATCAAGCGCGAAGGACGCCCGCACGACCACGAGATCCTCGCGGCGCGCGTGATCGATCGCTCGATCCGTCCGCTGTTCCCGGACGGGTTCAAGAACGAGGTCCAGGTCTACATCTACGTGGTGTCGGCCGACCAGGAGAACGACGCCGACGTGCTCGCGCTCGTCGCCGCCTCGTTCGCGATCAACGCCTCCCGCATCCCGTTCATGGGCCCCATCGCCGGGGTCCGCGTGGGTCGCATGGAGGACAAGTGGATCCTCAACCCCACCTTCCAGCAGCTCGAGTACAGCGACCTGGATCTCGTCGTCGCCGGCTCGGACGACTCGATCGTCATGGTCGAAGGCGGCGCGCTGCAGGTGTCCGAGGATGACGTCGTCGACGCGCTCCAGGTCGCCCATGGCGGCATCAAGGAGCTGATCGCGGCCCAGGAAGAGCTGCTCGCCAAGATCGACCGCCCGGCCAAGATGGCGTGGGTCAAGCCCGAACTTCCCGCCGGCCTCGAGGCCCGCGTCAAGAAGGTGGCCGAGCCGCGCATCGCCGACGCGATCAACCAGAAGGACAAGCACACCCGCGTCCAGGCCGTGGAACGCGTCAAGGACGCGGTGGCCGAGGAACTCACGCCCGAATTCCCCGACAACGTCGGCGACATCAAGGGCGTGCTCGACGACGTCGAGTACGACGCGCTGCGCTCGCAGGTCCTCGACACCAAGCTCCGCGTCGACGGCCGCAAGGCCACCGAGGTGCGGACGATCACGATCGACACCGCGGTGCTGCCGCGGGCCCACGGCTCGGCGCTGTTCACGCGCGGCCAGACCCAGGCCCTGGTGAGCGTCACGCTCGGCACGGCCAACGACGTGCAGCGGCTCGACACGATCGACGAGCCGTCCGAGTCCACCAAGTCGTTCATGCTCCACTACAACTTCCCGCCGTTCTCCACGGGCGAGGTCCGGCCCATGCGCGGCACGTCGCGCCGCGAGATCGGCCACGGGAATCTGGCCGAGCGCGCCCTCCAGGCGATGCTCCCGCCGTTTGAAGAGTTCCCGTATACCATCCGCGTCGTGTCCGACGTGCTCGAGTCCAACGGGTCGTCGTCCATGGCGTCGATCTGCGGCGGCTCGCTGGCCCTGTTCGACGCCGGCGTGCCGATGGGCGCGCCGCTGGCCGGCGTGGCGATGGGCCTGATCAAGGAAGGCAAGAAGTACGCCGTCCTCACCGATATCCTGGGCACCGAGGACCACCTCGGCGACATGGACTTCAAGGTGGCCGGCACCGCCCAGGGGATCACGTCCATCCAGATGGACATCAAGGTCCAGGGCCTCGACCTCAAGATCATGAAGGAAGCCCTCGCGCAGGCGCGTGAAGGCCGCCTCCATATCCTCGGCGAGATGCAGAAGGCGCTGGCGGCCCCGCGGGCCGACCTGTCGCCGTACGCGCCCCGCATCGTCACGATGACGATCAACCCCGAGAAGATCGGCGACCTCATCGGCCCCAAGGGCAAGACCATCCGCGGCATCCAGGACGAGACGGGCGCCGAACTCACGGTGGACGACTCCGGCCTGGTCACGATCGCCGCCGTCGGCGGCGAGGCCATGGAACGGGCGCGCCAGATGGTGCAGGCGATCACCGCCGAGCCGGTGGTGGGCGAGATCTACGAGGGCCCCGTCAAGTCCACGACGGCGTTCGGCGCGTTCATCGAGATCATGCCGGGCACCGAAGGCCTCCTGCACATCTCCGAGATGCGCCACGGCCGCACGGACAAGACCGAGGACGTGGTCAAGAAGGGCGACCGCGTGAAGGTCAAGCTCATCGAACGCGATGAGCGCGGACGCCTGCGCCTGTCGATGAAGGCGCTGCAGCCCAAGCCCGAAGGCACACCGGACGAGCCGGCGGCCGAGGGTCAGGGCGGCGAAGCGCGTGCCGAATCCTCGGAGCGCGGGGATCGCGGCGATCGCGGGGGCGAACGTCACGGCGGGCGCCGCGGCGGCGAGCGTTCGCGGCGCTAGTGACTGCACCCGAGCGTCACGGCGACACGCAGTTCCGGCGCACCGTACTCTCGAATGGACTGACCGTACTCTCGGAGCAGATGCCGGGAGTACGGTCGGTGTCGTTCGGGGCCTGGGTGCGGTCGGCTTCGGTCCACGAGCGGGCCGACGAGATGGGGGTGTCGCACCTCCTCGAGCACATGGTGTTCAAGGGCACGGCGCGCCGGAGCGCCGCCGAGATCGCGCTCTCCCTGGAAGCCGTCGGGGGCGGGCTCGATGCGTACACGTCGCGCGAACACACCGTGTTCCAGGCCCGCGTCCTCGACGCGCACCTGGACCTCGCGGCCGACGTGATCGCCGACATGATGTTCCAGCCGGCGCTGCGCGAGGAAGATCTGGCGCTCGAGCGGCGGGTGGTGCTCGAGGAGATCGCGATGGTCGACGACACCCCGGACGATCTCGTGTTCGAGCTGCACAACGAGGCCCTCTGGGGCGCGCACCCGTTCGGGTATTCCATCCTCGGCACGCGCGAGACCGTGTCCGGGCTCGGCACGCGCGAGCTCCGGGCCCTCCACGAGCGCGCGTATCACCCGGAGCACATCGTCGTATCGGCCGCCGGAAGCGTGGATCACGACCAGCTGCTCGCGGCGCTCGATGCCACGGGATGGACGGCGAGGCCCAGAGGCGGCACGCCGCGTCCGGTGGCGCCCCCGGTGTCCATCGTCGCTCCGGCGTCGCGCCACGTGGATCGCGAGGGCGCCCAGACGCACCTCGTGGTGGGATCCCGCGCCATGGCGCACCACGACCCGCGCCGTCACGCGCTGGTGCTGGTGAGCATGCTGATGGGTGGCGGGATGAGCTCGCGCCTGTTCCAGCGAGTGCGCGAGGAACTGGGCCTCGCCTACGCGGTGTACACCTTCCAGTCGCTGCATGAGCTGGCCGGCATCCACGGGGTGTACGTGGGGACGGGGCCCGAGACGGCCGGACCGGCCCTGGAGGCGATAACCGCCGAGCTCGGGCGCGTGGCCGCGGAAGGCATCCCCGAGGCGGAGCTGGCCATGGGCAAGGAGCAGCTCAAGGGGCAGTTGGTGCTGTCCCTGGAGAGCCCGGGGGCGCGGATGTACCGGGCGGCGTCGGTGGAGCTCTACGACGAGCCGTACCGCACGCTGGACGAGCTGCTCGCCCAGGTGGACGCGGTGGAGCCGGCGACGGTGGCCCAGGTGGCCCGGGAGTTCTTCGACCCGGCGGCGCAGACGGTGCTCTCGCTGGGGCCCACGCGGGCGGATTGAGCCCGCAGGGCGGGGTGCACCGGATGTTCCCGGTCCTTAGGTTTCCCAGTGACCCCAAGCCGGGACTCGCATCAGGGCGGTCACGGCCGGTCACCAAATCTCGCACCCAATTCGAGCCATGAAAATTGGCGTTCCGAAGGAAATCAAAACGAACGAGAACCGCATCGCGCTGGTTCCGGCGGGCGCCGAAGCGCTCGTGAGCGCGGGCCATTCCGTGCTGGTCGAGGCCGGCGCCGGGCTTGGCAGCGGGTTCCCCGACGATATGTACACGACGGTGGGCGCGAAGCTCGCCCCCGACGCCGCCACGGTGTGGCGCGACAGCGACATGATCATGAAGGTCAAGGAGCCGATCGAGCCGGAGTGGAAGCACATGCGGCGCGGCCAGCTCATCTTCACGTACTTCCACTTCGCCGCCGACGAGCGCCTGACCAGAGCCCACATGGACAGTGGCGCCGTGTGCGTGGCCTACGAGACCGTGGAGCTGCCCAACCACGACCTGCCGCTGCTCATCCCGATGTCCGAGGTGGCGGGCCGGATGGCGGTGCAGGAGGGCGCCAAGTACCTCGAGAAGCTCTACGGAGGGCGCGGGGTGCTGCTCGGCGGCGTGCCGGGCGTGGCGCCGGCCAAGGTCGTGATCCTGGGCGGTGGCGTGGTGGGCACCAATGCCGCCAAGATGGCCGCCGGGATGGGCGCCAAGGTGATCATCCTCGACCTGTCGTTGGATCGGCTCCGCTATCTCAGCGACGTCATGCCGGCCAACGTGCAGCTCATCCACTCCAACCGGCACAACATCCTCGAAGCCATCGAGACGGCCGACCTCGTGGTGGGCGGCGTGCTCATCGCGGGCGCCAAGGCGCCCAAACTGGTCCGTCGCGAGGATCTGAAGCGGATGCGCCCCGGCTCCGTGATCGTGGATGTGGCGATCGATCAGGGCGGGTGCGTGGAGACGATCCATGCGACCACGCACGAGAATCCCACCTACGTGGTGGACGGGGTCATCCACTACGGCGTGGCCAACATGCCGGGCGGCGTGCCGCGCACGTCCACCCTGGCGCTGACCAACGCGACGCTGCCCTACGCGGCGCAGCTGGCCAACAAGGGCTGGAAACAGGCCCTCACGGACAATGCCGCCCTGCTCAAGGGTCTGAACGTGGCGGATGGGCACGTGACGTACCAGGCGGTGGCGGAGGCGTTCGGGCTGCCATGCGTCGAGGCGGCCAAGTTCCTCGGCTGAGCACCCGCCGGGGTGCGGTGGGAAACACATGGGGGGTGGGGACCGAACCGGCCCCCACCCCCCAGATTTTCTGGGCAACCGGGCAGTGTGCGGAGTGGCGTAGGTTACGGCGAATCAATATCTTGCTGGCACATCCGTGCGGCGATACGTTCACGTCCGGCCGCCGCCGGCTGACCTCGATGCGCCACGCTCCGTTCCCACACCACGGGTCATGATTCCAGGTTGATGCGCTGGCCTTTCTTCAAAGCGGGCTCTCTCTTTCCCGCAAATGCGATCGGTGTCGATCTCGGCACGGCCAATACCCTGATCTACGTCAAGGGTGAGGGCATCGTACTCAACGAGCCTTCCGTCGTCGCGATCGATCGCGAGACGAAGAAGATCAAGGGTGTGGGGCTCGAAGCCAAACGCATGCTCGGCCGCACGCCGGACGGCGTGATCGCCGTGCGCCCGATGAAGGACGGCGTGATCGCCGACTTCGACGTGACGGAGAAGATGCTGCGCTACTTCCTCACGCTGATCATCGAGAACCACGTGTTCAAGGTGAAGCCGCGCGTGATCGTGTGCGTGCCGTCCGGTATTACAGAAGTAGAAAAACGCGCCGTCCGTGATTCGGCGATGGGCGCCGGCGCGAAGGAAGTATTCATGGTGGCCGAGCCGATGGCGGCGGCGATCGGCGTCGGCCTTCCCGTGGAGACGCCCACCGGCAACATGGTCATCGACATCGGCGGCGGCACCACGGAGATCGCCGTGATCGCGCTCTCCGGCATCGTCAGCGACACCTCGATCCGCACCGGGGGCGACGAACTGGACATCGCCATCGTCCAGTTCCTGCGCAAGAACTACAACCTGCTGATCGGCGAGCCCACGGCCGAGCAGGTGAAGATCCAGATCGGCTCGGCGGCGCCGGTGGGCGACGAGCGCGAGATGGACGTGAAGGGACGCGACCTCGTGTCGGGCATCCCGAAGACGGTGCGGGTCCATTCCAGTGAAATCCGCGAGGCGATCCAGGAGCCGATCCAGCAGATCGTCGATGCCGTGCGGCGGGCGCTCGAGATCACGCCGCCGGAACTGGCCAGCGACATCGTCGATCGCGGCATCGTGATGACCGGCGGCGGCGCGCTGATCCGCGGCCTCGATCTGCTGCTCAGCCAGGAGACGAGCCTGCCGATCCACGTGGACGAGGATCCGCTGACCTGCGTCGTGCGGGGGACGGGGCGCATCCTCGACGACGAAGAGAAGTACTGGTCCGTCCTCAGTAGCTGAGGCCGGTCGTGGCCCGCGCTGCCCGCTCCGGCACCCGCGTCGACGTCGGCGTCCTCGTGGTGTGCGTCGTGCTGTCGCTGCTCACGTTGGCCCTGCCGCAGCCCATGCGCGCGCCCGTCGCGGCGGCGCTGCGCCGCACCCTCATGTCGCCGCTCGTGACCGTGCAGCGCGGGGCGGCGCAGTGGCGCGTGGCATGGATGGAGTCGGAGCGCCTCGCCATCGGCCGCGATTCGCTGGCCATCGACGCCGCCGATGCCCATGCCCTGCGACTCGAGAACGACCGGTTGCGCGGACTCCTGGGCATGGGGAGCAGGCTGCGGTGGGGGTTCGTGCCGGCCGAGGCCCTGCAGGAGAACGGGCGCCCGGGCGACGTCATCACGTCGCTCGTGTTGAGCGCCGGCAGTCGCGCCGGCATCACGACGTACAGCCCCGTGGTGGCGCCCGAGGGCGTCGTCGGCCTGGTGCAGACCGCCGACCCCGCGACGAGCATCGTCATGCTCTTCTCGCATCCCGATTTTCGGGTGAGCGCCATGACCGCCGACGGCAGCGTGTTCGGCATCGTGTATCCGCACATCGGCGCCGGATCGGCCGGATATCTGCTGGAACTGCGGAACGTGGTCTTCCGGACCCTGCTCAAGCCCGGCGCGGAGATCATCACCTCGGGACTCGGCGGCACGTTCCCGCGGGGCATTCCGGTAGGCACCGTGATCGCCGAGATCCGGAACACGGAGGGCTGGTCGCGCACGTATCTCGTGCGCCCGGCGGTGAATCCCGCCGACGTGACCTCGGTGATGGTGCTCACCCCACAGCGTGCCTCGCAGGGCGTGGGGAACGTGTGGGCCACCGCGGCCGGCGCCGATTCGGCGCAGGCCCGGATCACCACGGTGTCCGATTCGCTGGCCCGAGCGGTGGCGCGGCTCGAAGCGGCGCGGCGCCAGGCCGCGGCCGACAGCGCGGCGGGCCACCCGGCGCGCCCCGACAGCGGGCGAGGCGGCCGGTGAGCGCCGCCCGCGTGGTGCGAACCACGATCGTCGTCGGCGCGCTGGTGGTGCTCCAGTTCGCGCTCGAGCCGCTCATGCCCTGGCGCGTGTCGGCCGACTTCATGGTCATCGCGCTGCTGTACGGCGCGGTGCGCATGCGCCCCGGAGCGGCGGCCGTGCTCGGGTTCTCGCTCGGCCTGGTGACCGATTCGCTCACGCTCGGCGGGTTCGGCGCCGGCGCGCTGGCCCTGACGGTGGTCGGATTCTCGGCGTCGTGGCTCAAGGCGTTGTTCTTCGCCGACAATCTCGCGCTCAATGCCTTCTTCCTCTTCCTCGGCAAGTGGGCGTTCGATCTGGTGTACGTGTTGGCCATGCACAACCTGTCGTTGGGGGCAATGCTCGCGCAGCTGTTCATCTGGTCGGTGCTCTCGGCCGCGGTGACCGCGGTGGCGGGCGTGGTGTTGATGGCGATTCTGCGGCCGCTGGACGCGGCCCGCCGCGCGTGAGCTTCCATCCCAACGAAGTCGCGCGGCGGGCCCGCGTGGCCCTGGCGCTGGTCGGCGGAGGGCTCGCGTTCCTGCTCATGGCGTTCTTCCGGACGCAGGTCATCCGGAACCAGGAATGGTCGCTGCGCTCCGAGGAGAACCGGCTGCGCGAGGTGCCGCTGCCGGCGCCGCGCGGCACCATCCTCGATCGCACCGGGAAGGTCATCGCCGAGAACGTCGTCGGGTACACCGTGTCGATCCTTCCGCAGTCGATGGACTCCCTCCGGGCCACGCTCCAACGCGTCGCGCAGATGGTGCCGCTCAGCCGCGGCGAGATGGATGCCGCGCTCCGTCGCTACCGCCGCAATCCCGTGCGGCCCACCGTCATCCTGCCGGATCCATCGTTCGACGAGATCTCGGTGCTCGAAGAGCATCGCATCGACCTGCCCAACCTGATCATCCAGTCGGCGCCCAAGCGGTACTATCCCGCCGGCGCGGCCGTGGCCGCGTTCGTGGGGACGATCGGCGAAGTGAGCGACTCGGAACTCGCCTCGGCCGCCTTTGCCGGCTACAAGCCCGGCCAGGAGGTGGGCAAGCAGGGCCTGGAGCGCGAGTACGAGTCCACGCTGCGCGGACGGGAGGGCAGCCGGTTCGTGGAGGTGGACGCGCGCGGCCGCGTGGTGCGCGAGGTCGGCGCGCGCGAGGATCTCGCGCCCCAGCAGGGAGCGCCGCTCAACACCTACATCGATCTCGATCTGCAGGAGTACGTGGCGCAACTGTTCGGCGATTCGCTTACCGGCGGAGCGGTGGCCATCGACCCACGCACCGGCGGCGTGATCGCGCTCTACAGCGCGCCGAGCTGGGATCCCAACCGGTTCGTGGGCGGCGTGTCGACGGCCTACTACGATTCGCTGCGCGACGATCCCCGCCACCCGCTCTACAACAAGGCCACCCAGGGCGAGTACCCACCGGGCTCCACGTGGAAGCTGGCCACGGCCGTGATCGGGTTGGAAGACGGGCTGGTGACGATGTCCGATCACATGCCGCAACCGTGCACGGGGTCCATTCGCTACGGGGATCGAACCTGGGCGTGCTGGGACGCCAAGGGGCACGGCGATCTCACGCTGCAGCAGGCCATCGAGAAGTCGTGCGACGTGTACTTCTACCAGCTCGGACTGCGCATCGGGCTCAGCCGGCTGATCGCCGGCGGCGTGCAGCTGGGGTTCACGGCGCCGGCCGGCATCGACATCCCGGAAGACAGCCGGCCGAGATTCCCCGACCGCCAGAAGTACTTCGACGAGAAGTACGGGCCGCGTGGCTGGACGCAGGGCGCCACGGTGATGAACATGTCCATCGGGCAGGGAGAGAATGCGCAGACGGTGCTGGGGATGGCCAAGTTCTATACCGCGGTTGCCGAGAACGGCATGGAGGCCACGCCCGAGATCGCGATGCGCGCGCCCGAGCGCCGGCGGATCTTCACGCTGGACTCCACGCAGGCGGACAACCTGAGGGCGGCGCTGATGGGCGTGGTGCAGGCGGGCGGGACGGCGGCCAGCGCGCAGATCAAGGGCGTCGTCATGGCGGGCAAGACGGGCACGGCCCAGAGCGGCGTGCGGCGGAACGGCGTCGAGCTCAACCACGCCTGGTTCGCCGGATTCGCGCCCGCCGACGATCCGCAGATCGTGGTCGTCGTGATGCTCGAGTTCGGTGGTCACGGACCGCGGGCGGCGCAGATCGCGTCCAAAATCATCGGCCACTACCTCAAGACCACCCCCACCGCGCTCCTCGAGACCGGCGGATGAGCGCGGACCGGCGCATCTCCCTGGACTGGCCCCTGATCGGAGTCGCGATCGTCCTCTCGTTGTACGGGATCGCGATCGTGTACTCCGCCGGACAGACCGACGTGCCCACGCGCGTGGCGATCCTGTACCGGCAGCAGATCCTGTGGTTCTTCCTCGGGCTGCTCGGCGCCTACGGCGTGAGCCGGGCATCGGTGCGCCTCATCGAGTGGGCCACCATGCCGGCGTACATCGGCACGATCGTCGTCCTCCTGCTGCTGCTGTTCGTCGGGAAGGGCTCGGGCACCGCGGCGAGTTCGCGCAGCTGGCTGGCCATCGGCGGGGTGCGCCTGGGCCAGCCGTCGGAGCTCGCCAAGATCACCGTGGTGCTGATGCTCGCCAAGGTGCTGGCCGGGAATCGCGAGGCGCCCAAATCGCTCCTCGAACTCTGGAAGCCGGCGCTGATCGTGGGCATTCCCTGGCTGCTGATCATGCTCCAACCGGACCTCGGCACCGGCATCGTGTTCGTGGGCATCTTCTTCGCGATGCTGTTCTGGACCGGCATCTCGTGGCGGCTGCTGGTGCTGATCGCGAGTCCCGTAGTCAGCCTCGTCCTGGCGTTCAACACCAGCATCTGGGGCGCCTGGTTTCTGCTCCTGCTGGCGCTGGTGCTCTGGTACAAGCCGTATCTCTGGGAGGGCGTGTTCATCGTCTCGGCCAATCTGGTCTCCGGGGTGGTCGCTCCGCTCCTCTGGGATCACCTGGAGCCGTACCGGCAGGCACGGTTGCGGGTGTTCCTCAACCCGGCCAGCGATCCCCTGCGAACGGGGTATCACGTGATCCAGTCCCAGGTGGCGATCGGGTCCGGCGGCTGGCTGGGCAAGGGGTTCACGATGGGCACGCAGAAGCGGCTCGCGTTCCTCCCCGAGCAGCACACGGACTTCATCTTCTCGGTGGTCGGCGAGGAACTCGGGTTCATCGGGGTCACGGTGGCGTTGGCCCTGTTCGGCTACCTGTTCTTCCGCGTCGTGCGCGTGGCGGCTCGGGCCAGCGATTCGTACAGCAGCCTCGTGGCGTTCGGCCTGCTGGGCTACTGGGCCACGCACGTGTTCGAGAACGTGGGGATGACGCTGAATCTCACCCCGATCACGGGCATTCCCCTGCCGTTCTTCAGCTACGGCGGATCGGCGATGTTCTCGAGCTGGCTGGCCGTGGGCATCCTGGCGCGCATCTCCAGCGAGGGGCGGGGTGGGGCGACGGGGCGGTTGGCGCTGTAGGCCGCGCCTCTTCCCCCCATATGCCGCCCCCTCCACATTTCACGAATGGCTTGGTTCCGGAAGGAAAAGAAGCTCCGCCAGCCGCGGAGCGAGAGACTCGAGATCCCCGCCGATGTCTGGGAGAAGTGCGAGGCGTGCGGGCACACGGACATTCGCGAGAAGTTCGTGCGCAATCTCAACGTGTGTCCCAACTGCGACCACCACCGGCGCATCCGGGCCAGCGAGTACGCGGCGATCCTCCTGGATGATGGGTCTCTGGAGGAACTGGACATCGACATGCGGTCCACCGACCCGCTCGGGTTCCCCGAATATCCGCAGCGCATCAAG